>Ga0207664_10000203_pt1 | contig 44815 bp, 36 predicted proteins | sample LARL83metaG_FD_184349 | JGI IMG/M metagenome (GOLD analysis project Ga0207664, IMG submission 184349) | Corn, switchgrass and miscanthus rhizosphere microbial communities from Kellogg Biological Station, Michigan, USA - LAR L8-3 metaG... | ecosystem: Host-associated > Plants > Roots >...
GATCGGGACCGCGACGGTACGGTTCGCCGAGCCGCTTTCGCTGCGCGAGGCCATGGCCGCCGAGGGCGACACCGGCGACCGGGACGCGTGGCGGCTGAGGCTGCAGAAGGTGGCGTTCGAGGTGGCTGTGCGGATCAACCGGGTGACCCCGGCCACCGCGACGGCGATGGTCACGCTCGCGCTGCTCGGCGTGCGCGACCGCGCCCTGACCCTGGGCCAGGTACGGCAGGTACTTGAGCCGCTGCGCGACTACCTGGCCGAGCGGGCGCTGGCGCGCTCGGACGACGCGCTGCGCACCGGGGAAGGGGTGCGCCGCGTGCTGGCCGCGCTCGCCCGGCAGCGTGTCGTGACGATCTACGACGGCGGCGAGGAGCCGGTGTACGCGATCGAGCAGGGCCAGCACCTGGTGGCCGCGTTCTACCGCAACAGCGCGATCCATCACTTCGTCGACCGCGCGGTCGCGGAGCTGGTGCTGCTCAGCCCGCCCGCCGACCGCTGGGACGAGGCGATGCGGCTGCGCGACCAGCTGAAGTTCGAGTTCTTTTTCCCGGACAAGCAGGCCTACCGGGCGCAGCTTTCGGCCGAACTCGGCCGACTGCACCCGCGTTGGGAGAGTGCAGACGGGCGCGCGGTGCTGGAAGGCTCGCGGTTGCTGATGGCGCACCGGGTGCTGCGGTCGTTCCTGGACGCGCAGCTCGTCGTGGCCGAACGGCTCAGCGCGCACGACCCGGCCCGCCCGGTCGAGGAGAAGGAGTTCCTCGCCGAGTGCGGCGGCGTCGGGCGGCAGATGCTGCTGCAAGGCCGGCTGCACGGACCGGAGTCGCTGTCCCGCGAGCTGTTCTCCGGCGCGCTGCGGCTCGTCGCCAACCAGGACCTGGCCGGCCCGGGCGACGCGGAGCTGGCCCGGCGCAGGCAGGCGTTCGCCGCGCGGCTGCGCGAAGTCGTCGCGCGGGTGATCACGATCGACGAGATCGATGCGGCGTCGCGGCGGGAGGTGGCCGGTGTCGAACCCTAGGCAGCGAGCCGGCGGGTTGTGGTCGGAGGAACAACTGGCCGCGGACGTCGAGGCCGGGCTGCGGGGCGCCCGGGTGGGCGCGTTCTTCGACTTCGACGGGACCGTGATCGACGGGTACTCGCTGTCCGCGTTCGCCCGCCATCACCTGCGGTCGTTTCAGGTCGCGCCGGCCGACCTCGGGCAGATGCTGCTCACCGGCTTGCGCGGAGTGACCAGCGAGCAGGACTTCGAGCGGTTCACCGAGCTGGGCATGCGCGTCTGGGCCGGGCGCAGCGAGGATGAGCTCACCGAGCTGGGCGAGCGGCTGTGGGTGCAGGGCATCGCAGGCTCGCTGTACCCCGAGGCGTGGCGGCTGGTCGAGGCGCATCAGCGGGCCGGGCACACCGTGGTGTTCGCCTCGTCCGCCACCCGGTTCCAGGTGGAGCCCGCGGCCAGGGCCATGGGCATCGAGCACATCATCGTCTCTCCGGTGGAGGTCGTGAACGGGATCTGCACTGGCCGGCCCGGCGGACCGCTGCTGTGGCGGGCGGGCAAGGCCGAGGCGGTCCGCGCGTTCGCGGCCGGCCACGACATCGACCTGCCGGAGAGCTACGCCTACTCCAACGGGGACGAGGACGTGCCGTTCCTGCGGACCGTCGGCCGGGCGCGGGCGGTCAACCCCGGCCGCGGGCTGGCCATGGCGGCGCGGCACTACGGGTGGCCGGTGGCCCGGTTCCGCTCCCGCGGCCGGCCGGGGGCGGCGGACGTCGCCCGCACCGCGGCCGGCCTGACCGGCCTGTTCGGCGGGTTCGCGGCCGGCCTGGTGCTGGGGGCGCCGACCGGGTCCCGGCGGGAGGCCGTCGACCTGGGCATTACCCTGGCCGGCGAGCTGGGCAGCGTGCTGGCCGGGGTGCGGCTGGACGTCACCGGGGCCGAACACCTGGCCGCCCGGCCCGCCGTGTTCCTGTTCAACCACCAAAGCCAGCTTGACGTGCTCATCCTGGCCAAGCTGCTGCGCGGCGGGTTCACCGGCGTGGCCAAGAAGGAACTGGCCAACGCACCCGGGTTCGGGCTGGTGTTCCGGCTCGCCGACGTGGCGTTCGTCGACCGCGGCAATACCGCGCAGGCCCTCGAGGCACTCGAGCCCGCCGTCCGGAAGCTGCGCGGCGGGATCTCGCTGGTCATCGCGCCGGAAGGCACCCGGTCGGCGACGCCGGCCCTGGGGCCGTTCAAGAAGGGCGCGTTCCACGTCGCGATGCAGGCGGGCGTGCCGATCGTGCCGATCGTCATCCGCAACTCCGGCGAGCTGATGTGGCGCAACGCGTCCACGATCCGGGCTGGCAGCGTCCAGATCGCGGTCCTGCCGCCGATCCCGACCCTCGGCTGGGCGCCCGCGGACCTGGACAAGCACGTGCAGGACGTCCGCCGGCAGTACCTGGCCACGCTGGCCGACTGGCCCAGCCGCGGGTCCGGGCGGGTCGAGGTCACAGAGCCCCGGTTCCCGGGGCCGCCGCCAGCGGCACCGCTGGACTGGGGCAGATCGCCGCAGATGAACCCGCTGGAGACGGCGATGTGGCGGGCCGAGGAGGCCGATGACCGGCTGCGCGTGAACGTCAGCCTGCTCGAGCTGCTCGATCCCGTCCCCGACTGGGACCGGCTGTTCGCCGCGCACGAGTGGGCCTCGCGCATGGTGCCGCGGATGCGCGAGCGGGTGGTCGAGCCACTGTTCGGGCTGGGCACCCCGACCTGGGTCAACGCCGGGCACTTCGACCTGTCTCGGCACGTCCACCGGGTCAGCCTGCCCGTCCCCGGCTCGCTGCGCCAGCTCCTCGACGTGGTGCAGGATTTCGCCGCCGCCCCCTTCGACCGGGAGCGCCCGCTGTGGGAGGCGCTGCTTATCGAGGGGCTGGCCGACGGCCGGGCCGGGTACCTGGTCAAGAGCCACCACAGCGTGACCGACGGGCTCGGCGCGGTTCAGCTGATCACCCGGCTGCACAGCCGCACGCCCGAGCACGACCCGCAGCGACCCGAGCCCCTGGCGCCCGCGCCCGCGCCGGCCTCCCGGCTCGGCGTGTTCACCGGGCAGGTCAGCGGGGCCGCTCGGTCCGCGCCGACGTTGGCGCTGCGCCAGGGCATCGGGACGCTCGGCGCGCTGCGGCGGCCCCGGCAGGCGGTCGAACAGGCGGCGGGCCAGGCGGTCGAGGCGGTGCGCTGGGTAGGCCGCACGGCCACCCCTGGCCCCCGCGGCTCGGCGCTGCTGGCCCCGCGCGGGGGCGGCTGGCACTTCGAGGTGCTCGACGTACCGCTGGCCGACCTCAAGGCCGGGGCGAACGTGAGCGGCGGCTCGCTCAACGACGGGCTGCTGGCCGGCGTGATCGGCGGGTTCCGCCGCTATCACGAGCGGCAGGGCGTCCCGGCGGACAGGCTCACGGTGGGCTTCCCGATCAGCCTGCGCACCCAGGACGACCCGCAGGGCGGCAACCGCTTCACCGGGGCCCGGTTCGCCGCGGACATGACCGAGACGGACCCAGCCGCCCAGATCGCCGCGGTGCGGGAGTTCGTGCTCACCGCCAGACAGGCCAGCGCCGCCGCGACCGACACGGTATCGGCCGCGCTCGCCCCCGCGCTCAGCTGGCTGCCCCCGCCCGTCGTCGCCGCGGTCTCCGGCCAGCTCACCAGCACCAACGACGTGCAGGTGTCCAGCGTCCCCGGAGTTCCCTACCCGGTGTACATCGCCGGATCGCAGATCACCCACATGTACCCGTTCGGCCCGCTGCCCGGCTGCGCAGCCATGATCACCCTGATCTCGTACAACGAAGACTGCTGCATAGGGATCAACGCCGACGCCGCCGCGGTAACCGACCCGGGCGGGCTCGCCCAGGACCTGCGGGCAGGCCTGGATGAGGTGGTGGCCCTGGCGCGGTGAGCCCCGGCTGCCCGCGCCGTCGCGGGCTGCAGGTACGGCGAACGCTATCGGGCCCGGCGCGGCTCCGGCACGATGCTGGTTGTCTACACTCGTGTAGACACGGGGCCTTGTAGACACGAGCGCGCGGATGCTGGGCGAGCGCGGGAGCGGAATGGCGTGAGGCACGACGAGACGGATCAATCCCTCGGCGCGGCCGGTTCGCGCCGCGGAGCCGGCGAGCTGGAGGCGGCCGCGCTCGCGGTGCTGCAGGCGGCGGGGACGGCGCTGACACCCGGGCAGGTGCGCGAGCGCCTGGGCGGCCGGCTGGCCTACACCACCGTGGTGACGATCTTGTCCCGGCTGCACGCCAAGGGGGTACTCAGCCGCGTCCGGACCGGGCGCGCCTACGCGTACGCCCCGGTGGCCGACGAGCCGGGGCTGGCGGCCCGGCGGATGCGAGGCGTGCTCGAGGCCGAGGATAACCGCGAGGCCGTGCTGGCCCGGTTCGTGTCCGGCCTGTCGCCTGCCGACGAGCGGCTGCTACGCCGGATGCTCGGCGAGCTCCCGGACGCCGACAGATGAGCGGGAGGCGGGAATGAAGCTCGCGGTCTACCTCCCCCTGATCCTTCCGCTGCTGGCCGCGGTGTCGGCGCGCCGCCTGGCCGAATGGCTGCCGCCGCGCAGCGCGACCTGGCTGCTGACCGGCAGCGCGGTGGTCCTGGCCGCGGCGAGCAGCGCCGTGCTGGCCCTGCTGGCGCTGGCCGCGACCATCCGCATCCCGCTGGTCGCGGCGGTCGCCGACCTGTCGATGCACGCGCTGAGCCGCGAGGACCCCTCGTCACTGCCGCTGGGGCTGGCCGCCGGCGCGCTGCTGGCGGCCGCGGCGGCCGGGGCCGCGCGGGCCGCCTGGCGGCGCACGTCCGCGCTGGTCGACGCGCACCGGCAGGCCCGCTGGCTGCCCGGCGCCGAGCAGGTCGTCGTGGTCAGCGACGACGCCGCCGACGCCTATACGGCGCCCGGGTGGCCCGGCCGGATCGTGATCACTACCGGGATGATGCACGCGCTCACCGCGGCCGAGCGCCGCGTACTGCTGGCCCACGAGCGGGCGCACGCCTCGGGGTACCACTACCTGTTCACGGCGGCGGCGCGGCTGGCCTCGGCCGCTAACCCGCTGCTGCGCCCGCTGGCCGCCGCCGTCGGTTACAGCGTGGAACGGTGGGCCGACGAGCAGGCCGCGGCCGCGGCCGGAGACCGGAGGCTGGCCGCCCGCGCCATCGCCACGGCGGCGCTGGCCGCGCAGGCGGCTCCCTCGGAGCGGCGCGTTCCCGCCGGCGCGATCGGCGTGGTGGCCGATTCCACGAGGACGCGCGGCGCAGGTGCCGTGCCGCGCCGGGTAGCGGCGCTGCTGCAGCCGCCGCCGCGGCCCCGGCTGCTGCTGCTGGCCGTCTCGGTCGCGCTGGTCGCGGTCTCGGGGCTGTCGGCCCTCGACGCTGCCCACAGCCTGCACAGCCTGATCGAGTTCGCCCAGGCCGCAGCGTAGTCCTGAGCTCGTCCCGGTTCAGCGCCCCGGGCCGCGGTAGCTAGGCGGTTCCCCGGGCCGGGCGCGGTGCCCGGGCGCTCACTCGGCGGGCGCGGTGCCCGGGCGATCAGCCTGGCAGACGCGATACCGGGTGATCAGCCCCGCGGGGCGCGGTGCCCGGCCGGACGCCGCTGCGGCTCCTCGTCCCGTGATTCGCGGCGTAGCTCACGGACCCGGTAGACGATGAACGCCGCGATCGCCAGCACGGCGATGACGAGGATCACGTAGCCGGCCACCGCCAGGTCGTGCGCGACGCTGTGCCAGGCCGTGCCGACGCCATAGCCGATGCTGGAGACGATCGTGGCGTAGACCACGGTGCCGATCGCGCTCAGCACGCCGAAGCGCAGCGCGGGCACCTGGGCGAATCCCGCCACCAGCGAGGCGAACGAGCGCACCAGCGGCAGCACCCTGGCCACCGCGATCGCCCATCCTCCGCGGCCGGTCAGGAACCGTTCAGCCCGGGCGATATCCGCCTTGGTGATGAGCAGGTACCGGCCGAACCGTTCGACCACCGGCCGCTCGGCCACCCGGCCGACCCCGTAGGACACGTAGGACCCGGCCAACTCGGCCAGCGAGCCGAGGACGATGACGAGCGCCAGGTTGAGGTGCCCCTGGGAGGCCAGCACGCCGGCGAAGCCGAACGTGATCTCCGAGGGGATCGGCACGCAGCACCCCTCGAGGAAGGCGAGCAGGATCAGCGCGCCGTAGCCGGCGTGAATGAGAAAGCTCTCCATGACTGCCCTTCGCACCGCGTCCCCGGACGCATCTGCACGCGAGTTTCTACAAGCTTGTAGATATCCTAGCGGGGCCGCCAGCCGGACGGGCCAAGCCGCCCAATTAGGCCGGGCGGGACAGGCCCCGGCGACCACGGTACGGCACCTGATGCCTCCGGCGCGATTCGTTCTGGCCGCTGGGCCCGTCCTCCCCCGCCCGCGACCACGCGGTCAGCAGGCCGGCCGCGGGCACGGGGACGTGACCTGGACCGGCGCGACAAGCACCGGCCCGTCCGTCGTACGCCGGTCAGCGCCAGTGATCGAGTGGGACCGGGCCGCGGCTCAGGACGGTGCGGATGGCGAACGTGCTGTGCGCCTCGATCACCGAGGGGATGGCCAGGATCCGGTCCAGCAGCGCCTGCTCGTAGCCGGCCAGGTCTGAGGTGGCCACCTCGACCATGAAGTCGTCCGACCCGGAGATCACGTAGCAGGCGACCACGGCCGGTATCGCAGCCAGCGCCCGTTCGACCTGGCGGGACGTCTCCCGCGAGTGCCCCTGGACGCGCAACCCGACGAACGCGGTCAGGCCGAGCCCAGCCCTGACCCGGTCCACCTCGGCCCGGTATCCGCTGATCAGGCCGCTGCTCTCCAGGGCCTTGACCCGGCGCAGGCACGCCGACGGGGACAGCGAGACGGCGTCGGCCAGGTCCACGTTGGCGATCCGGCCGTCGGCCTGTAGCCGGGTCACGATGGCACGATCGATGCGGTCCACATTTCCAGGCGGCATAAGATTCATCATAGTCTCACCGTCGTCGCACAGCATTGCGTCAAGATGGCCTATACGAGCAACATTTGATATCGCGTGCGAGGCATTTTCGGTCATGATGCACGCATGACCAGGACATCCGCAGACATCCCCGCTCCGCCGCCGCTGTCCGTCACCCGAGGCGCCGCGCTCTACATCGGGGCGCTGCTCGGCCCCGGCCTGCTGTTGCTGCCCGGGCTGGCCGCGGCGCAGGCTGGGCCCGCATCGATACTGGCCTGGGCCGCGCTGATCGGGCTCTCGGCGATGCTCGCGACCGTGTTCACCCGACTGGGCCGCGCTGTGCCCTCGGCGGGCGGCGTCGCCGGGTACACGGCGGCCGGCCTGGGCCGCCGGGCGGGCGCGGTGGCAGGCTGGTGCTTCCTGGCCGGCGTGGTCTGCGGCGCCCCGATCGTGTGCCTGATCGGCGCGAGCTACGTCACCGATCTGGTCGGCGGGGGCCAGCTGATGCGCGCGGCCGTGGCGGCCACGCTGCTGCTCGCCGTGCTCGGCCTGGCCCTGGGCGGGGTCCGGGCCAGCACGCTGGCCCAGCTGGTGCTCGTCGCCCTGCTGATCGTGGTGGTGGTGATCGCCGTGGCCGGATCCGCGACCGCCGCCCGCGCGGCCAACTGGACGCCGTTCGCCCCTCATGGCTGGCTCGCGGTCGGACGGGCCGCCTCCACCCTCATGCTCTCCTTCGTGGGCTGGGAGGCTGTGGCCCCGCTGACCACCAGGTTCCGCGACCCAGCCCGGCAGCTGCCCCGGGTCACCGGCATCGCGTTCGGCACGACCGCCCTGCTCTACCTGGGCCTGGCCGCCGCTACGGTCAGCGGCCTCGGCCGGGGCGCAGGCACCGACGTGCCACTCGCCGCGCTGCTCCGGCTGGCCGTCGGGCCGGCCGGGCGAGCCGCCGCCGCGGTGGCCGCGATCGTGCTCACGCTGGGCGCCACCAACGCCTATCTCACCGGCGCCGGGCAGATGATCACGCAGCTGACCGCGGGGCGTGGCGCGGCCCGGTCCTCCCGGCCGTTCTTGCTGCTGATCGCGGCGGCCGGGCTGACCCTGATCGGGCTCTACGCCCTGCAGATCGTCAGCACGGCCGGGATGGTCGCGCTACCGACGACCATGTTCCTCTGCGTCTACCTCGGCTGCACCGTGTCCGCGGCGCGCATCCTCACCGGGCCGGCCCGGATCGCCGCGATCCCCGCCGCGGCGGCCGTGGCCGCGATGATGGCCTGGTGCGGCTGGGCGCTGGCGGCCGCCGCCGCGGTGGCCGTGGCCGCCGCGCTCGGTACCCGGACCCGGTCCGCGGCCCCGGGCGCCGGAACCTCCGCGGCGGCCCCCGGGGAGTCAGCCGGCCGGCTCGCCCCGCCGCGCCTTCTTCTTCATCCGGTACTGCAGCCGCTGCCTGGCCAGCTCGCTCTTGCCGCTGCGCTCATTGGCCAGCGCGACCCGCCGGGCCTGGTCGAGATCCACCGGGGTCAGCAGGCCGTTGGCGAGCAGGAACTCGGCCAGCTCGCGCGGGTGGCCCCGCTCCTCCCAGATGAACCCCTGCAGCAGCTTCTTGTAGTCGGAGATCGCGCCTTCGCCGCTCAGGTCCAGGGCGATGGCCACGTCGGTCATCGGCACCGACTGCGGAGCGGCCAGGCCGAGGATGTACTCCTGGTAGTAGTAGGCCATCGCGATCCGCGCGGTGCGGTTGCGCTCGAAGTAGGCGCGGACGTGCGCCACCGCCTCCTGCCTGGACCGGCTGGACCCGCTGCTCGGACGGCCCGGGGTGCCGTTCCCCCGGATCCTCGCGTCCTGGGTGGCGGGCTCGTCGCCGCGCGGGGCGGCGGGCTCGGCGGCGCGCCGCGCCGGGATCTCGAGCCGCAGCCGTAGCACCCAGGTGCTGACGCTGACCAGCCACGCTCCATCGTCGAGGACGATCGGCAGGGTCTCGTAGTGCTGCACCGGCGCCACCGGCAGGACGTGCCGGGCCGCCGTCCGCACCGCCCGGTGGTCCAGGGGCATGTCCGGGGTGTGCGGCGCCAGGTACACCTGGTAGGTCGTGTCCCGGCTGAACAGTTCCCACCGGTGATGCACGTAGCGCAGCCCGGCGCAGCGGGGAGAGCGGTGCAGCATGAGGTCCTGGTTGCCGGACAGCAGGCTCCGGTCCAGCCAGGTGATCTCGTCGGGCGGGCAGCTCACCCACATGCCCGGCCTGGACGACCAGATAAAGAGCTGGCTCATCGCCACTTCCCTGGCGCGAATCCACGACACGGCCCCGCCGCGGGACCTGAGTGTCGAGGATATGCGCCCGCTAGGCGCGCAGGCCGCGATGTCAGCCGATCTCGACCCGGGACAGCAACGCGTCCGGCTTGATTCCCCATCGGATCGAATCGCCGTTCGCGAGCGCCTGCCCGGCCACCAGCGGGACGCCGTTCAGGGTCAGCCCGTTCCGGCCCAGGTTGGCGACCCACCACCGGCCATCGGCGAACGTGAACCTGGCGTGCTCCCGCGATACCGTGGGCACCTGAGGGAGGACGAGGTCCACCTCCCCCCGCCCGGCCCGGGCGCCGGACGCGCGGGTCTGCACGACGCTCTCGCCGGTGACCAGCCGGAGCTGCGGAATCGCGGGGCCGGCCGACTCGGCCACCGTCGGCAGGCCGGTGGCGGTGCTGGCCGACCGGGCCTCGGCGCGGGTGTGCCCGTCGCGGGCATGCCGGAAGCCGCCGACCGGCTCGAGCAGCACCGGCCGCGGGCCGGGTTGCGCCAGCGGGCCCTGCCGCAGGCTGTAGCGGCCGGGCAGGACCGACAGGTCGCCAGTCACGTTCACCTCGACCGGTCCCGGCCCGGCCCAGCGGGCGCCGCGGGCCGCGACCTGCTCCTCGTACACCTCGGTAGCGCTGGAGTTGATCAGGGTGGGGTCCATCAGCTCGCACAGCGCGCCGAAATCACCCGGGCTGAGCAGCAGCTGCACGGAATTCGGCGCGACCAGCGCCCCGGCGGGGGTTATCACGAACACATCCGCCAGGTGGCGCAGGCCCAGCCGGAGCACATCCTGCCCGTCACGCCACGGCCGGGCGGCCAGCTGCCTTACCCACGGGTGGTCGCCGTTGACCCCCATGGACCGCAGGCCAAGCACGCACCCCGCCCCGAGGGCGGCGAGCACCAGCAGCAGCGCGGTCCCCGCCACCAGGGATCCGGTCACGGCGAGCAACAGCGCCCAGCACACGGCGACGCCGGCGGCTACGGCCCACCGCCGGCGGCTGCGCCGCGGCATCGGGGCCCGGGCCGGCCGCCGCGCCGCACCCCGGGAGTCAGTCATCGCACACCGTCATCGCACACCGTCCTTGAAGATCCGCCGGGCGCCCGGCGGCCCGGGGTTCGTGCGTCAACGATGCGAACCGCTGAGCGCGCAGGTCAAGGGATCGCGGCCAGTTCCCAGATGTCTGGAAATCGGCCGGCCGCCGGTGCGGGCCCACGGCGACCCCCGCATCCGGGCCGGACAATTCCCGCCCGCCACCCGGAGCCACTGCGGCGCCCCGCGGGCGGGTGATGTATCAAGGTCTTGGCTGTAACGCGACTGATCACCCCGGGGGTCGCGGGCCCGCGAAGCAGAGGAGACAACCACGATGGCAACAAGCAAGCCGATGCAGCTCGGCATGGTCGGTCTTGGGCGGATGGGGTCGAACCTGGTCCGCCGCCTGATGCGGGACGGCCACAGCTGCGTGGTCTACGACCGGACTCCCGCGGTCGTGCAGGGGATGGAGAGGGAAGGGGCGACCGGCTCGAGCTCGCTGGCCGACTTCGTCGGCAAGCTCTCGGTGCCGCGCGCGGCGTGGGTGATGGTGCCCGCCGGGGACATCACCGGCCAGACGATCGAGGCGCTCGGCTCCCTGATGGAGCCGGGAGACATGATCATCGACGGCGGCAACTCCTACTACCGGGACGACATCGCCCGGGCCGCGGATCTGGCCGGCCGCGGCATCCACCTGGTGGACTGCGGGACCAGCGGGGGCGTTTACGGTCTGAACCGGGGGTTCTGCCTGATGATCGGCGGCGAAACCAGCGTCGTCGAGCACCTCGAGCCCCTCTTCGCCTCCCTCGCCCCCGGCGTGGACGCCGCGCCCCGGACCCCGGGCCGGACCGGCTCGCCGCAGCCGGCCGAGCAGGGCTACCTGCACTGCGGCCCGAACGGGGCCGGGCACTTCGTGAAGATGATCCACAACGGCATCGAGTACGGGATGATGGCGGCCTACGCCGAGGGTCTCAACATCCTGCGCAACGCGGACATCGGCAAGAAGGTCGAGGCGGGCGACGCCGAGACCGCGCCGATGGAGCACCCGGAGTTCTACCGCTACGACATCGACACCGCGGACGTGGCCGAGGTATGGCGCCGCGGCAGCGTCATCGCGTCCTGGCTGCTGGACCTGACCGCCGAGGCTCTGCACCGGTCGCCCGACCTGGCCGAGTTCACCGGGCGGGTGTCCGACTCCGGCGAGGGCCGGTGGACGTCGATCGCCGCGATCGAGGAAGGGGTTCCCGTCCCGGTGCTCAGCGACGCGCTGTACTCCCGGTTTGCCTCGCGCGGGCTGGACGACTTCGCTGACAAGGTGCTGTCGGCCATGCGCAAGGGCTTCGGCGGCCACGAGGAGAAGCCGACCTGACGCCACGCCGGGGCGACGGCACGACAAGATGGTGGCGTGACGCCATTTCATGAGCTTCAGGACTACATAGCGATACCCCGGGTCGAGGCACTGCGGCTTTCGCCGGACGGCCGGCGGCTGGTCGCGGTGGTCAAGGCTCTCTCGCCGGACGGCAAGAAGTACGTCACCGCGCTGTGGGAGATCGACCCCGGCGGCGCGGCCGGCCCGCGCCGCCTGACCCGGTCGGCGGCGGGCGAGGCGAATCCCGCCTTCCTCCCGGACGGCACGCTGCTGTTCGTCTCGGAGCGTCCCGCCCCCCAGGCCGCGCAGGACGACCAGGAGGACCAGGCGCTCTGGGCGCTGCCCGCGTCCGGCGGCGAGGCTGCCCAGGTCGCCGCTCGCCCCGGCAAGATCACCACCCTCACCGTCGCGCGCGACGCAGGCACGATCGCCTTCACCGCCGCTACCCTGCCCGGTGACGCAGCCGCCGACCGGGAACGGCGGAAGAAGCGCGCGGACGCGGGAATCACCGCGATCCTGCACGAGGACTACCCGGTCCGGCACTGGGACCATCAGCTCGGGCCCGATCAGCCCCGGCTGTTCATCCTCCGGCCGGACGCGCGGGACCTGGCCGGGCAGGCCTGCCCGGACCCGCGGGATGTCACCCCGCAGGCCGGCCAGGCCCTGGTGGAGCAGCCGGCCGCGCTGACCCCGGACGGCTCGACGGCCATCACCGGCTGGTGGGTCGCTGCCCAGGGGGCGGCGCAGCGCTCCGAGCTGGCCGCGATCGACCTGGCGACCGGCCAGCGCCGTACGCTGCTGGGCCGCGGGGATGCCGACTTCGTCGCTCCGGTGGTCGCGCCCGACGGCCGTTCCGTCGTCTGCGGCGCCGAGGTGCACGGCACGCTCGACGAGGCGCCGCGGCGCAGGCTGTGGCTCGTCCCGCTCGACCGGACCCCGCCGCGCGAGCTGCTCACCGGGTTTGACCTGTGGCCGCAGGACCCGGCCTGGTCGCCGGATTCCGCGCGGATCTACTTCACCGCCGACCAGCAAGGCCGCGGTCCCGTGTTCGTGCTCGACGTGCAGGCCGGCTCGGTCGAGCAGCTGACCCGCGACGATGCGTCGTACGCAGACCTGGCCGTCTCCCCGGACGGGGCTAGCGTGTACGCCCTCCGGTCGGGGATCGACGCGCCGCCGGGCCCCGTCCGCATCGACGCCTCGATCGGCGACGTCGCCCGGCTCAAGGCGCCGGGAGACTCGCTGCCGCTGCCGGGGGAGATCACCGAGATCACCGCCGCGGCCCCCGACGGCGCGGTGATCCGCGGCTGGCTCGTGCGGCCGGCCGACGCGCAGGCGCCGGTACCGCTGCTGCTGTTCGTGCACGGCGGCCCGTACGGCAGCTGGAACGGCTGGAGCTGGCGGTGGAACCCGTGGGTCATGGTTGCGCGCGGTTATGCCGTGCTGCTGCCCGATCCCGCCCTGTCCACCGGCTACGGCCAGGACCACATCCGCCGCGGCTACGGCCGGTGGGGCGACGCCACCTTCGATGACCTGATGGCCGTCACCGATGCGGCGCTGGCCCGCCCCGAGATCGACGCGACCAGGACGGCGGTCATGGGCGGATCCTTCGGCGGGTACATGGCCAACTGGATCGCCGGGCACACCGACCGGTTCGGCGCCGTGGTCACGCACGCCAGCGCGTGGAAGCTGGAGGGCATGCTCGCCTCCGACGAGAGCTACTGGTTCGTCCGGGAGTTCGGGGACCCGGCCGAACGCCCGGACCGGTGGGAGGCCAACGACCCGGCCCGGCATCTCGCGAAGATCCGCACGCCCATGCTGGTCATCCACGGCGACCGGGATTACCGGGTGCCCATCGATCAGGCGCTCTGGCTATGGCGCGACCTGGTCCAGGGCGAGGTGGACGCCAAGTTCCTCTACTACCCGGACGAGAACCACTGGATCCTCGGACCAGGAAACGCGGTCGTCTGGTACGAGACCGTGCTGGCGTTCCTCGCCGAGCACGTTCTGGGCGAGCCATGGCGAAGGCCCGCAGTCGTGTGAACCTCGCACTGGCCCGTTACTTCCGGGAAACGGCCGGGCGCGGTGCTAACAGGCCTGGTAGGAGGCGTGATAGCCGGACGGGGGTGGTTCGAGCACCAGCCTGCCGTGCCGCGGCGCCAGCACCAGCGCGATCCTCCAGCGCGTGCACCCGCTGTGCGACGGGCTGGTGCCGGGCGCCTGGTGGCTGGTGAAGGCCACGTCGGCCTCGACCCGCCCGCCTCCCTCCGGGGACAGGCCGGTCAGCCTGGCGGCCGAGTCGGTCGTGGTCCGATAGCCGGCGTAGAACGCCGGCCCGGGCAGCGTCTGCCTCATCTGCGCCCCCAGCAGCACCGCGAACCGCCGGTAGCTGTGCCGATTGATGGCCGTGAAGTAGTCGTCGAGGTAGGCGACGACCCGCGGCTCCGGTGCCTGCCGGGAGACGCCCGGGGCCACGGCGACCAGGCCGCTGCCGGCGCTGGCCTTCGGCGAGGAGGCGCGGGTGGCCTTCGCCGTCGGGGGCGACCCGGAACTGCCCTGGGCGTGCGTCCCGCCCCCGGCGCCGGCCGACCCGGACGCGTGCTGATGGCGGAAGACCAGCCAGGCTCCCGTTCCCGCCGCGGCCAGCAGAATCAGGACACCTACGGCCATGACGATCCGACGGCCGGCCCCGCCCTGCCGTCGCCCCGGCGGTGGCCAGGGCTCCATACGGTCCGGGCCCGCTCCGGGCAGCGCCGGGATCTGACGGGTCTGATCCAGCTCGGCGGGAGGCGGATCCGGCCGGAACAGGCTGTTGAAGAAGTCGTCGGCCGGCGGCCCGCCCGGTTCCCCGGGTCCGGGGTCGGCCGACGGCGGCCCGCCGGGCTCCCCAGGTCCGGCACTGACCGGCACCTCAGCGTGCCATCCGGGCTCGGGACCGCCCTGCGCCGGGCCGCCGGGTGGCCCGGGCCCCGCGCCGGACGGCGGGCCGGCGAACGGGGCGCCGCACGCGGTGCAGAAGGGGGCGGGCCCGGCGCGCGGCTGCCCGCACGCTGTGCAGTAGCTCATCTGCCCTCCGGCCGGCGGGCGCCGGCCCAGCGGGCGCTCGCCGTGACCGGTGGCTGCCACCGGCGTTGTCGGGCTCGCACTGCATCAACTATCCCCCCGGACCTGGCCGGGCATGCCGATGGCGGCCGAATGCGGCCTTTGTGGCTTTTAGCGGCATTTATCCGAACGGCATAGGGCGGGCAGCGTGCCCGGCACGGCCGGCGGCGACTACGGCGTGAAGGGCGGCGACGTCGTCGGGGCCGCGCTAGTCGGAGGCGTCGTCGGCGGCGTCGTCGGCGGCGTGGTCGGCGGCGTGGTCGGCGGGGTCGTCGGCGGCGTCGTCGGCGGCGTCGTCGGCGGCGTCGTCGGCGGCGTCGTCGGCGGGGTCGTCGGCGGGGTCGTTGGCGGCGGCGTCGAAGGCGTCGGCGGCGGGACGGCCGGTGGCGTCGACGGCGAGCGCGAACCCAGCGGCCGGATGAACCCGAGCGGCGGCGTCACCGACGCCGATGAGCCAGGCGTTGTGCCCGGCGTGGCCGCGGTGAGCGACCCCGGCCGGGTCGAGGAGTGCTGACCCGGGGCCTGACTGGACGACGACGCCGCCTGCGCCTGCGAAGACGACATCGGCTGGCCGCCGGCCGGCGACGCGGCCAGCTCTTGCTGCGGGTGCGGGTGATGCAGGCCGATCTCGAGCACGACCGCGCAGAGCACGGCGATCACGGCCGTCGCCGCGAGGGCCAGGACGGCCGTGCGGCGGAGCCTGTGCTCGCGCCGAGGCCGGTCCAGCGGCACCGGGAAGCCAGAGGACTCATCGAAGGGCTCGGCCCCGCGCACCACATCGGCCCGGTAGGCGACGACGTCCGGGGCATCGGACGCCACCACGCTGAGCACCTGCCGTCGTAGCCCGCGGGCGATCTCGGTCGCCGGCAGCACGCTGAGCAGCGTCGCAAGCTGCAGGTCGCGGCGCACGCGCTTGGAGCAGGTGCGGCAGTGATGAACATGCCGGACGATCTCGTGGCATGCGGTGGCGGTCAGCCTCTCGTCGTGACCATCGAGCAGCTCGTCCAGGTTGTCGCAGTACAGGCGCCCCGCCGAGTGGGCGACGAGCAGCGCCGCGACCGACTTCTCGAACTGCCCGCGGGCGTGCGAGGCGAGCACCTGCGCCTGATGGTGCGAGATGCCGAGCGTGCTGGCGAGATCGTAGCTATCGAAATCCTGGCGCAGGCTCAACTCGATGGCCTCGCGCTTGGCCAGCGGCAGCGCGGCCATCGCGGCGCTCACTACTTCGGTCAGCTGAGCCCGCTCCAGGTCGATGCCGAAGTCGATGGTGTCGTCGATCACCTCGCCGGTTTCGATCCCGACGACGGCGCCGGGCCGCACCCGCAGCCGACGATGGCACTCATTGCGGGCCACGGCGAACAGCCACGACTTGAGCAGATCGGGATCCTCCAGCCCGTCCAGCTTGGCGCTGGCGATGACGAACGTGTCCTGCACCACGTCGGCGGCGTCGGCCTGATCGCCCAGCAGCGAGTGGCTGAAGGCGTACAGGGGCGCAGCGTAACGGTCGTATGCTGCGGCGAGGCCGTCGGGGCCGCCGGCTACGATTGCCGCGACGATCTGGCTGTCCAGCATGCGTCCACCTTATGGCCCAAGTCACCCGAGGGACGGGTGAGGCAGGATATCCGCCGCTCTTAAGACGCGCCGACTGCAGATCCGGTTGCCCGCCGGACGGCACCTGCGACGAGACCGCCGAAGGTGCCGCCCCCGTTGGTGGCCTGGGCGGCCGGTGCGCCGACCGTCAGCCGGCGGCCTGGCTCATGCCAAGCGCGGCGGCCAGATCGCGCCGTGAGGAGATGCCGAGTTTGGCGTAGGCGTTCGTGAGGTGCGTGTCCACGGTCTTCGGGGTGATGAACAGGGCCTGCGCAATCTCATTGTTCGTGCGCCCGGCCTCGGCGAGCACCGCTACCCGCAACTCGCTGGGTGTCAGCGCGTCCCGGCCGGTCAGGTGCATACGGCGGGGGCGCGCTCCGGCTGCCGCCAGCTCGACCCTGGCTCGCCCGGCCAGCCGGGTCGCCCCGGCGGTGAGGGCCAGGTCCAGCCCGGCCCGCAGCGGCCCCCGGGAGGCGGCCCGCTCTCCGCTTCGCCGCATCGCCGCGCCGAGGTCGACCAGCGCGCGGGCGTGTTCCAGCCTGGCCGGGCCCTGGCGCAGCACCGTCTCGGCCTGGCTGAGGTGCTCCCGTCCCGCCGCACCCCCCTCGATCAGGCCAAGTGCCCGCAGCGCCGCCCCGATGCCCCGCGGCTGGCTAACCTGGCGCGCGTCCTCAAGCTCTTCCATGACCAGGCTGAGCGCCTCGTCGTGGTCATCGGCCCCGAGCATTAGCGCCAGCGCGGACCGCCAGCTGAACGCGTTCGGATTGCGGAACTGCAGCACCCGGAAGACCTCGCCGGCCTGGCGCAGGTCGGTTATCCCCCCGGGGGTATCCCCGACGGCGTGCCGCACCCGGCCCCGGGCGTCCATCAGCAGCGCGCCACTGGCCACCTCCGCCATCGGGCCCAGCGGCACGTTCTCCGCGGCGGCGGCCAGGTCGGCGGCCTCGGGACGCTCCACCATCACGTCGGTGGCGAACCACAGCAGCGAGGGGAGGAAGAAGTTGAGCTGGTGCTCGCGGGCTGGCTCGAGCACGGCGCGGAACTCCCCCTCGGCACTGGCCAGCCGGCCGTGGCGCGCCTCGATCCAGCCGCGGTGGCTGATGGCGACCAGGAACGCGATCAGCGAGCCGCTCGATTGCGCACTGGCCAGGAGCTTCCCGTCCAGATCGGCCGCGTATCCCAGCTCCCCGGTCTGGACCAGGGCGGCGAGCCCCTGGCTCAACATCAGGACATCGGTCCCCGAGGCCTCCAGGCGGCCTTCGTCCCAGCCCTGCCTGACCAGCTCGACGATCTCGCCGCCAGGCCGGCCGCGGGCCGCCGCGATGGCGGCCAGCAGCAGGGCGAGCAGGCGGGCCGCCGGGCCGCCGGTGCGGACCATCTCGTGCAGTTCGGGCAGCCGCTTGTCGAAGTTGTCCACCAGGCGCGGATCGTAGGCCGCGGTGGCGGCGTGCACGCGCTCGAGACGCAGAGCCAGATCGGGAGCACTGTCGCCCAGGTCGGCCAGCGCAGCCTCGGTCACCGCGATCGGCTCCCCCCACTGACCGGTCAGCGCGAGCACGCTGGCCAGCTCGAGCGCTGCGGTATTGCGCAGCACGCGGTCGGCGGACAGGCGCTGAGCGTCCCGGAAATGCCCGATCATGGCCGGCTTGCCGGCGTGCTGTTCCGCCATGCCCAGCTCGAAGCACAGCGTCGCCCGCAGCTCGCGGCCGGATCCCTCGCCCAGCGCGCGGGTGAGATAGGCGACGGCATCCTCGGGCGCTCCCCGGGACAGCGCCCCGGCCGCAGCTTGCCGGAGCTGCACGATCACTTCGGGTGAGCCGGCCGGCTCGCTGGCCAGCAGCTGCGCAGCCACCGCGTCGATCTCCGCGCCCTCGGCGGTGAGCAGGCGGGCGGCCTCGCGGTGCAGTCGTGACCGCTCGCCCGGCGGCAGCTCGTCATAAATCGCGGCCCGGACGATCGGGTGCACGAAGCGAAGCTGGGTGCCCTCCCGCAGCACGTGCGCGCCGATGAGCCCGTCCAGCGCGGGCAGCGCCTCGTTTTCCGGCAGCCCGGCCAGCCGCGCCGCGCGAAAGAGCGGGGCCTCCCCGGCCAGCACCGCGGCGGCCTGCGCCAACGCCACCGAGCCCCGGGGCATCCTGGCCAGCCGGACCAGCGTGGCGGTCGCGACGGTACGCGGCCCTACCCGTTGCACGCGCACGGCGGACTCGGCGTCCGGCCTGACCTGATCGGCAGCCAGCGCCGCGATCAGCTCGTGCACCAGGAACGGCATTCCCCCGGTCGCGGCCCGGCAGGCCGCGGCGAAGCTGCCGGCGGGCGGCTGCCGCAGGCCGGCCGCGAGCATCGTCGCCACCGCGTGCTCGCTCAGCGCCCCGGGCCTTATCACGTGCACGAAGGGCTGGGTGGCCAGGTGCGTCCAGACCTCGGGATCGGCGCCCGGCTCGCCCGAGCGGGTCGAAATCAGCAGCAGGACGGGCAGGCCGTCCAGGCGGCGGGCCAGGTAGAGCAGGAACCGCAGTGAATGCGCATCGGCCCAGTGGGCGTCGTCCACCGCGATCAGCAGCGGCGCCCGGGCCGACATGTTGACCGTCAGCCAGTGCAAGCCGTGCAGGGGGCCGAACTCCGAGGCCGCGCCCGCCGCTGCGGGTGCCGCCGGACCGGATTCTCCGGCCACCACCGGGGCGGCGAACGCAGCCGCGCCGGCCAGCAGTTCGGCGCGCTCGGCGGCCGGCGCGTGCCGCAGCGCGGACTCAAACAACTGCCGCACCACCCCGTAAGGGAAGTGGCTCTCCAGTTCGCCACCGCGAGCGGTCAGGATTTCGAAGCCCGCCTGCCGGGCACTTCGCTGGGCCGCGTCCAGCAAGGTGGTCTTGCCGATGCCCGGCGGTCCGCTGACGAGCAGCACGCTTCCCCGGCCCCCGGCGGCGGCGCGCAGGCCATCCTCGAGCTGACCCAGTTCACGGTCACGCTCGATCAATCCACCCGCACCCGGGTCAGACCAGGCCCCGCCCACCCGGCTGAATGTAGCAAAGTTCAGGTGCGGTTCCTGACGCGAAGCTCATCGTGCGCAGGCCAGGCTCACCGACGTGAGGGCAGCGCAATCCGAGCGAGTGGTGCTGGAGCTCGAGCCAGGAGAGCCGATCCAGGGTCAGCTGATGGACAGCTCCGGCGCGGCTCATACCTTCTACGGCTGGCTTGAGCTCTGTGCGGAGCTTGAGCGCGTGTGGCGCAGCGCCGCCGCCGACGGGTCACGGCCCGCCCTGTGACCTGCCACGTCCGTGTCCTCCGGGGCGCACACGGGCGGGCAGGGAGGTCAGCCAAGTGACCGGGATCAGGGCCAGGATCCGGGGGCGTCGCCTCGTCGGCGGTGGCGCTGCCTGGGGAACGATCCAGCGACATGCTCATGTCGAGCAGGACGGTGCCCATCAGGCGAAGAACTCCGTGAGCACCGGCACGAGGACGTCATCGGCGGCGCCGTGCCCCTGGCCGTTCAGCGTGATGCGGCGGGCGCCGGGGATCGTCCCGGCCAGCGCCCGTGTCGTCTGCCGAGCCCAGTCAGCGCTCAACCCGCCGTCCAGGAGCAGCACCGGGATCCGGATCGCCGCCATCCGGCCGGCGGGCATCCGCATGCCGGGACCGGTCAAGGCGACGTCGTAGGGCACCGTATGGGCGAGGGCCAGCAAGCCCGGCCACATCGGTGACGCCTCCATGAGGGCGATCGTCTTGGCGTCCAACCCGGGACCCTCGGTCCAGAACAGCCTGATCGTCTCGGCCCGCTGGCCCGAGGCGACCAGGGCGGCCAGCCGGCCGGCGAGATCGTCGGCCGGACGCCGGCTGGTGTCGGTCAGGTAGGGCGGCTCGTAGGCGGCCAGCTTCGTGATGGCCAGCCCGCGGGCCGCCGCCTCCAGGGCCAGCACGGCGCCAGAGGAGTGTCCGAACACGAGCGCCGACCCTCCGGCCGCACCGATGACCGCGCCGAGATCGTCGACCTCGCGCTCGGCCGAGTAGGGGGCGGTGTCGCCGCTGGAGCCCCGCCCCCGGCGGTCGTAGGCGTACACGGTAAAACGCGGGGCGAGCGCCGCCGCCACGGACCTGGTCACGGTCCTGTCGGTCAGCGCCCCGGTCACCAGGACCAGCGCCGGGCCTTCGCCGGCTCGCTCGAAAGCGATCACGGTCCCGTCCGCCGAACGCACCTGCTGCTCGGCGGCGCTTGCGGCCCGCCCCGGCCGGGCACGACGCATCAGGCCCGCGCCTCCAGTGCGCGGCCGAGCCGCCCGACCTCGACCCGGGCCCGGCTCATCAGCCGTTCGGCCCGCGCCGCCCGGCGCCGCGCGCGGCTGCGTGCGTGCACCTGCGTTGTGCGACGGCGCTGCTGCGCCTCGGCCAGCATGCTGTCCCGGCGCTGCCTGGCCGCTTCTTCGAGTGCGAACATGATGCCTGCCTCCTCGCTCCGGCCCTGCGATCAACGGTTACGACCGATGCCCGGCCGGAAAGTCATCGCCCGCTCGTAGAATCGCCGGGTGGCCTCCCCCGGCACCGGCACAGCATCGAGCGAGGCCCTGCGGGTCCTGCACCGGGTCTTCGGCTACGACTCGTTCCGGGGCCGCCAGCAGGAGATCATCGACCATCTCATCGAGGGTGGCGACGCTCTCGTGCTCATGCCCACCGGCGGCGGCAAGTCGCTGTGCTACCAGATCCCGGCGCTGGTGCGCCCCGGCACGGCCGTGGTCATCTCGCCGCTGATCGCCCTGATGCAGGACCAGGTGGGCGCCCTGAACACGCTCGGCGTACGCGCCGGGTTCCTCAACTCGACGCAGGACGGCTACGAACGGCGCCGGGTCGAGACCGCGTTCCTGGCCGGTGACCTCGACCTGCTGTACCTGGCTCCGGAGCGGCTGCGGACGGAGTCCACCGTGCGGCTGCTCGACCGCGGCACGGTCGCCCTGTTCGCCATCGACGAGGCGCACTGCGTGTCCCAGTGGGGGCACGACTTCCGGCCCGACTACCTGGAGCTGTCCGCGCTGCACGAGCGCTGGCCGCAGGTGCCCCGGATCGCGCTGACCGCGACCGCCACCGAGGCGACGCGCGCCGAGATAGTGTCCCGGCTGAATCTGCGCGGCGCACGCCAGTTCGTGGCGAGCTTCGACCGTCCCAACATCTCCTACCGGATCGTGCCGAAGAACGAGCCCAGGCGGCAGCTGCTCGATCTGCTGCGCACCGAGCACCCCGGCGAGGCCGGCATCGTCTATTGCCTGACCCGGTCATCGGCCGAGAAGATCGCCGAGTTCCTGGTGGGCAGCGGTATCGAGGCCCTGCCGTATCACGCCGGCCTGGACGCGCGGACCCGGGCCGCGAATCAGGCGCGCTTCCTGGGCGAGGACGGCCTGATCGTGGTGGCCACGATCGCCTTCGGGATGGGTATCGACAAGCCCGATGTGCGCTTCGTCGCCCACCTGGACCTGCCCCGGTCGGTGGAGGGCTACTACCAGGAGACCGGCCGGGCCGGGAGGGACGGCCTGCCGTCCACCGCGTGGCTGGCCTACGGCCTGGCCGACGTGGTGCAGCAGCGGAAGCTGATCGACACCTCCGAAGGCGATGCCGCGCACCGGCGCAGGCTGGCCGCCCACCTCGACGCCATGCTGGCGCTGTGCGAGACGGCCGGATGCCGCCGGGCGCAAATGCTCGGCTACTTCGGGGAGCAGGCGGCATCCTGCGGCAACTGCGACACGTGCCTGTCTCCGCCGCAGACCTGGGACGGCACGATCGCCGCACAGAAGCTGCTGTCGGCGGTGTACCGGCTGCGCCGCGAGCGCGGGCAGAAATTCGGCGCCGGGCACCTGATCGACATCTTGCTCGGCAAGAACACCCCCCGGGTCAGCCAGTTCGGTCACGACTCGCTGACCGTGTTCGGCGTCGGCACCGAGCTGCGCGAGGCCGAGTGGCGCGGGGTAGCGCGACAGCTGCTGGCGCAGGGCCTGCTCGCCGTCGAGCCCGACTACGGCGCGCTGGTGCTCACCGAGGCGAGCCGCGAGGTGCTCAGCAAGCAGCGCACGGTGCCGCTGCGGCGCGAGCCCGAGCGGCCGGCCCGGGCCGCCCGGGCGCAGCGAGGCACCGGCCGGACGGCGACCGCCGGCGGCGGGGCACCGGCCGAGCTGCCCGCGGCGGCGGCCGCGCTGTTCGAGCAGCTGCGCGGCTGGCGCGCTGCCGCCGCCCGGGAGCAGGGCGTTCCCGCGTACGTGATCTTCCATGACACGACGCTGCGCCAGATCGCCGCCGAGGCCCCCGCCACCCAGGCCGAGCTGGCCACGGTGAGCGGGGTGGGCGAGGCCAAGCTCGCGAAGTACGGGCCGCAGATCCTGGATCTGGTCGCCGCGGCCGGGGCCGGGACAGGCGCTTAGGAGCGTTCACCCGCGGCGAGATCGCGCAGCGCGTCCTCGATCGCCCTGTGGAACGTCGGGTAGGCGTAGATCATGCTCTCCAGCTGGGAGACCGGCACTTCGCCGTGGATCGCGACCACCAGGGCGCTCAGCACCTCACCACCCACCGGTCCAGCGGACGTGGCGCCGATCAAGATGCCCCGTTCGGTATCTTCTACGACCTTGATGAAGCCGTCGTTCCCGGCCTTGTGGATCCACCCACGGGCCGAGGACGGCACCTGGGCGATGCCGGTGCGAACCCACAGGCCTCGCCTGCGAGCCTGGGCTTCGGTGAGCCCGACGCGGCCGATCTCCGGGTCGGTGAAGGTGACCCGCGGCACCGCGCGATAGTCGGCCGGCGGCCCGGGCTCGCCGAGAATGTCGCGGGTGGCGATGCCGGCCTGGTACAGGGACACGTGGGTGAAGGCGCCCTGGCCGGTGATGTCACCAATGGCCCAGACCCCGTCGGCGGCGCGCATCCTCTCATCGACGCTGATCGTCGGTTCGCGCTCGTTCAGGCCGACCGCCCCGATGCCGAGTGCGGCCAGGCGGGTCCGCCGGCCGGTGGCGACCAGCAACCGGTCGGCGGTGATGGCGTGGCCGCCGGCTTCGACGGTGAAGCAGGTGCCGTCGTGGCTGACCCGCCGGGCACTGACGTCGGTGCGGATCGCGATTCCCTCGGCGGTGAAGATTTTCTCGATCAGCTCGCTGGACTCCGGCTCGTCCAGCGGCAGCAGCCGGGGCGTGTCCTCGATCACCGTGACGGTCGCTCCGAAGCGGGCGAAGACCTGGCTGAGCTCGGCACCGATGGCGCCGCCGCCGAGCACGACCAGCGACCGCGGGACCTGTTCGGTCTCGATCGCCTCCCGGTTGGTCCAGTAGGGGGTGCCCGCCAGCCCGTCGATCGGCGGGATGGCCGGCTCGGTACCGGCGTTGATCACGATGCCCCGGCCGGCTCGGAACACGCGCGGCGCCGCACCGTCCGGGCTGGTCACGGTGACCTCGCCCGGAGCGGTGATCCGGCCACTGCCGCGCGCGAACCTGCCACCCTTGGCCACGAACCGGTTCACGGCCACCGTGTCATCCCAGTTGTCGGTGGCTTCCTTCCTGATCCGCTGGGCGACCGGCGCCCAGTCCGGGCCCACCTCGGCCGAGCCAGCCATGCCCGGGATCCGCCGGCCCTCGGCCAGCAGGTTCGCGGCCCGGATCATCATCTTGGACGGAACGCACCCCCAGTACGGGCATTCCCCGCCGACCAGCCTGTCCTCCACGCCGACCACGGAAAGCCCGGCCTCGGCCAGCCGCCCGGCGAGGTACTCGCCGCCGGGGCCCATGCCGATCACGACGACGTCCGCTTGCTCGGCCTCCATCTGCCCGCCTTCCCTGGCTCCCGGCCGGCTCCGCGCTCCGGCTTACCACCCGGATCATTCTCCTCCGGGCGCTGGGCCGGACACGCGGTGGTCACGGGGCGTTCAATTACGGCTGTGAGCCTGCTGCCCATGAAAGATCTCCTCAAGCGGCCCAGGTGGCGCCTCATCGCTGCCAGCGCCGCCATACCGCTCACCCTGGGCCTGGTCGGCGCGGCCAGCGCGGCAGGCAGTACGCAAGGCGGCTTCCGTCCGCCCCCCATCAAGCACGTCTGGTACATCGACCTGGAGAACGAGGGGTTCGCTCAGTCCTTCGGCGACCCGTCGGCCGATCCGTACCTCGCGACCACGCTGCCCCGCATGGGCGCGCTGCTGAAGAACTACTTCGCGATCGGCCACGACAGCCTGGACAACTACATCGCCCAGATCTCCGGCCAGGCGCCGGACCGGGCCACCCAGAACGACTGCGGGAAATGGACCAGGTTCGAGCCCGCTCATCACATCCGTCCGCCCTTCCACCAACTGGTGGGCAACGGATGCGTGTACCCGGGGTCGATCCCCACGCTGGGCAACCAGCTCAGCCAGGCCAAGATCGGCTGGAAGGCTTACCTGCAGGACATGGGCAACCTGCCGAGCAGGGACCACACGACGATGACGAAGCAGGGACCCGCCTGCGGGCACGCGGCCATCGGCACGAGCGACGACACCGAGGGCGCGGTCCCGGCCGATCAGTACGCGACCCGGCACGAGGGCTTCATGTACTTCGAGTCCGTCATCGCCGACCGATCTTTCTGCGACCGGCACGTCCTCTCGTTCCAGCCGCTGCTGCACGACCTGGCCTCGGTCCACGGCACGCCGGCCTTCTCGTGGATCTCGCCGAACCTGTGCTTCGACGGCCACGACGCGCCCTGCGTGACCGGCGACCCCGGCGGCCTGACCGAGATCGACGCGTTCCTGCAGATCTGGATTCCGCAGATCTTGAACTCGCCCGCGTACAAGCAGAACGGCCTGATCATCGTCACCTTTGACGAAGGCAGCAACAGCGCCGCCTGCTGTGGCGAGACGCTCGGCCGTACGGCCTCGCACCCCAACACCGCGAATCCCGGCATGCCGGGTCCGGGCGGCGGCCGGGTGGGCGCGGTGCTGCTGTCCCGGTTCATCAAGCCGGGCACGGTGAGCACGGTGGACTACAACCACTACTCCTCATTGCGCAGCATCGAGGACCTTTTCGGCCTCGCCCACCTGGGCGACGCGGCCATGCCTCAGGTCAAGTCGTTCGGCCCGGACGTCTACACGAACCCGTGAGTCGCCGCTGAGCGACCGCACCTGCCCGGGCCCGGCAGGGCGATGCCCTTCCGGGCCCGGGCGGCCGACGCCGGCGATGTGACGTTGCCGGTGTTAGCGGTCACGCAATGTCACATCGGGCACGTTCAAGGTGACCGCGCCGGAAATGCTTAGGCTGGTCGGCGGGGGCAGTAGGCTGACCTGCCAGGGGATCCCCGGGCGCGTGCCCGCGCCCGCCCCGTCGGTGAGGCGGCTGAACCATGCGACTCTCTGTGATTGCCGCGCTGCTTGCGGCTGTGACGGCTGGCGGGCTGGCGGGCTGCGGAAGCACCTCGGGCGGCGGCAGCGGCACCGCCGCCGCCGGTACGACCACCGCCTGCTCCCACGCGTCCATCCAGAAAGACCTGTTCCAGAAGGGCGTGCTGACCGTCGCGACGGACAAGCCCGTCTATCCGCCGTGGTTCGAGAACAACAACCCGGCCAGCGACAAGGGCTACGAGAGCGCCGTCGCGTACGCGGTCGCGGCCACAATGGGCTTCAAGCGCTCGCAGGTGCACTGGGCCTACGAGCCGTTCAACAGCTCCTACGCGCCCGGGCCGAAGAAGTTCGACTTTGACATCAACGAGATCTCGGTCACGCCGCAGCGGGCGACCGCGGTCACGTTCTCCACCAGCTACTACGACGTGCAGCAGGCACTCGTGGCGCTGAAGAACAGCCCGATCGTCGCGCACCATTCGCCGGCCGACCTGAAGGGCTACGTCTTCGGCGACCAGGTCGGCACCACGAGCCTGGCCTTCATCAACAGCAAGATCCAGCCGACCACGACGCCCAAGGTGTACGAAACGCTGAACGACGTGAAGCAGGCGCTGCAGACCAAGCAGATCGCCGCTCTGGTCACCGACACGCCGACCGCCCAGTTCATCTCCTCCTCGGAGATCCACGGCTCGGTCATGGTGGCCCAGTTCCCCAGCACCGGAGAGCACTACGGGCTGCTGTTCCGCAAGGGCAACCCGCTGGCGGCCTGCGTCGACAAGGCGATCGCCAAACTCAAGTCGAACGGGACCCTGCACCAGCTGCAGCAGCGGTACCTGCAGCTTTACCTCAAGGTCCCGGTGATCCAGCCCTGACGCTCGACGAAGGCCGCGGCCCGCGGCTGCTGGGCGGCGGGCGCGGAGACGGAGCATGGGCCGGGCTCGGCCCGCGCAAGCGGATGAGCACGCGGCGGGCGGTCGTGCTGTCCACCGCCAGCACGATCGTGGTGCTCGCGGCGCTGGCCGCGGTGTTCCTGGCCGCCCCGGGCAGCAAGCAGGTCCGGCACACGTTCTTCAGCCCGCACGACATGTGGCAGTCGCTGATCGGCAACCCGAAGCAGGGCTACTACTCGGTCGGCGAGGCGCTCTGGCTGAACATCCGGATGTTCCTGGTGGCGGAGGTGCTGATCCTCGCGCTCGCGCTGGTCATCGCCGTGATCCGGCAGTCCACCGGGCCGGTCCTGTTCCCGCTCCGCGTGATCAGCACGGTCTACGTGGACGTGTTCCGCGGGATACCCCTCATCCTGGTCATCCTGGCCCTGGGATTCGGGGTGCCCGCACTCAGCCTGAAGTTCGTATCGGGCCAGTCGGCCGCGGTGTACGGGGTCGCCGCGCTGGTGCTGTCCTACTCCGCCTACGTCTCCGAGGTCTACCGGGCCGGCCTCAACTCGGTGCACCAGAGCCAGGTCGCTGCGGCGCGGTCGCTCGGCCTGTCGCGGTGGACGTCGCTGCGGTACGTGATCCTGCCGCAGGCGGTCCGGACGATCATTCCCCCGCTGCTGAACGACTTCATCAGCCTGCAGAAGGACACCGCGCTGGTCGGCATCCTCGGTGCGATCGAGGCGAACAAGGCCGCGGAGATCTACAGCGACACCGTGTTCAACTACTCCAGCTACACGGTGGCCGCCATCCTCTTCCTCCTGCTGACCATTCCGCTGGCCCGGTTTACCGACCATCTGATCGCCAGGGACAGAAGGCGACGGCTCGCCGGGGCCGTCTCGTGAGCGAGCCGTCGCAGGCGGTCCAGATCGAGGGGCTGCGCAAGTCCTTCGGCCCCAACGAGGTGCTGAAAGGCGTGGATCTGTCGCTGGGCGCGCACCAGGTGATCTGCCTCATCGGCGCCTCGGGGTCGGGCAAGTCCACCCTGCTGCGCTGCGTCAACCTGCTCGAGCCCATCGACGAGGGACGCATCTGGCTGCTCGGCCAGGAGATTACCGCGCCCGGCGTCGATGAGAACGCCGTGCGCAGGCACGTCGGAATCGTCTTCCAGTCCTTCAACCTGTTCCCGCACATGACCGTGCTGCGGAATGTCACGCTCGCCCCGGTCAAGGTGCTGGGCACCTCGCGCCCGGCGGCTGACCAGGAGGCCAGGGAGCTGCTGCGCCGCTTCGGCCTGGCCGACAAGGAATCCGACTTCCCCGACCGGCTGTCCGGCGGCCAGCAGCAGCGGGTCGCGATCGTGCGGGCGCTGGCCATGCGGCCGCAGATCCTGCTGCTCGACGAGGTCACCAGCGCGCTGGACCCCGAGCTCGTCGCCGAGGTGCTCGACCTCATCCGGGAGCTGGCCACGGGCGGGATGACGATGCTGATCGCGACGCACGAGATGGGCTTCGCCCGGGACATCGCCGACCGGGTGTGCTTCCTGGAGGACGGCCTGATCGTCGAGGACGCGCCGCCGGCCGAGCTGTTCACGCAGCCGCGGGACGAGCGCACCCAGCGCTTCCTGCGACGGATCGTGGAGGCGGGCCGACTCTGAGCGGGCAGATCGCCGGCAGGCCGGTCGCGGGCAGGCCGGTCGCGGGCAGGCCGGTCGCGGGCAGGCCGGTCGCGGGCAGGCCGGTCGCGGGCAGGCCGGTCGCGGGCAGGCCGGGGCTGAGCGGAGTCGGCTCAGGCGTAGCTGGTGGCCAGCCGGGGCAGGTAGGGCGCCTCAAGCCGGGCCACCTCCGCACCGGTCAGCCGGACAGCCATCGCGGCCAGCGCGTCGTCCAGGTGACGCAGCTTGGTGGCCCCGATGAGCGGCGCGGTCACCCCCGGCCGACCCAGCAGCCAGGCCAGGGCGACCCGAGCCGGCGGCAGCTCGCGCTCGGCCGCGACCGCGCGGACCGCGTCGGCCACGTCAAAGTCGGCCGGGCGGTGCGCGCTGTCGGCCTGCGCACGCGTCGTGTTTCGTGCGCCGCTGCGATCCCGGGCCCCGGCCAGCAGGCCTCGGGCCAGCGGGCTGTACGGCAGGACGCCGATGCCCTGGTCGATACAGAAGGGGATCATCTCCCGCTCCTCCTCGCGGTTGACCAGGTTGTACCGGTTCTGCATGGACACGAACCTGGTCCAGCCGGTCGCGGCGGCGGTCTGCTGTGCCCGGGCGAACCGCCAGGCGGGCATGGCCGAAGCCCCGATGTACCGGGCCTTGCCCGCCCGCACGACGTCCTGCAGCGCGGCCATCGTCTCCTCGGCCGGGCTCCCGCCGTCCCAGCGGTGGATCTGGTACAGATCGACGTAATCGGTCCCGAGCCTGGCCAGCGAGGCGTCAATCGCGGCCAGCACGTGCTTGCGGGATAGTCCCCGGTCGTTCGGCCCGGGTCCGGTGGGGTAGTACACCTTGGTCGCCAGCACGTAGTCGTCGCGACGGGGGAACAGCCGGGCCAGGAGCCGGCCGGTGACCTCCTCGCTGGCGCCGTCGGAGTACATGTCGGCGGTATCGAACAGGGTCACCCCGGCTTCGACCGCGCGGCGGACGATCAGCTCGGCCTGTTCCTCGGGCAGGGCCCACTGCTGCACCGCCGGATCCCCGTAGCTCATCATGCCCAGCCCGATCCGGGACACCCTGAGCCCGGACACGCCCAGCCGCGGATACTCCACGTCACCCCTTCCCGGCCGCACCGCGACCTCGATCGCGCCTTCGGGTGCCGGCCTGCCGTCGGCCGGATCCGCCCGGCGGCGATGCGACCGGCGTCAGCGACGCGGCAGACCGTCGATCCTGGCCACCTCTTCGCGGCGGAGAGCGAACGAGAACAGGTCGAAATTGGCCGCGATCCGCCCCCGGTCGGCCGACTTCGGGATCACCGGTATGCCGTGCTCGACATGCCAGCGCAGGACAACCTGGGCGGGCGTCACCCCGTGCCGGGACGCGATCTCGGCCAGCGTGCCGTCGCGCAGGTTGGTCCCCTTGAGCGGGCTGTACCCCTCCACCACGACGTTGCGCTGCCGGCTGGCGGCCAGCACGCCCGGATCATAGCGGGACGGGCTCCACGGGATCTGGTTGACCGCCGGAGCCTGCCCGGTCGCGCCGATCAGCTCATCGATCTGGCGGATGCTGTAATTGCTCACGCCGACCGCGCGGGCCAGCCCGCTGTCCCTGGCCGCCAGCAGTTCCCGCCATACCTCCGGGCGCGCCCGGCCGCCCGGCGGCCAGTGCACGAGCCAGAGATCGACGTGATCGGTGCCGAGGGCACGCAGGCTCGCGGTGATCGTGGCGCGCTCCCGGCCCACCGCGCCCGACGGCAGTTTCGTGGTAACGAAAACGTCCCTCCGATCGATGCCGCTGCCGATGAGCGCCCGTCCCACCTCCTCCTCGTTGCCGTACATGGTCGCGGTGTCGATGTGCCGGTATCCGGTTTCCAGGGCCAGGCGGACGGCCTCGTAGCAGCGCCGGCCGCGAAGCTGCCAGGTGCCGAAGCCGACCAGGGGCATGGCCACCCCGCCGCTCAGCGTCACGGCGGGCGAGTGCGGTGTCTGCGTCATGCCGTCCATCGTTCCCCGCCGGCCCGCCGCCACGCGAGCCGGGCGGGCGCCACACCGGCGGCAGGAATAGCCGACAGCACCCGACCGGGGAACGAAACATCGGTATGGTCCTGTATGTGGTTACTCCGCGTCATCGGGCCAGCGGCCACCGGCCAACCGCGATTCGCACGGCGGTATACGCCTGGCTTGAGGAAATCAGCTTCCGCACCGGAGTCACCGCCCTGATCGTCGTGGCGGCGATCATTATCGGCGGCGCGATCGCCGCTGTCGACCTGGCGGCGTACGGCGGCGGACGGTCTGCGGTGCGGCACGCCCCGGCCGGGCAGGCCCTGCCGGCCCCGCCGCGGACGGCGTCGACGGCACCGGCGCCGGGGCCGGAAACCGCACTCCCGCGGCCGCGGCATGACCCCGGGCCGCCCAGGCACACCGCCATCCCCGTGGCGGCGGCCATCCCCGCCGCGCAGACCGCGCCGAGCAACCCGCCGGCTTCGCCGCCCCGGCCAGACCATCATCATCAGCGGGGATTCCCCGGCTCATCGCGGTGGCCCGGGGGGTGGCGGCCAGAGCACAGGCACGGCTGGCCCGGCAGGCACAGCTGGCCCCACGGGCACGGCTGGGCCCACGGGCACGGGCAGGGCCGGGCGCGAGGAGACAAGGCCGGCGGCCCCCACGGGCTCGGGCAGAGCCGGGCGCGAGGAGACAGGGGCGGCAGGCCGCCGGGGGATGGCCCCGGCCGGCACGGACAGGGCCCGGACGGCCGGCCCGCCGACCCCCATGAACGAGCCCGCCCGGGCCGGACCGCCGGCCACGCCCCAGGTCGGCCCGAACGGCACCCGGGCGGCGCGGATGCCCTCCACCACGCCGGCCGGCCCGAAAGGGACCCGCACGGAGGGCGGGCCGGCCAGATCGCCGGCCAGCGCTAGACACCCGGCCCGTCTGCGCTGACCGTCCTCGCGCAGGCTGTACGCTCGCCCCAGCGAGGAGGCGCGGGATGCCGGATCAGGGCCATGGGGTCGTTGTCGGCCTCGACAACGGGGGGACGACGAACAACGCCACCGTGCTCGACAGCGCCGGCCGGTTTCTGGTGGATCACATGCTGGAAACGCACAGCCTGGTCCAGGAGGGTCCGGAGAAAGCGATCGAGGCTCTGGCGAGGGCGTTCGCGGGCGTGCTCGAGGTGACAGGTACACCCACCGCGTCGGTGCTAGCCGTGGGGCTGGACACCCCGGGGCCGGCCAGCGCGAACGGCGTCATCTCGGCCCGGGGGGCGGTCAACTTCCTCCATCCGGCCTGGCGCGCGTTCGACATCCGCGGTGCGCTCGAGGACCGGCTCGGCCTGCCGGTCATCTATAACAACGACGCGAACGCCGCCGCGCTGTACGCGCACTACATGCGGCTGGGCCGCAATGCGACCTCCCGCTCCTCGGTATCGGTGATCGTCGGAACCGGGCTTGGCGGCGGGGTGATCGAGTCCGGCAGGGTGGTGCGCGGCGCCGTCGGTATGGCCGGCGAGCTCGGCCACGTCCGGATCCCGACCGAGGGACTGCTCGCTCCCGGGCAGCCGGTTCCGGTCTGCAACTGCGGGCTGCCCGGCGACGCCGAGAGCTTCGCCTCGCTGACCGGGATCACCAAGAACCTGCTGCCCTACTGGCTGACGCGCTTCCCCGGACACGAGCTCGGCGAGCGGGAGCCCGCCGTGGCGGCCAAGCTGGTCCGCGCGCTGGGCGAGGCGGGTGACCCGATGGCCCTGGAGATCTTCGGGCAGCAGGCGGTCGCGCTCGGGCGGCTGTTGTCGATCGCGGCCAACTTCACCGACCCGCACATGTATTTCCTCGGCGGCGGCGTGGTGGAGACGTCGCCCGCTTTCCGTGACTGGTTCCTGGCCAAGGTGCGCGACCACACCGATCTGCGCGAGGAGCAGCAGCGGGCCGCGACCTTCGCCCTGGTGCCGGACCTGGACATGGCCGGGGCACGCGGTGCGGCCATCGCGGCCCGGGAGACACTCGGCCTGTGGCGGGAGGTGCCGCGGTGATCATCATCGTGGCCGGCATCGCCGGCTCGGGTAAGACCACCGTCGGCAAAGTGCTCGCCGACCGCCTGAGCTGCGAGTTCGAGGACGGGGACCTGCTGCATCCGGCCGCGAACGTGGCCAAAATGCACGCCGGCGTGCCGCTCACCGATGCGGACCGCTGGCCTTGGCTGCACATCATCCAGGCCTGGATCGACCAGCGGATCTCCGCCGGGAAGACCGCGGTCCTCGCCTGCTCCGCGCTGCACCGCAGGTACCGGAATGCCCTGCTCGACGGCCGGCCGGACGCGCAGATGGTGTTCCTGGAGATCAGTCGCGAGGTCGCCGCGGCCCGGCTGGCCGACCGACACGGGCACTTCTTCCCGGCCCAGCTGCTGGACAGCCAGCTCCGCGACCTGCAGCCGCCCGGGCCGGACGAGCGCGTGCTGGTCATCGACGCCAACCAGCGGGCTGACGAGATGGCCGCCGAGATCGCCAGCCGGCTGGACGTCGGGCCGCCGGCCGACGGCGGCGGTTAGGCCATGGCTAGCCGGGCTGCCGCTCCAGGATCACGACCGGGATGCTCCGCTCGGTCTTGCGCTGGTAGTTGTCGTAGTCCGGCCAGATCTGGGCCATCTGCCGCCACAGGGCCGGCTTCTCGTCCGCCGTCGCGGTGCGGGCCCGCGCGGCGAACTTGTCCGCCAGCACCTGGACCTCCACCTCAGGATCGGCCTGCAGGTTGAGGTACCAGGCCGGCGGCTGGTCGGCCCCGCCCTTGGACGCGACCACCAGGTAGTCATCACCGTGCTCGCCGTAGATCAGCGGCGTGCTGATCTTGCGGCCGGACTTGCGCCCGGTGGTGGTCAGGATGAGCGTGTGGACGCCGTTCCACTCGTGGCCCTCGCGTCCGTCGGTCTCGACATAGCGGCTGACGTGTTCCCTGCCGAAGAGCATCCCGGCCTCCCTGAACGGCTTGCGTGAAATGGCAGCGTAGCGTGGCCGGTAGTATCCGACCTGCCCGGCCGGAGGCAGCGCTATGAAGCTCAAGCTGGACCTGCACGACGTCTATAACCGCGGCGACGAGATCGACCGTGCCCTCCGGTCGATCATCGACGAGGCGGTCAGGAAGAAGGCGCCGCTGGTCGAGATCATCCCCGGCAAGGGCTCGGGCCAGCTGAAGAAGCGGGTGCTGCGGTTCCTGGACCAGAAGGAGATCAAGGCGCTGTATCACCGGGTGGAGAAGGACTCGAAGAACTTCGGCCGGATATTCGTTCATTTTCGCTGGTAGCACCGCGGTTGACCATCGGCCCGCCGCGCTCGTATGTTCGCTATAAGAACCCCTGGACATAATGCGAACAAGCCGGACCCGACAGGCGGGAGCGCGGATGGCTGAGATCGTCCCGCTGAGCCGGGCGATCGCGGAACTCGTCCGTGACGGGGTCAGCGTGGCGCTCGAGGGGTTCACTCACCTGATCCCGTTCGGTGCCGGCCACGAGGTCATCAGGCAGCGGCGCCGCAATCTCACGCTGATCAGGATGACCCCGGATCTGATCTACGACCAGATGATCGGGATGGGCTGCGCCCGGCGGCTGGTCTTCTCCTGGGGCGGCAACCCGAGCGTGGGCTCGCTGCACAGATTCCGCGATGCCGTGGAGCGCGGCTGGCCGGCCCCACTGGAGATCGAGGAGCACAGCCACGCCGGGATGGCCAACCGGTACCAGGCCGGAGCGTCCGGCCTGCCGTTCGCCGTGCTCCGCTGGTACCAGGGCACCGACCTGCCCTCGGTCACCCCGAACATCAAGCCGATTGTCTGCCCGTTCACCGGCGAGCGACTGACCGCCGTCCCCGCGCTCAACCCGGACGTCGCCATCGTGCACGCCCAGCGCGCCGACTCCGGCGGCAACGCGCAGATGTGGGACATCACCGGGATCCAGAAGGAGGCCGTGCTCGCGGCGCGCAGGTCCCTGGTCACGATGGAAGAGATCGTTCCCGAACTCGATCCGCGCCCTGGCGCGGTGCTGCTGCCTTCGTGGGCGATTACCTGCGTATCGACGGTGCCGGGCGGCTCCCGCCCGTCGTACGCGCCCGGCTACTACGAGCGTGACAACGACGCGTATGTGCGGTGGGATGCTGTCAGCCGGGACCGTGACGCGTTCCTGGCCTGGATGGACCGTAACGTGCTCGAGACCGTGGGGAGGCAGGCGTGACCCTCATCGTGGATGTCGTTCGCACCCCGATCGGCAAGCACGGGGGCGCACTGGCCGCGGTCAGGCCGGACGACATGGCGGCCAGCGCGATCTCGGCCCTGCTCGCCCGCACCCCCGGCCTGGACCCGGCCCAGATCGACGACGTCTACTTCGGCGACGCCAACGGCGCGGGCGAGGACAACAGGAACGTGGCCAGGATGGCCGGCCTGCTGGCCGGGATGCCCGTCACCGTGCCGGGCGCGACCATCAACCGGCTGTGCGGCTCGGGCCTGGAGGCGGCGATCGCGGCCGATCGCGCCGTGCTGGCCGGCGACGCGGACATGATCATCGCCGGCGGCGTGGAATCGATGACCCGCGCCCCCTGGGTGCTGCCCAAGCCCGAGCGGGCTTTCCCGCGCGGCCACGAGACCGCGTATTCCACCACGCTGGGCTGGCGGATGGTCAATCCCGCGATGCCCGCCGAGTGGACGGTCGCCCTCGGCGAGGGTGCCGAGATCCTCGCCGACCGGTATACGATCTCGCGCGCCGATCAGGACGCGTTCGCGGTGCGCAGCCACCTACGGGCGGCCCGGGCCTGGGACCGTGGCCGGTTCGCCGACGAGGTAGTCGCGCTGGCCGGGCTGGAATCGGACGAGGGCATCAGGCCCGATACCACCACCGGGAAGCTGGCCGGGCTCAAGCCCGCGTTCCGCCCCGGCGGAACCGTCACGGCCGGCAACTCCTCACAGCTGAGCGACGGGGCGGCCGCGCTGCTGCTGACCAGTGAGCGCGCCGCCGCCAGGACCGGGCGGGAACCGCTGGCCCGGATCGCCGCCCGCAGCGTGAGCGCGGTCGAGCCGCAACTGTTCGGGATCGGGCCGGTCGAGGCGGCCCGGACGGCGCTGAAACGCGCCGGCATCGGCTGGGCGGACCTGGCCGCGGTCGAGCTGAACGAGGCGTTCGCCGCCCAGTCGCTGGCCTGCCTGGCCGAGTGGCCCGACCTGGACCCGGATATCGTGAATGTCAACGGCGGGGCGATCGCGCTGGGTCATCCGCTCGGCTGCTCCGGCGCCAGGATTGTGGGCACGCTCGCCCGCGAACTGCACGCCCGCGGGGGCGGGTGGGGCCTGGCGGCCATCTGCATCGGCGTCGGCCAGGGCCTGGCCGTCGTCTTGGAGGGGACCTGATGCAGGGTGGCTGAGCCGGCCGAGGAGCGAGGACCCGAGTTCGTCCAGTCGATGGCGCGCGGGCTGGCCGTGATCAAGGCGTTCGACGAGGATCATCAGCAGCTCACGCTCAGCGAGGTGGCCAGCATCACCGGCCTGGCCCGGGCGGCCGCGCGCCGGTTCCTGCTGACCCTGGCCGAGCTCGGCTACGTGCGTACCGACGGCCGGATGTTCGCGCTGACGCCCCGCGTGCTCGAGCTGGGCTATGCCTACCTGTCCAGCCTGTCGCTGCCGCAGATCGCCGAGCCGCACCTGGAGCGCATGGTCGCCGAGGTGCAGGAATCCGCCTCGGTCACCGTGCTGGACGACACCGACATCGTGTACGTGGCCCGCGTGCCGACCTCACGCATCATGCGCGTGACGATCAGCATCGGCACCCGCTTCCCCGCCTACGCGACGTCGATGGGCCGCGTATTGCTGGCCGGCCTGACCCCGGCTGAGCTCGACGCGTACCTGGAGCGGGTCAGCATGCGCCCTATCACCGCGCGCACCATCACCGACCCCGACGCGCTGCGCGCCGAGCTGGACAAGGTCCGCGAGCAGGGCTGGGCGCTGGTGGACCAGGAACTCGAAGAGGGGCTGCGCTCGTTCGCGGCCCCGATCCGTGACCGCTCGGGCCGGGTCACCGCGGCGGCCAACATCGCCACGCACGCCGCCCGGACCAACTCGGTCGAGGCACGGCGCAGCCTGCTCCCGGTGCTGCTGCGCACGGTCGAGCAGATCGGGGCGGATCTGCGGTCGGCGGGGTCCCCCGGACCCAGCCTCATGCGGTTGCGCTAGCGGCGCCGTGCCGCCGCGTCGTGCCACGGTGCCGCGCCATGGTGCCGTGCCGCCGGGCCGTGCCGCCGCGCCGTGCCGCCGAAAGGGGCTCTTCGTGCCCGCCACCCAAGCGGTGATGGCAGGCTGACCTCATGCCCATCACCGCCCGCGTTGAGCACGTCGGCAGCCTGCTCCGCCCGCAGTTCCTGCACGAGGCGCGAGCCGCCCGGGACAAGGGCGAGGTCACCGCGGCCGAGTTCAAGACGGCCGAAGACCGCGCGGTCCGCGAGGTCATAGCCCTGCAGGAGGAAATCGGCCTGCCCGTCGTCAACGACGGTGAGCAGCGACGGGACTCGTTCCAGGCCGAGCTGGCCGCCGCCTGCGACGGGTTCGCCGGGGTCAGCCTGGACGCCTGGCTATGGGGCGACTGGCACTCGGCCGAGGTGGGCGAGGCATCGACGCCGCGCCCGGAGGACCTGGCGGTGGTGGCGCCGCTGCACAAGCGGCGGAACCTGGCTGCCGAGGAGTTCACCTTCCTGCGCGCGTGCACCGGCCGGCAGGCCAAGGTAACCCTGCCGAGCCCGACGCTGTTCGCCAACCTCTGGTCGCCGGAGCTGTCGGGGGGCGCGTATCCGAGCCTGGACGCATTCATGGCCGACGTGGTGGAGGTGCTGCGGGAGGAGGTTCGCGAGCTCGTCCGCCTGGGCTGCACCTACATCCAGCTGGATGCCCCGCACTACCCGCTGCTGGTCGACCCGACCTGGCGCGCCTTCTACGAAGCGCGGGGCTGGGTGATGGACCGCTGGCTGTCCTATGGGATCGACCTGGACAACGCCGTGATCGAGGCGGGCCGGCCCGCGACGTTCGGCTTCCACCTCTGCCGCGGCAACCAGCTCGGCCGGTGGCTGGTGGCCGGCGACTACAACCCGATCGCTGGCCCGGTCTTCGGCCGGTGCCGCGCCGACCGGCTGCTGCTCGAATACGACGACGAACGCTCGGGCAGCTTCGACCCGCTCCGCCTGGTGCCCGACGACAAGGTCATCGTGCTCGGCCTGGTGACCACGAAGACCTCGACGCTGGAGCGCGCCGCCGACGTCGAGGCCAGGCTCCGGCAGGCCAGCGCGCTGGTCGGCACCGAGCGGCTGGCGGTCAGCCCGCAGTGCGGCTTTGCCACGTCGGCGGGCGGCAACCCGGTCACGCCGCAGGCCCAGCGCGACAAGCTCGCTCTGCTCGTCGAGGTGGCGCAAGACTTTCTTGATTCCTAACGGCGCTGCCCCGAGGTTTCCCGCAGCCGCGACGATCCGGAGGTAACGATGACCGAGCTGGCCCCGCAGGCCGATCCGGCCGAGGCCGGACTGGACAAGGAGCGGCTGGCCAGGGTCGACCGGCACTTCGCCAGGTACGTGGACGACGGGCGGCTGCCCGGCTGGCTGCTGACGGTCAGCAGGTACGGCCGCCTCGTGCACGTATCCCGCTACGGCTCGGCGGATATGGAGGAGGGCCTGCCGGTCGAGACCGGGACGCTGTGGCGGATCTACTCCATGACCAAGCCGGTCACGTCGGTCGCGGCGATGATGCTGTACGAGGAGGGCGCCTTCGAGCTGACCGACCCGGTCAGCGCGTTCATCCCGTCATTCGCCAACGTGCGCGTGTACGCGGGTGGACCGGATCTCAAGCCGGTGACCGTGCCCGCTACCGAGCCGGTGCGGATCTGGCACCTGCTGACGCACACGGCCGGCCTGACCTACGGCTTCCACCGCTGCCATACGGTAGACGCGATCTACCGCAACGCCGGGTTCGAGTGGGCCTCGCCGCGCGGGCTCGACCTGGCGGCGTGCTGCGACGCCTGGGCGGGCATGCCGCTGCTGTTCCAGCCGGGCACCGAGTGGAACTACTCGGTGGCGACCGACGTGCTCGGCCGGGTGGTCGAGGTCGCCTCGGGGCTGAGCCTGGAGCAGTTCTTCGCCGACCGCATCCTGCGCCCGCTCGGCATGGCCGATACCACCTTCCGGGTCGCGGCGGAGGATCTCCCCCGGCTGGCCGCCCTGTACGTCGCAGGCCCGGGCAACCAGGCGGTCCGCAACGACGCGATGGGCGCACTGGGGCAGCGCCGCCCGTCGTATCTCAGCGGCGGGCACGGCCTGGTGTCCAGCGCCGCCGACTACCACCGCTTCACGCAGATGCTGCTGCCCCGTCCGGACAGCCCGGCGGGAGAACTGGACGGCGTGCGGCTGCTCGGTCCGCGCACGGTGGCCTACATGACCCGCAACCACCTGCCCGGCGGCGCCGACCTGGAGACCGTCGGCCACCGGCTGATCGCCGAGTCCCCCGCGCACGGGGTGGGCTTCGGGCTTGGTTTCTCCGTCGTGGTGGATCCGGCCGCCGGCAAGACCATCGGCTCCGAGGGCGAATTCGCGTGGGGAGGCGCGGCGAACACGGCATTCTGGATCGACCCGGCCGAGCAGCTGACCGTATGCTTCTACACCCAGGTGCTGCCTACCAGCGCGCACCGCATCCGGCCCCAGCTGCGCCAGCTGGTCTACCAGGCGCTCACGGACTAGGCCGGGCGGCCGGCACCGGCCTACCGCCGAAAGGGAGTTGCCCCATGACCAGCGCTGACCTGCTCACCGACGCGTTCGGCCGGATCCGGGAGGAAGTCCACCTGGCGACCGACGGCCTGTCTCGCGAACAGCTGGCGTACCGGGTGGACGCCGAGGCGAACTCGATTGCCTGGCTGATCTGGCACCTGACCCGGATCCAGGACGACCATGTCTGCGGGGTCGCGCACCGCCAGCAGGCGTGGACCGCGGCGGGCTGGGCCGACCGGTTCGGGCTGCCGTTCGGGCCGGAGGCCACCGGCTACGGCCACGACCCCAGGGAAGTGGCCGCGGTGCAGGCGGACGCGGAGACGCTGACCGGATACCACGACGCGGTCTTCGAGGACACGATCCGTTACGTCGGGACGCTGACCGATGCCGATCTTCCCGTGGTGGTGGACGAGTCATGGGACCCCCCGGTCACGCTCGGGGTGCGGCTGGTGAGCGTGATCTCCGACGATCTCCAGCACGTGGGCCAGGCCGCCTTCATCAGAGGCTTCCTGCTCCGCCAGTAAAGCTCAGGGTGTCGATGGCACATTGCCGACACCGGGAGGTCGGTAACGGTACATCGATCTTGGCTGACCGGGCGACGGCCGTGCGTCAGCCCTCCGGGTTGCTCGCGTACGTGGCCAGGCCGCGGAGCATGAGATCGACGCCGAACGCGAATCTCTCGTCGGGACCGCCGCCGAACAGCGCGTCCACGACCCGCTGGGTGTGCGGGAACAGCTCCGCGGGCAGCGACATCACGTAGTCCTTGAGCATCGTGAAGAACTGCTCGGGCGATAGGTCGCTGCCGGTGAAGGAGGCGGTGCCGAGGCTCTCCTCGAACGCGAACCCCCCTACATAGAGGGAGAACACGTCGCCGAGGTAGGCGATGACGTTGTCCGGGATGCCGACGGGCTTGAGCAGCGTGAACAGCCACTCGTTGACGACCGCCAGCATCGGCCCCGAGGGGATGCGGCCCAGCGACAACCGCGCCACGTCGCGGTGGCTGGTCAAGATGGCCCGCATCTGGTCGGCGAGATCGCTGAGCTGCTCCCGCCAGCGCGCCGGATCCGGCTCGGGCAGCTGCATCTCCTCGATCACGCGCTCAAAAACCAGCTGGAGCAGCTGCTCCTTGTTCCGCACGTGCCAGTAGAGGGACGCGGCCCCGGTGCCGAGCTCCTCGCCCACCCGGCGCATCGACAGGCCATCCATGCCATCGGCGTCGATGACCCGCAGCGCCGCCTCGACGATCGCCTCTCGCGTCAGCGGCGCTCGCCCGGCCGATCTCGGAGCCCTGCGCCAGGGCGGCTCGGGGACGCCTGATGCATCCGACCAGCGTGTTCCGGCGCCCTGCGTCATGTCGACGACTGTACCACGTGCCGAACATCATTCGACTGACTCGAATAACGTTTGACAACGCGTCATAACGCATGCCAGTATGGCGTTCGATCTCATCGAACAACGTTCGACAAAAGACGAGGAAAGGTGCCAGATGGCGTTCATCATCGAGGCCAAGGGGCTGACCAAGCGCTTTGGCAAGACGCAGGCCCTGGACGGACTCGACCTGACCGCTGAGTCCGGGCAGGTGGTGGCCGTGCTCGGGCCGAACGGCGCGGGCAAGACGACCTTCATCAGGATGGTGGCCACCCTGCTCCGGCCGGACAGCGGTCAGCTGCGGGTGGGCGGTCACGACGTTCGCCGCGAGGCGCCCGCCGTGCGGCGCTCCATCGGCCTGGCCGGGCAGTTCGCCGCCATCGAGCCGGCCATGACCGGCCGGGAGAACCTGGAACTGGTCGCTCGGCTGTTCGGCCGCAAGCGCAAGGACGCGAAGGCGAACGCGTCATCGGTGCTGGACTCGCTGGGCCTCACCGGCGCGGGCGACCGCCTGGTCCGCACCTACTCGGGCGGCATGCGGCGCCGACTCGACCTGGGCGCGAGCCTGGTCGGCGCGCCGAAGCTGCTGCTGCTCGACGAACCGACCACCGGACTCGACCCGCGCAGCCGGATCGAGCTCTGGGACGCAATCAGGATGCTCGTGAAGCAGGGTACGGACGTCCTGCTCACCACCCAGTACCTCGACGAGGCCGACAACCTGGCCAGTCACGTAGTGATCATCGACCACGGCCGGGTGGTGGCCGCCGGGACGCCGGGCGAGCTGAAGCGCCGGATCGGCGGCAAGGTCATCGAGGTACACGTCCGGCACGAAGATGACGTCGCCAGGGTCGCCGGAGTGCTGCGGGACTTCAACCACGGCGATATTCGCATCGACGATGCGACCCGCCGGGTCAGCGTGAGCGTCGACAGCGGGGGGCCGGTGCTGACGAACGCGCTGCGGGCGGTCGAGGACGCCGGCGTCGACGTCGAGGACGTCGCCCTGCGCCAGCCCAAGCTCGAGGAGGTGTTCCTCACGCTCACCGGGCGCCCGGAAGCCGATGCCGCACTCGAGGCGGCTGCCTCCTGACCACCGGCTGGCCTGACTCAGAAAACTGGCCTGACTCAGAAAAGGAGCAATCCCCATGGCTGTCGTGACTGCGCCGATCACCAGGACAACATCGATCGGCACGAGCACCCTGCAGATCGCCAGGCGCGCGATCCTGCGCTACATGCGCACCCCGCAGATGATCGTCCTCGGGACGATCCAGGGCGCGATGTTCCTCTTGATCTTCCGTTACGTCTTCGGCGGCGCCATCCAGATCCAGGGCGGTATCTCGTATGTGGACTTCCTGGTGCCGGGGTTCATCACCACCGGCGTGCTGTTCTCCGGGATGGGCGCGGCCACCGTGGTGGCCGAGGATCTCGAGCAGGGATTCGTGGACCGGCTGCGCTCGCTGCCCGTTCCGCGCGCCTCGTTCCTGACCGGCCGCGCGCTCGCGGACACGGCCTGGAACACCTGGGGGCTAATCGTGACCGCTGCGATCGGATTCGCCGTCGGGTTCCGCATCCACGGCTCGGTGGCGGAGGCGTTCGCCGCGCTCGGGCTGTGCGTGGTCTTCGGGTTTGCGTTCGAGTGGCTGTTCATCATGCTGGGCCTGATCGCGGGGACGCCGCAGGCCGCGCAGGGGATGGCGCTGCTGGTCTTCCCCTTCACGTTCATCTCCAGTGCCTACGTCCCGGTGTCCTCGATGCCCGGCTGGCTGCAGGGATTCGCGAGCCACCAGCCCATCACCTACATGGTCAACGCGGTCCGGGCGCTGACCCAGGGCCCGGCGGCCGAGGCGCTGATCGGCCACTCCACCGGCTACCTGGTCACCGGCTCGCTACTGTGGTCGCTCGGCCTCGTCGTGGTGTTCGCGCCGCTGGCCGCGCTCCGGTACCGCCGCAGCTGACCGGCCGACGGGAAAGGGCCTCCGGCCGATCCCCTCCGGCCGTCCCGCACCCGGGCACCCGGGTGCGGGACGCGCTCGTGGGGCAGGGCCGCCTGACCTGGCCCCGGCGAACCCGCCGCGACGTTACGGCCGGGCGTCTATGCTGCCACGGGGCCAGGTGAAACGATCGTGACGTGACGTCGCCTCGGCCAAGCCCGCCGCCGGACGAGCCTGCGCGCCCCATCACGGCCGCGGCCGCGGGGCCGCAGGCGGTCCTGGTCGAGGATCACCTTGCCCGCCGGATCCGCAAGCCGATGGACCTGATGCGCTGCCTCGTCAGCTGCATCGAGATCGTCCTGCTGGCCGCCCTGGCCGTCGCGGCCGGGGCCGCGACCACCGGCATCGACACCGATATCGTGGGGGCGAGCAGGCGCCTGCCGCACGCGCTGCTCACGGCCGCACGGCCGGTGGCCCTGTTCGCGCTGCTATTGCTGCCGGTCGCCCTGGCCATCCGCGAACTCGTCCGGCGCCAGCCGCGACGGCTGGCCGAGGCCGCGGGCACGGCCGTTATCGCCGTCGCCGTGGTGGCGGTGGCCAACCTCCTGCTCAGCCACCACACGTCCTCGCTGCTTTACCACGCGATCACCGTGTCCCGCTCCGCCACCAGCCACGCCGCGCCACTCGACGGCTACCTGGCCGGCCTGGCCGCGTACACCACCATGATCGGCCTGAACGGGCAGGCGCGCTGGCAGGGGGCGGTGTGGCTGACCTTTGGCCTGTACGCGGTGGTGAACCTGGCGGCGCTGCAGATGACCGTGCTCGCCCTGCTCATCGCGCTGCTCACCGGGCGGGCGATCGGGCTTGGCGTGCGCTACGCCGCGGGCACCATGTCGCAGCGCCCGGCGGCGGACAGGATCGCAGCGGCCCTGGGGGGCGCCGGCTGCCAGCTGGTGGAGATACGCCGGGTCCCGCCGGTGGGTCATGAGTCCCGCCGGTACGCCGCGACGGCGCGCGGAGGCGGCCGGCTCGACATCTGCGTGTACGACCGGGATCAGGAAGCGGCCGGCGCGATCTACCGGCTGTACCGTTCGGCGCGGCTGGAGGACCAGGTGTCGCATACCGCGCCGGTGTCGGTGGAGCGGATGGCGGAACGCCGGGCGCTGCTGTCCTACGCAACGGAGGAGGCGGGGGTGCTCACCCCCCGGCTGGAGGCCCTGGTCCGGGTCGGCCCCGAGGCCACCGCGCTCGCCTTCGAGCATCAGGAGGGGACGAAGCTGGCCGACCAGTACCCGGCGCCGACCGATGCCGAGCTCGGCCGCGTCTGGGATGCGGTGCTCCGGCTGCACGCTCATCGCGTCACGCACCGGGCGCTGGTCTCCGATCGCATCCTGCTCACCGACGGCGGCCGGGTCATGCTGCTCGATCCGGGCAACGGCGACGTCGCCGCGGGCGATCTGCAGCTTCGCCTCGACGTGGCCCAGCTCGTCACCGAGCTGGCGCTGCGGGTCGGGCCGGACCGGAGCGCGGACCTGGCGCTGGACAAGCTCGGCGCGGACGAGCTGATCACCGTGGTACCGCTGCTGCGGCCCATCGTGCTCTACCCGTCCACTAGGGCCGGCGTTCGGCATCACAAGGACGTGCTGCCCGCCCTGCGCAAGCGCCTCCTGGACGCAGCACCGGGGGACGAGGTTCCCGAGGTACGGCTCGAACGCATCCGTCCGCGCACGCTGCTTACCCTGGTCGCCTCCGTCGTGGCCGTGTACCTGCTGGCCGGCGAGCTGGCCCGGGCCAGCCTGGGCAGCGCCCTGCGATCGGCGGACTGGCGGTGGGGCATCGCGGCGCTGGGGCTGTCCGTGCTGACCTACGTCGGCGCGGCGCTCTCACTGTCCGGATTCGTGGCCGAGCGGCTGAGCTTCGTACGCACGATCCTGGCGCAGCTCGCGGGCTCGTTCGTCACGCTGGTCACGCCCGCGGCTGTGGGCGGCGTCGCGCTGAACATTCGCTACCTGCAACGGAACAAGGTGCCGGCCGCGGTCGCGGCGGCCAGCGTCGCTGTGTCCCAGGTCGTGGCGTTCGTCCTGCACATCTTGCTGCTGGTCATGTTCGCTGCGATCGCGGGGACCTCAGGGGGCAAGTCGATCCGCCCGCCGACGTGGGTCTACTTCGTGCTGGCCGGGCTCGTCGTGATCGCGCTGGTCGTGCTGGCGATCCCGGCCGGGAGGCGGATGCTGCGCGCCCGGCTGGCCCCGACGTTCGGGCAGGTGGCCCCGCGGCTGCTCGCGGTGGCGCAGCAGCCGCGCAAACTCATCGAGGGCGTCGGCGGAGCACTCCTGCTCACCTTCGGCTATATCGCCTGCCTCGACGTGTGCGTCCGCGCCCTCGGCGGCTCGGCGCCGTTCGCGAGCGTGGCCGTGGTCTACCTGACCGGCAGCGCGCTGGGGTCCATCGTGCCGACGCCAGGCGGACTCGGAGCGGTGGAAGCGGCGCTGACCGCCGGGCTCCGCGCCGCGGGCGTGGCGGGCGGGGTGGCTGTCAGCGGGGTGCTGCTGTTCCGGCTGCTGACCTTCTGGCTTCCCGTGCCC
>Ga0207664_10000204_pt1 | contig 44735 bp, 36 predicted proteins | sample LARL83metaG_FD_184349 | JGI IMG/M metagenome (GOLD analysis project Ga0207664, IMG submission 184349) | Corn, switchgrass and miscanthus rhizosphere microbial communities from Kellogg Biological Station, Michigan, USA - LAR L8-3 metaG... | ecosystem: Host-associated > Plants > Roots >...
GCTTGCTGCGGTCCAAGGGGAACCGCACCGTGCCGAGCACCTTCCCCTTGATCGCAGGGTCGATCATGCGTCCTCCTGGGCCAGGGCCGCGTTCGGCATGACAAGAGATCATATCATTGTATGATTTCTGGAACCGCTGTCACCGCGAACGGAGCCCTCATGTCTCACGAGACGATCCACGGTCACGTCGCCCCCGGCTACGAGGTCGTGCAGGACGCGTTCGCCGCCAACTTCGCGGTGCACGACGAGCTCGGCGCCGCGTTCGCCGCCTACGTGGACGGCGCGCCCGTCGTCGACCTGTGGGGCGGCACCGCCGTCGCGAGTGACGGTCGCGCCTGGACCCGCGAGACGCTGCAGCTCATCTTCTCCGGCACCAAGGGCCTCGTGGCGAGCGCGATCCTGCTGCTCGTCGACCGCGGCCTGCTCGAGCTCGACGCGCCGGTCGCCCGCTACTGGCCCGAGTTCGGCGCCGCCGGCAAGTCCCGCATCACGGTCGGCGACGCGCTCAGCCATCAGGCCGGGCTGCCGTCGATCGCCGAGCCAGTCACCTACGACGACGTCCTGGACGACCGGGCGATGGCCGAGCGCCTCGCCCGGCAGGCGCCGCTCTGGCCCGGGCAGCAGCGCGTCGCCTACCACTCGCTCACGTACGGCTGGCTCGCCGGCGAGATCGTGCGACGGGTCGCCGGAGTCAGCGTCGGACGGCTCTTCGCGGACGAGATCGCCCGGCCGCTGGAGCTCGACGCGTGGATCGGGCTGCCCGAGCGCGAGGAGCCGCGCGTCAGCACCATCGAGCTCCATGCGAGCTTCCGCAGCTTCTGGGACGAGGCGATGCGCAGCGAGGAGCTCGCCCGCATCTCCGGGAACCCGTTCCTGTTCGCCGAGCCGCTGTTCTGGAACCGCCCCGCGGCGCATCGCGCCGAGATCCCCGGCGCGGGCGGGATCGCCTCCGCCCGGGCCGTCGCCGCGCTCTACGGATGCCTCGCCTGCGGCGGCGAGCTCGCGGGCACGCGACTGCTCTCGCGCCAGGCGATCGCCGCCGGCGTCGCCGAGCGCGTCCGCGGCGTGGACCCGTTCCGGGACGAGCGGCTCGCGTTCGGCTCCGGCTTCCAGCTCCAGACGCGCGACGCGCTGCTCGGCCCCGTCCTCGACGCCTTCGGCCACGGCGGCGCCGGCGGGTCGATGCACGGCGCGTGGCCCGGCAAGCGGACGGGCTTCTCGTACACGATGAACCAGATGCGGGACGAGACCACGGACGAGCGCGCACGGCTGCTGCTCGCCAGCCTCTACACCGCGGTCACGTCGGCAAGGCCATAGGGAGGCTTTGGCGAGCAGCGCAAGCGACGCGGCCTGCGGAGCCTGGGCGTCAATGCTCGTGCGGCCGATCGGGATGGTGCAGGTGCTCGTGGTAGACGCCAGCCCGATGCATTCGCTGGTGCAGCTGGTTGTAGGCCGCGGCGAGCGTCGCGCGAAGCTGACGGTGCCGTCGCGCCTCCCCCCGGGTCGCCAGCGTGTCCACATACGCGATCGAGCCCGCGATCTGGTCGAGCACGGCGCTCGCGTCCACGTCTGACCACAGCGGGCGGTCCGCGACGACGACCTGGACGGTGCTCGTGTGCGCGGCGATGCGGCCCGGCTCGTCGTCGAAGTGGCTTCCGCGCACGCGGAGCGCGATCCAGGTGGAGCGATCGATGCTCACCTCAGCGGTTCCGTGCGCCGCCAGCGCACCGTGACACGGCTCGTCGTGGGCGACGAGCCCGCCGACGACCACCTCGACGCGCTCGACCGGGACCGCGACCGACTCCACGCGCCACTCGACGGTCACATGGCCTCCGGAGCTCGTCAGGTCCACCCTCCCGCCCGGGGACACTCCTTCCACCTCGAGCGCCGCCAGCGGGCCGATCGTCGCGAACGTGTTGCCCTCGCGGACGGCGTCGATCCAGTTCTCGTAGGTGAACTCGCGCTCGCCGAGGTGCGCATAGGTTCGCATGCCGCCCAGCAGGTGGCCGTCGGCCATCTTGTCCGACCCGCCCACGAGCGGCAGGTGGTATCCGAGGTTGAGGTAGCGATACCAGTCGGCGATGCCATAGGGATCGACGCGGCCTTCCCAGGGCTCGCGATAGCGCGAGAGCAGCGGGTTGTGGACGATGAGCTCCGTCGCGTCGACCAGCCCGAGGACGATGTCCGCGGCTCGCTCCATCTGCGGCACCGGAGCATGCGGCATGACGACGAGGCCATCCTGGGCACGGCAGCGGCGCGCCCAGTCGGCCATCGTGACCTCGAGCGGATCGCCGATCGCCGATTCGCTGGGCCCGCCGGTGCACAGGGGATCGATCAACGCCCCGGAATAGCCCAGCAGCGAGATGTGCCCGAGCACCTGCATCCGGTTCTCGGAGCCGACGCGCACGACGAACTCCCCGTCGCCGCCGAAGTCCTTCGCGCCGAGCGTCGTCTTCCCGTCGAAGTCCCCGACGTTCGTGAACAGCTCGCCCCATTGGGTCGCGAGCAGATTGACGACGTTCACCCCTTCGGCGCTGCCCTCGAGCAGCGCCGTCTGGGGACTGAGGAAGTGCACATGCGTGTCCGCGGTCACCCACCCCTGCTCGCGCCAGCGGAGAACCTTCGCGAGCGGGAACGTGAGCTCTGAGGTGTCGGCTTCGATCGTCACCGCTCGGCGCACGGGAGCCACCTCGTGGCCCCGTGTGATCTCGACGAACGCCTCGCCGAGCGGCATGTCCACGATGCACGCTCCGTCGATGTACGCCGCCTGGTGACGATCCGCGATGAGCTCGCCGCCGCGGCCCTCGAACAGCGCCGGGTTGACGGTGCGGTGGTGCCCTCGCGGCGGCAGATACTCGCCCGCACGGTCATGGATGTGCAGCCGCACCGGGACTTGGACACCCGTCGTCTCGTCGACCACGCGGAGCCTGATCGGCCGGTCCGCAGGCGGCAGCAGCTCGACCGAGCCGCGCGGCGCCGCGAGGTCGTGGAGCAAAGTCCACGCGTCGCCCTCCCGCACGTAGAGGCGTGCGGCCGGATGCGCAACGAACTCGACGATCACCGACGTCTCGGACCGACGCGGAACGACGCGCGCCGCCTCGGCCGACCATCGCTGCCGCTCGTACTCCTTGGCGGCGCGCGCCGAGATCACCGTGCCCAGGTCGACCGCGATGCCGTCGCACTCCCCGGCCGCGTTGAGGCCCAGCTCGCGAGGCAGCGCGACGCGGAGCCCGCTCCTCGTACTCGTTCGCAACGGATGGTCGCTCAGCGAGGTGAGCGTGACGGCGTACAGCGCGGACCTCTCGTCACGCGCAGTCGCCGAGAGGGCTCGCAACGGACGCTCCGGGTGAGGATTGGGCAGGGCGTAGATCCAGAGCGTCTCGCCCGGGTAGGAGGCTTTCATCGCGACGTCGCGGCCGGACTCGTGACGCGCCTCCGCGTCGAAGAAGCCGTAGCCGACGGTGCCGGAGACGGCGAGCTCCTCTGTCATGGACCGGCGGACCTCGTCGGCGACTGCGGGAACGGCGGCGACCGGGCTCCCCGACCAACCGACACGGGCTTGCTGGATCGCGAAGCGTCGCGACACGGCCGTCGCCGCGGTCGAGCCGTCCGCATAGTGAAGCGCGTATTCGGACACCACGCCGCCGAGCGCATTGCCGTCGATGCGCGAGTCCGCGAAGCCGGCGAGGTAGCGGGTCGGCGCATCCTCCGCCACATGAACGAAGAGGACATACCTCGCCGTGACGCTCGGAAGCTCGAGTCGGACGCCGCACGAGTCGAGCAGCACCACGTTTGCCTCGTGCTCCGCACCGAAGTCGAACGGGATGCCGCGGATCGCTCGGCGCCCAAAGGCATCGTCCCCAATCGGCGGCCGCAGCGCTTCCGGCAGGTCGGCGCGCCGACGGTTGAAGACGCCGTGCAACGGAACGGGCTGGAAGTGAGGGGATGCCGGAGCGTTCACCGAGCTGTCCGTCACGCAGATGGAGCTGGCGACGACGCCTGCGCCGCACGTATCGCGCACGGCAGCCGCGTATACCCGCGAGCGCCATGCGTGTGCGTGCGCACCACCGCGCCGCAGAGCTCGAACGCCTCGACGCGCTCCAGGAAGCGCCCGAGCGCGATCCGCGCCTCGGGTCGTGCGAGCGGGGCACCGAGGCAGAAGTGGATGCCCTCTCCGAATGCGAGCGTGCGCTTGACCTCCCGGTGGAAGTCGAGCGTGTCGGGGTCGGGGAAGCGACGCTCGTCGCGGTTCGCCGCACCGTGCACGAGCACGACGCGAGCGCCCGCCGGGATCTCGGTGTCGTGCAGCGTCACGCTGCGCGTGGTCGAGCGCGCGAGCTGCTGCACGGGCGAGTCGTAGCGCAGGAACTCCTCGACGGCACGCGGCATCACCTGCGGGTTATCGCGCAGGAACGCCGCCCGCTCGGGGTGGTGCGCGAGCACGTGCAGCGCGTTGGAAAGGAGGCTCGCGGTCGTCTCGATCCCGGCGAGGAAGAGGACGTAGCAGATGCTGATCGACTCCTCGAACGACACCGACGCATCGCGGTCCGCGGCGGCGAGCTCGCTGAGCACGTCGCCCATCGGCTGTCGCGCACGGGCGGTCATGAGATCGGAGAAGTAGCCGCGCAGCTCGCGCGCCGCGCTGCGCGCGCGTTCGGGCACGACCGCGTTGCCCGACTCGCGATACGCGAGGTCCTGCGCCAGCACGGACAGGCGCCGGCGATCCTCGGCCGGGAGGCCGAGCAGCATCGAGATCACCGCGACGGGCAGCTGCCACGTGAAGTCGGCCGCCAGATCGACGACCTCATGCTCGACGAGCTCAGCGATCAGCCCATCCGCGAGCGCGGCGATCTCGGGCTCGCGCCTGACGATCGCGCTCGGCGCGAAGTGCCTGCGCACCACGTTCCGCAGCTCGTCGTGACGAGGTGGATCGAGGTCGATGAAGCTGCCGGGGCCGAGCACGTCGACGAAGTCGTCGAGATCGACGCCGGGCGTGCTCGAGAACGTCTCCCAGTCGCGCGACGCCGCCTGCACGTCGTCGAACCGCGTCAGCGCATAGAAGTCCCGCACGGGATTGCGGTAGACGGGGAAGTCGTCGCGCAGCTGGCGGTAGAGCGGGTACGGATCGCGCAGCGCCTCGAAGTCGAGCGGGTCGTAGAGCACAGACATCGAACGCCTCCGTCGCTATGTATGCGACAGCGCGTCGTCCTCGACAGCCCACATCCCGGGAATCGAGGCGACGAGTTGCTGCGTGTACGGATGCTGAGGATGGTCGAGCACCTGCTCGGTGGCGCCCTGCTCGACGACGGCGCCCTTGTAGAGCACGTAGACGCGCTCGGTCACCTGCCGCACGACGGCCAGGTCGTGGCTGATGAAGAGATAGCTCACGCCGGTCGCCTGCTGGATGTCGGCGAACAGGTTGAGCAGCTGCGCCTGCACCGAGACGTCGAGCGCCGAGACCGGCTCGTCGCAGATGATCAGCTGCGGCTCCACGGCGAGCGAGCGCGCGATCGCGACCCGCTGACGCTCCCCGCCCGAGAGCGCGGCGGGCTTGCGCGACGCATACGACGCCGGCAGCCGCACCAGCTCGAGCAGCTCGCCGACACGACGAGCGCCGTCGGCACGGCTCTGCCGACCCGCGCCGACCGCCACCGCCTCCCTCAGGATCGCGCCGATCGTGCGCGTCGGGTTCAGCGACGAGTACGGATCCTGGAAGACGTACTGGATCGTGCGCCGCATCGTGCGCGCCACGTCGGCGTCGAGCGCGCGCCAGTCGGACAGGTCGACGTCGTCTGTCGCGATCGTTCCGGAGGTCGGACGCTCAAGGCCCACGATGCAGCGCGCGAGCGTCGTCTTGCCGGAGCCCGACTCGCCGACGATTCCCACGCTCTCGTTGATCCCGACCGCGACGTCGACGCCGGCGAGCGCCCGCACGCCGCCGTGGAACTGCTTGACGAGCCCGGTGACCGTCAGCAGCCGCGGCGCGTCGCTCGCGGCTGGCGCCGGCACGGCCGCGAGCGAGATCGCCGCCGGCCGCTCGGCCATCTCGCCGCGGATCTCGCCGATGCGGACGCAGGCCGTGGCGCGCGCCTCGCCGTGGGCGACCAGCGGCGGCTTGCCTGCGACGCAGGTCGGCTGTCTCCAGCGGCAGCGCGCCGCGAACGCGCACTGGTCGGCGACGCCGTCGGCGCTCGGCACGCTCCCCGCCAGCTCCTCGAGCTTGACCCGCCGGCGCGCGACGTCAGGCTCGGAGAGCAGCAGGCCGAGCGTGTAGGGATGCAGCGGCTCGGCCTCGATGCTCGCGCCGCCGCCGACCTCGAGCACCGAGCCCGCGTAGAGCACGTAGACGCGGTCGCAGATCGCGAACGCCATCCGCAGGTCGTGCGTGATGATCACGAGCCCCATGCCGCGCGCGGCCTGCACGCGCTGCAGCAGCAGCAGGATCTCGCGCTGCGTCGTCACGTCGAGCGCGGTGGAGAACTCGTCGGCGATCAGGAAGCGCGGATCGCCGGCGAGCGCGGCCGCCAGCGCGACGCGCTGGCGCATGCCGCCGGAGAGCTGGAACGGGTAGCGATCGGCGACGGCCGGGTCCGCGATGCCGACCTCCGCCAGGCGCCGCACGGCCTCCTCGCGGCGGTGCGCGCGCGAGGCGCGGCGCAGGACGGGGCCGTCGGTGATCTGGCGCCCGCACTTGGCCAGCGGGTTGAGCGTGGTGAACGGGTCCTGCAGGACGAGCGCCAGCTCGGACCCGCGGACCTTGCTCCAGGCTGACTCCGGCTGGCCGAGCAGCTCGCGGCCGTCCAGGCGCACGCTTCCGGTCGCGTGGAGCCCGCTCGGCAGCAGCCCGATCGCCGCACGGGCGCTCAGCGACTTCCCGCTGCCGGACTCGCCGACGATCGCGATCGACTCGCCCGCGCCGACCGTGAAGTCGACCCCGGCGACGAGCGTGCGCCGCTCACGGCCGTCGTCCGCGCAGACGCGCAGCCCCGTCACGCTGAGGTTCGAGGCGTCCGCGCTCATCGCCCTTGCCGCCCGCTCAGCCGCTCGTAGGCCCAGTCGCCGACGACGCTCACGGCCGCGGCCGTCAGCACGATCGCCACGCCGGGCGCGATCGCGGCGGCGGGGTTGCTGAAGATCAGCGGCTCGTTGTCGGCGAGCATGCGCCCCCAGTCCGCGGCGCCGGGCGAGACGCCGATGCCGAGGAACGACAGCCCCGAGAGCGCGACAAGGCCGCCCGCGAAGTCGAGGCAGGCCGTCACGACGATCAGCGGCAGGATGTTGGGCAGGATGTGCAGCCACATCGTCCGCCGCTGGGAGAGCCCGAGGACGGTGGTCGCCTCCACGTAGGGCCGCGGGGCCTGCTCGAGCGTCGCGCCGCGGACGATGCGCGTGTCCCAGGGTGCGAACAGCGCGATCAGCAGCGCGACCGCGAGCAGGTAGCCGCCGTTGAAGATGCCGGCCACGACGAGGATCACGAGAAACGGCGGGAGCGCCAGCCCGACGTCGGTGAGACGCATGATCACGCTGTCGGTGCGCCGACCGCGGAAGCCGGCGGCGAGTCCGAAGGTGGCGCTCAGGACCGCCGCCCCGAGCGCGATCAGCAGCGGACCGACGACCGCGCTGCGCGCGCCGGCGAAGACCCGCGAGAGGATGTCACGCCCGAGGTCGTCGGTGCCGAGCGGGTGCGCCGCCGAGGGACCGCTCGTGCCGAGCAGGACGTTCTGCGCCGACGGGTCGTGCGGCGCGAGCTGCGGCCCGATCGCGGCGAGCACGACGACGATCGCAAGCACCGCCGCCGCCAGGATGACGAAGATCGGCCGTTGCCGTCGCCGCGCGGGCCCCTCGACCTCCACGGCGGTCGCCGCGGGGGCAAGCTCTGCGACGCCCGTCAGGTCAGCCATCGACCTCACCGCCGAGCCGGATGCGCGGGTCGATGACGACGTACAGGAGGTCGGTCAGGAAGTTCACGAGCAGGATGAAGACCGCGATCACGATCACGACCCCCTGCACGGCGGGCAGGTCCTTGTATTGGATCGAGTCGACGAGGAACGAGCCGAGGCCCGGCAGCGAGAAGGCGATCTCCACCAGCACCGCGCCGCCGACCATGTAGCCGAGCACGAGTCCGCTGACGGTCACGATCGGCACCAGCGCGTTGCGCAGCGCGTAACGCGTGAGCACCTCGCGACGCGAGATGCCGCGCGCGCGCGCGAACACCACGTAGTCCTGCGACAGCTCGCGGATCAACGTCGAGCGGGTCACGCGCACGACGATCGCCGCCGCCGTGAGCGCGAGCGCGACGGCGGGCAGCGTCAGGTGCCATAGCCGGTCGAGGAATCCCTGCCCGGCACCGAACGGCGGGAACCAGCCGAGCACCACCGCGAACAGGTACAGCAGCACCACGCCGCTCGCGAAGGGCGGCGCGCTGACGCCGACGGTCGTGAGGCTCACGACCCCGCCGTCCAGCGCACCGCCCTTCCTCGTCGCCGCGAGCATGCCGAGCGGCACGCCGACGAGCAGCACCATTGCGAACGCCATCAGCGCCAGCGTCACGGTGACGCCGGCACGCTGCTCGATCCCGCTCGCGACCGACTCGTCGGTCCGCACGGAGTTGCCGAAGTCGAAGCGCACCGCTCCGCCCAGCCACTCGCCGTAGCGCACGAGGAACGGGTCGTTGAGGTGGTACTCCTGCCGGACCGCGGCGACCGCCTCCGGCGTGCGGCCGCGCGGTCCGAGCAGGCTGTCGACGAGCGAGCCCGGCGCCAGCGCCATCAGCGAGTACGTGCCCAACGAGATCACGAACACCAGACACACGAGTGCCGTCATGCGCTTGGCTATGTAGCGTGTCCAGTTCCGCGACATGATGGTTCCTCGAAGGCCGCTCGCCTGAGCGCTACGACGCTCCCTTGATCGCCAGGCCCCACGGCGCGTTGAACTGGATCCACCCGTTCCAGTCGGTGAAGACGAGGCGGGTGTTGATCGCCATCAGGCCGTTGTCCCACCACAGCGACTGGTAGGGCAGGGCGTCGGCGGTCATCTTGATCACCTGCATGCTGAGGTCGGCGCGCTTGGCGAGATTCACCTCGCGGACGGCCGCGTCGAGCACTCTGTCCATCGCCGGGTCGCGGTAGTTCGCGTAGTTGAAGCCGGCCGGGTTGGCGTATCTGCTCTGGAGCGTGAAGTACGGGTTGTCCATCACGTCCGGATAGTCGAGCCCGCTCGGGCCGACGAAGATGCCGAAGTCGCGGTTCGTGAGGCCCGTGTAGAACTGCGAGACCGCCTGCTCCTTGATCGTCAGATGGATCCCGAGCTGCGCGAGGTTCGGCTGCCACGCCTCGAGGATCTTCGCCAGGTACGTGCTGGACGCCGGGTATGTCATGGTGACGGAGAACCCGTGCGGGACGGAGGACTGCGCCAGCTCGGCCTTCGCCTTCGCCATGCTGAACTGGTACTGCGGCAGCTCCGTGTCATAGCGGTGCTGCGCCTCGGCGGCCGAGACGCCGACGCTCAGCCACGTCTCCGGCTGCGTCCAGCCCGTCGCGAAGCGCGCCTGCCCGTGCAGCAGTCCGCGGATGAGCGCGGGGCGGTCCAGCGAGTACAGGACCGCGCGACGCACGTGCACGTCGTCGAACGGCTTCCTGGCGGTGTTGAAGACGAGCTGGTCGAACTGCGTCGAGCTGCCCGAGAGGACGTTGAGGTTCGGGTTGTGCTCCCACTGGTTGACGTCGACCGGCGTGACGTCGAACGTGCCGTCGATCGCGCCCGTCTTGGCGGCGATCAGCTCCTGCGTGCCGGCCTCGCTGAAGTAGCGCAGCGTCAACTTCTGCACCGCGGGCTTGGGGCCCCAGAAGTACGGGTTGGCCACGAGCGTGAGGTGATCGTCGGGCACGAACTCGGCGACCTTGTAGGGCCCCGTGCCGATCGACGGGGCGGTCGGGCTGCCCAGGTCCTTCGGGTGCGCGAGCGCGTAGGCCTTCTCGGTCACCCATCCGGCGCGATGCGCGGGGATGAACTTCCACATCGCGTCGGGATGCTTGAGCTTCACCAGGATCTCGTCCGGAGAGGGCGAGGTGATCGACTGGACGCTGCCGTAGAAGCCGGAGTTCGTCGCGCCGGTCTTCGGGTTCTTGCTGTAGTCCATCGAGAAGATGACGTCCTGCGCCGTCACCGGCTTGCCGTCGGAGAACTTGATTCCGGGCCGCAGGTGATAGGTGTAGGTGACGGGGTCGACCTGCTTCCACGAGTCCGCGAGCGCCGGCTGCAGGCGACCTTGCCCGTCGAGCGTGAGCAGGCCCTCCTGGATGTTCGAGAGCGACTCGATCGTCGGGATGTCGTACGCCTGGAACGCGTTCAGCGCCTGCGGCGTGCCACCGATCCCCCACGTCACGCTCTTGACCGGAGCGCTGCTCGGCGCAGCCTGCTTGCCGCCGATCACCTGCACGCTGCTCGTGCCGCTCGACGTTCCGCCGCCGCCGCTGGACGAGCCTCCGCACGCGACGAGGGCGAGGCCGCAGCAGAGCGCGGCGATGGCGCTCGCGGGGCGCAGCCCACGGCGCCGCAGGGGTTCCGTGACATCAGACACTTGCTCCTCCTCCTCCAGAGATTGGATCAGCAGATCATAGGCGGACACACGCCGTATGTCCAGCGTTCCGCGTTCGCCCAGGCCTGCGCTGCGCATGAGGTGGCTAGCGCCCGACGAAGAAGGGGGAGCTGGGCTCGCTCTCGATCAGCAGCGGCTCGAGGAAGCGCACCGCCTTCTCGACGCCCTCGGGGAACGACATGAACGGGTCCTCGTGCTCGATCGAGATGACGTCGTCGTATCCGTGCAGGCGAAGCGTCGTGATCAGCTCGCCCCACCACGTCCCGTCGTGGCCGTAGCCGACCGCCGCGAAGCTCCACGGGCGCTCGGCGAGCGGCGTGAGCGGATCGTTGTGGAACCAGCCGTTGCGGCGCATCGCGGCCGCGTTGACGCGCGTGTCCTTCGCGTGGACGAGGCGGATGACGTCGCCGAGCCGCGCGATCGCCTCGAACACGTCGATGCCCAGGTAGAAGAAGTGCGAGGGATCGAAGTTGCAGCACACGACCTCGCCGATCTCCTGCCGCAGCCGCAGCAGCGCCGCCGGGTGGTAGACGAGATCCCACGCCGTCATCTCGAAGCACAGCTCGCAGCCGTGGTCGACCGCGACCTGGGCCTGCTCGCGCCAGTAGGGCAGCAGGCGCTCCTCCCACTGCCAGCGCAGCACCTCGGCGTTCGGCGTCGGCCACTCGGCCGGCAGGCCGACGATCCACGCCGGATGGGTGTCGCCGGGCGCGCCCTCCGCGATGCCGGCGACCAGCGACAGGCGCCGGACGCCGAGCTTCTCGGCGAGCACGCACGCGTCGCGGAACTGGCGCCGGTACGCGTCCGCGACTGCGCGATCGGTCGACAGCGGCTCGCCGTGGATCGAGAGGGCGCAGATCTCGAGGTCGTGGCGCGCGTAGGCATCCTTCCAGCGGCGCAGGGCGCCCTCGTCGCGGACCAGCTCCGCGGGGTCGCCGTAGCGCAGGTCGGTGAAGACGCCCGCGCACGCCAGCTCGACGGCGCCGATCCCGAGCCGCTGCAGAAAGGCCAGGCCGTCCTCGAACTCGAAGTCCAGGATCCCGGTGGTGTGCGCGCCAAGCCGCATGCTTCTCTCCTCGTGAATAGACCTTATGACTCGATCACTACTGGCCCAGGACGGAGCCGGGGTCCTCCACGGCGACCGGTCTTCCCTCGGCGTGCGAGCGGCTGGCGGCCTGGGCGACGAGGAAGGCGGCGATCGCCTCCCGGCCGCCAACCGCGACCTCCCGCTCACCGCGGATCGCGCCGGCGAAGGCGACCAGCTCCTCGACGTAGGCGCCCACGAAGCGCGTCTGGTACTCCACGACGTAGTCGCGCTTCGACGTCCCCATCGTGAGGCACTCGACGTTCGTGACGCGGTTGCGGCTGATGCGAAGCGTCGCCTCGGTGCCCATGACCTCGACGCCCGCCTCGTAGCCGTAGCCGGACGAGCGGCTGCCGTCCACGATGCCGACCGCGCCACTCGCGAAGCGCAGCGCGATGACCGCGTTGTCGACGTCGCCGACCTCGCTGAAGATGTCTGAGCTGATCGAAGCTCCGTACGCGGAGACCTCGACGATCTCGCCCCCGAACCAGCGCGCGCAGTCGAAGTCGTGGATCAGCGCGTCGACGAAGAAGTCCCCGCAGGACGGCAGGTAGTCGGTGTCGCCGGGGGGTTCGGCGTCGCGCTGGGTGCTGCGGACGAACTGCAGCGCGCCGAGGTCGCCGGCCTGGATGCGCTCCGCAGCGGCGACGTAGTCGGGGTCGAAGTGCCGATGGAACCCGACCTGGAGGTGAACGCCGGCGCGCGTCGCCGCCTCGATGGCGCGCAGTCCGGCGGGGACGTCGAGTGAGATCGGCTTCTCGGTGAAGACATGCTTTCCGGCGGCCGCCGCCTGCTCGATCATCTCCACGTGCAGGGACGTCGGCGTCACGATCACGACGCCGGCGATGCTGTCGTCGCCGAGCAGCGCGTCGTAGCTCGTCGCCCAGTCCACCCCGAGGGCGCCCCCGACCTCGCTTGCCGTCGGCTCGTGCGCGTCCACGACGCGGACGAGCTCGACGTCCGACACCCTGGTCGCGAGGTTGTGCGCGTGGAAGCGGCCGAGGTGACCGAGCCCGACTACGCCCAGCCGAACGCGTGCTCTGCTCATCTGTTGCAACCTTCCTTGACGTTGACGAACAATTGGCGATGCCGTCAGTAGTGACGCTGTCGCGTCCTGCGGGCTTCGTGCTCCTCGACCAGCCTGCGCGCGGTCTCGTCGGCCGCAACGGCGGGGACGCCGAGATCCCAGAACGCGCCGCTTCCCAGCAGCGAGCGGCCGGGCGCGGTCGGGCAGACGACGACCGTGGGCCGGTCGGCCGCGCGGGCGGCTTGCAGCGCCGCCGCAAGCTCCTCCGCCGTCCCGGCCTCGACGGCCTCGCACCCCATGCTGCGCGCGTTCGCGGCGAAGTCGACGCGGACCGGCTCGCCGTCGGGCAGCCGCCCGTCGGCGCCGCGGCGGCGGAAGTGGTTGCCGACGCCGATCCCGGTGCTGCCGACGGCGAGGCGCTCGATCGAGCCGTAGCCGCCGTTGTCGAGCACGACGACGGTCACCTTCAGCCCCTCCTGCACGGCCGTGAACAGCTCGGTCGGGTTCATCAGGTACGTGCCGTCGCCGATCACGACGAGCACCTCGCCCGCCGGCCCGATCCGCATGCGGATTCCCAGCCCGGCGGGGATCTCGTGGCCCATGCACGAGAAGCCGAACTCGATGTGCGTGAAGCTGCCGGGCGGCGTCTCCCATGCCTTCAGCAGGTCGCCGGGCTGCCAGCCGGCCGCCGCGACGACCCAGTCGCCGGGCTGCACCTGCTCGTTGAGGATGCGCAGCACCTCGCCCTGGCCGATCGGCTCGCCGGGCCGCGGCGCGAGGTCGGCGTCGAGGTCCGCCGCCCAGCGCTCGCGCGCGCCGGCGATCGCGGCGGCGTACACGGGGTCGGGGCGGCGCTCGGCGAGCGCCTCGCGCAGCGCGTCGAGCGCCTCGCGCGCGTCGGCGACGACGGCGGTCGCCGACAGCTTGCACGCGTCGGCGGCGTTGACGTTGATCCCCACGAACCGCACGTCGGGGTGCTGGAAGAGCGAGTGCGAGCCGGTCGTGAAGTCGGTCAGGCGGGTGCCGACGCAGACGACCACGTCGGCGTCGCGCGCCAGCTCGTTCGCGACGCGGGTCCCGTTGACGCCGAGCCCGCCGACGAGCCGGTCCGTGCCGCTGAGCGCACCCTTGCTCGCCGAGGTCTCGGCGACCGGGATCCCGAGCGCGTCGGCGAAGCGCAGCAGCGCCTCCTCGGCCTCGGAGTGGCGCACGCCTCCCCCGGCGATCACCAGCGGGCGCGACGCCTCGCGCAGGATGGCCGCCGCCAGCTCGACCTCCCCGCGCGCCGGCGGACGACGCGTCACCGGCCAGACGCGGCGCTCGAAGAAGCGCAGCGGGTAGTCGAACGCCTCGCCCTGCACGTCCTGGTGCAGCGAGATCGTCACCGCACCGGTCTCGGCCGGGTCGAGCAGCACGCGCATCGCCTGCGGCAGCGCCGTCAGCAGCTGCTCCGGCCGGGCGATGCGGTCGAAGAAGCGCGAGACCGGCCGGAACGCGTCGTTGACGCTGACGTCGGCGTCGACCGGGTGCTCGAGCTGCTGGAGCACCGGCCCCTGGCGGCGGTTCGCGAACGTGTCGCTCGGGAGCAGCAGCACCGGCAGCCGGTTGACGGTCGCCGTCGCGGCGCCGGTCAGCATGTTCGTCGCGCCCGGACCGATCGAGGCGGTGCACGCGAGCGTCGCGAGGCGGCGGCTGGCCTTCGCGTAGCCGGCCGCGGCGTGGACCATGGCCTGCTCGCTCTTCGGCTGGTAGAGCGGCAGCTCGGCGCCCTCCTGCTCGATCGCCTGCGCGAGCCCGAGCACGTTGCCGTGGCCGAAGATCCCGAAGATCGCCGGGATCGCGCGCTGGACGCGGCCGTCGCGCTCGCTGTGCTGCGCCTGCAGCCAGCGCACGAGCGCCTGAGCGGCGGTGAGGCGCACGGTGGGAGAGAGCGAAGCGGTCATCTGGCAGTCCATCCTCCGTCGAGAACCAAGCTGGTGCCCGTCATCAGGCCGGCCGCCGGAGACGCCGCGTAGACGACGGCGCTCGCGATCTCCTCGACCGTGCCGAAGCGGCCCAGCGGGATCTGCGCGAGCAGCGCCGGCCCGATCTCGGGGTCGTCGAGCTGCGTCGCGGTCATGTCGGTGCGCACGAACGTCGGCGCGATCGAGAGCGCGCGGATGCCGAACGGCGCGAGCTCGACGGCGAGGGCCTTCGTCATCCCCTCGACGGCGTGCTTCGCCGCGCAGTAGACCGTGCGGTTCGCGGCCCCCACATGGCCCATCTGCGAGGAGATCGTGACGATCGTCCCGCCGTGCCCCGCCCGGCGCATCGCCCGCACCGCCGCCTGCGCGAGGAAGAACGCGCCGCGCACGTTGAGCGCGAAGAGGTCGTCGAACAGCCGCTCGTCGACCTGCACGAACGCCTTCGGCCGGTTCGCGCCGGCGCTGTTGACGAGCACGTCGACGCGCTCGAGCGGCGCGAACGCCGCTTCGATCGACGCCGTCGAGGACGCGTCGCAGCGCTGCACGAGCGGCACCGCGCCGAGCTCCGCGACCTGCGCCGCGACGCGCTCGAGGTCGCGCTCGCTGCGTCCCAGCAGCGCGACGGACGCAGCGCCGGCGCGGGCGCACGCGAGCGCGCCGGCCGCGCCGATCCCGCGGCTCGCGCCGGCGACGACGACCGCCTGGCCGTCCAGCCGGAAGCCCGGCTGCGCCCGCGCGCTGACGGCGACGGCGCTCACCCGTGCGCTCCCTGCGCGAGCCGCTCGAGGCGCATCGTGGCGGTGAGCGCATGGCCGTCCATGCGCTCGGCCGAGGCGATCGCCGCGATCGCCGGAGCGACGCGGCGGGTGCCCTCGTCGGTCAGGCGCTGGTAGGTGCAGGTCTTCAGGAACTTGCCGACCCACAGGCCGCCGGTGTAGCGGGCGGCCCGCATCGTCGGCAGCACGTGATTGGTGCCGACGCCCTTGTCGCCGTAGGCGACGGTCGCCTGCGCGCCGAGGAACAGCGAGCCGTAGTTGCGCAGCCGCTGCAGGCATTCGTCGAGGCGCTCTTCGGCGACCTGGACCTCGAGGTGCTCGGGCGCGATCTCGTCGGACAGCGCGATCGCCGCGTCGAGGTCCTCGACGACCGCCACCGAGCCGTGGGCGGACCACGCCGCGCCGGCCACGTCGCGCGTCGGCCAGGAGGGGAGCAACGCGTCGATCGCGGCCAGCGCGGCGCGGCCGAGCTCGGTCGAGGTCGTGATGAGCACGGCTGGGGACGTGGGGCCATGCTCGGCCTGACCGAGCAGGTCGGCGGCGATCAGCTCGGGGTCTGCGGTCTCGTCGGCGATGATCGCGATCTCGGTCGGGCCGGCGAGCAGGTCGATCCCGACCTCGCCGAACAGCTGGCGCTTGGCCTCCGCGACGTAGGCGTTGCCCGCCCCGACGACGACGTCCGCGCCCGGCAGGCCCTCGATCCCGAGCGCCATCGCCGCCAGCGCCTGCACGCCGCCGAGCGCGAGGATCGCATCCGCGCCCGACGTCGACATCGCGTACAGCATCGCCGGGTGGATACCCGCTCCGCGTTGCGGCGGAGCGCACGCGACGACGCGCTCGACGCCGGCGACCTTCGGCACGACCACCGTCATGAAGGACGAGGCGAGCATCGGGTAGCGCCCGCCGGGGACGTAGGAGCCGACCGTCCCGACGGGGATGTGGCGGTGCCCGAGCGTCACGCCCGGCAGCGTCTCCAGCTCGAGGTCCTGCAGCGTCGCGCGCTGCGCGGTCGCGAACGCGCGCACCTGCGCCTGGGCGAACGCGACGTGCTCGCGCAGCGTCTCGTCGACCTGGTCCTCGGCGGCCGCGATCGTCGCCTCGTCGACGACGAACGACTCCGGCTCCCAGCCGTCGAGCTCGCGCGAGTAGTGGCGGATCGCCTCGACGCCGTCGCGCTCGATGCGCGCCAGCATCTCCGAGACGGTCCGGCGCACGTCGTCGGTCACCTGCTGGCTGTAGAGCGGCGCCTGCTTGAGATAGGTGGTCACGAGCTGATCGCCTCGCTGTCGGGATCGGTGAAGGTGCGCAGCCAGCCGGCCGCGCCGTCGACGGCGCCCGCGCACACGCGCGCGTCCGTGCTGTGGACGTAGATCGACGCGCCCGCGAGCATCGCCGCGGGGGCCGCGTCGAGCGCCCCGGCGACGCCGAAGGCGACGCCGCGCCCGTCGCAGGCCCGCCGCACGGCGTCGACCGCGTCGAGCAGCTCGGGGGTGCGCAGGTCCAGCGGCGCGCCGACCGAGAAGGACAGGTCGGCGGTCCCGACCACGAGCGCGTCGACGCCCGGCACGGCGGCGATCCGCTCCGCGCAGGCGACGCCCTCGGCGCTCTCGATCTGCGCCCACACGGCGGGGCGCGGCAGCTCGAGGCCGTTGCGCCGCCCGCGCAGCGAGAGCCGGCGCGGCCCCCAGCCGCGCGTGCCCCGCGGCGGGTGCGCGACGCGCGCGACGGCGTCCGCCGCCGTCGCCGCGTCGCGCACGTCGGCGAGGACCACGCCGTCCGCACCGGCGTCGAGCGCGACGGTCATCAGCCGGTGGGCATCAGCCGGCAGGCGGACGAACGCGGCCGTCCCGGCCGCCTGCGCGCCGAGGATCGCCTCCTGCGCCTCGAGCGGGCCGAGCGCCCCGTGCTCGAGATCGACCCAGACGACGTCGAAGGGCGCCGCGAGCAGCTCCGCGGCGGTCGCGCCCGGCAGCGTCAGGACAGTGCCGACGAGCCGATCAGTCATCCTCGCTCCCAGCCGCGACGGACAGCGACGCGGCTGCGAAGGCAGGCTGCGCGAGCACCTCCGGATTCGCCACATGCTCGGGCCGGCGGCCGCGCAGCACGTCGATCACCGACGCCGTCGCGCGGCGCGCCATCTCGTGCACGGAGCGCTCGCTGAGCCCCGCGACGTGCGGGCTGAGCAGCACATTGCCGAGCGCGAGCAGGCGCGAGGAGCGCGGGGGCTCGTCGCCGAAGACGTCGATCGCGGCGCCGCGCAGGCTCCCCCGCTCGAGCGCGTCGGCGAGCGCCTCCTCGTCCACCACGCCCCCGCGCGCGGTGTTGACGAGGATCGCGTCCGGTCGCATCAGCGCAAGTCGATCGGCATCGATCAGCCCCCGCGTCCCCGGTGTCAGCGGGCAGTGCAGCGAGACGACGTCCGCCGCCGCCAGCAGCTCCTCCAGCGAAACCAGCTCGACCGAGGGATCGGGCGTCGCGAGCGGGTCGGCGACGAGGATCCGGACCCCGAAGCCGCACAGGCGCTCGGCGACGAGGCGGCCGGTGCGGCCGTAGCCGACGAGGCCGACCGTCGCGCCGCCGAGCGACCACGGCGTGTGCGATCCCGTGCGGTTCCACTCGCCGCGCCGCACGCCCGCGTCGTGCTCGGCGAGCCGCCGCAGGACGGCGAGCATCATCGCGACGGTGTGGTCGGCGACGGTGCTCTCGTTCGCACCGGGCGTGATCGTGACCGCCACGCCGTGCGCGGTCGCCGCTTCGAGGTCGATCGAGTCGACGCCGACGCCCACCCGCGCGATCACGCGCAGGGACGGCAGCGCCGCCAGCACCTCCGCGTCGAACGGGTCGGTGCTGACGATCGCGCCCGCCGCGCCGTCGGCGAGCCGGCGCACCTCGGCGCTCGAGCGCGCGCCCTGCTTGGGAGCCAGTCGCAGGGCGAGACCGGCCGCGGTGAGCGCGCCGCCCAGCTCGTCGTCGTCGACGTCGTAGTCCGGCCAGGTGATCAGGACGTCGCGCCGGCTGCGGCGCGGGGACGATGCCTCCATGCAGGAGATCTAATCACTGTATGTCGGTTGGCGTCAAGTCCGATCTGCAGCGGAGCCAGTGACACGCTCAGCGAACGCACCGGTGCAGCGCATCCAGCAGCGTGCTCGCGCGTGCATCGCCCGCAGGGTCGTCGCGCAGCTCGTTCATCGCGTAGGAGAAGCCGACGCGCTCCTCGGGCCATGCGCCGTGAACGGACCCGCCGGCGCCGTCGTGCCCGAAGGCGACCCGGGCCGGACCGAACGGCGCATCCTCCGTCTGCAGCATGAATCCGACACCGAACGTCAGCCGCTCCTCCACGAAAGGGTCCGTGCCGGACGCGAGCGGCGCGCACGCGAGCGCGAGCGCCTCCCGCGAGACGATCCGCACGCCGTCGAGCGCTCCGCCGCAGGCGAGCGCCCCGTAGAGCCGTGCGAGCGATCGCGCTGTGCCGATCCCGTTCGCCGCGGCGATCTCCGCCGCGTGCCATGCCGGCTCGTTCCACGGCAGGCGCGGCGGCAGCAGCAGCACCGGGTTCTCCCAGATCGACGCCCACAGTCCGTCGCCCGGAAAGGAATCGGAGCGCCCGACCACGCTCAGCCCCCAGTCCGCCGCGTACTCGAGCGTCGCGACGCGCGGCTCCAGCTGCGGCGGCAGGCCGATCCACAGCTCCAGCCCGAGCGGGTCAACGACCTCCTCGGCCAGGAAGCGGCCGACCGAGCGACCGTCGACGCGCCGGACCAGCTCGCCGCACAGCCAGCCGTACGTGATCGCGTGGTAGACGAAAGCCGCTCGCGGATCCGTCTCCGGCGCCTGTGCAGCGAGCAGCGCCGCCATCTGCCGCGGATCGAGCGGGTCCGCGTCGCTCAGCGGCGTCCGCACGCCGGGCAGTCGCGCACGGTGCGAGACGACCTCCGCGACGGTGATCGCGTCCTTGCCCGCGGCTGCGAACTCCGGCCAGTGGACGCAGACGGGATCCTCGAGCCTCAGCTTGCCCCGATCGAGCAGCATCGCGACGCACAACGCGGTCAGCCCCTTCGTGCCCGAGAAGATGACCTGCATCGTGTCCTCGCGCCAGGGGCGGCCGGCCGGGCGGTCCGCGAGGCCGCCCCACAGGTCGACGACCGGACGCCCGTCGAGCGTGGCGGCGAAGGCCGCCCCCACCTCTCCGCGCTGCGCGAAGTTCGCCGCGAACGCCTCCGCGACCGGCTCGAAGCCCGGCTCGACATGCCCACCGACGACCTCGCCCATCACACACGCTCCTCGCTCGACGCCGCGTTGACGACCCACCCGGCGCGGACGGAGTCGATCGGCCGCACCAACCAGCCGTGTGATTAGATCACTTGACGACGGTGGTGGTCAAGCCCGGCCGCCGGCGAGGCTGCCGGAGCGTCGACGCGCCGGCCTGCGGCGGCGTTCGCGCAGGTAGCTCGCGATCGTGTCGAGGTGGTCGCTCATCGCGGCACGCGCCTCGGCGGCGTCGCCCGCCACGACCGCGTCGAGGATCCGGCGGTGCTCGGGCAGCGCGCGCTCGACGCGATACTGCGGACGCGCGAGCGGGTAGCGGGCGACCAGCAGCGCGGAGTGGATGCGCTCGACGAGGCCGCCGAGCGCGCGGTTGCCCGTCGCGGCGATCAGTGCCTGGTGGAACGCGATGTCGGCCTCGTGGAAGAGGTCCTCAGCCGCCTGGCTCTGCGGCCGGCGCGCACTCTCCTCCATCCGTCGCAGCGCATCCGCGGCGCGCCCGAGCTCCTGCTCGCCGGCGCGCTCGGCCGCGAGCCCGGCCGCCTCGACCTCGAGGATCCGCCGACACTCCAGATACTCCGCGAGGATCTCGCCTTCGCGCTCGCTCTCGAGCATCACACCGAGCACGTCGGGGTCGAACACGTTCCAGGAGCCGGCGTCGTTGACGGTCGCGCCCTTGCCGTGCTTGACGGAGATCAGCCCGCGCTCCTCCATCGCGCGGATCGTCTCGCGCGCGACGCCGCGGCTCACTTCGAACTGCTCGGCCAGGTCGACCTCGCGCGGCAGCATGTCGCCGGTGGGCCGGACGCCGGTGACGATGTCGGTGATGAGGATCCTCATCACGTCGCGGTGCAGACGGGCCATTGAGTCACCCTATCTTGTCATGTGGACGCGATTCGCCGCTGCGTTCACTGGACGGTCCGGCGTCCGACTCAGCCCGCCCGCCGCGCCGTCAGCCCGCCGTCGACGAGCAGGGACGTTCCGGTCACGTAGCTCGCCTCCCGCGAGCACAGGAAGCGCACGGCCTGGGCGACCTCGGCCGGGTCGCCGATGCGCCCGAGCGCGACGCCGGCCGTCATCGCGCGCTCCGCCGCGGTCCGATCCGCGTTGCGGTCGATGCTGTCCTGCACGAGGCGGGTGCGGATGAAGCCGGGCGCCACGCAGTTCACCCGGATTCCGTGCGGGCCGTAGTCGAGCGCGAGGCTGCGCGTCAGCCCCACCAGGCCCGACTTCGCCGCCGCGTAGGGAAAGAAGCCCTCGAGCGTCACGAAGCCGTGCAACGAGGAGACGTTGACGATCGACCCATCCCCGGCTCGCTTCATGTGCGGCAGCACGTGCTTGGCCGCCAGCCACGCCGCCTTCAGGTCGACTCCGAAGAAGCGGTCCCACTCCTGCTCGGTCATCTCGGTCGCATCGAAGTTCGCGTTCACGCCCGCGTTGTTGACGAGCAGGCTCGGCGCGTCGAAGCGCTCGACGCACGCTTCGACCAGCGCGCCGACGTCGCGCTCCGAGGCGACGTCGGCCGGCTGGAACGCCACCGGCATCCGGTCAGCGAACTGTGCCTCGACCGCCCGCCCCGCCACCTCGTCGCGACCGCAGAACATCACCGCCGCTCCCTCGCGCGCGAACAGCTCGACGATCGCCCGGCCGATCCCGCGCGAGCCGCCGGTGACGATCGCCACCTGGCCGTCGAGGGACCCGGATCCGCTGCTCACCGTCCGTCGCTCCTTTCCATGCCGCGTTAAAGATAGGATCACTATATGCCAATCGCCGACACCGTGCGTGTCGCGCTCGCCGCCGGCGACCAGCTCGGCGAGAGCCCGGTCTGGGACGGCGTCGCGGGCGAGCTGCTGCGCGTCGACATCACGCGCGGCCGCGTGCACGGCTGGGCGCCCGAGAGCGGCGAGGCGTGGACGCTCACGCTCGATTGCGACGTCGGCGCGGTCGTGCCGCGCGCCGGCGGCGGACAGCTGCTCGCCGTCGAGCACGCGCTCGTGCTGCGCGATCCCGATGGCGCGCTGCGCACGATCGCGACCGCCGAGACCGAAGTCGACGAAAACCGCTTCAACGACTGCCGCTGCGATCCGCTGGGACGCCTGTGGGCGGGCACGATGTCGCGGACCCGCGCTCCGGGATCCGCCGCGCTCTACCGCCTCGAGCCCGGCGGCCAGCTCGAGCGCGTGCTCGACGGCACGACAATCTCCAACGGCCTCGGCTGGAGCCCGACAGGCCGCGAGCTGTACTTCATCGACAGCACGACGCAACGGATCGACGTGTTCGACTTCGACCCGGCCGAGGGGATGATCGCGAACCGTCGCGCGCTGGCGAGAGTCGCGCCCGCCGACGGCCTCCCCGACGGCCTGGCCGTCGACGCCGAAGGCGGCATCTGGGTGTGCCTGTTCGGCGGCGGGGCGGTCCGCCGCTACGGCCCCGACGGCGCGCTCGAGGCCGTCGTCGCGCTGCCCGTCACGAATCCGACCTGCCCGGCGTTCGGAGGCCCCGCGCTCGACACCCTGTACGTCACCAGCGCACGTCACCGCCTCACGCGCGAGCAGCTCGCGGCCGAGCCGCTCGCCGGCGCCCTGCTCGCCCTCCGGCCCGGCGTGCGCGGAGCGCCCACGAACCGCTTCGGCGGCTGACGCGACGCGCGATCTCGCGCGTCAGGCGGCGCCGAGCGCCTCGCTCGCCTGACGCGCCGCGTCGGCCACCATCCGGCCGAACAGCTCCCAGCGCTCGTCCGTCATCCGGTGCGCCGGAACCGAGATGCTGATCGCGGCGACCGGACCGTGACGCGCGTCGACGATCGCGGCCGCGACCGCGTTGACGTCCGGGCTCAGCTCGCCGCGGTTCGTCGCGTAGCCGCGTGCGCTCGTGCGCCGCAGGTCCAGCCGCAGGCGCTCGGGATCCGTGATCGTCGCCTCGGTCGAGGCGCGCAGTCCGTGCGCGAGGATCGCGGCGGCGTCGTCGGGCGCCATCGCCGCGAGCAGCGCCTTGCCGCTCGAGCAGGCGGACATCGGCACGCGCATGCCGAGCGGGTAGGAGCTGCGCACGAGCTGGGGGCTCTCGAGGTGCTCGACGAGGACCATGTCGTCGCCGTCGCGGACGAGCAGGTGGATCGTCTCACGCGTGCGCGCGTGAAGCTGTTCCAGCGCCGGGCGCGCGACGGCCGTGAGCCGCAGCTCGCCGCCGGCCCTGCTCCCGACGATCAGCGCGCGCGGGGTGAGCGCCCAGCGCGTCGCGCGCCCTTCGCCGACGGGCCGGATCCAGCCGGCCTCGCGAAGCGCCACGAGCGCCCGCTGCGCCGAGGTCTTGGGCATCGTCAGACGCCGCGCGAGGTCGCTGACCCCCACGGGCTGCTCCTCCGAGACGGCTTCCAGCACGCGCAGCGCGGCGTGCACGCTCCCCATCCTTGACGACCTCCTCCGGCGCCTTTATGTTGTTCCTTATATTAGCATGTTGTTCTGTATAATGGAACAGTCTTCCCGATGACTGACTGGGGCGCTCATCTGCCGCACGGCGCGCCGTCGGACGCCGCGAGCCTGCTCGCCTGCGAGTCGCTCCCGCGCGCGTGGGCGCGGCACTTCGCGCAGCGTCCCGCGCGACCCGCCGTCGGATCGTGCGACGGCGAGTGGCTCACATACGGCCAGCTCGACGCGCGCTCGCGCGCCGTCGCCGCGCGCCTTGCCGCCGCCGGCCTGCGCACGGGCGACCGGCTGCTGATGAGCGCCACCGCGTCGCTCGACCTGGTCGTCGCGTACGTCGCCGCGCAGCGCCTCGGCCTCGTCGTCGTGCCGGTCAATCCCGCCTACACGCAGCGCGAGGTCGACCACATCCTGGGCGACGTGCGACCGGCGGGCGCGATCGCCGATCGGCCCGAGCACGCGGCGTGGATGCGCGGCGCCGGCGTGGTGTGCGGGCCCGAGGTCGACCTGCGGGACGGGCCGCCGCCGCCGCTCGACCGCACCTCGCGCGAGGACCTCGCGCTGATCGCCTACACCTCCGGCACCACCGGAGCGCCGAAGGGCGCGATGCTCTCCTCCGGCAACCTGCTCGCGAGCGCCGAGGCCGTGCGGCTCGCGTGGCGCTGGAGTCCCGAGGACCGGCTCGCGCTTGCGCTGCCGCTGTTCCACCTCCACGGCCTCGGCGTCGGGCTTCACGGCACGCTCGTCGCCGGCGCCTCCGCGGTCCTGCTGCCGAAGTTCACCCCGGACGCGGTCCTCGACGCCGCCGCGGACCAGGGCGCGACGCTGTTCTTCGGCGTGCCGACGATGTACGCGCGCCTCGCCGCCTCGCCGCGCGCCGGGGAGCTCGCGCGGCTGCGGCTGTGCGTCTCGGGGTCGGCGCCGCTGCCGGCCGAGCTGCACCGCGCGCTCGCCGAGCGCGCCGGCCAGCGCGTGATCGAGCGCTATGGAATGACGGAGACGGTGATGAACGTCTCGAACCCCTGCGACGGCGAGCGCCGCGCGGGCAGCGTCGGCCTCCCGCTTCCCGGCGTCGAGCTGCGGCTCGCCGCGGACGGCGAGATCCTCCTGCGCGGCCCGAACGTCTTTCGCGGCTACTGGGAGCGGCCCGAGGCCACCGCCGCGTCGTTCACCCCGGACGGCTGGTTCCGCAGCGGCGACCTCGGCGCCCTCGACGACGACGGATACGTGCGCATCGTCGGACGCAGCAAGGACCTGATCATCAGCGGCGGCTACAACGTCTATCCGCGCGAGGTCGAGGACGTCCTGCGCGAGCACCCGCAGGTGCGCGACGTCGCCGTCGCGGGCCTGCCGTCCGCCGAGTGGGGCGAGACGGTCGGCGCCTGGGTCGTCGCCGGCGGCGACCTCGACGCCGAGGAGCTGATCGCCTTCGCGGCGCAGCGGCTCGCCGGCTACAAGCGACCGCGCGTCGTGCGCATCGTCGAGGAGCTGCCCCGCAACGCGCTCGGCAAGGTGCTCAAGCACGCGCTCCCCCGACTGGGCTGAGCGTCCGGTCCGGGCGGTCAGGCCTGCGCTTCGGTCGCCTCCCCGCCCGGCCCGAGCACGCCGGTGGCGGCGAGGGCGGCGATCTCCCGCGTGTCGTAGCCGCCCTGCTCGCGCAGCACCTCCGCGGTGTGCTCGCCGCGCGCGGGACCCGGACGCGGCGTGCGCCAGCGCTCGTCGACGCGCAGCGGGCTCGCGATCTGGCGGATCGGGCCGAGGCGCGGATGCGCCACCTCGATGATGCTGCCGCGCGCGGCGACCTGCTGGTCGACGAGCGCCTCGCCGACGTCGTTGACCGGACCGCACGGCACGCCGGCGGCGTCGAGCAGGTCGAGCAGCTCGCCCGTCGAGCGGGCCGCGAAGCGCGGGCGCAGCTCGGCGAGCAGCGCGGCGCGATGCTCGAAGCGGCCTGCCATGGTGGAGAAGCGCGCGTCGCGCGCGAGCGCGGGCTCGCCGAGTGCGACGGCGAGCGCACGCCAGAACTTGTCCTTCGGGCAGGCGACGACGATCCAGCCGTCCGCCGTCGCGAACGCCTGGAACGGCACGACCGACGGATGCGCGGAATCGGCGAGGCGCTGCGGGCGGAAGCCCGCCGTCGCCGTCCATGTGCCGAGGTAGGCGAGCAGCGCGAGCGCCGTCTCGTGCAGGGAGACGTCGCAGTCGCAGCCGACGCCGTCGCGACGCGCGCGCCACAGGCCGCCGAGCAGCGAGAGCGCCGCGACGTAGCCGCCGGCGAGGTCGACGAGCGGCAGGCCCGAGCGTGCCGGCGCGCCGTCGGGATCGCCGGTCAGCGCCATCCAGCCGCAGAGACCCTGGATCACGTAGTCGTAGGCGCCCGTCGCCGCGCGCGGACCCGTCCTCCCGTAGCCCGAGAGCGAGCAGCAGACGATCCGCGGGTTCACCTCGCGCAGGTGGGCGAACGTGAGACCGAGGCGCTCCGGCAGGTCCCCGCGCAGGTTGCAGTAGACGGCGTCGACGCGCCGCGCGAGACGCCGCAGCACCGCCCGCCCCTGCTCCGTGCGCAGGTCGAGCGAGATGCTGCGCTTGTTGCGGTTGAAGCTCTCGAAGAAGAGCGAGTCCTCGCCCTCTTGGTATGGCGGCACGTAGCGCGCGACGTCTCCGCCCGCGGAGGGGTCCTCGAGCTTGATCACGTCGGCGCCGAGGTCGGCGAGCTGCATGCTGCCCCACGGGCCGGCGCCGTATTGCTCGATCGCGAGCACGCGCACGTCGGCGAGCGGCGCGCGCACCGGCCGCTCCGCGGAAGTCGGGGAAGCGTCTGGAGAAGACATTTGATGATCGTATCTCAGTGGCCGGCGATAGAACGGCGATAGAACGGCTCGCTGGCTTGTCAGACCAACAGTCCATCAGTATCGTTGGGACCTTGAGCTTCCGAACCGTCACCCGGGACCCCGTCTACGAGCAGGTCGCGCGGCAGTTGCGCGACGCGATCCTCGACGGCGTGCTCGCGCCCGGCGAGGCGCTGCCGGCAGAGCGCGAGCTGTGCGAGCGTTTCGGCGTGAGCCGCACGACGGTGCGGGAGGCGCTGCGGGCGCTCCAGGCCCAGGGGCTCGCGGTCGGCGACGGGCCGACGGCGCCGCTGCGCGTCACGACGCCTGAGCTGCTCGCCGCCGGTCCGGGGCGTGACGGGCTGGTGCACCTGCTGCGTCTGGGTCGCGTGCCGGTCGGTGACCTCGTCGAGCTGCGCTGTGCTCTGGAGGTGGCGGCGGTCGCCCACGTCGCGCGCGCGCGCGACCCCGCGGCGCTCGCTCCGGCGACGGCGGCGCTGGAGGCGATGCGCGCGGCGGGCGCAGACCTCGCCGCGGTCGAGCGCGCCGACGTGCGCTTCCACCTCTCGCTCGCGCGGGCGGCCGGGAACCGCGCGCTCGAGCTCGTGATGCTCGCCGTGCGCGACTCGATCGAGGCGCACCTGCACACGACGCTCGCCGCGCTGCCGGACGCGCGCGCCGCCACGCGACGCCTGCTGCGCGAGCACGAGGCGCTGCTCGCCGCAGTCGCGGCCGGCGACGCCGTCGAGGCCGAGCGGCTCGTGCGCGAGCACCTGCTGCGCTTCTACGGCGAGGCGGCCTCGGCATGAGCGCGCTCGCGCCGGAGCGGCTGCTGGAGGACCTTGGCGGCGCCGGCCAGGTCATCGCCGACGTCGACATCCTCGCCTCCTACCGCACCGACCAGGCGGCTCCCGGGCTGCTGCCGGCCGGAATGCCCTCCGCGGTCGTGCGTCCGCGCACGACCGCCGAGGTGCAGGCGGCGGTGCGCGCCGCCGCGCGCCACGGCGTGCCGGTCGTCCCGCGCGGCGCGGGCACCGGCCTCTCGGGCGGCGCGAACGCGATCGACGGCTGCCTCGTCGTCTCGCTCGAGCGCATGACCGACGTCGTCGCGATCGACCCGTCCTCGCTGCTGGCGACGGTCCAGCCGGGCCTCGTCAACGACGCGCTCCGCGCGGCGGTCGCGCGCGAGGGCCTGTGGTACGCGCCCGACCCGGCCAGCCACGAGTCGTGCACGATCGGCGGCAACGTCGCGACGAACGCCGGCGGCCTCTGCTGCGTCAAGTACGGCGTCACGCGCGACGCGCTGCTCGGCCTCGAGGTCGTGCTCGCCGACGGGCGCGCGCTGCGGCTCGGCCGGCGTACGCGCAAGGGCGTCGCCGGCTACGACCTCGTCTCGCTGCTGTGCGGCTCCGAGGGCACGCTCGGAATCGTCACCGAGGCGACCGTGCGCCTGCTGCCGCCGCCCGGCCCGGCCGCCACGCTCGCCGCCTCGTTCGCCACGCTCGGCGCCGCCGGCGAGGCGATCGCCCGCATCGTGCGCGAGACGACGCCCGCGCTGCTGGAGCTGATGGACCGCACGACGATCGAGGCCGTCGAGGCGATGGCGCCGCAGGGACTCGACGCCGACGTCGCCGCGCTCGTCTTCGCACGCGCCGACGGGCTGGCCGCGGTCGCCGAGATCGAGCGCATGGCGCGCTGGTGCGACGAGCACGGCGCGACGCTCACCATCACCTCCGACGAGGAGGCCGAGGGCCGCATGCTGATGCAGGCCCGGCGGCTCGCCTACCCGGCGCTCGAGCACCGGGGCGCGACGCTGCTCGACGACATCGCCGTCCCGCTCGGACAGATCCCCGCCCTGCTCGAGGGCGTCGAGCGGATCGGCGAGCGCCACCGCCTCACGATCGGCACCTTCGGCCATGCCGGCGACGGCAACATGCACCCCACGATCGTCTACGACCACCGCGACCCCGACCAAGTCGCGCACGCGCGCGACGCATTCGCCGAGATCCTCGCGCTCGGCCTCGAGCTCGACGGCACGATCACCGGCGAGCACGGCGTCGGCCTGCTCAAGCACAGCGCGCTCGCCGGCGAGCTGGGAGCCGCGCACGAGGTGCACCGCGCGATCAAGCACGCGCTCGACCCCACCGGGCTGCTCAACCCCGGCAAGGGGATCTGAGCCGCACGGGGGAGCCGACTCGTCGCTGACCAAGCGGCGAAGCGCCGGCGCCGCGCTGGGATGATGGCCGCGATGCTGCTGCGCGCCACGCCCGACGGGCTGATCGTCCGCGACGAGCAGACGGACCGGTGGGTCTCGCTGCCGGTGGCGAACGGCTACCTGCCCGCGGGCGACGCGCTGATCGAGGCCGAGACGCGCGACATGCTGGCGTTCCTCGCCGGCGGCGCGGCGGCGCGCGAGGCGGCGGCGGCCGCGCTCGCCGCCGCCCGGCGGGACCCGGCCGCCCGCGCCGACCCCGCGGCCGCCGGCCTGCCGTTCCGCCCGCGCTCGCTGCGCGCGTTCATGCTGTTCGAGTCGCACGCCGTCCAGTCGGCGCGGATGCTCGTCAAGCACTTCTTCCCGGCGCCGGTCGTGCGCACGATGGAGGCGTACGAGCGCGTCGCGCGTCGCACCTTCCCGCCGCTGAAGCCGAAGCGGGCGTTCTACGAGCGACCCGAGATGTACGTCGGCAACCACACGGCGACGCTCGCCGACGGCGAGCCGATGTGGTGGCCGAGCCACACGCGCGCGCTGGACTTCGAGCTGGAGCTCGCGTTCGTGCTGGCGCGGCCGCTGGCGGACGCGACGCCGCAGGAGGCGGTGGCGGCGATCGGCGGCTGGCTCGTGCTGAACGACTGGAGCGCGCGCGACGTGCAGGCGGCCGACGCCCGCCGCTCGATCTTCGGCCCGGTCGTGAAGGCCAAGACGTTCGCGAGCTCGCTCGGCGCCGACGTGCTCACCGCCGACGCCGTGCCCGACTGGCAGCGGATGCGCGGGCGCGTGCGGGTCGACGGCGAGCTGTGGTGCGAGGGCACGACGGCCGGCGCGCAGCACGACGTCGGCGCGATGCTCGCGCACGCCTCGGCCGGCGAGCGGCTCGCCGCGGGCGACGTCTTCTCGACCGGCACGATGCCCGGCTGCTGCGGCCTGGAGCTCGAGCGCTGGCTGAGACCGGGGCAGACGGTCGAGCTGGAGATCGACGGGATCGGGACGCTGAGCAACCGGATCGACCCCGGCGCGAGACCGAGGTCGCTGCCGTGAGGGCGAAGCCCTTCAGCCTGCTCGCCGCGCTCGGCACGGCCGCGCACCACGGCTTCGAGACGCGCGCCGGCGTCGGGCTCGTGTTCGAGCCGTTCCTGGGACGACGGCGCACGGCCGCGATGTGGCTCGTCGCGCTGCCGTTCTGGATGTGGCGCGCGACGCGGCCCACCCCGCGCGACGAGCCGCTGCTCGCGCTCAACGCCGGCGTCGCGATCGCGGGCTCGGGGGTGCACTTCGTCAACTGGCCGTGGTCGCTGCGCGGCGGGGTGCTGCCGTGGCTCGACGAGGCCGAGGGCCTGCCGCCCTCGCAGCTGCCCGCCTACAACACGATCCTGTGGCTGTGGATGGTCGGCGGCGTCGGCAGCGCGCTGCTGGAGACGCGGCGCGCGGACCGCAAATGGGTCGCGCTGGGGATCGCGACGGCGCCGGCGCTGCTGGCCTCGGCGCGCCACCACTTCAGCTGGGCGCGCGAGCAGGCGGAGCGCGAGCCGGAGCGCTGGAGCCCGGCGCTGCGGTCATGAGCCGCTGGCCCGAGGGCCGGCGTGCGGCCGTCTCGCTGACGTTCGACAACCTCGGCGAGGCGGCCGAGATCGAGCTGGGCCTGCGGGGAGCGGACGAGCCGCGCGGCGGCCACTGGTCGGTCGCCTCGGCGCTGCCGGTGGTGCTCTCGGAGCTGGCGGGCGCCGGGCTGCCGGCGACGTTCTTCGTCGAGGGCGTCAACGCCGAGACCTATCCGGAGGCGCTGCGCTCGATCGTCGCGGCCGGTCACGAGGTCGGCTATCACGCCTGGTGCCACGAGGCCTGGGATCGCCTGAGCGCCGCGCAGGAGGCCGAGAACCTCGACCGCGGGCTGGCCGCGCTGCGGGGGATCGGCCTGGAGGTCGCCGGCTTCCGGCCGCCCGGCGGGCTGATCTCAGCGCAGACCGCCGCGCTGCTGGCGGAGCGCGGCGTGCGCCACTGCTCGCCGGCTGGCGGCGCGCCCGGACTGGACGGCGGCGTGGCCGTGCTGCCGTTCGCGTGGCCGGCGGTCGACGTCTTCCACGTGCTGCCGCAGTTCGCGGCGCTGCGGGCGCACGTCGGCGGATCCGGGGAGGCGGGCGGCCCGGACGCGGTGCGCGCCGCGCTGCTGGCGGCGGTCGAGCAGGCGGTCGCGGACGGCGGCCACGCGATGCTCGTGCTGCACACGTGGATGGCCGAGGGCGTGCGCGAGGCGCTGCACGACGTGCTCGTCCGCTGCGCGGCGGGCGCCGCGTCAGGCGAGCTGTGGGTCGCGCGCTGCGACGCGGTCGCCGACTGGGTCGCGGCGCATCCGGGCGACTTCGCGGCGGGGCCGCTGCTGGACCGCACGTCGTGGACGGAGCCGGCGTAGGCGTCACGATCTGTCGGCCGAACGGCGGCGTTCACAAGTTCTTTACATGTCGAGCCTCCATCGCCCTCACGCTCTGCCCTAGAGCGTCATGACACACCGAGATCCGGACTCTGAGTCGGGACAGTGGCTTGTCGAGCTTGCCCGCGCTGTAGCCGTGCTGGGCGAGAGCATCGCGAGCGGCGTGCGGACCGTCGTCACGCTGCTCCGGGGCGCGCCGGACGCGATCCGCCGCGACTGGAAGTGGATCTGCCGCGGCGCGTCGGGCGCCGCCGGCGGTGGCTTCGCGATGACGCACGGCTACGGGATCGCGGCGCTGGAAGGGCGCACCGGCTTCTCGATGATCGGCGGATTCGTCTTGCTGGTCCCGCTGCTCATCCCGGCGTTCCGCTCGCTCGCGCGCGAGGGCACGCGCGATCGCAGTCGGCGCGACGCAGCGCTCGTATCGCCGCCGGCGCTCGAGGAGCGGCTGCGGGAACAGGAGCGCCTGCGAGACGAGATCGCCAAGCGCTGTCCGGCGAAGCTCTCGCCCTCATTGGAAAAGCGCCCGCTGGTGGCCGAAGAGCTGCAGCAGGTCCGCACGGACTGCCGAGCCAAGCCGATCTCGCGCGACGTCGAGCTTCTACTGGTCCGCGAGCGCCGCGGGAGATACCGCGTGGTGGCGACGCAGGGGCAGATCGAGGACGACTTCAAGGAAGGCATCGTCTGGACCGCGAACGAGGTGCTGGCCGGCGGCGAGGCGTTCGCCCGCCTGCTCGCGCCGTTCGCGTACAAGAGCCAGGTCGTGCCGTTCGCCATGGGCAACGCGCGGTACTTCCTCGTCGCGCTCAGCGGTGCCGTCCTGCCGGGAGCCGCGCAGCTGCGCGTCAGCGAGGCAGCCACCAGACTGCTCCGCGGCGTCGCCGACGACGCGCAGATCAGGGGTTCGTCCAACCGATGGGCCACAGGAGGCTTCTCATGACATCCCGCTCCTACAGCCCGAGCGGCGACCGTTTCGCGTCCGTCAGCAGACTTCCGCTGCCGCCTCAGGAGAGCACGCCCCGACCGGACGCCTGGAGCCCGCTCAGGGACCCGTTCGTCCAGGGCCTGGCGGCCGTGCTCTGCAGCGGCCTGTTCGGAATGGCGGGCTGGGCGTTCCGCGGCAGCGGATTCGTCCTGCTCGGCACGATCGCCGTCGTCCTCGCGATCACCTGCGCCGTCGCGTTCGTGCTGCTCGTCGGCCGCGCGGTCTCGCGCGAGAAGCTGATCCAGTACTGGTCGGATCGCCGGGCGCTGCGACTCGACCTGCGGAAGGTTCACGCGCGCAACGAGCTACTGGCGACGACGGTCCGGCGGATCGACATGTGGCAGAACGGGATGCTGCCCGATGCGCAGCCGGCGCTCGCCCAACTCGTCGACGAGGCCCACAGCGTCTTCGCCGCCTACCACGACGACACCGCCGTCCTGCTCGTGATCGAGCGCGGCGACCGCTGGCAGATCTCCCACGCGGCGGCGCCGGGCGGAAGCCGGTGGTCGTACCTCGCCACGGGCAAGCACTGCCCCCGTCGCGACAGAGAGTCGATCGACGCTCGGCTCAGAACGCTCGCGCGGCATCACCGGGCCTTCACCGTCGAGCTCCCGGAGCTGAGCCTGGTGCTCGCGGTGCTCTGCCAGAGCCCGCTGGACGACGAGTCTCGGAGCCACGCGCTCGCGGAGCTGGGCCTGTGCTTCAACCTGCTCGCCGCCCGCTGGAGCCGCGGAGCGCCACGGCACATCGCCGAGCTGCATCCGGTCGGCGGTCGTCAGACCTGACGTCGAGGCCTGAAAGCGCGAAGAGAGGCCCGCGCGGGCCCGGGCCCCTCCATGTCCAGATTAAACCCCACCCGGGGGCTTGATTCAAGCCCCCGGGTGTGCCCCATAATCGCCGGCCCTGAACGCCGGGTCGAACGATTGGAGGGCTGGATGAGCGAGCCGAGGCCGGAGCACGCCGTGCTGATCGCCGGTGGAGGGCCGACCGGGCTGACGCTCGCGGCCGAGCTGGCGCTGGCGGACGTCGACGTCGCGATCGTCGAGCGGCGGCTCGACCAGTCGCTCCCCGGCTCGCGCGCCGGCGGGTTCCACGCGCGCACGCTGGAGCTGCTCGACCAGCGCGGCGTCGCCGAGCGCTTCATCGCCGAGGGGACGGTCGCGCAGGTCGCGATGTTCGCGACCGCCGTCCTGGACATCAGCGACTTCCCCACGCGCCGCAACTACGGGCTCGGGCTCTGGCAGAACCACATCGAGCGCATCCTCGCCGAGTGGGCGCTGGAGCTGGGCGTCACCTTCCACCGCGGCCGCGAGGTGACCGGCGTCGAGCAGGACGGGGCCGGCGTCGCCGTCGCGCTGGCCGGAGGCGGGAGCCTGCGCGCGCGCTACCTCGTCGGCTGCGACGGCGGACGCAGCGTCGTCCGCAAGGCGGCGGGGATCGACTTCCCGGGCTGGGAGCCGTCGACCAGCTCGCTGATCGCCGAGGTCGCGTTCGCCGAGGAGCCGGAGTGGGGCATGCGCCGCGACGCGACCGGCATCCACGGCCTCACCCGCGTGACGGACGACGGTCCGGTGCGCGTGGTGCTGAACGGACAGCCGGCGGACGCGCAGGGCGAGACGCTCGCCGACCTCAGCGCGGCGCTGATCCGCGTCTACGGGACCGACTGGGGCGTCCACAGCCCCACCTGGATCTCCCGCTTCACCGACATGACGCGGCAGGCGGCGGCTTACCGCGCCGGACGCGTCCTGCTGGCCGGCGACGCCGCGCACGTCCACTCCCCGGCCGGCGGACAGGGGCTCAACACCGGCCTGCAGGACGCGGTGAACCTCGGCTGGAAGCTCGCGCAGGTCGTCCGCGGGATCTCTCCCGAGGACCTGCTCGACACCTACCACGCCGAGCGGCACCCCATCGGCGCCCGAATGGTGCGTCACACGATGGCGCAGGTCGCGCTCATCCGAGCCGGCGACCGCGTGGAGGCGCTGCGCGAGACGCTCGCCCCGCTCGTGGTCCTCGACGAGCCGCGCAAGCGGCTCGCCGGACAGCTCTCCGGGCTGGACGTCCGCTACGACCTCGGCGAGGGCCACCCGCTGCTCGGGCGCCGCATGCCCGACCTCGACCTCGACACCGCCGACGGCCCGCTGCGCACCTACGCGCTGCTGCACCGCGCGCGGCCGGCGCTCGTCAACCTCGGCGCGGCCGACAGCCTCGACATCGCGCCGTGGGCCGACCGCGTCCAGCGCGTGGACGCCGCCTGCGCGGGCCCGTGGGAGCTGCCGGTGCTCGGCGACGTCCCCGCCCCGTCCGCCGTCCTGATCCGGCCGGACGGGCACGTGGCGTGGGTCGGCGACGGGACCGCCGCCGGCCTGGTCGACGCGCTGAGCACCTGGTTCGGGCCGGCGGCGTAGCACCGGCCGCCGCTCAGATCCGCTCGAGCACGACCACCGGGATCCTGCGCTCCGTCTTCCTCTGGTACTCGTCGTAGTCGGGCCACACCTCGGCCATCTGGCGCCACAGCACCGGCTGCTCCTGCGGCGTGGCGTCGCGCGCGCGGGCGGTGAAGACGTCGCCTCTGACCTGCACCTTCACCTCGGGCTGCGCCTGCAGGTTCAGGTACCAGGCGGGCGGCTCGTCGGTGCCGCCCTTCGAGGCGACGACCATGAAGTCGTCGCCGTGCGGTCGAAAGATCAGCGGCGTCGTGCGCTCCTCGCCGCTCTTGCGGCCTCTCGTCGTCAGCAGCAGGATCGTCGTCCCGCGCTGCCAGTCGTAGCCCTCCTCGCCGTCGGTCGCCCGGTAGCGGTCGACGTGCTCCTGCCCGAACAGCATCGCGTTGCCTCCGTCGCTCGTTTGCCGAGGAATCTAGCCCGGCGGACAGCTACCCGCACCCGCGCGCCGCGGATCGCCTACGCTGGGGCTCATGGGGGGCCGCCCGACAGGGGGAGGCGGTCCGGGGGCGCAGGCGAGACGATGAGCGACGGCGCGCCCGTCCGGGACCTCCTCGCGCGCGCGTGGGACCGGCTGTGGCGGCCGGGGCCGCTCGGCGTGCTCGCGCTGGCCGACAGCGGACCGATCCCGCTCGCGGACAGCGAGACGTGGGGGCCGATCTCGATCGTGCTCGCGGACGTGCGCCTGACCGGGCTGGTCGCGACCGGCGCAGGCGGTGCGGTCGAGTACGCGCCCGGAAGCGGCGCGTTCACAGCGACGATCGACCTGCCCGCCGTCACGCTCGCGGCCCGCTGCAGGATGCAGACCGGCGCCGCGCCGAGCGGCGCGCGCTCGCTGCTCGCGGCGCTCGGCGACGGGACGGGGGACGGCGAAGCGGAAGACGGCAACCTCGAGCTCGCGCGCAGCTACCGCGAAGCGCTGCTCGCCTCCGGCAGAGGCGACGCGCTCGTCGCCAGCTACTACGACAACAACGAAACGTTCGACGAGGTGCTCGTCGGCGACGCCGCGCCGAACGCGTTCACCGTCGCCTGGAGGGAGAGCCAGACCGCGACGGTCGCCGCGCAGACCGCGAGCGCCGCGCGCAGACCACACGAGCTCACCGTCGGCGAACCCGCGTATCGCACGCACGCGGGGGTGCTGCAGATCACGCTCGAGCGCGTCCTGCAGGGACTCAGCAGAGAAGCGGACGACCGCTACGAACGTGCCGCCAGGGCGACGGCCGAGTTCCACAGACAGGTCAGCGAACCGGAAGCTCCGCAGGGCTCGGTCACGGTCGCGACCGTGATGGGGGCGCTCGAAGCGACGCCGCCCTCTGCGCCCGGCGTCGCCCACCCTGCCGAGGCGCGGGCGGCGGCGCCTGCCGCGCCCGCCGACGATGCCGTCGACCCGGCCGAGCTGGTCGCGCGCGCGCATGCGATCGTCGCCGAGCGCTACCCGCGCTGGGAAGCGGAGGCCGCCGCCGCGCGCACGCGCCGCGAGACCGAGCGGGCCGCCACCGCACGCAGCGTCGCGGCCCGCATGCACGCGACGTTCGCGCTGCCGTCGCTCGTGCTCGCCGGCACGGTCGCCGTCGTCGGCGCCCCGCCGGTGCGACTGCGGATCGCGGCCGACGCGCTCGAGCTGGCGCTGCCGCGCGTGCGTCCGCAACTCGACGCGGCCGAGGACCGGCGCGCGGACGGGCTGCTCGACGCCACCCGGCACGCCTTCGCCGACGCCGCCTGGCTGCACGACGCGCTCGCCGCGCGCGTGCGCGCGCGCCTGCGCGCGCCTGACGTCCTGGCCGCGCTCGGCGAGCAGATGGAGCAGGCGATCGACGAGCTGAGGGAGGCAGGGGGATGACCGGATTCGACATGGCGATCGGCATGACGCAGGCGGAGCTCGACGCGATCAGCAGCGCGCTCTACGTGCACCTTTACCCGACGATGTTCACCGGCAGGGAAGTCATCCAGCACGCCGGCATCGAATTCACCGTGAGCTGGGACGTCAGAGTGTCGGCGGTCTTCGACCTGTCCGACCCGCAGGCTGCGCGCGCCGGGCTCGCCGCCCACCTCGCCGGCCTCACCGGCCCCGAGGGCGAGCAGCCGCTCGCAGAGCACGTCGCGGCCGCGAGCGAATCGGCGGCGGCGTTCTCGTTCACCTACCCGAACGTCCTGCTGACGTTCTCGGCAGCGAACGTGAGAAGCATAGAAGTGACGATCGAACTGAGAGCAGAAGCGGTCGTCAAGGTGAGTGGCGCCGACCAGACGATCGACGTCTACGCACTCAGCGCCTCGCACCTCTCCGACCCGGTCGACGACTGGCTGCTGCAGAACGTGATCGTGCCGAGGATGCTCACCGCGACGCAGCAGATCTTCGGCGGCGTGACGATCCCGGCGATCGAACTGCCGGGCGTCGCGCTCGAACCGCCGGTGCCGTTCGTGCAGGACGGGATCCTGATCGCGATCGCCACGCTCGCCGGCGCCGGCGCCCCGACGATCCCGCCGCCCGGCTCGTTCGCGTGGCCGCAGAGCGCGTTCTTCACGCTGCTCTCGAGCGCCGCCTTCCAGGCGCTGACGGCCAAGTACATCGCCGAATCGAGAAGCTCGATGTCCGGCTCGGGCAGCAGCGGCTCGCACTGGGCGGGTGAGGAATGGAAGTACGACCTCTCGATCGCCGACCCGGGAACGACCGTGCAGAGCGACGGCACCGTCGCGCTGACGGCCGCCGTCGAAGGCGCCGTGTCGGCGAGCGTCTACTTCCTCTACATCCCGATCGGCGTCGGCTTCGGCGCGAAGGCGGCACCGGGGCTGAGCGCGTCGCTCGGGCTGAGCGTCCAGGGCGAAAGGCTCGTCGTGACGACGCGCTCGGTCGCGCCGTTCGAGCTCGTCGTCTACCCGTCGGGCTCGGTGGCGGAGAGGATCACGGCGGCGATGCTCGAGGTGATAGTCGAGGCGGTCGTGGCGGCCTTCTCGCCGTTCGTGAGCGCGTTCCTCGGCGGCATCCGCTTCGCCTCGTTCGACATCCCCACGTACAGGGTGACGGTCGCCGGCCACACGCTCGAAGTCACGCCGACGAACCTGTCGACCAGCGCGGTCGCGGGCATGCTCGCGCTCGCCGGCGAAGTGACGATCAGGAGCTGAGCGATGGCCCAGGTCCGCATCCTCAGCTGGAACATCCAGGTCTACGGACCGGAGAAGTACGGCTACTCGCCGAACAACGTCGCGCTGATCGAATTCGTCGGCGCGGTCGTCAACCGCGTGAACGCGAACGTCGTCGTGCTGATGGAGATCATGACGAGCGTCGGCGACCAGCTCGGCTTCAACCTCGTCGAGGCGCTCGCCGCGACGACCGGCGGCGCGTGGGAACACGGCGGCATAACGGCGCGCGAAAGAGGCGACCGCGAGACGTACGCGATCTTCTGGCGCACCGACCAGGAATTCAGGCTGGCGAGGGTCGCCGGCAGGAACGCGGTCGGCCTCGCGGAAAGCGAGTTCCCCAACAACTTCTCCAACACGCACGGCCGCCGCGCCGCGTGGGCGACGTTCAGCACGAACGCGGTCCCGGCCGTCAACTTCACGACGACCGCCTACCACGCGCCGCCGAACGCACGCGCGATCGTCGGGCTGCAGCAGCTCGCCTCGATGCCGCAGCTCTACGGCCTCGGCGGTCCGCCCCCCGCGGCGCCGGCGGTCACGGGCCGGCTGCTGTGCGGCGACTTCAACCTCGACGTCGGAGTCCAGCCCGACTACACATGGCTGACGAACCCCGCACCGGCCTACCCGCCGCTCGCGGCAGGACAGGGCGCCGGCTGCACGGAAGCGACGGCCGCCGACACGCACCTGTTCAACTTCCCGACGCTCGAATTGATCTACGGGCCGCCGTTCGCGGGCTGGCCGAGGAGGACGATCGAATACCGCTCGGCGGCCGCGATCGACAACATCTTCTACGCCCCGAGAGGGGCTCCCTACGCGGCCGGCCGCGTGATCGACGTGCCCTCCCTGATCGTCAACGGCGGCGCGGTCCGCAACGCCGCACGCCGCTTCAGGCTCAGGCGACCCGACGGCACGCCCGCCTTCCCCTATGCGGAAAGAATCGGGACCCCGCTCGGAGCGGCGCTCGCGAACGTCCCCCAGGCGGTCGTCTTCTACCGCTACGCGGTCAGCGACCACCTGCCCGTCTTCCTCTCGCTCAACTTCTAGATGAGCGCGTCCGCCAACCCGATCTACACGAAGCTCGTCAGCCTCGCGCCCGGCGGCGTGCTGGCGCTGCCGGCGAGCGCGTTCGAAGCGACCGGCCCGCTGCAGCGGGCGATCGCCGAGAGCTGCGCCGAAGCGACGCTGCGCGCGACCGGCGTCGAAGTGCAGGCGACCGCGGCCGGCGCGACGCTCAGAGGGATCGGCGCGAACGCGCCGTTCGCGGGCATGCAGCTCGCCGCGACGTTCGCGCCCGAAGGCGACGGCGCGAGCATGACGCTGACGGCAACGCCGCTCGGCGCCTGGAGCCTCGCGAGCGCCTGGCCGGCGCTGGCGGAGACGTTCGCCGCCGAACTGCCGCTGCTGCAGCCGTCGCTGACGCTCGCGAGCGGCGCCGGCCTGAGCTTCGGCGGCGCGCTCGGGCTCGGAGGCTCGCCGTGGGCCGGGCTGGCATGGCTGCTCGGCGGCGTCTCCTCGTTGCAGCTCGGCGGACCCGTGCTGATGACCGAAGCGGTGCCGGTGTTCGCATGGAGCGCGCCGATCGCGACGGTCGCCGTGCCGGGACTCGCCGAACTGAGACCGACGCTCACGCTCTCGTGCAGCGCGCTCGCGACGACGACGAGAGGGCCGCCCTACGCGGCGCAGCCGGCGCTCGGGCTCGGCGCGAGCGTGCCGATCGGCCCCGGCCTGCCGGTGGCGATCGACCTCGAAGAACCGAACGGGCTCGTGCAGGTCGTCGCGGCGACCGAAGCGCTCTCGACGAACGTGCTGAGAACGCTCGGCGCGTTCGTCGGCCGGGAGCTCGAAGGCGTCCTGCCGAGCGCGAGAGGGTTCGAACCGGCCGCCTACGTGACGCTGCGCTCGCTCGGCTTCTCGCTGATTCCGGCGCAACGGCGCGTCGGCTCGATCGCGTTCGTGCTCGGGACGCCCGCCGGCGCGAGCTGGCCGATCGCCGCGGGGCTCGAAGTCGAGGAAGTCGCGCTGCAGCTCGTCGTGCCGTTCGAAAGCAGCTACGGGCCGCCGTTCGCAAGCGCGTTCGGGACGCTCAGAGTCGCCGGCGGCGAGCTGCAGATCAGCGGCTCCTACGGCAGCGGCTTCGCGCTCGCGGCCGGGCTCGCCGCGGGCAGCAGCATCAGGCTCGGCGAGCTGCTCGACGAATACCTGCCGACGAGACTCGAAGTCGACCTCGAGCTCGACCGGCTCGAATTCAACGCCGTCCCCGCGCAGAGCGCCTGGTCGCTGGCAGCCGACCTGAGAGGCGACTGGGGCTTCGAAGTCGGCGTCGTGAGGGTCGCGTTGACGAACGCCGGCGTGAGCCTCGAACACGAACCGAACGCGAGCCCGGCGACGAGCGGCACGATCACCGCGACCGCTGTGATCGGCGGCGAAACGAGAGAGCAGTTCAGATTCACCGGCACGTGGACGCTGCCGCAGACGTTCGTCCTGTCGGGCACGTTCCCGAACGTCGAACTGTCGGCGCTCGCGGCGAAGCTGACGGGCCACGGCGCGCCGGCCGGCGCGCCCGCCGTCGAACTGACGGAAACGACGATGACGCTCGCCCTCTCCCCCGAAGCGAGAGGAGCCGAGGTCTACGAGGTCTCGCTCGTCGCGAGCGCGAGAAGCGGTCAGACGCTGCTCGGCAGCGCCGCGTTCGACGTGCGCAGGGAAGCGAACGGCTTCGGCTTCCTGGTCGGCTTCGACCTGCCGGTCGGCTGGTCGCCGGCCGACCTGTGGGCGCCGCTCGGCACGCTGTTCGGCGCGCTCCAGTTCGAGAGCTCGGGGATGGTCGTCTCGACGCTCGCGAGCACCGCCGCGACGCTCTCGACGCTGAGGATGCCGAGCGTCCCGGCGACCGTCGGCCCGGGCGTCACCTTCTTCACCTCGCTCAAGCTGGCGGGCGGCGGGCTCGGCTACCTCGGCGAGGTCCTGCCAGCTGGGACCGAGCTCGACCTGCTCGCGCTGATCGACACCGCGACGCCGGCCAACTCGACGATCACCGCGCTGCTGACCGAGCCGGCCTCGAACGGCGCGGTGCAGTTCAGAGAAGTCAGGCTGTCGGTGCAGCCGGCGACCACGAGAGTCGAAGCGAGCATCAGCGCACAGCTCACAGTCGGCAGCGGCGAATGGGCCGAGACGCTCACGATCAGAGGCGGCGGCTCGCTGGTGGTCGAGCCCCAGCCCGACATCTCGCTGTCGATCGACATCACCGAATGGAGCGAGCCGTTCGGGATCGAGCACCTCGTCGTCAACGACTTCGGCCTGCGCGTGAACCTGCTCGAGACTGGGCTCGACGTCGGGCTCGCCGGCAAGGTCACGATCGGCCAGGGCGAAGACGTCTTCTCGCTCACGCTCGGTCTCGGCATAGCGGACTTCGAGGTGCCGGACTGGCTCGTCTTCGCGCTCGAACCGCTGCCCGGCAAGACGCTGATGCTGCCGAGCCTGATCGCCGCGTTCGTGCCCGACCTCGAACTGGCGAAGGTGCCGGTGCTGAACGCGATCGGCTTCAAGGAGCTGTCGTTCTACCTCGTCGAGGACCCCGGCGGGATCACGATCGCCGAACACAGATACCCGCAGGGGATCGGGCTCGACTGCGACGTGCTGCTGTGGAGCTGGGAGCTGCAGCTCGCGGTCGACGTGAGCGCGAGCCAGGGGATCAGAGCGAGCGGCAGCGTCAACGAGCCGATCGACCTCCTCGAGGTCCTCAAGCTCTCCGACGTCACCGGCACGAGGGGTCCCGCGGCGTCGATCGACACCTCCGGATTGATGCCGGCGGCCGCGTCGCGCGCCGCCGCCGCCGCCGAACCTCCGCCGTACCTGTTCCTCGACGGCAGGCTCACGCTGCTCGCCGAGACCTACACGCTGGAAGCGAAGGTCACGAGATCGAGCTTCGAATTCGACTTCGGCTTCACGCTGCTGGAAGCCGTCGGCGTCACCGTCGCCTGCTCGCTGCACGACGCGACGCACTTCTCCGGCAGCGCCGCGGTCGAATTCGACCTCGACATCACGCTCGGGCCGTGGACGTGGGAAGGCATCGAGCTGATGCCGGCGGTCCACATCAGCGGCCCGAGGGCGTCGGCCGCCATCAGCATCCTGGTCGAACCGAGCGTCGTCTTCGACCTCGGCTTCGCGTTCGCGTTCGACTGGGGGTCCGTGCACGTGAGCGTCGAACCGCACCTGACGGCCGCGCAGCTCGGCAGCGGCCTCAGCGAGCTGTGGTCGGTCGTCTACGACTGGCTGCAGGAGCATCTCGACGTGGTGTGGGCCGAATTCAAGGCGGACGCCGCGAAGTGGGCGCACGCGATCGAAGAAGGCCTGTTCGCGATCGAGGCCGACGCGGAAGCGGTCGCGCACGCGCTGCACGGCTTCTTCGACGCGAGCCTCGACGAGGCGGCCGACGTGCTCAACACGTTCGCGTTCGAGTTCGAGGCAAAGGTGGCCGCGCTCGTGCACTGGTTCGCGGTGACGGCCGCGGAAGCGGCCAGGGCGCTCGGCGACAGCGTCCACTCGTGCGCGATCGAAAGCGCGAACGCGCTGCTGACGCCGCCGGTCGGCGCGCGGACGGCGCCGGGTCCGCGCCCGAGCGCCGCGCTGTTCGCGCTCACCGCCACGCCCGACGGGCAGCGGCTGCTGCGCCACTGGCACGTGCACGAGGCGGAGCTGCGCGCGCTCGCGCGCAGCGATCCCGGCGCGCGCGAGCGGCTGCGCGCGCTGCGCGCGAGCGAGGACGTGCGCCTCGCGGCCGGGATCGAGCTGCTCGTCGCGGTGCGTGCCGCCCCGCAGGCGAGCGAGGAGCTCGTCGCGGCGATCGACGAGGCGCTGCCGGCGCTCGAGCCGCACCGCGAGCGCGGCTGGGACGAGCTGGGAGAGCGGCTCGCGCGATGAGCGCCGCCGCCGCGCTGCTGGCCGGCGAGCTGAGCGCGTTCGAGCGCGCGCTCGAGGACGCGCTCGCGCCGCAGGCCGACTACCTGACGCCGGTCGAGCGCGCGCTCTACCGCGGCGGCAAGCGCCTGCGGCCGACGCTGCTGCTGCTGTGCGCGCGGATCGCGCAGCCGGCCGCCGCGCACGCCGACCCGCTCGCGCAGAAGGTCGTGCGCGCGGCCGTCTCGCTCGAGCTGCTGCACGTCGCGACGCTGATCCACGACGACGTCGTCGACGACGCCGCGGTGCGGCGCGGCGGCCCGTCGGTCAACGCCGCGCGCGGGCGCGACGCCGCGCTGCTGCTCGGCGACCTCCAGTTCGTGCAGGCGCTGCGCTGCTTCGCCGCGGCGGTCGACGGCGAGCGCGACATGGAGCTGGTGCGGCTCGTGCTCGACGCCGGCTTCGACCTCTGCCGCGGCCAGCTCGACGAGCTGGCCACGCCGCCCGCGCCGGGAGCGCCCGCGCTCGGGACCGCGGCGCTGCGCGAGCGCTGGCTGCGCACGAGCGACCGCAAGACGGCGGCGCTGTTCGGGCTCGCGTGCGAGTGCGGCGCGCTGCTCGGCGGCGGCCGTCGCCGCCTCGCCGCCCTGCTCGGCCGCGGCGGCCGGCTGCTGGGGCGCGCGTTCCAGGCGATGGACGACCTGCGCGATCTCGTCGAGCCGCAGGCCAGCTCCGGCAAGCCGCGCGGCGCCGACCTCGCGCAGGGCCGCGTCTCGCTGCCGCTGATCCTCGCCGCCGAGGAGCTGGCGCCGCACAGCCCCGCGCGCGCCGTGCTGCGCGGCGAGCGCGTGCCGGCCGCGCTCGTGGCGCGCGCCGCCGACGAGGTCGCGGCGACGCGCGGCTTCCTGGCGGCGTACGCGCAGGCGCGCGCGTACGCGCTGGAGGCGGCGGACCTGCTCGAGCTGCTGCCGCGGAGCCCCTACCAGCGCGCGCTGGCGACGCTCGCGCACGAGGTCGTCGACCGCGGCTTCGCGCGTGCGACCGAGCGAGGAGGTGAGACGCGATGGCCCGTCCCGACAGCGACGAAGACATACTCGGCTTCCTGATCGAAACGTTCTACGCGTCCGCGATCAGGCCCGGGTCGCCGCTGTTCCTGCCGAAGCTGATCCAGGCGCAGCGCAACCCGACGTACGAGCCCTACGTCGTCGGCAGCTGGGAACGCTTCACCGTCGCGAACGCGGGCGAAGCCGCACAGCTCGTCTGCGCGGGCCAGGGCGAACCGCACGAGACGTACATCCCGCCGCCGGAAGCGGTTCCGGCGGTCGAGCTCGAAGCGGTGCAGATCGCCGGCATCTCGAACGTGCTGCCGGACAGGCCGGGGATAGCGCAGGACCGCGTCAGCGGAACCGCCGCACTGTCGAGCTGGGAAGCGGCGATCGCGCCCGCGCCGATGGTCGTGAGCGGCAGGTTCAGACTGACGCAGTCGTGCTGCCTGACGAGCGACGGCAGGACGTGCGCCGCCGCGCCGACGCCGTTCGTCGGCACCGGCACGTTCGACGTGACGATCAAGGCCTCGCGCGCGAGCGCGGCCATAGACGTCTCGATCGAAGGAAGAAGACCGACCGCGAGCGTGCGATCGATCGGCTGGAGCGCGGCCGCGACGCAGTCGAACATCGCCGCCACGGTCGAAATAGACACGATCCCGCCCGGCGCGAATCGCCAGAACTGGAACGAACTCGCCAGAGGCGTGCTCAACAGCGAAACGGCGATCGAAGCGTTCGTGCAGAACGTCGGCGCCGTGCTCGAAGCGCCCGCGACGCTCGCGTCCTTCAGCACGCTGCTCGCCGAAGGGCTGCGCGCGATCCTCGACGCGAGGGGGTGAACGACGGGCGCGGGGCGGGCGCGCCCGCACCCGCCCCGCCGCGGCCGGCCGCGTCCGCCGGGTCCCCTCTCGGCGGACGCCCCCTCAGCCGGCCGACGTGCCCGCGACGGCCGGGACGCGCGCGTCGGACGTCACCGCCAGCCAGGTGCGCACGGCGTCGCGCAACCGGACGTTCAGCGGGCGCCAGGCGAGCTCCCGGCCGACGATCTGGCCGATCTGGACGGTCGCCCAGTCGACGTAGTCGCGCGGGACCGCGATCGTGTGGCGGCCCTGCGTCAGCAGCGGCTCGGCGCTCGTCCCCCACGCCAGCCACGGCTCGGGCGCGACGAACGAGGTGATCGCGTCCAGCTCGCTCGCGGTGACCTCCGCGATCCGCATGCGGTCTTCGCTCCACGGCCAGAGGCGCGCGAGGTCGGCTTCGGTCACGTCGCCGGCCGGCCACTGGTACATCACGCCCTCGATGGCCGGCTGGTGCATGCCGACGACCGGCACGACCGCGGCGCTCGCGCCCGTCTCCTCGCGCAGCGCCTCGGCGGCGAAGTCGGCGAGCGAGATGTCGGCGCCGAAGTCGATCGCGAGCGGCTCCGCGAGCCGCCCGACGACCTCCGACTCCGCCGCCTCGATCGCCGCCCTGCCCGTGCCGGTCCACGCGCGCGCGCCCGCGCAGTCGACCGCCGCCAGCTCGACGCGGTGCTCGCCGCCGGAGAGGTCGAGGTCGATCACGCCGACCTCCGCGCCGAACGCCCACGGCTGCGCGAACGGGACGCCGTCGACGACGCCGGCCCAGCGCCC
>Ga0207664_10000205_pt1 | contig 44692 bp, 32 predicted proteins | sample LARL83metaG_FD_184349 | JGI IMG/M metagenome (GOLD analysis project Ga0207664, IMG submission 184349) | Corn, switchgrass and miscanthus rhizosphere microbial communities from Kellogg Biological Station, Michigan, USA - LAR L8-3 metaG... | ecosystem: Host-associated > Plants > Roots >...
CGGACCCGGGACACAGCCAGCGACCATTGGCCGACGTGGCTCGAATCGTTATGGGACGTGGCGGGGCCGCCGTAATTGCGGGTGGGGCCCTGTTCTCGGTGTACGGGTATCTCAGCGGAAACATGCTGGGTACGCCGCGCATCACGTTCGCGCTGGCCGAGCGCGGAGACTTCCCTTCTTTTCTCGCGAGGGTTCATCCGCGTTTTCACACGCCTTATTCTTCGATTCTCGTCTTCGCGGTGCTGGTGTGGCTGCTCGCTCTGTTTGGAAGCTTTGCCGGGAACGCAACGCTCTCCGCAGGTTCGCGGTTGTTTTACTACGGCGTAATTTGCGCCGCGCTTCCAATGTTGCGCAGGAAGCAGAAGGCACCGGCAGGATATCAACTGCGGGGTGGCACGGTGATCGCGGTCCTGGGAACGCTGATCTGCGCTGGACTGCTCACGCAGATCGAGTACAGGAAATCTCTTATCCTGGTCGCTGCAGTGGCGGTTGCATTTGTGAATTGGCTGGCGGTGCGAAAGAAAATTTCGTAAAGACGTTGCTTGCGGCGTCTCTGTTGCCTGCACGACTGAGGTGTCTTGCCGAGGTCGAAAAGCTTGAACCGCAAAGTGCGCTGAGAGATCCGCTAAGGTCGCAAAGAAAACCAGCGTGATTCGCTAAGTGATTGAGTCTTCGTGTAAGTGATTGAGCCTTCGTGTAAGTTGTTGAATTGTCGTAGAACGCGCTAGCGTGCCCCAGGACGCGAATTTTCTTCGCGAATGCGGACCAGACCCCTGTGAACAGAGATCGTCGCAGCAAGGGCCGTTTCCGGCCCCGCAAACTGTATTTCTGCTGACGACCCGAAGCGATTTTAACGCCGCCAGCCTCAACGAAGCCGTCTCGTATCAAATTGAGACGACTTCAATACGTAATTGTACGTACAAATTTATACGTATTTTACTGAGTCGACGCTTGGACGACTAGGCTTGCTCCATCTCTATCAGAGTTTTCTTTCGCTCGATGCCCCACCGGTATCCACCCATGCTGCCATCTTCTCGAACCACGCGATGGCAAGGAATCACGACGGCCACTGGATTGGTGGCGCAGGCGCGAGCTACCGCGCGGACGGCAGTAGGCCGGCCAATCGCCTTGGCCACCTCGCTGTAAGAGCGCGTGGCGCCGAAGGGAATTTTCTGCAAATACGTCCAGACACGGCGCTGGAAGGCGGTGGCCCGGATATCGAGCGGCAGGGACGATACAAGATCCTTGCCGCGCATGTGCTTCAGCAGCGCGGAAGCCCACGACTTGAGCCCGCCGTCGTCGGACTTGCGGCCGGCAAAGGGGAACTCGCGTTTCAGGCCCTCGATCAACTCGCCGTCCGTACGGGCGAACTGGATCGAACAGATGCCCCGCTCGGTTGCCGCAATCAACATGCGGCCGAGCGGCGACTCCGCGCAGGTGTAGCGGATGGTCGCGGCGATGGCGCCCCGCCGGTACTTGTCGGGGGTCATGCCCAGTTGCGACGCGGTGCGCTCGTAGAGCCGGCTGCTCGATCCGTATCCCGCGTCGTACATGGCGCGAGTCACAGAGTCGCCCGCCTGCAAGTTGCGTTTGAGCAGGCGCAGGCGGCAGGAGTCGGCGTATTCGCGCGGCGTGATGCCGAGAACCGCTTTGAACCGCCGCTGCAAATGAAACGGGCTCTGATGAAATTCCTTGCCCAGTCGGTCGAGCGTCACGGGCTCGTCGAGATGCTGCTCGATGAACCTGCAGATGGCTTTAACGCCGTCGGCCTGCGCATTGCCGCTGAGTGACTTGGGTTTGCAACGCAGGCAGGCACGGTATCCCGCCTGCTCAGCCTGTTCGGGCGTGAGGAAGAATTGGACATTCTCGCGACGCGGGCGGCGCGCAGCACACGACGGCCGGCAAAATACGCCCGTGGTTGAGACCGCGAAAACAAATTCTCCGTCGTGCGCCGCATCACGGGAGATCACGGCTTTCCAGCGCGAGTCGTCGCGAGCGATTGCACCGGTTGGCGTCGCCGGGATTGGTTGAGCGATAGGCATTGTCTTCAGGCTTTCCATTGCGAGTATGGCATTGGTTGTCATAACAAGGAAAGCGTACTGCGAGGCGGTGGAAGCGGACTATCCGAATCTTGCGGGCAAAGCAAATCAGTTCTCAGTTCTCAGTTTCCGGCTTCGGACTTCCGGCTCCCGGCTTCAGAGTCAATGATTTGCGCCTGCCCGTGGGAACGATTACAGTTCCCGGGAGCATTTTTTCAATTCAAAACCTGAGGATCAACGGTCATGAAGACGAATCGTCTCGCCGTACTTGGAGTACTTGCGCTCGCGTTGGCTGGGTCGGCGGTGGCGCAACGCACAGACGCCATGCCGCCGGAAATCGCGCGGCACATACTCAGCAGCGACGAACTGAAGAAGGCGGTTCCGGCGGAATATTTCTTCCGCGGGCAGAAGGCGCCGGTGCAACTGCGCAATGCCGTCGGACTTCAACTAGCGGACGGCAAGATGGCGCTGGCCGCGCTCGTGGACGCCTCAGGCTATTCGACGGCGATCCAGCAAAAATATCAGGGCATGCTGATCACTGAAGTGAAGCTCGCCATCGGCGGATCGGTTCTCGCCCCAGGCCAGTATGGCTTCGGATTCACCGCGGACGGCAAGTTTAACGTCATGGACGTGGGCAATAACGACGTGCTCAGCACGTCCTCCCAGACGGACGCGGCCCTGCAACATGCTGTCCCGCTGAAGCTTGTCGAAGACGGCGGCGGATACAAGCTGTATGCCGGGAAGAAATGGGTCTCGCTCAAGGCGGAATAGTGCGGGCCACAGCAGAAACCTTTGACCGCAAAGATCGCTAAGAAAAGACGCTAAGAAAACTCGAGGCTTCGACGCGCTCGCATCGGGCCTAATGAATTCAGATTGCAGATTTAAGATTTCAGATTTCGATCCAGATCAAGGGTCGATCTGCAATCGAAAATCTGCAATCTTAAATCACTTTTTTCTAGTGCGACAGCGGATGAAACGGGCCGTGCACCGAATTCATGCCGGTGCGCTTGCGCAGCTCGGTCAGCAGCGCGTTGGCGGCGTTTTGATAGGTCTTGTTTGGGTCGGACGGATCGGCCCACACCGCGTCGTAGATGATCTGGGCGGCTTCCTTCAGGTCGAGGTGCAGGGCTGCCTGGCAGACATCGAGGCGCTCCTGTAAGCGCTCGTAGCAGGCTTTGCAAACTTCCGCGCTGGCCGGGTCGCCGGTGTGATTCTCCGCTGAGCAGATCGATTCGGGTGCGTTGGCCACTTCGTGGTGCGCTTCCATGAGTTGCGACTTGAACTGGCGGAGGAATTCCTCGCGCTCCTGCTCGACCGCGGTGCTGTTTGGCACGACGTCGACAACAGCGTGAGCGACCTTGGGCGGAACCTTGGGAACCACCGGAGAAACGCGCTCATGGTGATGGCAAGTCGGGCAGATGTCCAGATCAGCCGGATAATACAGGCGGCATTTGGAGCAAGGCAGACCGTAGCCGGAGGGCTTGCGAGCGGAGTCGTCGAAGGTTCCGGGGGCAACAGGATCCATGCGGCGGGCACCAGAATCCTGGCCCAAAGCCGCCGCGGTGTTTCCGGTTGCCGTCTGTTGAGTTCGTGTCGCGTTCGTCGCCATACAGATACTCCCTGGTGCTCAGTTCCAGTGTAAGTACCGATTGCTGCTCCGCCTAAGCACCGTGGTACAGCGGTGAGTACTGGCCCAGCGGGAGGTTGCAAATTCGGCTTCCGGCATCCGGCTTTCGGCTTTCGACTCTCGGCTTTCGGCTCTCGGGCCGCTCGGGTTTGCCTTTGCTCTATGGACGAATGCGTCCGTCGCGACACGAGTCTTGCTTAGCGCGAGGTCGATTCCTTCATCAGCTTCAGGAGCTCTTCGCGGCGGGCGCGGTAGAGAGGGCGCTCGGGATCGAGCCTTGACGCCACTTCGAGTTCCGACAACGCTTCGTAATAGCGATCCATGCTCATCAGGCAAGCCGCCAATGAGTAGTGATTGTCGGCCGTAGCACTCAGGCGAAGCGCCTCGCGGAATTCCTTCTCGGCGGCGGGCAGTTCCTGCTGCTGAAACAGTGCCGTACCCAGCAGATGGTGCGCCACGTCAGAGTCAGGGTTGAGCGAGACGGCCGTGCGAAGCTCGCGCAAAGCCTCTTCCGGCTGGTTATCGAGCAACAGGACCTGGCCGAGGATGCGGTGTTCGGTCGAGCCCGTGGGATTCTGGCGCAGGGCCAGTCGCAATTCGGCCACGGCCGCACCGTAATTCTTCTTCGCCATGTAGGCGCTCGCCAGACACGCGTGCCCCTGCTGCCACTCGGGGTGCTGGCGGTAAAGTTCGCTCATCTCCTCGACGGCGGCGTCGAACTTGCCCTGATCGCAGTAGGTGTTGCCCAGATTATTCCGGACCGATGCCTCATTGGGAGCGATCCGCTTCGCCTCGCGATACTCTGCGGCGGCTTTGTCGAGGTTGCCTTGCTCGTGCAGGATCAGTCCCAGGTTGGAGTGCGCCTCCCAGAACGCTGTTCTCAAATGGATGGCTTGCTCATAGGCCGCGATGGCACCAGGCAGTTTGCCGTCGGCGTGCAGGGCGATGCCCATGTCGTAATAGGTATCCGCATTTTCGCGGTCGCGGGCCAGTGATTCGGCAAAGGCATGAACTGCCGCAGCATACTGACCGCTAGAGTACAGACCGAGTCCGAGAAATTGATAGGCCTCTGCGTTTTTCGGATCGATGCTGAGCGCGGTGCGCGCTTCGGCAATCGCGTTCGGTCCGTCGTCGAGTCGATAGAAGAGATACGCCAAGGCGCCGTGGTTCTCGGAGAGATCCGGCATCAGGCGCGTAGCCTCGGCAAGTTCTTCGAAGGCATCGTCCCATTGCTCCTCCTGGCGGAGCATGACTCCGAGAGCGAAGTGCAGGGCGGAATTCTGGTCATCCGTGGCGACTGATTGCCGAAGCTGGAGTTCGGCTTCGTGGAAGTGCTGGTCGCGTGCCTCGGCCGCAGCCTTCAGCAAGGCTTCGGGAATGGCACCGCCCACTCGGGCGGACTGCACATTTCCCGAGTTCAAAACGCGCATCAGATCTTTGCCAGCTCCGGCCGCCTCCATCTGGTGAAGCTCGCTGTGGGTCGGCAGGGTGGCCAGCCCACGCTCCTGGATGATCCGGGCAAGGCGTGTGCTCGAGACACCCCCAGCCAGCCAAGCGGCAAGCTGGGTCGTGGTCACCGGTTGAGTTGGAGAAAGAGTATCGGCGGAATGGGCGACCGTGGCCGCCAGACTGAACAAAAGCAGGGATAGGACAATCTTTGCTCTCACCGGACTCCCCGAAAAGGCGTGAATTGGCTACTGGTGGCCGTTTGCGGCTAAAACGCGCCCGCAGGGCCACTTCAGAAACATAGCCCGCCAGCGAACTTGGCGGTAAGGTCACCGAGGTAACTTGGAGGGGATTTACCGACTGAAAAGGCGCGCCAGTCTTGGCCTCTGGGCGGTGTGTGATTCGAATCACCACCTACCGTGGCCGGATTCACCGTGGACTTGGCAGGGGTCGGGTACAACAATGGAAATGCCACGGAGACCCGGCTCAGGTCGCCTGACCTTTCGCCAGAGGCGTCCGATGGCGTATGATTTGAATTTGGAAGTAGTGTCTCTTGGAGGCTCCGATGCTTGAAGGTCTATTTCAACCGACGCACCTGCTGATCATCTTCTTTATTGCCCTGCTGGTGTTCGGTCCAAAGAAATTGCCCGAATTGGGGAAAGGCCTGGGCGACGGAATTCGTGCGTTGAAAGAAGGCATGAAAGAAACGCCGGCCACGCAGGCTTCAACCGATCAGGACAAGAAAACTGAAACCAAGGGCTGACCGAGTTCAGATCTGAATCGAGTTCAGATCTGATCAAGTTCGGATCGAACCGACTTCGAACTTGATCGAGTTCCCGTCTGGCATCACCCGGGCCCTATGAAGTGGCCGTTGCCACTTTTGAAGCTGTATATGCCTGTTCCAAAATAATTTCCCATCTGGCCAAACAAATTTGGCATCTCAGGAATTTCAAATTCTGGAGGTAGGTCGTGTTGCGTAAGTTGGAAGTGTTCACTCTCATTGCGCTCCTAGGACTGTCGGCGGCTTCATTCGCGGACCAAATCACCCTTAAAAATGGAGATCGCCTGACGGGCACGGTCGTGAAATCAGACGGCAAGACGATCGTCCTGCACACCGATGCCGCTGGAGACGTTACGATCCAGTTCGCAGACGTGCAGGAGATCAAGACCGATCAGCAACTGCACGTCAGTCTGAAGGACGGCAAGACGGCGGTAGGCCCGGTCACCACCACTGACGGGAAGATCGCGATCGCCACCAAGACTGGCGGGACGGTCGAGGTGGCCAAGGATGATGTGACATTGATCCGCAATGACGCCGAGCAGACGGCTTACGACAAGTCGCTGCATCCTGGGCTGATGCACGGCTGGAACGGTGGAGCGAATGTGGGTTTCTCTCTGGCGCGCGGCAACAGCCAGACGGAGAACCTGGCGCTGGCATTCAACGCGGTGCACCCCACACTGAACGACAAGATCACCGTCTATGCCAGTTCCATTTACACGAAGAACGATGTGCCCCCTCCCGGCAGCGTTGGGGCAAATCTGGTGCAAGGCGGCCTCCGCTATGACCGGGACATAGCTCCGCGCGTTTTCGTCTTCGGGGCCGCAGACTTCATGAGCAATGCGCTGCAGTTCCTGGATCTGCGCCAGGTCTACAGCGGCGGCTTCGGCTTCCACGCCATCAAGAGCGACGCGACGACTCTCGACTTTCTCGGCGGTCTGAACTACACGCACGAAACCTATTCCAACGGCACGGAAAACCTGCCGGTCACGATTCCTCCGACCTTCGTCTCCTACGGCAAGACCAACCGCTTCGTTGCGATTACGCTGGGCGAGGAACTCACGCACAAACTGGGCAAGAGTACGCTCATCACGCAAAATCTCGGCTTCTTCCCCAATCTGCAGGACGCCGGCCAGTACCGGGGAATCTTCAACTTCGGAACCGTGACCAAGATCAGCAAGTGGCTCGGTTGGCAGAACCAGTTCGGCGACATCTACGTGTCGAATCCGCCGATCGGGTCGAAGAAGAATGACGTTGTATTTACTACCGGGCTGAACATCTCGTTCACGCACTAGGACCGGTGTTGCGGTTCCTAGAAGGACGCGGCACGGAGTTGGAGCCGTGCCGCGAGTCCTGAATCCGGTAGCTGATTACGACAGTGTCACGGATACTGACGAAAACCCGCAGTGCGAGCGTGGTTATTGGACGCCACAAATCCTGCCGCCGAATTCACCGTTCCACCGTCCGCTCACCCCAAACACGCTGTTGGGGTCGTTCCAGACCATGAATGGGCCTGCGAAGATTTCCAGCTGAACCCCTCGCGATAAGGGAGTGCGATTTTGCCATGCACGCACCTGGGCTTGAGGGAAGTCCTGCCCGGGCCTGGATTTCCTAGCCCGCGAGAATTGAGGGCCTTGCTCTCTTGCAGAGAGGTTTTACGTCTACGTTTTACGCCAGGACGCGAACGTCTGTCTGTGACCTTCGTCACTTAGCTGGCGAGGACGGCAAAACCCGCCCGCGCTCTCACTTCCCGTTCTTTGCCAGCGTCTTCACCAGTTCATACAAAAACGTCTGGCCTTCATAGAAAGACTCGACGCCCATCCGTTCGTCGCGGCCGTGAAAGCGGATATCGTCGCGGTCGAAAAAGAATCCCTGAATACCGTAGGTGGGAATGCCGGCTCTGCGTAGATAGAGGCCATCGGTGGCGCCCATCACCATGATCGGAACTACGGGAACACCCGGCCACTGGGCCTCGGTCGCGCGCTTCACTGCATTCAACACGTCGTGCCGCATGGCGGAGGCAGGCCCTTGGCTCACCTCGCCGACAATTGTTATTTTGACCTGGTCATCGTCCGCTATTTTTTGCAAGGTGCTCTGCACGTACTCGGGGGAATCTTCGGGAAGGACGCGGCAGTTCACGTTCGCCGCCGCGAGCTGCGGCAACGCATTCTTGGCGTGGCCGCCCTCTAATTGGGTAGCGACGCAGGTCGTGCGCAGTGTGGCGTTCCATGCAGGAGCAGCCGCGGCCACTTTTTGCATGGCCTCCTGTGAGCCTTCGCCGATCTTGGCGAGATCAGCCTTGAGCGGCCCGGGATCGATCTTCGCCATCTCCCTGAAATATGCAGCGGTGACTTCATTGGTCTTCAGCGGAAAGCCGAACTTCGACAGCCGCTCAAGTGCTCCCGCGAGGTGATAGATCGCGTTGTCTGCTACCGGGAGAGAGCTGTGACCGCCCTTGTTGCGCACCTCGAAGCGAAAATTGATGACGTACTTTTCGCTCACCTGCAGGTCGTTCGAGATTCTCTTGCCGCCCGCGGATTCTCCCCAGCCGCCTTCGTTCAGCGCCAACTCGGCATCAATCAGGTCACGGTGATTCTTGATGAGCCATTCGATCCCGTTGAAGGGACCGCCGCCCTCTTCGTCCGCGGTCAGAGCCACGATGATGTCACGGTCCGGCCTGAAGCCTTCGCGTTTGTAACGAATCAGGTTGGCGATCCAGACGGCGGCCTGCGCTTTGTCATCGCCGGTGCCGCGTCCGTAGAAGTAGCCGTCTTTTTCGAGGAGTTGAAACGGGTCGGTGCTCCAGTCTTCGCGCTTGGCTTCGACCACATCGGTGTGGGCGAGAAGAAGAATCGGCTTGGCCGCGCCGCTGCCGCGATAGCGGACGACCAGGTTCGCCTTCTTCGGGTTGGCTCCGCCGACAAAGATGTCGGAGTCGGGGAATCCCGCGGCCTTCAGCCGGGCAGCCGCAGCTTCGGCTACCGGTGTCGTGGCGCCGGTCGTGAATCCGGATTGGATCTCGACGAATTCTTTATAGATATCGTGGGCGAGTTGTTTGTCCGCCGACGGCGGCACGGTCTGCGCGGACATTGTCTGCACGGACAAGGTGTGGGCGGACAAGGTGACGGCGCAGAGAAGAAGCAGGGGAAGTGGTCGAAGCATGCGGCATTCTTCCATGACGAGCGGGTTGGCGCAACCGGCGGAAGGCACAATCTATTGAGGGGTAAGGAGTTTAATCATGCCCAACCCGAGGCACTGTGAGTTCTGCTAGCTTTTCTTTGGACGCAAACGAGTCATGATGCCGTGCACGAAGGATGCGTCTGTGAAGGAGTTGGGTAATGATTCGACAGAGGACAATTGAAGGAAATGGGCGTTCACACGCATGGAGCGGCCAGCGCCTGCTGTTCTCGGCAAGTCTTCTGACCATCGGTCTGATGGTTTCTCACATCGCCGTCAGCGGCAAGTCAATCAAGATGGTCACGAGTTGGTTCAATCCCAAGTACGAAGGGCAAACGTTCCACAAAATTCTAGTGATCGGCGTTGCCCAGAATCTCGAAGTGCGCGCCGACTTTGAAGATGGAATGGCCGCACAACTTACTCGTCCCGGTATGGAGACCATTGCCGGCAATCAGATCCTGTTGCGTCCTGACCCTCAGGCAAAACCGGACTTCGACGCTCTGCGCGCGCAGATCCGAGATAACAAGATCGACGCCGTCGTCGTCACGCGTCTATTGAAGATCGACAAAAAGGTGACTGTCGTCCCGAGTTCAACTTATGTAGCCCCGTTTCCCTACTATTACTCTTTTTATGGCTATCTGGGAGCTGTATATCCCGTTGTGTACGATCCGGGATACACGACGGAAGACACCACGGTTCGAGTCGAAACCAACTTTTATGCCACCAGCAAGCAGGATGGCGATCTGGTTTGGACCGGCGTGAGCGACTCGTTCAACCCGAAGTCCGCGAAGAAGGTCGCCGATGGGTTGGTAAAAGAGGTTCCGAAACAGATGGAGAAAGACGGATTGCTGCCGAAGAATCCGGACTCGAAGTGAAGGCCGGAATATTCCCGGAAGATGAAGGACGCTGGTATGGATCGTACGAAAACGAATTCTTCCCGTCTCCTGTCAGAGGTGCCAGTTTCACTTCCGAACCGGGCCTGTCATGCTCGTGAAAAAGGAGATCCAACTTGAAAATGAAGAGTGCATTCCGACTCTGTTCTGCCGCTGCTGTGCTCATCGCGACCTCGGTGCTTAGCGCCCAACAGCCCGCGACATCGGCTGCGACCGAGGAGCAGGTGAGCGATGCCAACATCCAATTAATGCGCCAAGACGTCCGCTCCGAGCGAAAGAAAGTCGTCGCCGCGAACATGCCTTTGACAGAGGCCGAAGCCGTTAAATTCTGGCCTGTCTACGATCGTTACATCGGAGAGACGATCAAGGTGAACGATCTTCGCTTCGCTCTCATCAAGGAGTATGCGAAGAGCTACAGCACGACAACCGACGAACAAGCCGACAGTTTCATCAAGCGCTGGATCGCCCTCGACCAGGACAATACTCAGCTGCGTCTGAAATATATCCCGGAGTTCGAGAAAGTAATTTCGCACAAGAAAACAGCCATGTTCTTTCAGATCGACCGTCGCGTTAGCATGCTGATTGAATTACAGCTGGCTTCTCAGGTCCCGCTGGTAAAACCATAGGTTGGACGTTCACGTGGATTCCGACGAGCACGTGGCTCTTCTCGATGGCCGGGCTCTTGCCGGCTACTCTCTTTTTCGATGACACTCGCGGTCGAGCTTAAGCTGCCTTGGCCTCGCCTTCGACGAGGTCCTGCAATTTGCGCTCGGGAATTTCAAACTCCGCGAAGCCGCAGTCCAAGCAGACCAGAAGCTTGGGAAAGACCCACACAATGGGTTTATTTAGACCTTCTAGCCCGGGAGAATGAAGCGCGATTTCTCCATCGAAGTTGAACTCGTTCTCTGATTGGCACGATCGGCAGGACATTTCTTCCTCCTTGACCCCAAAGCGAACCGATGTGATCGCACGATTCGCAAACTGCTTGTGTGTGCACTGCCTTGCTCGACTGCAGATTCAGGAGTTGGCAAGAGTCATGGAGCGATGCTCTAACGTTTCCATCTCTTGCTTCACGTCCCTGTGCATAACAAGGAGTTCTTCGCGTGCCTCGGATGGAATACCTGGTGTATTTAACCAGCGCTCGATTACTTCACAATGCCACGTTAACTCGACGCTTTTCGGCATGGTCATTTGAACAATTCCTTTGAACGACGGGTCTCTTGTCTGGAAGCCGGGAGTTCGACGAGAAGAGAGCTCGTACAGCGCCATTTGACAGCGGACGCTGCTGATTAGATTGTTCAATTCCATGGCGGTTCACCACTGTCATTTCTGACAGAAATATGCAAGGGGAGACCCACCGCGTCATTTACTACAATTCACGAGAGGGCGCTCCACCCCCAACCCCAACTCCGGTTTCCTTCACCACCCGGATCTCATTCTCTTACTGATTGAGACGGAGGGACGGCTGGCGGCGCGCCATCCGGATGATCGCGAAGATACTGCTCAAATGGTTCGTCGCGCAGCACGAAGCGGAATCCTCGGCGCGTGTTGGCATCGACGGTCTTTTGCAGATCCAACTCGTCGAACGGGATCGCCTGCTCTACCGGCTTCTCGTCATCTTCCTGAATTGTGAAGTGAAGCTGGTCGTCGACGAGCCAGTAATCGGTCACGCTCACAATCGTGCCATCTTTCAGATACAGCCGCGGCAGGGTCCTCTCTTCGCCGTAGTCATAGACCGGAGTCTCATACACCTGGGGAGCATTCATGACCGGACCGGGGGACGAGAAAGAGTTGTAGCTAAATGTCCAGGGCCAGAAGAGGTCACAGGTGGTGGACCAGCAAGAACCGAATCCCCAGAAGGGTGCGCCGAAGACGAACTGTGGACTATAAAGAATGACGAGAGGCGGACGCGGGTGAATCGGCCGTCGAGGAGGGAAAAGAATAGTCCTGCCGAGTGCTCCCGGAGCTTGCACAGCGGGGTTTCGGAACGTGGGAGTGGATGGATACAGAATCGGCGCGCGAATCAATGGTGGCTGGAAGACTTGCGGCCGGGCAATCGGAGCAACGGGAACGGGTGCACGCACTGGCACTCCCCCGGGATGGGGCGTGGCAGCGACCGGGCGCTGCGCCAAAACCATTTGTGCTAGAAGACATACGAGAAACGTGCAGAAAACTACAAACAAGAATCCTCTGAGGATCGAGCGGCGAATAAAGCGAGCCATATTCTCACCCTCCCCAAACTGAGCGTTCGGGGTAATCCGTTCAGACAAGTTTAGTCTCTTGGGCCTCTGATTTCTATTCCGACAGGCTGCGGAGGATAAGTGGTCATAACGACGTCCGCCAAGTGGATATGGTCTCGGGCCGCTAATTAATGTCACCCTACAACTCGCCGTTTACGTGTGCATCGTGCTTCAAAATCGGCTACCGTACCCGATGAACTCGAACGCCACCGGAGGATAGAGCGATGCGCATCGCAAGCGTGGGTCATGCCATCTTTGCCACGACAATGATCGCCCTCGGAATCGTTGGCCTGATTAAGAGCGAATACGTCGCGATATGGCAGCCGATACCTCAGAGTGTGCACGGGCTGGCCTATCTCTGCGCCATCATCTCATTGGCAACTGGCTTCGGCCTGCTCTGGAGGCGCACAGCGGTCGCCGCCGCCCGCGTGCTGCTCGTATATCTCCTGCTGTGGCTACTGCTGTTGAGAGTGCCAGGTATTTTCCTAACGCCGAATGTTGAATTTTGGTGGGCCGCCTGCAAGGTCGCGGTGATGGTGGCGGCCACGTGGGTACTGTATGTCTGGTTCGCCACCGACGGGGACAAACAGCGCCTTGGTTTCGCCACCGGCGACAAGGGTCTGCGCATCGCGAGGATACTCTACGGGCTGGCGTTGATCCCGTTTGGCGTGGCCCATTTCCTCTATCCCAAAGAGACCGCTACGTTGGTACCCGGCTGGCTGCCATTGCATTTGGACTGGGTGTATTTCACTGGCTGTGCCTTCATGGTGGCGGGCTTAGCGGTGATTATCGGTGTGCTGGCACGGCTGGCTGCTGCGCTCTCGGCGTTGCAGATGGGGCTGTTCACTCTGCTGGTGTGGGTGCCCGTCGTGGTGGCAGGCCACCCAAACACGTTCCAATGGAGCGAGACCATCGTCTCTGCGACGCTGACGGCGGGCGCCTGGATGCTGGCCGATTCCTACCGCGGCAGGCCCTGGCTCGGCGTGAGAGAGCCCTAGCAGCGGTGGCGGGGCCGGAATGCGGCTACGGCCCGCTGACTCGGCAACATCCTTCTAATCGATCCCGTGAATTCGCATGCTGACCAGCTTGTCGATGCTGAGATCGTGAATGCCGCGGGCTTTCATGTCGCTGATGTATTCCGGAGTCACGTTGTGAATGCGCATCGCGATCAGTTCGTCGGGATCGGGATGCTGGTAGCCGAGCCCTTGTACCTTCTGGATGAATTCGGGCGAGACGCCGTGGATGCGGAACGCGATCAACTGCTCAAGGTCCACGTGATCGTAACCGCGCTGCTTGAGTTGCTCCATCCATTCCGGCGTGGCGCCGTGGATGCGCATCGCAACCAGCGTATCTTCGTCCGGCTTGTAGCCCGCTTGGTGAAGACTGCGGACCATCTGAGGCGTGACGCCGTGAATGCGGAAGGCGACCAGTTTGTCGCTGTCAGTGACGTTCAGTCCTTCAGCGCGCAGAGCCTGGATGAAAGCTGAGTCCACGCGGAAAATGCGGAAGGCAATCAGCTTGTCGGCGTCGAGATCATCGAGATGTTCGTTCTTCATCTGCTTGGCGAAGTCGAGGCTCACGTCTTGCACCGCCATGCTGAATTGCTTCTCTTCGTCAATGGAAAAGCCGAGCGCATGCATCTGGCTCGAGTAGTTGGGGTCGGGCAAGAAATGGAAGAGGCCCGCTCCCTCGCCGTTATTGAGGTAGCCTTCGCAATCGATTTTGCCGGCGTCGCGTGCGATGGTGAAGTGCACGTCCTGGCGTCCGGCCTTCGTGAGGTCGACGCCTTGGAACGAACTAGCTGGCCAGTCGGACTGGTGGCTGGATGTGCCACCGTGATGGTGCTCGATCAGCGAGAATTCGACCTTGCCGGGCTCGTCGGATTTGCTGATGGTCCAGTCACCGGTGCGCGAGTCGGCAGCGCGATTCTTGACGACGAACACCATGATGCAGGATGCGAAAACTAAGTAGGCCAGGGTTCGACGGATTCTCATAGATGCTCCTTTACACGCAAGTTTCACTCTCGTAACGCCGGGCTTCGCCCAGGCTTGGACGGACGAGGCGTCCGTCGCTCCATCAGCAATTTCTCCAGCGCTATCGATTACAGGTCGGCCTTATTCGAATCTAGGATTCCCAATTGCCTTAGCTGAATCAGCTTTTGCAGCGTCAGGTCTTTGAAGCCGTGCTTGCGGGCTTCGTCGATAAACTCGGGCGTCACGTCTTGCACCTTGGCGCCGATGATTTCGTTGATGCTGAGTTTGAACCCCGCCGCTTGTAGAGCCTTGATGTATTCAGGTGTGACGTCTTGTACGCGCATGGCGATCAGTTCGTGGGTGTTGGGCTTGAGGCCAAGAGCCTGAATGTCGCGCACGTATTCAGGAGTTACATCCTGCACCCGCATGGCGATGGCGTCGTTCGCGTTGGGATCGATGCCTTGCGCCTTCAAGCCTTTCAGGTATCCCGGCGTGATGTCTTGAACCTTCATCGCGATTACCTGATCGGCGGTTACGGCGACGCCCGCGGCGCGCAGTTCGCGGACGTATTCCGGCGTTGCGCCTTGCACCTTCAGAGCGATCAACTTGTCGAGGTCAGGCTCAATGCCAGCTTCTTTCATGCCACGGAGGTATGCGGCATCGGCGCCCTGCACTTTGAGCGCGATGAGTTCGTCCTCTTTCGGATTGAAACCAGCTTGATGCCATTCGCGAACGTATTCCGGACTGATGTCTTGCACCTTCATCGCGATCAGCTTTTCGGCGTCGGGATGCAGTCCCTGTGCCTGCAGTTCGCGAACGTATTCCGGCGTGACATCCTGCACCTTCATCGCGATGAGCGTGTCGAGCGAAAGGTCGGTCAGGCCGACGGACTTCATGCCATCGATGTAGGAGAAAGCGTTCTTGTCGGCGGCATCACTGCTTTGGGGATGCGCGGGAGACGGCTTTGGCGTTGGAGCGCTCGCGGGTTGCGCAGCGCCTGCCGCGGGTTTGTTCGTCGCTTGCCAAAAGGAGGCTGCGTGAGCCATCTGGGGATGCGCCATTCCCAGCAGCGCATTTCCGGCGATGAGCGCCGCAGTCAAACACAGGATGCTCGCGGTCAGTCCGATACCGCGCATTCCGGTGCCGAGCGTTTTCAGGCCAAGCACGCGGATGATGCGTTCGGTCAGCGGTCCACGATTGGCGGCCATGGCGAGAACCGGCGCGTCGCGCCATTCTTCCATCAGCGTGAGGGCACGCGCGTATTCAACAGCGTTGCCGCAGAGCGCGACCGCTGTTTCGTCGCAGCAGTGCTCACGTTCGACGCGGATGCGCTTATTCAGCCACCACACAGCGGGATGGTAGAAGAGCAAAGTCTCGACGCAGACCTGGAAAACGTTGACGAAGGGGTCGAAGCGCTGGATGTGCGCGAGTTCGTGCGCGATCACCGATTCGAGTTGCTCTTCGGAAAGGCCGGTGAGCGCGGTGACTGGCAGGAACACAACGGGACGAAACCATCCGATCACAGCCGGGGTCTGCAGCCACTTGCATTCACAGTAGGCAATGGCGCGGCTGAGACCGAGTCGATCTTGCAACGTGTAGCAGATTTCGAGCACGCGCGGCCCGACGACGCTCGACTGTCTGCGGCGCTCGCGCTCGAGCAAAAAGAATCCGCCGACGGAGCGCAGGCTGAAGAAGGCCACGCCGAGTAGCCACGCTTCGACCAGCCACGGGAGCGCGTCCGATCCGGCAAGCCGTGACGGTGAAAGGCGCGAAGCTTGAATCGAGCCGCTCGCCGCGGCACTGCCCCTCGCTATAGGCCAAGCGACCGCGGCGAACGGTGACGACTTCGCAGTGTCTGCCACACCGGAATGCTGAGAATAGAAGACGAACGTTGCGACTGGAGCCACAAGCATCAGCACCAGCGCGCCGACACCGAGGAGGTAGCGCGGCGATGGACGGCGGCACAGCGCCATGGCGGCAGCAGCTACCGCCGCGAGGGCTATTCCTTGCCACAGGAAGTGTAGAAGGGCCCATCCCAAGGAATGCATCGCGCCCGGGGAAAGCAAATTTGCCATCGCAGTCATTTCTTTGGCAGTCATCGCTGTGGCAGTCATCGCTAGGACAGTCATCGGCGGTTCCTTTCGTATTCGTCCAGCATGCGGCGCAGTTCGCTGATCTCTTCCGAAGACGACTTACGCCCGGCCAGCGCGTGCATCATCAACTGGCTGGCCGATCCCTCGAAGACCCTCTGCAGCATGTCCCCGGCAAGCTGCCGCTTGGTTTGTTCGGCAGGCAGGCATGATTCATAGACGTGCGCACGCTGGGTTTCGTTACGCCGGACCGTGCCTTTTGTCGTCATAATTTGCAGGAGCTTCAGGACGGTGGTGTATCCCAGGGCCCTTTTCTCGCTCAGGGCGTCGTGGACTTCGCGCACCGTGGACGGGCCGCGAGTCCATAGGACACGGAGAATCTCGAGTTCCGAAGCGGTGGGTTTTTGCGGAGGTTGCTTCATGGAAACCGACTGTACTACGAAGGCGTTCGTAGCGTCAACGAAAACCTTCGTAGGTGCGGAAATATTCTGCCTTTGCACAGGCCGGATGAATTGCAGGTTCCGCTCGGCTTCACCCTCGCGGGACAGCCGCGGCGCCCGTCGCCACATGGTCTACCTCACTGATTGATTCCCGGTACGGGGTGCGAGTAGAGTGGGTTGTCCCAAAAAGCAGTGGAGCGAACATCAGGAGATTTCTCAATGCTGAAACGATTTACTGTCTGCATTTTTCTGCTTGCCGGCCTGGTCACATTTTCATTCGCGGCGGATGAGAGTCAGAACGTCTGCAAGGGCGATCCCGCCAAGTGGCAACAACTTTTTAACGGCAAGGACTTGACCGGCTGGCACCATGTTGGCCCGGGCGGCGACACCGTCGAAGACGGATTGATCCGCACCCATGGCGGCATGGGCTTGCTGGTTTGGACGGGCGGCAAGATCGGGAATTGCGAGATTCACGTTGTCTTCAAGATGCGCGACGAGAACGATAACTCCGGTGTCTTCATCCGCATTCCGGTTGAGCCGCGCGAGGAGTGGATGCCGGTGCACTACGGGTTCGAAGTGCAGATCGACAATCACCCGGAGACTTCGAAAGAGGATGAGTATCACGAAACCGGCATGCTGTATTCCCTGACCAAGCCACTGGTGAAACATGCGTGGAAGCCGGGACCGGAGTGGAACACGATGGACATCACGCTAGATGGCCCGCGCACGATCGTAGTGCTGAACGGCCAGAAGGTCACCGACTACAAAGAGGGTGATCCGGTGCCGGAGAGGAAGTTTGATTTCGAACCACAGCGCGGACCGCGGCCGAATTTTGGTTATTTCGGCCTGCAGAACCACAGCGACAACGACATTGTGTTCTTCAAGGAAGTAGCCATCAAGCCTCTTAAGAAATAGTCGGAGTTGACCGAGCAGTCGAAATCAAATCATTCGGAGGGATTTGCATGAAACGTATTCTTTCGCGACGCGCATTCTTGACGGGTAGTGCGGCGGCCGCGGGTGGTCTGCTGGTTGCAAAGACGGTTCGGCTCGAAGCTCAACCATTTCCGCCGCTGGTCGCGCCGAGCGACCGCGTGCGCTTTGGCATGATTGGAATCGGCATGCAGGGTTCCGGCCTGCTCGGCGGGGCGATTACGATTCCGGGAGTAGAGTGCGTGGGCGCCGCCGATTTGTATGACGGTCGGCACACGCTGGCCAAGGAGATCACAGGCAACGCGAGCCTGCCGACGACGCGGAAGTATCAGGAGTTGCTGGATCGCAAAGACATCGACTGCATCGTGGCGGCAGTGCCGGACCATTGGCACCGGCGCGTAGTGGTCGACGCGTGCAATGCGGGCAAGGACATCTATTGCGAGAAGCCTATGTCGCACAATGTGGCCGACGGATTGGCCATGGTCGAAGCGGCACAGAAGCACAACCGCATCGTGCAGATTGGCTCGCAGCGGGTAAGCTCCGTTCTGTGCGCCAAGGCGCGCGAACTCTACGCGGGCGGCGCGATTGGCAATATTGAAATGGTCGAACTCACGTTGGGACGAAACGATCCGACGGGCGCGTGGGAATATCCGCCGCCAACCGATCTTTCGCCTGAAAATCTCGATTGGGACACGTGGCTGAACGACGCTCCGAAAATTCCCTTCAACAAGCTGCACTTCGCGCGGTGGCGCTGCTGGAGAGCCTACGGGACGGGCGTGGCGGGCGATCTGATGGTGCACCTGATCAGCGGCATGCTGGTCACGCTGGGCTGGAACGAGATTCCGCGCTCGGCGACGGCGATGGGGAGCATTGTCCGCTTTCCTGACGGCCGCGACATGCCCGACTTCCACACCGTTTTGTTCGACTATCACGGCATTCCGGTCTACGTGCGCCTGGATCTGGGATGCGAGACGCCGGAACTGGCGCGCTTCATGGGCCCGAAAGGGCTGCTCGATGCCGGAGAGTTCGAACTGCGGCATTCACCGCAATCAGGCGTGGATCAGGATCCGAGCTACTACGCGCAGTCGTTCCCGGCAAAGATGCGGGAAGAATATGTAAAGCAGTGGCACGCCGAACACGATCCCGTTCTCGGGAAGGAACCGACGCGCGAAGATACCATCTACAAAGGCCACGACTGGGATGATATGCGTCCACACCTGAACGTGTTCTTCCAGTCGGTGAAGTCGCGCAAACCGGTCACGGAGAATGAAGTGTTCGGCAACAATGCCGCCGTGGCCTGTCACATGGCGAACGAGGCGTACTTCCGGCAGAAACCTGTAACCTGGGATGCGGCTTCGAAAACCATCAAGTCGTAGGCGGCAGTTGGCTTGGCTTCACGAATTCGGCCGAGAGGAACCGGGGAATCGCTTCCGGTTCTTCTCGGTTTTTGTTTTTAACTCGCAGATCGGGCATTACTTCTGATCGGACTCGGCAGCGATCTTGTCGATGACCAGGGCACTCGATCCACCGCGCTCAAACGCCTTTCCGCTCGCTGTGACTCGCTGCCCGGCAAAGGGCATCAGATTTTCATTCTGTCCCGCTGAGGGCGTGGTGTCGGCGATGGGCCAATAGATGGTGCCATTGTCTGTGAGAATGACAAGCGGCGATCCCGCCTTCGCGCAAGCTGTGGCGCACTCTCCACTGATCGGCTTCTTCAATCCCTTGGTGAATGCGCATGCGGAATCGAGAACAAAGCCTTTCACTGTGACAGGCTTGCCTGCATCCGCGGCTGCGGCGAATACGACAAGGGCCAGCAGGCACGGAAGCACGATTCGCATTGCTTTTGGAAAACTCATGTTTGGCCTCCGAAAGTGAAATCAGATAACAGAAACCCCAAGTTGCAGGTAAGGAATTGCGACACGCTACGCGCCCGCAAGTTGCGTCACAATAGTACGAACATATTAGGTTTCTTGCGCAAAACGGTCGAATTTCGGGAAACGATAATGCTTTCGCGTTATTGATCTTCTCGCGGCCCTCCTTATAATCGCCGCACTTCTTTTGGGGTTCGTTTGCTTCACACATCTTGAAATTCATAAGTGCGCGCTTGCGTGTTTCGCGGTGGTGTCGGCAGCGATCAAAGGCAAGCGCGATGGGAGACTATGCTCAAGCTCAGGAATCTTACCGGCGTTCTCGCGACCCTGTTGGTAGCTCTTACTGTCTCTGCGCAGCAAATCACAGGCAGCATCCGAGGAACGGTTTCCGATCCCAGCGGTGCCGTCGTGCAAGGCGCCAGCGTCACCGCACATCAGGTTGAAACCGGGCTGATACGCGCCGCAACCACTGACCGCGGCGGGAACTACGTGCTACTCGAGCTTCCTGTCGGGCACTACCGGCTGGAGGTCGCGGCCAAGAGCTTTCAGAAATATGTGCAGGAAGGAATCTCTCTGAACGTGAACGAGACGGCGACGGTTCCCGTGCGTCTCGCGGTCGGCTCGGAGAGCGCGCACGTCCAGGTGGAGGCGGATGCGGATATGATTCAGCCCACGATCACCAGCCTCGGTAAGCCTGTGCTGGAGCGTGAGTTGCTCGATCTTCCGCTTGATGGCCGCGACTTTGCGCAGCTTGGATTGCTGCAGGCGGGAGTAGTGCCATTGACGCCAGGATTAATCGAGGCGGGTGGCGGGACGCGGCAAAATCAGGGCTACGCGGTCGACGGCCAGCGCCCCGAGTCGAACAACTTTCTGATTGATGGCGCCGACAACGTCAACGCAGTGGACGCAGGCTTCGTGTTGCGGCCGCCCATTGATGCGATCGCGGAATTCCGCATTCTCACCCACAACGCTGACGCGGAGTTCGGACGCAACACCGGCTCGACGACCAACATCGTCACGCGCAGCGGCGCGAATGCCTTTCACGGCGCGCTCTGGGAATTTTTCAGGAACGACGCGATGGATGCGTCGGACTTCTCGGCAAACTCAGTCCTTCCACTCAAGCAAAACCAGTTCGGCGCCACTGTCGGTGGGCCGATCGCGAAAGACAAGACTTTCTTCTTTGGATATTACGAGGGCTTCCGGAACCGCCAGGGAAAGACGTTTAAGCCGACGGTTCCTTCCCTCGCTGAGCGTCAGGGCGATTTCTCGCAACTGTGCACGGAGGGTTTTGATCCCGTCACCAATTTTTGCAACAATCCCGATCCCTCCCATCAGCTCTACAATTTTCTGTCCGGGCCAATCCCGGGCAACAAGCTCACGTCGATCGATCCGATCGCGCAAAACGTGCTCGCCTTCTTCCCGATCGCCGCCGACGGCGGCAACACGTTCACGGCCACGCAGTCGTTAAGCGAAGACAATAATCAGTTCGGGGCGCGAATCGATCATTACTTGAATGCGGCTAACACACTGAACTTTCGCTACATGTACAGCAGCGGCCCGACGACTGATCCGCTGTCGCCTGCGGGAGCGAACGTTCCAGGCTTTCCCGTCGGACTCTACGACCGCGCGCAGAATTTCGTGGCCCAGGAAACTCACACCTTTTCGCCGTCCGTCATCGGAGTCGCCCGGTTCTCGTATCTGCGCAACCAGTTCCTTCTGGACCAGCACATCAACGGCACTTTGCCTTCGTCGCTCGGCTTTCAATATCAGCCGACTCTGGCGCAGGCCGCCGGACCTCCGTTCATTCAAGTCGCCGGTTACGCCTCGGTAGGCGATCCCATCACGGGACCGCGCAATACCTACCAAAATACTTTTGACTTTTCCGGATCACTGAGCTGGATTCGGGGACGTCATGAAATGAAGTTTGGCGGGGGCTTTCGCCGCGATCAGATCAACGCGCTGTTCGGCATTGCGTCCAACGGATTCTTCGTCTTCTCGACCTTCCCGTTTAGCGATGCCTTTGCCAGCTTCCTCGAAGGACAGCCAGTGTTCTTCCTGCAGGGCGGTGGCAACCCGAATCGTCACATACGGGGGAAGGCCCTCAACCTCTACGCCCAGGACACCTACAAGATCAGTTCTCGGCTGACGGCGAACGTCGGCTTTCGTTACGAATTGCCGCTTCCCAACACCGAGGCTCATAATCTGCAAAATCTATGGGTGCCGGGCGCTCAATCGAAAGTGTTCCCGACTGCTCCCGCGGGGCTGCTCTATCCCGGCGATCCGGGTGTTCCCGCAGGCCTGATTCCTGCGCAGACGACAGCCTTCGCTCCTCGTGTCGGGCTGGCCTATGACCCAACCGGAAATGGGAAGTGGCTGGTCAGCGCGGCCTATGGCATTTTTTACGAACCTTACTACACCGGCGAAGGCGGGCCGTTGCAAGATCCCGTAAGCGCACCGCCCTACCTGCAAACTCCGCAGGCCAGTTTCCCCGTCAACTTTGCCGATCCATTTAACGGTGCCAATGAATTCGGGCCAACGTTCTCAGAACCGATGACTTTGCTGGTGGCCTCAAATAAACTGCGACTGCCTTACGCGCAAGACTGGAACTTGAACGTTCAACACTCGTTTGGTGCAGACTGGCTTCTGGAAATCGGTTATGTAGGAACGACTGGCGTGAAGCTGCCTCGCTTCATTGAAGGCAACCCGGCGGTCTATATTCCGGGAAATGATTCGAGCGGCAATCCACTGTCGACTGAGGCAAACGTAAACCAGCGGCGTCTCTATTCAGGGTGCACGCTCGCTCAACCGGATACTTGCGTCTACGGCTCGGTCGGCGAGATCGCCAGCCTCGCGCACTCCGGCTACAACGCTCTCGACGCCAGCTTGCGCAAGCGCTTCAGTCACGGACTCTCGTTCCTGGCGTCTTACACTTTTTCGCATTCGATCGACGATGTCTCCTCGTTCAACATCACAGGATCGGCCTCGCAGCCTGACGCTGGAGAGAATGATCTGGCACAGAATCCCTTTGACCTCAGAGCAGAGCGCGGCAGGTCTATGTTCGATGCCCGTCACCGATTGGTGTTGAGTTATCAATGGAGTGTGCCCTACTGGCGGCAGGCCAGCACCTGGTACCAACATGCGTTCGGAAACTGGCAGTTCAACGGCATTTTTACCGCGATGAGTGGCACTCCGTTTACGGTGTTGAATTCGAACGACGTGTCGCTGCAGGGTAGCGCCCCGGAGATTTCAGGGTTCTCCAGCAACCGTCCCGACGTTGTCAGCGATCCTTTCAAACCAGGCCCGGTGGCGGCCAATCCAGGCTGCACGAATTTTCCGGCGCAAACTCGCACGCCTGCGGCCTGGTTCAACCCGTGTGCCTTTGTCGAGCCAGCCACCGGATCTTTCGGCAACGAAGGGCGGAACGCCATTCAAGGTCCGGGGTATGTCAACTGGGACTTCTCTCTCCTCAAAAACATTCAGGTTGCGGAAGGCAAGCAGCTGCAGTTCCGGGCTGAGCTGTTCAACATCCTGAATCACACGAACCTCCGCCTGCCGGAGTCCGACATCCAGTCGCCGAATATCGGACAGATTCAGAAAGACACGGAGCAGCCGCGAGTGATCCAGTTGGCACTGAAATTTTTGTTCTGAAGCCAAATCGGCTTGGTTGTTTGCCTGAACGCAGCGAAGGACCTGTGCACTCCCACCCAGTGCACGGGTCCTTCGCTCTAGGCTGCTCTCGCGGCCAAGAGTGCCGTTCAGCCGACCAGGCTGTGGGGCCGACTGGGCTATAATCGGGGCTTCCAGTCCCCATGCGCAGGCTCCTCTTTCTAGCTCTTCTGTCGGCGACGCTGGCCACTGCGCAGGCCGCCCCTCCCGCGCCAGTCAAGGGTTCTGAGCCGAAGCCTCATTCCCCGAGCTCGCTGCCTCACTTTGAAGACATCGGCAAGCAAGCCGGGCTGACGGTCCCCCATATTTCGACGGCAGAGAAACGCTACATCATCGAATCGATGAGCGGCGGCATCGGGCTGATCGATTGCGATAACGACGGCAAGCTCGACATCATCACTATCAACGGTTCGACCACTGATCGGTACCGGCAACACGGTGGCGATCCGCTGATCACGCTTTATCACCAGGACGCGGACTTAAAATTTACCGACATCACCCAGCAGGCCGGCTTGACGCGTAAAGGCTGGAGCATGGGCGTGGCCGTGGCAGATTATGACAACGACGGGCTGCCCGACATTTACGTCACGAGCTTCGGGGGCAACGTGCTCTACCACAACCTGGGCAATTGCAAGTTCGAAGACGTCACCGACAAAGCCGGCGTCGCGGTCGGTGGGTTGAGCGCAGGCGCTGCCTGGGGCGATTACGATCGTGACGGCCATGTGGATCTCTACGTCTCACGATACGTGCACGTGGACATGGACAAGCTGCCGGACTTCGGCAGCAACGAGAAGTTTTGCCGCTTTCGCGGAGTGCTGGTGCAATGCGGGCCTTGGGGCCTCGCAGGCGAGTCCGATTTTCTGTTCCACAATCGCGGCGACGGCACGTTTGACGACGTATCCAAGAAGGCTGGAGTGGATGATCCCAAGCACTATTACGGCCTGGGCGTCGTCTGGGGCGACTACGACAATGACGGCTGGCCTGACATTTATGTGGCCAACGATGCTGGACCGAATTATCTCTATCGCAACAAGCACGACGGAACATTCGAGGAAGTCGGGCTGATGCTGGGCTCCGACCTCAGCGGAGACGGCCAGGAACTCGGCTCGATGGGCGTGGATATGGGAGATTACGACCACAAGGGCCGCCTCAACATCTTCGTAACGGAATTCGTGGATCAGTCGGACTCTCTCTACCACAACAATGGAGATGACGGATTCGCCGATGTGACCTGGCGGGCCGGGATTGGCCAGCCCAGCCATCAGTACGTGGGATGGGGGACCGGATTTTTCGACATGGACAATTCGGGCTGGCTCGACATCTTCGTGGCGAACGGACATGTGTATCCGCAGGTGGACACGATTCCGAATGCCGCGCACTTCAAGCAGCCGATGCTGCTGTTTCGCAACAAGCATGACGGAACGTTCGAGGAATCGGCTGCGGCTGTCGGGCTCTCAGACATACCTTTGCAGTCGCGGCGGGGAGCGGCCTTCGGGGACATCAACAACGACGGCTGTGTCGACATCGTGACCCTGAACGTCGGCGAGCCGCCTTCCCTGCTGTTGAATCACTGTCAAAACGGAAATCATCGCGTCTTGTTTCGGTTGCAGGGGACCAAGAGCAATCGATTGGCAATTGGAGCGCGGGTCACGGTAAAGGCCGGGGGCATCACCCAGTTCAGCGAGGTCAAGGGCGGCTCAAGTTACATCTCGCAAAATGATCTGCGGCAGCACTTTGGGCTGGGGAAAAGCGATAAGATGGACGAGGTCACGGTGCGCTGGCCAAACGGCGAGAGCGAGATTCTACGCGGCTTGCCGGCCGATTTCATTTACACGATCGTTGAGGGCCAGGGAATTAAAGGCAAGGTTGCACTACCTCCTCCAGACGCGGGAGCACGTCAGTCCGGAGCTCGATAGCAAAGCAAGAGCTTGGGGACACTTCAGCACGCGAGTCACATCGAGGGAGACGACTATGGCGAAGCAGTGCAGGGATCGTGTGTCCTCCTGGCCGGCTTATCTTTGCCTGCTCGCTGTGGCGTTGATCACGTCTGCAACCGCGCAGAACAACTCTGCGGCCGCTCCGCCGAAGGGCACTGATCAATCCACACGGGTATTTCGTTCGACGTCCCGATTAGTACTGCTAGACGTTGTCGCCACTGACCATCAAGGAGTGTTCGTAGCTGGGCTGAAGGTCAGCGATTTCACCGTGCTCGAAGATGGCAAGCCGCAGAAGGTGTCAGCGTTTGCCGTGCATGTGACGCCACAGGCGCCGAAGCATCCAGCGCCTCCTCTGCAACTTCCGCCACACCAGTTCAGCAACTTCACCGATGTGCCGCAAGCGACGGATCGTCCGGTCACGATCGTCCTGCTCGACATGCTCAACACCAGCGGACAGGATCAGCAATACACGCGCAAGCAGATGATCAAGTTCCTGAAGGGCCTTCCGCAAGGGCGCCCGGTGGCGCTATTCACGCTGACGTCCCAGCTGAAAATGGTCCAGGGATTCACGGGAGACTCCGACGCTCTGGTAAAAGCTGCGACTGCCATCCTGACCAATACGCCGCTGCTCATGGGCTCCGAAGCGCAACAGCAGCAGGAAGAAATCGGTGCCACGACACTGGAAAGTCTAGCCGCCCCGTCGAGCATGGGCCCAAGCACAACACAAAGCTCCACCTCGATGCCGATCGCACCGATCGGCCAGGCCATTCGTGATGCACTCGGCTCGGAAGATGTTTTCCAGAAGTTGGAGCGGATGAATATGACGATCAACGCGCTCGATATCCTGGCGCGGGCCGTGGCCGGATACTCCGGGCGCAAGAATCTGCTTTGGCTGTCAGCGGAATTTCCGATCGCGTTCGGTCCGGGTATCACTCCTTACAACCAGGCGAGCCATCCTCTGAACGCGAATGTTGGCAACCAGACCAACCACCAACTTCACGACCTGCAAAATGAAGCTCCCCCGGTCATCCAAACGGCGGCGTTGCTGGCAGCCTCGCAGATTGCGGTTTATCCGATCGACGTGCGCGGAGTCATCAACCCGGGAACGGGAATGGATATCAGCACTTCGACCGCAGGATTGGGCCATCTCGCTCTGCAGAACGAGACGCTCGACGCCAATACACGACAAACCACTGCGGTCTGGGACACTCACGAGGCCATGAGCGACGTCGCCCGGCAAACAGGCGGCGAAGCGCTCTACGGGACCAACGATCTGAAAGATGCGCTGAACCGCGGCATGGACGAAGGATCGAATTACTACACCTTGGCGTATGTCCCCACGAATCACGAGTGGAAGGGCAAGTACCGGAACATTGAGGTCAAGGCAACTGCAGGGGCGAAGCTCAATTACCGGCGCGGCTACTACGCTTTGCCGGAGCGCCAGTATACCGGCGACCGGGCCGAGGCAGCGATGGCGGCGGCCATGAAGCTCTCTGTCCCTGAGTTCACGATGCTGTTTATGAGAGTTCAAGTGCTACCACCGGACGCCGAACACAAGAAGGTACGCATCGACTATGCAGTCGACGCGCACGATATCAACTTCACCGACGGAGACGACCAGAAGAAACATGCATCGGTCGACTTTATGGCGACGGCGTGGGATAAAGACCTGAAGCTTGCATCCCATAGCGCCGAAAACATGGATGCGACGCTGCGCGACGATGCCTATCAGCAGGTCATGCGCACCGGTTTGCCCTTCCATCAGGAACTCGACTTGAAGCCCGGCACATACACGCTTCGGCTAGGAGCGCTGGATCGCGGAAATCAAAAGATCGGGACGGTGAATGTGCCGATCACTGTACCGGATCCGGCTGCGACCAAGGCGTCGAAGTAAGGTTGATCCGGTCGGCGCGCTCCTGTAACGCAGGGGCTTCCGCAGCAAACATGCTAAAATTTGGGCATTCTCATGGGGAAGAAGTGTAGCTTCATTGCGCGGATTTTGCTTCCCCTGTCCCTGCTTCTTCCGGTACTTCAGGCTCAAACCCCTGCCCATCCCAAACCTGTTCCTCAATTTGAAGACATCACCAAGCGGGCAGGACTCACGGTGCCACACAATTCCACGCCGGAGAAGCGCTACATCATCGAATCGATGAGCGGCGGCGTCGGATTCATCGACTGCGACAACGACGGCAAGCTCGACATTATTACCGTCAATGGATCGTCCGTGGACCGTTACAAGACCGGCGGCGACCCGATGATCACGCTCTACCACCAGGACTCCAACCTGAAATTCAGCGATATCACGCAGGCGGCCGGGCTCACGAAAAAAGGCTGGGGCATGGGCGTCTCCGTGATGGATTTCGACAATGACGGTTGGCAGGACATCTACGTCACCGGCTTCGGCGGAAACGTTCTTTACCGCAACCTGGGGAATTGCAAGTTCGAAGATGTGACCGAGAAGGCCGGGCTGAAAGTAGGCGGCTTCAGCACCGGCGCGGCTTGGGCCGATTACGATCACAGCGGGTATGTTTCTGTTTTTGTCCCGCGGTACGTATCGATCGACATCAACAACCTGCCCGAGTTCGGCAGCAGCGACAAGTTTTGCCGCTATCGTGGAGTGATGGTGCAATGCGGACCCGGAGGGCTTCCCGGGGAATCGGACTTCTTGTTTCGCAACCGCGGCGATGAAACGTTCGAAGACGTCTCGAAGAAAGCGGGCGTAGACGATCCGAATCACTACTACGGCATGCAAGCTGTGTGGGCCGATTATGACAATGATGGCTGGCCAGATCTGTACGTCCCCAATGACGGCAAAGCGAATTATCTTTACCACAACAAGCACGATGGCACCTTTGAAGACGTAGGACTGTTGTCGGGAGCCGCGTTGAGCCTCGACGGCAAAGAACAGGGTTCGATGGGCGTGGACTTCGGCGACTTCGACCGTGACGGCCGGCTCGATATTTTCGTCACCAATTTTGTGGATGAACCCGACGCTCTCTACTGGAATCAAGGGGAGCAGGGATTCATGGACATCGGGTGGAAGGCCGGTATCGCGCAGGCTACGAGTCCGCTGGTCGGATGGGGCACCGCGTTTTTCGATGTGGACAACGAAGGGTGGCTGGATATCTTCGAAGTGAATGGCCATGTCTATCCGCAGATGGACTATGTCAAAGGTGGCGCTGGCTACAAGCAGCCGGTAGTACTGTATCGCAACAATCACGACCGCACCTTTGAAGACGTCACTGCTCTGGCCGGACTCGATAAGCTTCCCCCTGCCTCACGGCGTGGCGCAGCTTTCGGCGACGTGAACAACGACGGGAAGGTGGACATTCTCATCCTGAACGTCGGGCAGCCTCCAACTCTGCTGCTGAACCGCACGCAGAGCACGAATCATGCCGTGCTGTTCAAGTTGGTCGGGACCAAGAGCAACAAGGCGGCGATCGGGGCTCGGGTGACCGTCATAGCCGGCACTGCAACGCAATTCAAAGAAGTGCGCAGCGGCACCAGTTACCTCTCGCAAAATGACCTCCGGCTGCATTTCGGCCTTGGGGCAGAAACCGCGATGAGCAGCGTTGAAGTTTTGTGGCCAGGCGGGAAGAAGGAAGTCATCAAGGATCTCGCGGCGGACTTTATTTATACGATTGTGGAAGACAGCGGCGTGCAGCAGAAGATGCCTTTCGCCGTAGAGGGCAAAGCGTCGGATCCTCCCGCCAAGGCGCCCGCCGCGCACTAGGCTCACCCGTTGGACCTAAGTGGTGCTCTCATGCAACGATGTCATCCTGAGCGGAGCCGCTTTTCAGGCGTAGCGAAGGATCTCCTGCTTATCTGGCCTCGCGCGCAAGCCAAAACTGCCAACACTGGCCGGCGGACAACCCCCGGCAAACAATACTAGTTCGGAAAGACTTCATCCTTACGAACCACTCGGATCATGTGGTCCGTGAACTTGGTGTGCATGTCGGGAACTTCATACTTGGGCATGTGGCACGAAGCGCACTTCTGCGTCGCCACTTTACACGCCGCACCTGGATGATCGGCGGTGAGCTTCGCGCTCACGCTCGAGGCATGGCAACTCAGACAGTTGCCGTCGTAGGAGGCCGAATCCCGAACCAGCGGTCTATGGGGATCGTGACAGGCCATGCAGGTCACGCGGGCGTCGCCCTTGCCCCAGCAGCGGCTCTTTTCGAGGCGATACACCGGGAACCGCAAAGTGCCGATGCCGGAGAGTCCGGCCAGATTCACGTCCCACCAGGTACGGTGGCAAGCTCCGCAAAAATCGACCGAGTCCGGCGGAGACAGAGTCGCGGGATTCAACTCCACGCCAATGCCTGTGTCTTCCATCCCAGATTTCTTGGCGGCCACATGGGTTGCGCCCGGTCCGTGGCACGCTTCGCATGTGATGCCCGCCAGAGCATGCGTGGGATCGAACTTGTCGCTGGTGCTGGATGCCGTGGTGTGACAGCCAAAGCATTTCGGGGCTTCATCCTCTGAGATGTGGCGCCCAATAGCCTTTTCCAGCGATTCGTCCGGAGCGGAAGGATGGTTCGGAGTGACTCCGAAATCCTTGTACGCCTTGTAATAGCTGAGCCTCGCCTCGTAGAGCTTGCCCTGGTGCTCGAGGAGGTAACTCTGGCCGTTGATGCCGCTACCGATGGCCCACAGGAGAGGCTCGGAAATCGTCTGCTTACCGTCGGTCACCGAAAAGAGTTCGTTCTGGCCGCTGCGCGTGATTTCATAGGAGTAAGGGCCTTGCTTGAACGTGACCTTCGGTTGCGCGGTCAGGAAATCCGATTGCCCCGGCGGCATCGCACTGAGCGCCATGTCGGTGCCTCGTTGAGTGTGGGCGATGTCGGAGTGGCAAGCCGCACACGCGGCTGGACCAACATAGTCGCTACGCGGCGCGCTGCCCTTGGTGGGCCACCAGCCCGGCTTCTTGACGCGCTCGGCGGTGCTGAGCTGGTCGGCAATGGTGGCGGGGCTCTGCGCCCGCAGCGCGAACGCACCCGCCAGGGACACAGCCAGCACTAGAAGAATCCACGCTCTCGGGTAGCGTATCGGCACCAATGGCGTAATTCAAACATATGCGGATAGCGGTGTAAAGAAACGTCCCGAGGGACAGCGAATTGTAATGACGAGGCAGTGCGAAGCGGCGACAATTATGGGATTGCGGCGTTCTTTACTGACGAATCCAAAGAGATTGGGGCGCTTTTTCGGCGACAGACGCGATGTTAGAATCCACTAGCCTCATGCGGATCCTGGTGCTGTGCTCACTGCTCTCAGTTTGCTGCGTCGCCCAAGGCCCCCCAGTCCCGCGGTTCGAAGACGTCTCCAAGCAGGCCGGCCTCACCGTCTCGAATATTGCCGAACCGGAGCAGCACTACATCATTGAGTCCACCAGTGGCGGGGTCGGCTTCATCGATTGCGATAACGACGGAAGGCTCGACATCGTCACCATCAACAGCTCTACAGTCGATCGCTACCGCGCCGGTGGCGACCTGATGGTCACGCTCTACCACCAGGATTCCGACCTGAAGTTCACAGACATCACGCAGGCAGCGGGCCTGACGCGCAAGGGCTGGGGCATGGGGGTCGCGGTCGCCGACTTCGACAACGATGGCTGGCAGGATCTCTACGTCACCGGCTACGGCGGCAACGCTCTTTATCGCAACCTGGGTAACTGCAAGTTCGAAGATGTCACAGACAAAGCAGGAGTGCGCGTAGGCGGATACAGCGAAGGTGCGGCGTGGGGCGACTATAACCGCGACGGGTTTGTCGACCTTTTCGTACCCCGCTACCTCAGCATGGATCTCGACAAGCTTCCTAAACCAGACGCCGCAGACAAGCTGTGCGACTTCCAGGGAATCTCAATGGAATGTGCGCGCCGCGGCCACAACGGAGAGTCGGACTTCCTGTTTCGCAATCGCGGCGATGGCACGTTTGAAGACGTATCCAAAAAGGCGGGTGTGGATGACCCAGGGCGCTATCTCGGCATGCAAGGGATGTGGGCCGACTACGACAACGATGGCTGGCCCGATCTCTATGTGACCAACGACGGCGGGCCAAACTATCTCTACCACAACAAACATGATGGAACGTTTGAGGACGTTGGCCTTTACTCCGGCGCGGCTCTGAGTCTGGAAGGCCAGGAACGTGGGTCCATGGGAGTCGATTTTGGCGACATTGATCACGACGGCCGTCTCGATATTTTTGTGAGCAATTTCGCGGGCGAGGCGAACGCGCTGTATTGGAATCAGGGAGAGCACGGGTTCACCGATATCAGCTGGCCGTCAGGCATTGCCCGTCCTAGCGTTTCCTACGTGGGATGGGGAACCGCGTTCTTCGACATGGACAATGACGGGTGGCTGGATCTGTTCATCGCCAACGGGCACGTCTTTCCGCAGATGGACAACGTGAAGGGGAGCGCGCCCTACCGTCAGCCGGTGGTGCTCTTTCGCAATAAGCGGGATCGAACTTTCGAAGATGTGACGGCGCTGGCGGGACTCGACAAACTACCTGCAGCCTCGCGGCGCGGCGCAGCCTTCGGCGATGTAAACAACGATGGGAAGGTAGACATCCTTCTGCTGAACGTAGGCCAGCCGCCGACTCTGTTGATCAATCGCACTGAGACGGACAACCACGCGGTGCTGTTTCGATTGGTCGGAACCAAGAGCAACAAGTCGGCGATTGGCGCGCGCGTCACGGTGACCTCGGGAGGCGTGACGCAGTTTAGCGAAGTACGATCCGGATCGAGCTACTGCTCGCAGAACGATCTACGCCTGCATTTTGGACTCGGGAAAGACGCAACGATCTCCTCGGTCGAAGTAGCGTGGCCGAGCGGGAAGAAAGAATCCTACAAGGATCTGGTGGCGGATTTTATTTACACGATCGTCGAGGACAAGGGCGTCACCGAAAAGACCGCATTTACGGGACAGAGTAGTCCGAAAGCGGGCTCCTCCGCCGCACAGATCGTCGCACCGAAGAAATGAACTTTCTTAATCGTGGCGATCCGTTCCGCCAGCTTGCTTCAGCTTGCGGAATTGTTCCATGTGCTGCCGTGCCAATTCAGTCTTGCCCAATTTATTGAAGACCAAGCCCAAGTCATATTCCGTCTGCACATTATTCGGATCCACCACCTCGGCGCGCTCGAGAGTTTCCTGCGCTTTTTCCAACTCACCGGACTGCAGATAAAGATTTCCTAGAATCCGAAGCGCGCCGGCGTGCTTCGGTTGCAGTTGCAACGCTCTCTGCAAGTGCTGAACGGCCTCGTCGGCTTTCGCTTCATTCTTGGCGACGACTCCGAGTTCGTACTCTGCCTCAGCCAGCGTTGGATCGAGTTCGATCGCGCGCTCAAGAGGCTTGCGAGCTTGAGCATACTGCTCCTGCTGCACATACGCGATGCCGAGGCCCATCCATGCTCTCGCGTTGTCGGGGCGCAGGGTAACGTACTTCTCAAGCACCGTGCTGGCTCCCTGAACGTTCTGCTCGAGCATCGCCGCACCCGCAAGGTAAAGGTCGTCCGGATTCTCAGGACTCTTCTCCGACAGCGTAGAAGCCGCGTCGAGCGCGGCTTTTCGGTTACCGGCCTTCGTGGCCTCGACGATCAAATGGCGTAGGACGGGCAGCGACTCCGGGTTCAACGCCTCGGCTTTTTCCAAAGCTTTCACCGCCTCGGCGTGCTGATTCTGGACAGAATAAATCTCCGCCAGCGTCACGAACGCCTCGGGATATTTGGGGTCCTCCGCGAGCGCCTGATGCACCGCGGCCAATGCAGCCTCGGTCTGGCCTTTTGCGGCGAGAGCGCGACCTTTCAGGTAGTAGAAACGCGCCGGGCGACGCTTGGCATCCTGGGACGCGAGTTCAATCCCGCGAAGCGCCTCGTCGGGAAGATTGGCGTCGAGGAACACTTCTACCAGATCGAGTTCGGTAGCCTGCGATCCCGCAGGTTGCTTCAGCAACGCGATGGCATCGCCTTTCCTTCCTACCGCGATCAAGCTGGCCGCTTTGACAGGAATCGCCTCGACCGGAAATCGCGCGGGAGGAATCGCCTCCAGCGTGGAAACCGCCTGCTCAAACTGGCCGTTCCCTGTGTACAAGCGCGCCAGTTCAACTTTCAACGCGACGTCTTGCGGCGAGAGCGCTTCGGCCGCTTCGTACTGCTGAATGGCTTCGGCCGCTTTGCCCTGCACAGCCAGCGCCTGAGCTAGGTTGCGATGTCCCGCTACAGACTTCGAATTCAACTGCACGACTCGGCGGAACAACGCCTCCGCCTCGGCAAAACGCCGTTGCCGTGCGCGAATCGTGCCCAGTGTAGTCAGCGCTTCTTCGTTGTTGGGATCGGGCCCGAGCACCGTCCACAGCGAATTCTCAGCACCCTGCAGATCTCCGTGCGCCAGTTGCGCCTTCGCCGTGGTCAACGCTGAGTGTGTTTGAGCGCCGCCAGAGGATGAACTGGTTTGGGCCTGCGACCAAACCGACAGCACAACAAAGAAGACGATTGCCAGTGTCCCGACCCTCGGCCCCGCGCGGCTAGTTTGGCGACTGAGGCTCATGGTCTCCTCGGCGGCGCAGCTTCATGGTTTCGTAGAGTTGCATCTCGCGCGCAGCATCGTCCGTGCGGGAGTCCCGGCGATACGCCATCGCCAACTGGTAGTGAATGTAATCCTTGTCCGGGCCCAGCCGAGTGCCGGTCTCCAGGTTCGCGATCGCCGCTTTCGTATCGCCCTGTTCCATCTCCAGCTTTCCTAGCTGATAGAACGCATCCGCGTACTTTGGATCCTGCTCAATCACTTCCCGCAGCAGCGCCTGCGCCTCTTCCTTCTGCTGGATCTGGATCAAACTGTATGCCAGGTGATATTTCGTCTCAGCATTCTTGGGATCGAGCTTCAGCGCCGCGCGAAACTCCTGCGCCGACTCGGCTTGCGTTTCCTGATGCATCAAAGCCAAGCCCAACAGAAAGTGCGTTCGCGCCTGATTCGGATCAATCGCGATCGCCTTCCGAAATTCCGCGACGCCCGTGCCATAGTCCTTCTGATCGGCAAAGGCCTCGCCCAGCGCCACATGCACCGGCGCCGCATCCGGACCGCTCTGCTCCAGCGCCTTCAGTCGGGCCATGCCCTCGTCATACTTGTTCGTCTTGACCAGCGAAACCGCATAAGCCAGGCCGAGCCCGGGATCCTCGTTCACCTGATCCTTCACCGGACCAAGCGTCTCAAGAGTCGGCGCGTACTTTTCAAGAGCGAAATAGCTGAGCCCCAACGCCGCCCGCACCCGAACGTCATCGGGATTCTGCTGCAGCTGCCGGTACAGCGGAGCAATTGCCTGCTCGTACTGCCCGCTGTAGAAGCCAGCCATGCCCATATTGCGGTCGAGCGTTGCTAACGACGGATTCCACTGCGATGCCTTGCGAAAATAATCCAGCGCGGTGGCGAAGTCTTTTTGCCCAGCAGCGGCGACTCCCAAATTGTTGTAGGCGTCCGCGATGCCGGGCTTCAGTTGCTGCAGATAAGCTTCGAGCTTCTCGCGGTCCGCAGCCGACATCCGGTCTTTCGCGGAGACCTGATGCACCTCATTCTCCTTGGCAGAGAGATGCGGGTCATCCGCCTGCCCCATTCCGCTTCGGTTGACATCGGGATGAAGGCGCTCGCGCAACTCCGCTGAAAGTTTCAGCTCCTTGGCCCCTTCCTCCCGCCGCCCGGTCTGCACCAGAACCCGTCCCAGCACATAGTGCGCGCGGTTGATCTGATATCCGCCACGCGAGATGTCGGGAGTCAGCGCAATCGCCTTGCGCATGGCCGCTTCTGCTTCCTCCGGACGGCTCTGGCTTGCATAGAACTCGCCCAGGTAGATCAACGGGTCAGGATTGTCAGGCGCAAGCTCCGAGGCGCGCTTCAACTCCCGTTCGGCCTCGTCCGCGCGATGCTGCTTCAGCGCGATATTGCCCAACTCATAATGGGCGCGAAAGTCATCGGGATTGTTCTTGATCTCCTCGCGCTGCTCCTGCGCGGCCTCGTCCCACCCTTTGTCTTCGTCGCGGTCGAGGTAGGCCAATCCGAGGAAATAATGCGCCTGCGCCACTTTCGGATCTTTGACGAGCGCCCGCTTGTACTCTTTGATCGCATTATCGAAGTGAGAGGTTATCCAGTACGCGTGTCCGAAGTAAATATGCAGTGGCGCCGAATCCCCCAGGCCGCTGATCATCTCGTCAAAGAGCAGCCGGGCGCGGTTCAAGTCGTTCAGCTTGAGATAGGTCAGCCCAAGGTTATAGCCCATCTCAAAGTTTGGCTTGGCTGCTACGGCCGCTTCCAGGTGCGGTTTCGCGCCAGAATAGTCATTCTGCGCATAAAGCACGCGGCCGAGGATGTACTGAGCCTGCTGGCTGTCAGGGGCCAGGCGCACGGCCTCTTCGCCCTGAACCTTGGCTTCAGGCAGCATGTCTGCATCGAGAGAGGTCGTTGCGTAGTCCAAGCGGAGTTCCTCGTTCTCCGGAGTAATCGCGACAGCATCCTTGAAGAACTGGATGGCGTCTTTGAAATTGCCTTCATGCGCGCGTGCGTTGGCCATGCGCCGCAGAGCTTCTCCCAGAAATGCCTTGAACTCGACTGATGCGTGCTCCTGGTCGCCCGCAAGGCCATACGTGCGGGCAGCGTCGTAGTGCTGCTGTAGCGTGTCGGATTGCTGCGCCGCTGGCTTCGCCGCCTGGGTTGGCGCAGGCCGCTGACGAGGCGTGGCACGGGACGATGAGGGGCTCTGCGCAAAAAGCGTCGAAGAAAGAAAGATCGAAGCGAGAAGGATGATAGCCAACGGCGTTCCACGGGCCACGAGCCACCGGAAAGATGGGATTACGAATGTCGGAGAGAAGGTACGGCTGCGGGAGCCCATCAGCAAACAGAATAAAGGGTGAGGCCCGACTTGCGTCAAGCCTCACCCGAAAGGTGAAAAGGTACGGTTAGAAATCGATCTTCAACCCGTACTGAATCTCGCGGGGGCCGCGGTCGTTGGTGAGCTGACCGAAGTTGCCCTGCACTTGGGATGAATCCCACTTAATCGTGTCGTTGGCATACCCTGCACAAGGACTGGCAGCCGTGCAGAGGGTTCCGCCGTTCGAGAAACTCGTGCTGATCGAATCGCCGCGGAACTGCGTTTTGTTAAAGAAGTTGAAGAAGTCCACGCCGAATTTCATCGTGACCCTCTCCCCCAGCTTGAAGTTCTTGTCAATGGAGAAGTCGGTGTTGGCAATGCCAGGTCCTGCGCAAACGCCTCGACCGGATGTGGGGAGCGCTCCCAGAGCGTAGTGATCCAAAGTCCACGCAGCGGGGTTGAACCAGGAAGTAACTGGTCCACCCGAGTTGTGGCAGGAAACGCCTTCCACCCTGTTGGGCCGCTCGACGTTGTTGAAGCCGGTTCCCATCAGACCGCCTGGGGCGCCGCTTGAGCCTGTCAACACAGTGAGCGAGGGGCCGCTGGTGTAGCTAAGGATGGAAGCCAGCTCCCATCCGCCAACGGCGGTTTGGAGAAGCTTGTTCTGGCCGGTGAGCGCCGGCAGGTGATAGACGATATTACCGACGAACACCTGCGGACGGTTGATCGTAGTCGGACCGTAATCAAAGTGCGGATTGTTCGGGTCTAGGAAGGTATTGGCCGCGTTCTGGCCACCGCTCGAGTCTGTGATGTCCGTGTTCGCCAGCGACTTCGACCATGTATAGGCAAACTGCGCATCCAACGCCTTCATGCGGGTGCGGAACAGAACCTGCAGCGCGTTGTAGTTGGAGATGGCATGCCATTCTGTGAAGGGAATCGTACTCCAGGCGCCACCGCCCAATGGTCTGAGACTGGCGCTGTTTCCTTCGGCGAAAGCAATTCGATCCGCCTGAGGAACGGCGTTGGCATCGGTAAAGTTGATGAGGTTGTAGCCCTTGTTTCCGACGTAGGCGAGTTGTAGTTTCGTGTTTCGGAACAGCTCGCGTTCGAAGGTCAGGTTGAACTGCCAGGTGTGGGGGGTGTTTGCATTGGGATCGAAACCACGGCTAGGCGTGCCCGACGCAGTGAGACCAGTTGGAGCTGTATCGAGTCCACGGTCAAAGCCGACGCCTACGACGAACGGGGCGACCCCTGCTCCAGCTTCCAAAACTCCAACGCGATCACGCAGGAAGAACTCTCCCAGGCCAGCGCGGATGACCATCTTCCCGTCGCCCTTCGGATCCCACGCGATGCCGATACGTGGCGCAATGGCGTGGTTGTTGTTGGCACGGAGGGAGCGATTCGGACCGAGAACTCCACCTGCGAAGCCAAGAGAGTTGCACAGATCCAACCCCGGCTTGAGTAGCCAGAGGCCGTTGCACGGCGAGGAACCGTTCGCCGCATTGTAGGCGCTCGGCTGGAAGCTTCCGAACTGATCGTTGGCGGTGAATGGGTTTCGCAGGAAGGACCAACGCAAACCATATTCAATGGTCAGGTTCCGGCGAGCTTTCCAATTGTCGCCAAAGTACATTTCGTAATCGTGCCAGCGCATTACAGCATAAGGGTTGGTCGAACTTTCAGAACCGCCCCACTGAGAATTGTTCCATAGGAGGTCGAATACACCGTTGCCGCTGCTGTTTACCTGCCCGCCTCCCTGATTCGTGCCGATACTGGTAGTGCTCCAGTACTGCGAGTTCTGGCCGGCAGCGTTGTCAGCTAACTCGTTCTTCTGGTTGTTGGTTGCCAGGAAACCTACCTTGAAGGTATGGCCACCTACCACTTTAGTGAAGTCATCCTTCAAAACCAGAAGTTGCTCATTGTTGTGCCACGGTCCCATGGTGTCGAAGCCGCCACCCGCTCCGACGGTATTTTGGGTGTTCTTGATCGCGCTCCAGAAGAGCGGGTCGCCGAGTCCGGCTAATCCACCTTGCTTTATGCCGACCGGAAAGAACGAAGGGCTGGCAACGTTGATGGCTGCTTGAGCCGCCACTGGGCTAAGGCCGCCAGCTCCAGTTCCGCCTTGCGCCACTGTGATTCGGTTCATGGCGTACGAGATTTGGAAATCGTTAACCGTTGTGCCTCCGAAAAGCTTGGTCAGTTTGATCGTGGCCTGCCGACCGGGCTGGGTCCAGCTGCCTTCAATAGAGGGGTACACGTCGTCTCCCCAATATCCCAACGTACTGGGGAACGGCTGCGACCATGAGTCATTAGTAAAGCGACCCATCATTGAGAGGGTCTTGGTAATCTTCCAGTCGGCGCGGAAGTTGTCCTCACGCCATGGGATCTTCGCACCCAGAGAAGATCCCCAGTTGCGACAATTAATCACATCGGCCGCGGGTAGGTTGGGAGCTGGATAGATCAACTGCGCCATGGTCTGACCACCAACCGAAAGCTGACCCGCCGGGATGGCAGTCACACTCGTCAGCACGCCCCCAACCATGATTTGGGGCTGATCATCGCATTTATTGCCGTTAGCATCCACGCCGGGGTTGAGATTGGAAAAATCTCCTGTCAGCTCGGCTAGGTTTGGAACTTGGGCAAAGCGAGCCTTTCCGCGGATTTCCTTGTTCCATTCTTCCGACACGAAGAAGAAGAGCTTGTCTTTGACGATGGGGCCGCCGATGTTGAAGCCGTAGTCGTTGCGATGCAGAACGTTCCTGGGCTGGCCCGCCTGGTTGTTGAAATAATCGTTAGCGTTCAAAGCCGTGTTGCGGCCATCGTAGAACCCGCCACCGTGGAACTTATTGGTTCCGCCGCGGGTGATGATCGAGATGATCGCGCCCGAAGCCTGACCGTATTCCGGACCGTAGCTGTTGGTCAGGATCTTCATCTCGTCGATCGCCTGAATCGAGGGATACAACAGGATGGTGCGGTTCGATCCGATGTCGTTGTTGTTGACGCCGTCCACCAGGAACAGGTTGCCGGTCGTGTTGTTGCCGTTGACCGAGAAGTCCACGCCTGCTTCCAGACCTTTGTGCTTGGTGTCAAAACCGTCCGTCGGGGAAACACCGGGGGAGAGCTGGGTCAACTCGACGAAGCTACGGCCATTCAACGGAAGTTCGCGGACCTGGTTTCCTTCGACCGTATTCGCGATCGCGCCCGTCGCGGTCTCGACTGCAACCGCGCTGGCTTCGACCGTCACCTCTTCACTCACGCTGCCCACCTGCAATTGCGCATTCACCGTCGCGATGGTCGAGGCGTTCAATTCGACCCGACGTGAAACAAACACTTTGAAGTTTGTGGCCTTGACCGTGACGTCATAGGTGCCCACCTGCAATTCAGGCATAGAATAAAAGCCCTGAGCGCTGGTCGTCGCGGTACGCGATCCGCCCGTGGCGTCATTTGTAATGGTCACTTGCGCGCTGGGAACGGCCGCGCCCTGAGAATCGCTGACGGTACCTTGAATCGTACCAGTGATGTTTTGTGCGGCAACAGGGAGTGCTACGCACAAGCCGACTACGACCGCTAACCACCACAAATTCCTGCTCATATACGGCCTCCGCCTCGAGAAGTCTGCCCCAACCGGCTTTCCGGGTCAGAATAACGTTTTTGTACTTTGGCAATAACGTTTTTGTACTAGCGGCGCTATTAGGCGGCACATCGTTATGTCTTGTCAAGAAAAAAAAACGATTTTGTGGATCATTTTGGAACGTTTACCCCGGTCCCGGCATCGAGTGAGAATCGAGTTTGGCACCTATTTCCAGACAATTCGCCACAGTTAGGCTTTTTCCACCGACGAAATCGCAGCTGTTGTGACATCCAACCTTGACCGCAAGGTTGAACTCGTAGGATGATCATTTACCGGGTGGGCGTTAGGCTTCTTTAAGCTAAGTCCTTACGGCTCAAGATTTTGCCCATAACTGATTGCAGCGCATAGATTATTTGGCAATTTTCCGCTAAGTCATAGATTTTAAGAGATCGAGGGGGAGGGGGGTACCTCCGGCAGCCAGAAGAATTCCCGTTTCGAAACGACTCCAGCCCTCCAGAAAGTTCGTCAAATCCCAGTCGCAGCCAGCTGTTTGTGATCCTTCTTGGCTTCGACTTTGATCTTCTCTTCTCCCGGATCAAGGACTCCTTGCATGAGCAGTGCGGCGATGAGCATGAAGCAACCGCCAGCAACAACTGCGGTTAAGCGGTTGTTGCCGAGCAGGTGATTCATCACCCATCCGAAGAATAAAGAGGCAATGATTTCGGGAGTCACAATAAAGAAGTTAAAGATACCCATGTAGACTCCCGTCTTCTCTTTGGGCAGTGATCCTGCAAGCACGGAATAAGGCATCGAAAGCGTGCTCGCCCACGCGATGCCAACTCCCACCATCGTCAGCAGCAGCACATACTTATTGTGGATGAACGCGACCGAGATCAGTCCAATTCCTCCCGCCACAAGACACAGACTATGCGTGTGCTTGCGCCCAATCGCGCGCGCGATGGATGGAAGAAAGAAGGCAAATACAAAACACACAGCCGAATACAATCCGAAACAAATGCCTCCCCACTCGACGCCCGCAGAATAAAGAGGTGAGGTCGTATCAGGTGCTGCGAAAACATTGCGCGCGACCGCGACTGGAAAATAAAGCCACATACAAAACAATCCCAACCAGGTGAGGATCTGCACCGGAGCAAGTTGCCGCATCGTCTTCGGCATCTTGGCGATGGAATCCAGAATCTCGGCAGCATTTGTGGACAGACTGCGCTTGTCCTCCTTCATCCGTTGGAAAGCTTCCATATCTTCTGGTGGATATTCTTTCGTCGTGAAGATCGTCCACAGAACTGCGGCTAGAAAAACTGCCGCGCCGATGTAGAACGACAATCGAACGGTGAACGGAATCGCGTGTCGCGCTGCGCCCGCCCCGAGATGAAACCAATTCGTCAGCATCCACGGCAACGCTGAGGCGACAACTGCTCCGAGCCCAATGAACAAGCTTTGCATGGCGAAGCCACGAGTGCGCTGCTGTTCGGGAAGAAGATCAGCGACGAAAGCGCGAAACGGTTCCATGCTGATATTGATGGATGCGTCGAGTATCCAGAGAAGGCCTGCTGCCATCCAAAGCACCGCAGAACGCGGCATAAGCAATGAGAGCGAATGAACTGAGGATCGCGCCTGCCAGGAAATAAGGACGACGACGACCGAGCCGTCCCCAAGTGAGATCGCTGGCATGACCGATGATCGGTTGCACAATGAGTCCGGTGAGCGGCGCGGCGAGCCAGAGGATCGGAATCTGATCGGCGCGAGCACCAAGATATTCGTAGATCGCGCTCATGTTGGCCATCTGGAGTCCCCAGCCGAACTGAATGCCGAAGAAACCGAAACTCATGTTCCAGATCTGCCAGAAAGATTTCGTTGGCTTTTCCATATGTAGGTCTCAACGTTTGGACCTGCGTCACTTGGAAACGTACTCTACCGATGGTGTTCGATCATGCTCTAGCGATCGAAGAGCGTAACCAGCTCTTTCAATCGCGCTGCAATCTCTGCGGTTGCAGCGCCCGGTTTCATCCGCCACTTCCAGTAGCCGCTCGCCATGCCAGGAAGGTTCATGCGCGCTTCGCTGCCAAGACCGAGGATGTCCTGCATCGGCGCGATGGCCGTGTTCGCGACTGACGACATGATTCCGCGGATCATGACCCAGTGAATCGGTTCGTCCTTGAAACCGAGATAGGCGCGCGCGTAGGCGTGCTCTTTGGCCACCTCTTCCGGCGTGCGCGTGCTGTCACTCGAGCCGCCGCTGTTCCACCAGCCGACGACGGTGTCGTTGTCGTGTGTGCCGGTATAGGCGACGAGATCGTGCACGTAGTTATGCGGCTTAAAAGTCGGCGCTTGCGGATCGTTGCCGAAGGCAAACTGAAGAATCGCCATCCCAGGAAATCCGAACTCGTGGCGAATGGCCTCGACTTCCGGAGTGATGACGCCGAGGTTCTCGGCAATGACCGGAAGGTCGCCGAGTTCCTTGCGCAGCACGGAAAAGAGTTCCGCGCCCGGACCTTTCACCCACCGACCATTCTTTGCGGTGGTATCGCTGCCGGGAACTTCCCAATACGCTTCGAAGCCGCGGAAATGATCGATGCGCACGAAGTCATAGAGACGCAACGCGGACCGCAGGCGCTCGATCCACCACTTGTATCCGGTCCGCTTGAGCAGCGGCCAGTTGTAAATGGGATTGCCCCAGAGCTGACCGGTAGCGCTGAAGTAGTCGGGAGGAACGCCAGAAGCTTTCAGCGGGTAGCCGCGTTCGTCGAGCAGGAAGAACTGGCGATTTGACCAGACGTCGGCGCTGTCGTGCGCGACATAGATGGGAATGTCGCCGATGATGCGGATGTTTCGCTCGCGTCCGTATGCGCGAAGGCTTTGCCATTGCTCAAAGAACTCGTACTGGAAAAATTTTTGAGCTTGGATCGCCGGCGCCAATTTTTCTGACCACTGCTTCACAGCCTCGGGTTGACGAGCGGCAATGTCGAAGGGCCATTCGGTCCAGGCCTGCTGGTTGTTGGACTGCTTCACGGCCATGAAGAGCGCGAAGTCATCGAGCCAAGTTGCGTGGGTTTGGCAGAACTCTTCAAATGCGCGGCGATCTTCGACGGAAGCATCGGCAAAGAACGCCGTAGCTACCTTTTGCAGCAGCGGTTCTTTGGAACGAATGGCCGCGCCGTAATCGACAGTCTCGAGCGGGAATGTTGGGACGTTACGCTGATCGTCTTTACTCAGGAGTCCTTGATCCGAGAGCCGCTCAAGACTAATAAGGAGCACATTCCCGGCGCTGGCGGAAAAAGACTGAAACGGCGAGTCCGCATACCCAGTCGGATTCAGCGGTAGAACCTGCCAGAGTTTTTGTCCGGCGGAGTACAGGAAGTCCACGAAGCGATACGCCTCGGGACCGAAGTCCCCAACGCCGTGCAGACCGGGCAGGGATGTCGGGTGCATCAAAACCCCACTGGACCGGGGAAAATTCATGCGAGAACCATAAATAGTTGTCACGGGTGGCGCAAGGGTGAAAGACCCTACGCCCGGGCTCCCGCGCCGGCTAGCGGACTTTGCCGCGCGAGCCCGGATTAGCCGCGGATCCCTTCGCGCTTCGGCTCACGGCAGTCTGTTCGCACCGCTTGAAACGGCTGGGCTCACGATGACGTCGTTTTGTTCAAGGACGAACTCCAGCGTCACGCAAATCTTCAGTGGCGGCGAGAGTCTATACTTTCGAACAACAGTTTTATGACCACCGAAATTGAGATATCGTCCGGACCCGTACTGCTGGCGAGACAGATCGCGGCGCGCTTTGAGGCAATCCCGCAAGTAGAAGCGGTGGCGCTGGCTGGATCGCAGACGTCGCCGTTTGCCGACCAGCGATCGGACATCGATTTGTACGTCTATGCAAGCGAGCCGGTAGCGCTGTCGTCACGCGCGGAAGTGGCGCGCGATGCGCGTCAGGCGGAGATTGGGAATTCTTTCTGGGAGCCGGGGGACGAGTGGATCGACGGCGAGACCGGCATCAGCGTGGACGTGATGTTTCGCGCGACTCCTTGGATTGAGGATCAGCTTGATCGAGTGCTGCGGCGGCACCAAGCATCCGTGGGATATTCGACTTGCTTCTGGTACAACGTGAGGAATTCGCAGCCCCTGTTTGATCGAACCGTCTGGTTCGAGAGAATTCAGGAAAGAGCGCGTCAGCAATATCCGGCAGAGCTGAAGCGAGCCATCGTGGAGAAGAATCATCCCGTCTTGCGAACGAACATGTCGTCTTATGTGCATCAGATTGAACTCGCATTGCAACGGCGGGATACGGTCAGCGTGAATCATCGCGTGACGGCGCTGCTGGCCAGCTACTTTGATATTGTGTTCGCGGTGAACGAGCAGCCGCATCCGGGCGAAAAGCGAGTGTTGCCATTCGCGCGGGCCCTGTGCCCGAAGCTGCCTACCGACATGGAGGCGCGAGTGGAAGCACTACTGTCGGCGCTACCCGATGGCGATATTGTCGGACGAGCGAATACCATGCTGGATGGGCTCGACGATCTGCTGAAGAGCGCAGGCTTTTTCCCGGGTCCGCGACAGAAAAGCTTTTAACCGCAAAAGGACGCTAAGGAATCGCGAAGCACGCTAGAAAAACCACTGTGCAACAGACAAGTGTCGAGACCGGAGCTAATGATGAATAAATCTTCTTCGCAAATGAATCGGCGTGCATTTCTAGAAAATTCTGCTGCTGCGATTGCTGGCGGCGTGGTGCTACCACGGACCGCATTGTCATACGAAAACATACTCGGTGCGAATGACCGCATTTCGCTGGGACACATCGGCATCGGAAGCCGCGGCGGCGACCTCGATTTGATCGCGTCCAAACTGAAGGACAGTCACCACGTAGAGATGACGGCCGTCTGCGATCTGTGGAAGGTGAACCGCGAGAAGGCCGCGGCTACCAACGCGAGTTATTACGGCCGCGCTCCGCGTGCAGTGCAGCACGTCGAAGAACTGCTCGCCATGAAAGACGTCGATGGCGTGCTGATCTCGACGCCGGAGCACTCGCATTCGCCCATCCTAAGAATGGCCGCAGAGTCCGGCAAAGACGCCTATGTCGAAAAGCCCATGGGAAATGTGCTCGAAGAAGCGAAATCCGCGCGCGACGCCGTGCTCCAAAATAATCGCATCGTT
>Ga0207664_10000206_pt1 | contig 44545 bp, 73 predicted proteins | sample LARL83metaG_FD_184349 | JGI IMG/M metagenome (GOLD analysis project Ga0207664, IMG submission 184349) | Corn, switchgrass and miscanthus rhizosphere microbial communities from Kellogg Biological Station, Michigan, USA - LAR L8-3 metaG... | ecosystem: Host-associated > Plants > Roots >...
ACTGCAATCTGTGCTATCAAATCATACACCGGTAAATTATTCATCTGTAGGCCAGCAAATAACACAAAACCTTCAAGGCATTGATAATGCGCTAGGAGCGATTGGAGGAGGAACAGTCAGCTTTAATGTTGGCTTGTCTGGTCATTCTCAATCAATAGATCCAACCGCTCCTTTGCCGACTGTTGTTGAGTTTGATAATGAACAATTCGACATTGGAAACTATTACAATTCAACCACTCATCGGCATACACCCGGCGTTGCTGGGGCTTATTGTTATTTCGGTCAAATACAATTTGCTGTGCCCGCTATTGATGCTCAGGCAATCGTTTATATTTTAAAAAATTCGACATTTGGCACATATGTTTTTCGCAGCGGTGTAATTGATTTACTCGCTAGCGCTAGCGGACCAATAGCTGTTCCTATTGCATTATCAAACGTAGAAATGAATGGCTCGACAGATTATATGCAAATCGCAGTGAGCGTTTCAGGAAACGGCGGCTCCCCTGTTTCGCTGATTTCTGCTGATTCACGTACTTACTTTGGCGGTTTTTTATGTAATCAAAAAGGTTCTTCTGTTACACCTTCAACCGTCCTTCAAAGCATCTATGTTTCTAAAAATGGAAGTGATATAGATGGTGATGGAACAATTAATTTTCCATTTGCAACTATCACTTTTGCTACGAGTTATATTGTTGGATTAGGAACAGCTACGTTTAGTAATCAATATAATATTATTATTGATACGGGTACTTATCTTGAAACTGGTCTTAAAGTTTATCCAAATATTAATTGGACAGGGTCTGGCGCTGATGCAACAATCATCACACAATCAACTGCAATTAATTTTGACTCTTCCTGGACAGGAAAAACCACCTCAACGGCCTCATGGACAGCTAAAGATTTATCATTAGGAACATCTACAGTATTAACTTTAAATTCAACTGGATTAAGTAGCTCTGGTGGAAATATCAATTTAATTAATTTAAAAACATCAAGCGAATATAATATCATTAATGACAAGTCGTCAAATACGTTTAATGTTAATATTAGTAATAGTTTATTAGCATTACTTGCATCGACAAATCCAGTTATCGATGGTGTTAATGCAACTATTGTTAATTCAATTTTAGCTCAAAATTGGTCGATAGAATTCCAATCTAATAATGCTGATTTAGCAGTTAATATTCATGGTGACATTGGAACATCTGGTTATTATTTTGTACCTGGTTCTACTCATGCGGTAACGGCTGTTATATTGGCGGGAGAAGCAATACCTTATACCTATGATTCTAGTGGAGGCGGTCCAATTGATTTGGAGTTTGACGCAACAACTTATTCAGCGCCGCAATCTCCTATAGGGAACGCTATAATAACAAATGATTTTTTTAATAATCTAAATACGCAAACTTTAACAGATGCAGCAACTGTTAATTGGAATATTGATTTTGGCATAAATGCTATTGTGACATTTTCAGGAAATAGGATAATTGCAAATCCTACAGGAACGAATGTACCACCATATGTAAATCTTTCATTAACTATGGTTCAGGATAATACCGGAGGATGGCAGCCATCTTCTTGGGGTAATAATTTTCTATTTCCTAATGGTGTTCCATATATTAATTCTTTACCAGGCTCTCTAACCACTTTTAATTTTAAACGTAATGATAATACGCTGTATGAATTTCAAAGCATGTCGGTTGATAAACCAAATTGGGTCAATTGGGATTTAACGAATAATATTCCTGCTCAATCAATGACGGCATTACTTCAAGCCTCGGCTGGAGGGGTAACATTTAATGAAATTCCAGGAACCACAAACGTTTTAGTTACTGTCTGCACAGGAAACTCAGCAAATATAAAATTATTCGTTGCAACAGTAGATTCGATAGGACGACTAACTATTCCATCATCAACTACATGGACAACAATAACGCCGTCAACTTTGGTTGCTGGTAAACCAATGGTTTGTGTATTTACAGATGGCCTTAATGCAATTATTTCGTATAAATCAACAACTGGCGGTATTTCGTGCGCTCAGTTAACACCAATTGGTATTTCTGGGACAACTATCACTCCTGGAACAACTCAGCAAGTAAGAGCCTCTGAAGTGGCGGTTGGTTACTCTTCAGTAAGACAATTAGACACTTCTAATTTTAGTTTGATTTTACGCACGACAGCATCCAATATTCTTTATGCGTATCAGTGCAGTTTGTCTGCAGGAGTGATTACCGTCGGCAGTTCGCCTTTAACAATTGAAACAGGCAATGCTGCAACTTTTGACGCACAACAAGCGCCGATAGATTCCACACACACTATGCTTTCATTCAGAAGCACTGTGACAGCGACCGCAGGATTTATGTATGCAGCCGTGCTAACCTTCGGAGGAACAGGTGTAACGCCTACAATTAGCACAAAATTACAATTATCAACAAATACTCCTGCAGCTGCTAGCAATGCTCTTAAGGTATCCCAGTTTTTTGGTAATTCTGGGTATTTTATTTTTGCGTGGGCGGACTCAACAAATACACAGAGAGCATTAACAATGCAGGTAGTTCAAAACTCTTCTGGCACGCCGGTATCGGTGGGGACTGGTTTTGCTTCTGACCAGCTATTCAACAATAACAACATCGCATTTTTCCAGCCGGATCAAAATCATTGCATTGGATATGCTAGCAATAGCGATCCAGGTGCGTCTGCTTTTATGTTAGTGAGCATAGATAGTAGTTATAACATGACATTATCAAAAATGTTTATGCCTGTTAATTATTCTGTTCTTTCAGGATCAGCATTCACTTTTATTCCTATTAATAACAATACAATGGGACTGTTTGGTTTTGTAAATGCGCTAGGTAATAACATAATTTCTTATCAAACAATTAGGCCATAATGAATTGATTCGAAAATATTACAATTCCTAGACCAGTTAATTTTTAAGTTGAGTTATTAAACTATTGCTCTTTAATGGAATGATTATGACCCAAAATAAGAAAATTGAATTTACAGAAAAAGACAGAAAAAAAATTAGGAAAATGGCTGGTTATGGCTTGAGAGATGAAGATATTGCAAATATTTTTGATATATCAGAAGCAGTTTTAAAGAGGAATTGCGCACAGGAATTAAGTAAAGGAAGAAGTACGGCATTTAATCAAGTGGCAAAAACATTATATAAAATGGCAATAAGCGGTAAGGATAATGCTTCTACTTTTTTTTATTTAAAAGCACGCAGTCACGGTCAGTTTAAAGAAGTGCGGCATATTGAAGATAGTACGAAAGATGAGAAGCCCGAATTTGATTTAACTAAGTTAAATAAAGATGAGCGTCGTGCATTCAAAGAACTACTCAAGAAATCTTCAACTTCTAGCACAGCTTGAAATAATTGAAGCAGAAGAATCATTAGCAGAATTTATTAAACAAGCATGGCATGTAGTGGAGCCAGGAAATCCTTTTGTTCATGGATGGCATATTGATGCAATATGCGAACATTTGGAAGCGTGTACTCGGGGTGATATTACACGCCTCGTTATAAATATCCCCCCTGGATGTATGAAGTCTCTTATTCTTAATGTATTTTGGCCAGCATGGGAATGGGGACCTAAAAATTTAAGACATCTTCGCGGTTTAGGAATTTCGCACAAACAAGACCTGGCTTTAAGAGATAATATAAAACTTAGAAGACTTATAACAAGCAATTGGTATAAAGAAAGATACCCTCGTGTTGTTTTATTAAGAGATCAAAACTCAAAGATTAAATTTGAAAATACGGATACCGGTTTTAACGAGGTAATGGCGTTTGGATCGATTACGGGATCGCGTGGTGATCGGGTTAGAATTGACGATCCGCTCTCCGTCGAGGATGCAAAATCCAAAATTATTTTGGCTTCTCGGGAATTCTTATTTAAAGAAGCTGTTCCAACACGTTTAGTTAGTCCTGAATTTTCCGTTATTGTTTTGATTATGCAGCGATTGCATGAAATGGATACCACCGCATTAGCATTAGAGCTTGGATATGAACATTTAATGTTGCCTATGGAGTTTGAACCTGAACGAAAATGCACAACTAGTATAGGATTTATAGACCCTCGCAAAGAAGATGGTGAGTTATTGTTTCCCTCTAGATTTCCTCGTCATGTAGTGGATCGTGATAAAAAATCATTAGGCAAGTATGGGCATGCTGCACAGAATCAGCAAAGACCAGCGCCAAGAGAAGGGGCTATCATTAAGGCCGAATGGCTAAAGAATCGTTTCAAGGTTCAACGGGATGGTTACGGACGTATTATTTTAAATTTCTTCAAAGAAATTTATCAATCTTGGGATACCGCATTTAAAGAGGGAGAGGAAAATGATTATAGCGTTTGTACAACCTGGGGTTTAAAAGATAATGGATTCTACTTAATTCACCGATACAAACAGCGTTGCGATTTTCCGACATTGGAAAAAGCCGCTATTGACCTTGCAAAAGTATTCAATCCTAATCAAATCTTTGTAGAAGATAAAGCTAGTGGGCAAAGTCTTATTCAAGCAATAAAAAAGCGCACTAGACTTCCCGTTAAAGCCGTGAAGATTGACCGGGATAAAACAGCACGATTAAATGCGGTATCAGGATACTTCGAAGCTGAAAGAGTTTTTTTACCAGACGAAGATTGGGTTGATGAGCCTGATGGGTATGTTTATGAGCTAACTACCTTTCCAGCAGTTAAGCATGACGACTCAGTAGATAGTACCAGTCAATTTTTACTCGAAGTTGCATTACGACGAGAAGCGTCACTACGTACAATTAAGGGATCAATAATTGGCAGGTAAATCATAAGTATATAAAATAAACTTAAAGTTTTACTTTAAGAAAAAGCGTGTATAATATTTCTCAAGATCATCTCATCTTAATTTTGAAAGGACGTTCAAAATGACTCAATATCTCAATCCCCCAGTTATAAGTGCTCAATCTAATGTATCGAATCTTTGGAGTCTCGTTGATACTGTTTCTAATTATGCTGCAGTAGTGGCTCAAGGTTATCTGACAGCCCAGCAGGATTTAGGTCATGTTTTTTACCCTAATGATGTCATTTATGTTAGTTATGTGGGCGGAGCTGGATTTTTTAAAATGTCCTTTAGTGGAGATTTAATTACTCTTGCGCCAGCAATTGTTACTTTAAATACTAATTTGTCTGCCCAAGTTCCTATTTCAGCGTCAGAGTTTAATGGTATGTATGATGCGCCCAAATTGTTGGTAGCAGCGCCAGGCGCAAATGAAATCTTGATCCATGATTCAACAGAGCTTGTATTGACATATAACGCAAATGCTTATGCTGCTGGTGGCACTGTTGCAGTGCAATATGACTCAACAGTTCATGGTGCTGGCGTCATTGCTTCTACTACTCTAGCTAATACAGCATTCCAAGTTACAGCAAGCAACGTTTTCACGTTTAACCGTGGCGTTGTCGCATTGCCATTTTCCTCATGCGTTAATAAAGGTCTTTATTTATCCAATATTTCCGGAGCCTTTACAACGGGTGATTCAGCTATGGTGGCTAATGTTTATTATAAAATTCTTTCTGTTGCTTAAGGTTAGTTTATGGCAGAAAAGAAAAATTGGATAAAAAGCGCTGTAAAAAAACCTGGACAGCTCCATAAAGATTTAGGCGTTAAAAAAGGTGAAAAAATTCCCGCCGCAAAGTTAGTCGCGGCGGCTAAAAAACCAGGAAAAATAGGTCAGCGCGCCCGCTTTGCTATGACGATGAGAAAAATTAATAAAAAATAGGCTTATTTAAGCATGGAGCTAGATTCAAGCAGACATTATGTACCCTCTTCTAGTAAGAAAATGGGTAACTCCTCTTCTGAGTTTATTGAGAGATTTTCTCATCGCTTCAAATTAAATTTAGATGATAACCTTAGTTATCGTCAAAAAAAGCTGATTATCCTACAGAAATTTCTAGATCGATCCATTTATGACAATCTTTATCCATTTTATATGGAATTCACCGGAGACGATAAAGCGGGTCAATATATTAGATTGTCAAAAAGACGTCCTTCTGTAACATACAATCTGTGCAAAATAATTGTTGAGGATAGCGTTTCTTTATTATTTGGTGATGACCATTTTCCCGTTGTTCGTTGCGCAGAATATAAGAATACAGAGCAATTTTTACAAATTATTACGAGAGAAAGTAATTTAAGAAAAGTAATGTTAGATGCAGCAAGGGCCGGATCAATAGGAAGTGCCTGTATTGCAGTTAAATTACTTGAAGGAAAATTTCATTTTGAAGTATTAGAGACGTACAATCTAACTCCGTTTTTTAAAAAACTTTTTCCAGAGCAGCTTGAAAGAGTAATAGAAAAAGTCAAAGTTGATGGAAGTACGCTTCAATCATACGGTTATGCTATTAATAAAGATGACTTAAATAAATTCTTTTATGTAACACGCGAATGGAATGAAGTAGAAGAGATTTTTTATATTCCTTATCTTTGTGAAAAAGAAAAAGAGGATAGTTTTGTTCCTAGCAAAGATGAAGATAAGTCAGAGTTGCATGATTTGGGATTTGTTCCATTGATATGGATAAGAAACCTTCCTTCTACGCGTTCTATTGATGGTGATTGTACTTTTGAAAGTATCATTGATATTAATATTGAAATTGAATATCACTTAAGTCAGCTTGGACGTACTATTACTTATAATGAAGATCCAACGCTTGTTATTAAAAACCCTTCTGCATTTGAAGGCGAGAAGCTTATCAAAAGTATTAGCGTTTTAAACCTTGATGAAAAAGGCGATGCTTATTACGCTGAGATGTCCGGCAAATCAGTTGAACCAGCCATGGGATATATTCGTTTACTAAGAGAATATGCTCTCGAAGTAGCCAGAGGAAATAGAACTAGTCCAGAAAAAATATCAACGGCTCAATCAGGCAAAGCTATTCAAATGCTAAATGCCGCGCTGATCTCAATGGTTAGTGAAATGCGAGTTACCTATGGCGATGAAGGTGTTTTAAAGCTTTATAAAATGATTCTAGCAATTGCTAATCACGAAAAGATGGCTATTGATTATGATAATGTTAAACCTGATTCATTAAAAAATATTGAAGATTTCGTGATCTTAGATTGGCCTGCGTGGTATCCGCTTTCGTCTCAGGAGAAGTTACAAGAAGCTCAAACTCTTTCAACTTATAAACAAAATAATATTTTAAGCACAGAAACTGCCGTCACCTCGATTGCTGATGAATATAATATTTTAGATATTCCCGAAGAACTGAAAACTATTGAAAAAGAAAAAGCTCAAGAATATACTTTAAGTACCAACAATAAAACGTTGAATAATAAAGATGATTCTAATGAGTAGCGTGGTGCGCTCTCGCTAAATTAAGTGGCGCTTAATTTAATTAGAATGGTGATTTATGACAGATGAAACAAAAACTGCTGTTGAAGCAGAAAAAAATGCAACTGAAAGCAAATCAGTAGAAGAGCAAACCGAGATATTAGCTCGTGATGTCAAGTGGCGAGCAAAATATACCGAAAAAGCTCAAGAAGCAGAAAAAGTAAAGGCCCAAGCAGAAGCGGAAAAAAAGGAATTGCAATCTCAAGTTGAGAAAACAAGCAAAGCTCACCAAGATATGCAAAAGCGCGTTATTGAAATCGAATTAAAAGCGCAAGCTATGTCTGCTGGACTTAAAGACTTAGACTTTTTGAAAATGATTGATACATCTCAATTAAAAATGAATGATGATGGGTCAGTTCAAGGTTTAGAAAAAGCAATTAATGATTTTAAAGCATCAAAGCCTCAATTGTTTGGTGCGGATAAGAAAACGAGTTCATCTAAAAATGAATCAATGCCTGCTTCTGAAAAGAAAAGTAGCAATATTGATGCTCTTAAGATGAGCGATGAAGATTGGAGAAATAATCGTCACCGGTTTATGGCTGGTGATTTTAGTATGTAAAATTAAAGACTGTCTAAGCGAATATCGGATGGTGTCCATATTTTCTTAGCCTGTTGAGATGGTGTCTCGCCAGGGTAACAAGTCAAAAAATTAACTTTTTTTGGTTTTGTACTTGGAGAGATACCCATGACATTTGGTCCATTCCCTACTGCTGTTCAAAATGCTATTCAGCAAAATTTCTTAGAAAAAGCCTTTATTGAGCCTTTGCTTAATAAATTAGTCTACCGTGAGATTTCAGATAAAGAAGATTTTAGAGGTCGTATTGGTTATACGATTACAAAGACACGTTTAGGGTTGATGATTCCTAATCTTGTTGCTCTTGATCCCTCTACAAATACTAATATTGATAATGGTTTGACGCCTCAAAATTATGCGGATGAACAATACACTTTAGGTATCGCTCAGTATCCGCAGGTCGCCCCAAACGTCAATTTAATGGATGATGAAGTAACCATTGCATCCTTCATGATGGCAAACTCCGATCGTCTAGGGATGGTAACTGCAACAGCTGTTGATAGATTATCTAGAAATGCATTATTCAATTCTTATATGAGTGGTAATACATTTTTAACCGCCACTGCAACCTCCACAATTTTACATGTTGACGATACGCGTGGATTCCAGACGGTGGTTGTAAATGGAAATGTTGTCCCAGTTAGCGTCTCTAATCCACTTGCTGTTTATGTGAATGGCGTATTGAAACTTGTTACCGGTTTTGCAAATGACGTAACTAATGTTTCAACGACTGCATTAACAGGTGGTACATCCGGAAATTTAACCTTCAGCACTAGCGTTGTTGGTACTGCTGGCCAAGCTGTTGTGGGTGCGTATGCTCCGTTAATTATCCGTCCTAACGCTAGAGCAACTAGCGCAGCGATTCAAGCATCTGATTTATTTAATATGACTTCTCTTTTAGCTGCTGTGTCATATTTAAGAAATAATGCTGTACCAAAAATTAGAGGTCGCTATAACTGTTATTTAAATAGCACTTCGATGAATCAATTATTTCAAGACCCAGAATTCCAACTTTTAAACCGTGGCGTAAGCACCCGCGATCCAGTTTATCGTGATGCCGAAGTCTTTGAGTTTTTGGATGTGAGATTGATTCAAACCACAGAAACATTTGTTCAGCCAGCGGGTCTTTCTGATGATTCAGTTTCGGTTGCTCAATCAATTCAGCGTCCAATCGTTTGCGGTGCTGGCACATTAGTTGAAGGGATTTTCAATCCTGGTTTAAATGCTATTGCGAATTTAAATGGTCGCATGGGTATTGGCGAAACCGAGCTAAATTCTGCTGGCGGTATTTCTCTTCTCGATCCTAAATGGTCAAGAATGGGCTTCTATTATCACGTTCGCCCACCTATCGACAGATTGGGTCAAATTATTTCTCAAACATCTAACTATGTTGGTGGGTTTGTTGTTCCAACAGACGTCACTACAACCTCAGATATTATCCCAACTGCATCGTCTTCATATTTCAAGCGTGCAGTAATTATTGAGACAGCTAGCTAATGGTTGAAAAAAATAAAGGGAAAAAAGGCTTAAAAACAAATGAACAATCTACCGGCTTATTGCCGGTAGAAGAAGCGAGATCATATCCAATGGCACAAAAAGAAAACGTCATGAAACATCGTATTGCAATATTTTCTAAAAATTGGATGGAGGTCTCATCTTTATCGTCTCATTGTTTAGATAAGCATTTGAAGTCTTGGAAAAAAGGACAGGTCGTTTCGATAAATGAAGATATCGAACGGCTTAAATCTATGGGCGCTCCTATCAAGGTATACATTGAAGATGTCATTGACTGATGCTGAAAAAGTGGCAGTAAGAAGACATTGTGGCTTTCCTGTTTATGGAACTGGTACAGCCACTCCGCCTGCTTTTGGATATCGTTATGATAAATGGTATCTCACTATAGAATATCGAATGAATAATCTTTCTGTAGATGAAGAAACAACATTAAGACAAGTTTATTTAGCTAATTGCGATGCGCTTGAAACTGCAATCCCGACAGCTTCAGACAATCTTGATACTGATCGCGCTGCCGTTTGGTATCACAATAAAAATGAAGTTCGTGATCGATATAATCTTTATAAGTTATGGTGTAAAAGATTAATTGAGTTTTTTGGAGTCATTACACCAAGCTCTATGCTTAGTGGCATGATGCAGGTGGTTTAATATGAATCCATCTCAAATTCAACAAAAAATTCTTTATGGATATGCGAAGGCAGGAATTAAGCTAGGCGCTTATTTTTCTTTATATCGCTCTTCAACTCCAATTAATCCAATCGCTAGTGGAAATTTAATCGGCAATATTCGCATGTCTCCCAGTGTAAATTGGGAGTACAACAAAGCAAATACGTATGGAAATAATCAATTTAATGCATGCATCGATGCGCGACGATCGAACTCTCCATTCAGCGCGAGAGTAGGTGATTTTTTAATTCCTGCCGTTGACCCAGATAGTGGCGTTATAGAGCTTGATAATCGATTCTTTGTTCAATCACTTCAATTTGATTTGCCTCCTAGAGTTGTCGAATGTAACGAAACGATTTCAATTGTTCGCCCTACACAGACAACAGGCGTGGGAAATTTAGGGTATGTCGGATATACAAAAGCATCTTCTATAACGATTGTTAGTGGGATGCCTTGTGCTTTTCTATTGCAAAGTTCCGGTGGTCAGGCTGATACGAAATTACCTACAGATACACGCGTGGCTAATTGGACTATCTATTTACCAAATTTAGGAAATGTTTTTATTCGTAATAACGACATCATTATTGATTCAGACAATCAAGAATTCGCTATTTATGAAAATGAAAACACAGACCTTGGATGGCGATTGAGAGCCGTACAAATTGTTAATTATAGGTGATAAATGCCAGGTTTATTTGATGTATTGAATACATTAGCGACCGAGGTAACAACAGCTTGTTACCCGAATGGCACATCTTCGCCTTCAGTTACTGGTAAACAAATTTCTATCGAGCAAGGTTTTCCTATTAGAACTCAAGAAGATGTTGATATGGATGCTGGATACTCGCACGTTTATTTATATCCAACATCAATGGAAAGAGTAGTTACGAAATTCCAGCGTGATTATCAATTGTTGAATTTAAGCCCTGCAACTCTCTTATTAATAGTGAGTGGTAATAAAGTTACTGTCACCGGGATTGTCTCAATACCTCAAGCGGTAATGATTATAAACAACGGCATTGGTTATGCTTATCAAGTTCAATCAGGAGATACATTAGATGCTATTGCCGCCAATGCAGCCTCTCTTATTCCTGGGGCTTCTGCTTCTAATAATATCATCACTATTTCTGGCTCTTATAGTTTAGCAGCTCGTGTTGCTACCAATTATTCGGCAGGAGAAGAGCTTGCCAGAATAGAAAGAAAATTTCAGATCGTGGTTATCTCACCCAATCCAACTGATCGCGCAACCATACTTAACGCAGTTGATGTTTATTTAAAGCAGAATTTTAGAATAGTTGGTTCTGATGATTTCTATTTATTGCTTTTTTATCAAGACACACCTGTGACCGATATGCTTGAACATGAAGAAGTATATAAGGGCACACTAGAATACATTGTGCAATATCCAACAACTTACATACAGAATTTCACGACGATTGCGGACCCATTTGTTAACTCTTTAACGGCGAATTGGCAATGAATAAACAGGAAAAAATTAAAAAAAGCTTGGAACTATACAAAGAACTAAGCAAAGAAATAAATGAAGCAAATGATGAAGCAAAACAAAAAAAGAATTTTTATTTTGTAGTAAGACAGCCTTTCGATAACTATCAACGCGGCGACCATATTACAGAAATCAATGAAATTGAACGAATTGAAAAACAAAGGTTATTAAATTTAGTAATGAAAGTTAATACAAGGAATTAAGCTATGCCAATCGTTCCCGCTGGTAGTATAAATTTTTCAACTGTTGGTGTGCCTGGCGTAATAGTCCAAGTATTGCCACCAAATCCATTATTGAATGGTGTGCCAACTAATATTATTGGCGGTGTTGGTACGGCATCTTGGGGTCCCGTCAACTCTCCAACTGTAGTAGGCACTTTACAAGAAGGAATTAATTATTTTGGTCTTCCCGTTGCGAGAACTTATGACTTAATGACCGCCGTTTATGCTGCGATGCAGCAAGGCGCTAATAGCTTTGTTCTAGTTCGGGTAACCGATGGCACGGACACGGCAGCAACAGCTAATTTAGCTGACACTAACTCTGTAAATGGTGCTGTTTTAACTTCGATTCATACAGGCAGTTATCCAAATTCAACCTCCGGAAACTGTCAAGTCAATGTCTCGAATAGCGCGATTGTTGGAAGTTACAAAGTTACTATTTCTTTTGCAAATGGTGTCCCAGAAGTATTTGATAATATCAGCGGATCAGGCCCTGTATTTTGGTCTAACTTAGTTAATGCAATTAACTTAGGACAAAATCAACTACGCGGTCCTTCTCAGCTTTGTACTGCACTAACAACCAACGTAATAAGCTCAATTAGTGTTACCAGTCCAGGAAGTTATGCAACGATGCCATCTGTTGGGATTGTGGGACCTGGAAGTGGCGCTGTCTTGGCTCCATCAATGAAAGCTGTTTCTGATTCAGTCGTTGCCGCGGGCTCCGGTTATGCACCCGCTGACACAATCACATTGACGGGTGGTACTCATTCCAGCGCTGCTATATTAACTGTTGTGAATACAACGCTAGCTAGCCTCGCAATTAATGCTGTCGGTAGTGGTTATGCTGTAGACGACACAATTACATTGTCTGGTGGCACCGCTTCTATTCCCGCGGTTATCAAAGTAACAAGCGTAAGTACAGGTACTATTACAGGTGTAAGCATCGTAAGCGGTGGTTCATATACTGCAAATGCTGCGTCATTTACTCAGGCTAGTACTTCGGGTTCTGGCACGGGAGCCACATTTAACACTACTGAATTTGGTGTATTGACTGCGAGTGTAACTACACCAGGTTCTTATACCGTACTGCCTTCGAATCCTGTGGCCCAAGGTTCTACATCAGGAACAGGTAGCGGCGCGACATTTACTGTTTTGTGGGGATTATTATCGGTTGCTGTTTCAGGCACCATGACTGGTTATAACTCTTCTGATGTTTTTACCGTGACAGGTGGCGGTGGTACAGGGGGCGCAAGTGGCACAATTGTATTAAGCGGCGCTACTTCTCCGGCTCTTGGAACTGTTTCATTTTCCGGCGGAACAGACGGTGCAATCAATATTTCAAGCGCAATAATGCTAGGTAGTGATACAGCTACGCCTAGAACAGGTATGTACGCTCTAAGAAATACGAATGCAAGCATTGCAATGTTGATAGATCTTTATGATCCAACCTCTTATCAAGCTCAAAATACCTTCGCTAATCAAGAAGCCTTATACATGGTTTCGGTAGAAGCTCCTAGTAACCAAGATAACATTGCTAATATGGTATCTATTTTACAAGGCGCTTCTGTTCAAAGCCCTACTAGCTATAACTTTAAATTAATGGGCGGAGACTGGGTTTACTTTAACGATCCATTTAATAGCATTACTCGCTTAATTAGTCCTCAAGGATATGTTGCGGGCATTCTAGCTGTAACGCCACCTAGTGGGTCATCATTAAATAAGCAAATGACAGCTATTGTTGCAACTCAAAAATCTTTTGAGCAACGCGTATATTCAGACGCTGATTTACAAACGCTTATTACCGCTGGCGTTGATATTGTTACTAAACCTATTCCGTTGTCGCCAAGTGTGTTTGGTGTTCGTCTTGGATGTAATACAAGTACAAGCGTCGTCACTAAGTTTGATAACTATCCGCGAATGGTTAACTTCATAGGAAGAACTATTCTAAGTGGCATGGGTTCATTCATTGGCTTGCCACAAACGCCAGATGTACAACGACAAGCTCGGGATACAATCAGCACTTTTCTTTCAAACTTACAGCAGCTCGGATTGATTGGAACACTAGATGGATCGCCTGCATTCTCCGTTATTTTAGATAGCTCAAATAACCCACCAAATCAAGTGGTTCTTGGATTTATGCAAGCTGATGTACAAGTGGTGCTATTCAGTATCGTTCAACAATTAGTAGTTAGTCTACAGGCTGGCGGCAATGTAAGTATTCAAGTATTGCCTCCACAAGTAACCCAAGGTCAATAATAAGGAGTCACCAACATGCCAGCAAATGGATTAAGTACCGGTATAGATCACAAGCTTACGTTTAATGATATAAATGGCGTTCAGCATTATGCCATTCTGGAATCTTTCACAGCTAAAGAAGATTCGCCAATAGGAAAAGAAGTAGCAATGGATGGTAACGTGCGACATCCCAAATTTCATCAAGGTTGGAGTGGTAGCTTTGTTTTGCAAAGGTCAAATAATGTAATGGATAATTACATAGCAATACAAGAAGCTTCTTATTATCAAGGAGTAGATCAGTTGCCTATGATAATCACTGAAACAATTGCTGAGGTAGATGGATCGATTTCTCAATATCAGTATACGAATGTAGTTATAAATTTAGAGGATGCAGGTAATTGGTCCGGTACAGAAATTGCCAAGCAACGTATTTCGTTTATGGCAAGCAGACGTTTAGAAATTATAAATAACTCATAAAGGTGATTGATGAAGCCAAGTGAAAAAATATTATGTAATCCATTTGATGGAAAAGAAGTTAAAGACAAGAATGGAAGAATTATTACATTAAGAAAGCCAAACATTCTTGATCGCTATGATTTATTTAGCGCATTAGAAAACGATGCTAAAAATCCGATGTGTTTATCATTTGCAATGACTTTACTACACGTTGCAAAAATAGACGGTGTAGTTTTTTCTTCTCCAAGAAGTATTAAAGAATTTAGAGTAGCACTATCGCATTTAGGTGACGAAGGCAACGAAGCCGTCATGGAATATATTAACAGTGTTGGTTCTCAAATGACTGAACAAGAGGAGAAAGAAAGCGCAAAAAAATAGTTAACGATGCGCCAACTAGACAGGCTCTATATTTGGTTTCTAATGGCGTACCTTTCGATGTTGCTTTTGCGCTTGATGATTTGACTCGTATTTCTTGGTTTATCATTATCTTAGAAGATAAGCATAATGTTAAATTCAATTTTTTATCAATGCAGTTTGAGGAGGCGAAAAGATGAAAGAATTTTCAAATTTTGACGCTTTCTCAAAGCACATCGATCTTATGGTTAATAATTACAATGAAAGGGAATTTAAAGCCTTAAATTTCCTCGGAGAAGTATTAGAAGAAGAAGCAAAAGATAAAATTGGATGGTTGCAAACTGGCGCTGGTCCATTCGAAAACTGGCCTGAACTAGCAGACTCTACAAAACAAGACAAAGAACGAAAGGGCTTGGTCTTTAATGAAGATTACAATCCTTTGTTTAGAACAGGCGAATTGAAAGACTCTATACATCATGTCGTCAATAAATTTAATCATGAGCTTTATGTCGGATCGGATAGTGATATAGCACTCTACCAAGAGTTAGGCACTAAAAATATTCCTCCTCGATCTTTTTTAGGATTAACTTTCTTTAAAGAAAAAGCTGAAATAGAGTTTATATTAGGTTTGTTTTTATTGTATTGGATTATGCAAGAAAGAAAGACACTAAAGAGGTTAATACATGGAAGCATATAAGGTCTGGGCGACTCTGTCGATCAAGGGGGATGCTCACAAGAAAATGGAGCAATTTGCCTCATTAACAAAAAAAGCTTCCAATGAATTAGCAAAGTTTCAACGTCTTTTAAAACCTATAGCTGGCATGTTTGAAAAAATGGCAGCGAGTTTGAAAATTCTTAATCCTGAATTTTCAAAATTTTCTACAACGATGGTTCGCTTAAATGTTAATACAGCCAATAGCCGAGATGTTTTAAATTCATTTAATAATACAGTTAATGCAGCAGCTAACAGGATGGCTTCTGCAACAAGTAGAGCAAATAGTTTTGCAGCAAGCTTAAACGCCGTTGCTGTACAAAGCGGTTTATCCTCTAAAGCAATGGGCATGATGAGAGGCTCAAGCCTTAAATCAGGAGCGATGGCATCAGGTGGTAGCAATAAATTCCTATTGGGTGCTGCAAGCGGACTTGGTCTCACCAATCCATTATTTATGGCTGGGGCAGGTGCAGCAGCACTTGGAATACATGGATTTAAGCAAGAGTCAGAATATCAACGCAGCATTCTGCAATTAAGAGCGCAAGGATTCACAGGCAATCAAATTGCAGAAGCGAATGCTATTGCAAATCAAGTTAGACCCGGCATATCACAAGTGGATATGATCCAAGCCATTGTTGATGCGCAGATGGCAACACGAAACTTTAATCAAGCAAAAATATTAGCGCCTATTCTTGCCCAAGGGAAAATGTCAGCAAATGTTATTTATGGCGGCATGACTCATAAGCAACAGCAAGATTTGATAAGGGTGTCAGAATTAGCAGGTGGATCTAATACTCAAAACATGGCTAATTGGCTGACTGTTGCTTTGCAAATGATGGCGACTTCTGGCGGTACGATTATGCCTCAAGAGCAACGTACTTTCTTCCGCCAAGCAGCGGGCTCTATGTCGAGATTATCTCCTTTAGGCTATTTAGCAATGGAGCCTATGTTGCAAGAACTCGGAGCATCCAGAACAGGGACAGCATTAACAACAGGAATTTTGTCTTTAAGTAATCCACAAATTTCTCATTTTGCTAGATATAAAGTTGATCGCTTAAAAGCTTTGGGATTGTGGGATAATAAATCAAATCGCGTGAATGCTTCTGCGCTAGATACATTACAAACTGATCCTTTCTTATTTTTGAAAAATTTCTGGTTGCCAGCATTAGCTAGAAAGGGAATTACATCACCCGGCGGTATTCAAACAGAAACCATGGCCGACTTACCAAGAACATTTGGGCAATTCATGCTGTTGATGTTTAAAAATATGGAAAAAATTGATAGATCTCGAGCGCTTGCTGGTCATGCGATGGGTGGAGATGAGTTAAAACGACTTTCAATGACCCAAGGTCCTGAGCAGCAAGGATTTGCAGTGCTTAGACTTAGCAAGGCTTTTGATACGCTTTCAGATTCAATAGGAAAACTATCTAGTCCTCTTGTTATCAAAACTTTGAATGCTATATCTCAATCGTTTGAAAATCTCGCGAAAATGATTACAAAATTAAATAGCGGTGACATAAAAGGTGGTTTAAAAGATATGGCGACTAATCTCGTTAATATTACACCTGTAGGGTATCTAGGTTCTAAATTAATGGGGGGATGGGGTTCAAATGTCGCGCCACCTAAGCCATCTGCTGGAAATAATCAGATGTCAGGACATGTTTATTTGGATTCTCGGAAAGTAGGAAGTGTCTTTTGGTCGGGCGCTGGTTCATCTATTCAATCCTACGTGCAGCACGGAACCTCGGGCGTCAACACATTAACCGCTCCAGTCTATCCAGGAGTAAATCATTTAGGATGGCAAGGTCAATGACAACTTTTTTAACGTTAGGAAATGTGACATTTGCTAATTTTGAAATTCCTGAGCGCATTAATTTTGGCGGTGAGCAGGCATTAGCAGTAAAACAGCTTGTAGGCGGTCAGCGTGTTATTGATGCTATGGGTCGTATTGATGATGACATTTCCTGGTCTGGTTTGATGTTCGAAAGCACCGCATCATTCAGAGCGCAATATTTAGATAATATGCGTATGATTGGCGCCCAGCTTCCATTAACTTGGGGCATATTTAATTATCTTGTGGTCATAAAAAGTTTTCGTGCGAATTTTGAAAGAAGCTATCAAATACCATATTCCATTACGTGCACTGTTATTCAGAACTTAAATAATCCATTACCTATTCTTTTGCCAGTGGGATATAACGATGCAATCATAGCGGCAATGACCCAGTTAAATGATTTAGCATTATTAATTAAAAACCCATCAATCACGAGCGCAATGGCATTGGTTGCATCCGCTTTAAATAATATTCCATCCGTCCAAGATGCGACTCCTACACAGTTGATACCGTTGGTCAGCTCTATAGAAAGCGCACAATCAACGATTGCATCTGTAATTAGCTCGGTTAACTCAGGGGTGTTTTCATGAGTGAAGCAATGAACCTTCAAGCGCAAAATTTAGAACAACTGAATAATTTATATTTGATGCAATCATTGCTAACCAACATGCAAACGAATATTTATTTAATTGAGCAAGGAGCTGCTGGGCAAATTATCCAAGTTTCAAATGCAAACCTTTTTCAATTAGCTGCGCAATATTACGGGGATGCAACGCTCTGGACAACTATTGCTGAAGCAAATGGTTTAACTGACCCTGTCGTGCAGCCTACAATTACAATGACGCTGACAAATACTATCTTCTTAACTTTAGGTGGTTTTGTTACTGCTGGCCAAAGTGTAGAGGTAGATTTAACCTTTATTCTCTCGGGAACTCCCGTTAAGTACGTTTACATCACACAAGAACTAGATACCTTGCAGTCTGTCGCAGCTAATCTAGCTGCAAAAATACCCGGGGCATTGGCAATTGGTAATTTAATTACGTTGCCATCTTATACAAGTATTGCTATGAGTGTTTCGCTCTTTCTAAATATCGTAATCCCACAATCTACAGTAGACCAAGCGGGAATATTGGAGGTTGTTTAATGTTAAGTTCTGCTATTAGTCCTTTTAATAACTCGCCATTTGCAGGACAATTAAGACAGCCTAGAGCCATCGTTGTTTTAAATGATGGACAAAATAACATCCCCGTTCTCTGGGAAGATCTACAGGTTCAAACAACAACTTTTTACATCGCAGATAATTACACTGTCACTATTCCGCTTTATGGGCAAAATCCTATTTTGAATCTACAATATTGGTCAGCAATTACCGATTTAACAGTGAGAATTTATATTGGATTTCCCGCAAATCCCAATGCTTATAATATTGGTGACTTGACTCCATTTATGACCGGAACGGTTGATCTAATGGATATTGACCCAGTTAGCGCAAGAGTGACGTTGTCAGGAAGAGACTTAACGTCAAAATTTATTGATAATAAAATTACTAGTCTTTATTCGAATCAAACTGCTTCATCAATCGTAACCAAAATAGCTGAATCACGCGGATTGAGTGCTCAAGTAACACCTACAAGTGGAAATGTGGGTAGATATTTCAAAAATTTTATATCCAATGCTCAGAATCTTTCTATTAAACAAATTACAGAATGGGATTTGTTAACTTTCTTGGCGCAACAATCGGGATATGTTGTTTATGTAATAGATCAAACCCTCTATTTTCAGCCTGCGCCTATTAATCAACCCAACCCGTATGTTATTAATTTTCAGCCTCCGCAATCGCCTGGGGGTTTCCCAACTTTTCCAGGAATGGATTTGCATTTTAAAAGGTCGCTCACACTAGCGAAAGACGTGATTATTAATGTAGTTGTGCCTACTAATCCACAAACGGGTAAATCATTCACTAAATCAGCGAAATATGTGAGGCGTCCAAGAGGTACGGCTAATCTACCGGCGCCTGGTGGGACAACACAAACTTATAACTTTATCTTTGCAGGCTTAACGCAAGAGCAAGCTCAGCAACAGGCTAATACCTTAGCCCAAAATATAACACTTCAAGAAATAGTTATGTCAGGAACAATGCCCTTAGATACTACTTTGATAAAAGGTTCTCAAATACAGGTAAAAGGTACAAATACCGCTTTTGACCAAATTTATTATTTAGATTTAGTCACGCGTCATTTCAATGCAGCTACATGCTTTCAATCCATCGTTTTTAAAAATATCAGTTCAGATTCAATTTTTCAGGGTAGTTAAAATGGAAAAGTTCTTAAACATAATGAAGCTACAAGCTAGTCTTGCGAATAATGCCAGAGCGCAAACTGCATTAGGGACCATCGTCGCATATGATGAAAATAATTATTATGTAAATTGTGAACTCTATCCAGCCGATCCTAACAATCCCGCCTCGCAACCGACTTTTACTGGATGGATTCCTTTAGGCAGTCCGTGGGTAGGTAATGGCTGGGGGTTTTTCGCACCTCCAAACATTGGAGATACTGTTGCAATCGAATATCAAGAAGGCAGTTTTCAGAATGCAGTAGCAACAATGCGATTTTTCCAATTAGATAATAACTTGGCGGTTCCTTCCGGTGAGATGTGGCTTGTGCATGAAACAGGGTCATATATCAAGATGACGAATAACGGTAAAGTTTCAATTAATTCTACCAATGAAATTGATATCACTGCGCCAGCTGTAAATATCGGAGGCACTATTAGCTTGGGCGATTTGGGTTCGGCTCTAAGTGGGTTTTTAAATGGTGCTGCGATGTCAGTTTATAATAGTCATACGCATACGGCGCCATCAGGTGGGGGTATTACTAGCGCGCCGATTGAGCAAATGTCTGGGTCAGATTTGAGCACTAATGTATTAGGTAATTAGTTAAAGTAATACTCTAACTTTAATCTATATCAGTTTGATTTATATATTGTTCCATGTATAACATTGGGTTAAAATAAAACAATGTTATTCAGGGAAGAGAGTTATGCAATCGCAGAGCACCCCCCAAATCTTATACGACGTGAATCACAAATTCGGTCAAGATATTCAATCTGCCGCAAATGGTGATCTAGGATTGGTAAGCGGCGCTCAAAGAAGCCAGCAAAGAGTATTAAGAAGGCTTTTAACGGCGATAAATTCCTATATATGGCACATAGAGTATGGGGCGGGACTGTCAAGTTTCGTTGGTCAACCTCTTTCTTCAGATAATTATGACCAAATTAAATCATTAATTCTCTCAAATATGTTCAATGAACAGTCGGTATCGCAAACGCCTCCGCCAGTTATTACTATTCAAAATATTGGTAATGCGATCGCTGTACAAATCAACTATACAGAAAATCCTACTCAAAACCCCATTGTATTAAATTTTGATTTGGGTACTTAAACATGCCATTACCATTACAATCGTTTCAAGATCTAGTTGATAATCAAGCTGCTGCAATCCTTAGCTCTTCTACTGACTTAGTTGATTTCCAAGATGGATCGGTCTTAAAAGCAATTATCGAAAGCAACGCTGGAAATTCAATTTGGATTCAAGCCTTGATTTCGTCTCTTTTGGCGGCTGCTCGTTTACAAACATCCTCTGGAAATGAAGTTGATACTTTTATCAATGCTTATGGAAATACACGCAAACCTGCCTCCCAAGCAACGGGAAGCGTTACATTTTCGAGAACAATAACTACATCCATTTCGTATATTCCGGCAAGCACAACGCTGGTTAGCGCATCTTCATTAAAAAATGTCGTTTTCACAACTTATATTGATACAACAAACCCAGCGTATGATCCCACTACAAATAGTTATTTAATTAATACCGGAATTTCGTCAGTGACAGTGCCAGTTCAATGCAACACTGCCGGGACGATTGGAAATGTATTAGCAGGACAAATTGATACGATCAATTCCGCGCTTGTGAATGTTAACTCTGTCACAAATGGCTCCGATTTCACGAATGGCGCAAATATTGCAAGCGATGCGCAAGCTATAGCTGGATTCCCTCTTTATTTGGCTGGATTATCAAAAGCAACGTATTCAGCTATTGCCTCAGCAGTTGCTAATGTTGCGGGTGTAACGCGATACACTATTGTTGAAAATCAAAATGAATCAGGTGCTACACAGCTAGGTTATTTTTATGTTGTTATCGATAATGGCCTGGGGACCATTCCTGATAATGTTAAAGCAAATGTGCAAAATGCTGTATCTAGCACAAGAGGATTAGCTATACAGTGGAATGTAGATAAAGCCACTGCAAATTTATGCTCAGGTCTTACAGCCACAGTTTATGTTCCGGCAGGAACTACAACAGCACAGCAGAATCAAATTACTGCAAATTTGAAACAGAATGTACAGAACTTTTTGGCGACTTTGCCTATCGGCGGAACATGGTATTTTAGCCGAGTTTTTCAGTTAATTTATGATGCTAGTCCACTGATTCTTGATGTAATAGGAGACTCCGTTTTATTAAATGGGGACACTATTGACTTTGAATCAACCTCACTCCAAGTCCCTACGATCAACCCAAGCACTATTGTATTAACCTATCAAAATCCATGAGGTAGAAATGGCAGTCGGTGACCAGAATGATATTTATAATAGGTTGATAAGCCAACTACCCCCATGGTTCGGTACCGATCACCCTAATTTAGATGCTTTGCTTGCTGCTTATGTTGGTTTTACAAGAAGTATTAAGACTCCTACAACAGCATATTTTCATTATAATAACCAATATTTATATGCCAAACTTCAATTAAGAGTTCAAACCGCTACTGACATAAATCTAGACTTAATAGCGCAGGATAATTTCGGCCCAAATTTACCAAGACTTCCTAACGAAACTGACGGTTCCTATCGCCAAAGAATTCTTGGTAATTTACCTCCACAAGGCGCTACGCGCCAGGCAATGATTAATAAGTTATTCATATTAACTAGGCATATTCCAGTTATTATCGAACCCCAAAGCGGCATCGATCAAGGTTATTATCATCAGCCCGCAACTCTTGCTTATAATACGTATGGAGCATACGGCTCATTCAGTTATCCATATCAATTCTGGGTTTATGCATTTTTAGATTCATATACAGGAATGGGAAAATATCCCGGATACAATTTAAATTCCTATGCCTCAGCATTTTCAATTTCATCAGGCGGCTCAAGTTATAACGTTGGAGATTTCATAACGCTTGCGGGTGGTGTGTTTTCATCTCCTATTATTATGCAAGTAAATACTGTTTCAAGCGGCGCTATAACTTCTGCAACAATTTATAAAGCAGGAGTATATCAGGAACCATTACCATCTAATCCATTATTACAGAACAGCACAACAGGCTCAGGTTCCGGCGCCTCATTTAATATAACTTGGTCTGCATTTATTCCTAACATGGGTTATTCAGCCGTTAATTCAGGATGGTACGGGAGCTTTTCATTAGAAAATGCAAGTGTAACTTTCGAGGATGTAAACCAAGTCGTACAGAACACAAAAGTATTGGGAACATTGCAACATATAATTATTAATTATGTATAAGGAATTGGTATGTCACTTTCTAGAAACGGTCGAAAAATAGTTTATACAAATGAAACACCATTTGAGACAGACGTGCTTTACTCTAATTTGTTTAACATGGTAAATGCTAGTTATCTTGCAAGTGCAATATTAGGTTATCCAAATAGTAATGCTACATTGGTTTCTGGATTGCCATGTACTCAAAATACATCGCCAAACATGTCAGTCCTTATTGGCTCTGGTGTAATGTTTAATTTTCAAGAAATGGATGCGACAGCATATAGCTCTGTTCCATCTGATACGGCTACAACTGATAAATTATTTAAGCCATATATTCAAACTACACAATGGAATACGTCTGACAATACCGCTCGTGGTAATTTAATCGGGCTGCCTTTAACTTTTACTGCGCCAGGATCGGGGACGACGAATTACCTTTTGCAGGCAACTTTTTTAACGACGGACACGGATGTAACTAACCGTCCTTATTTTAATCCACTAGATCGTGAACACGCTATTTATCAAACCGCACCTGAAACACGCTGGGATACTATCTATTATTCACTAAAATCTGCAACGTCTCCGACCATTCCCACCCCCGACGCTGGTTATGTAGGTTTGTATGTAATTGCGATTCCTTCTGGTACAACTCAGATTTTAAATAGCAATATTTCCGTTTATTCTGGGGCGCCGTTTATTACAGAATCTTTGACTCAGAAAGTATCTTATACGTCTTTGCAGGCATTAAAGCCTTTGTTTGGGCTAGACACAGGAAGTGCAAATGCCTATGTGATGACCGCCACTCCCGCATATACTCAATTGGTTGCAGGCACAACAGCATGGGTAAAAATCGCCAATACAAATACTGGCGCATCGACTTTAAATGTTAGTGGACTAGGTGCGGTATCGGTTCAATTAGTTACATCCGCAGGATTAAGCCCTTTAGTTGGTGGTGAATTAAAATCCGGGATGATAGCTCAATTTCAATATGATGGTTCTGTTTGGCAATTGCAAAATCCTGTTTCTGATACTTCTATGCCCATCGGAGCCATGCTAGATTTCGCAGGCACGGTTGCCCCTTCTGACTTTTTATTATGCGACGGGACGGCGTATAGCCGAACAACTTATGCAGCTTTGTTGTCTGCGATTTCATTTGCGCAGAGTGGAACATTGAACACTACAACTACTATTACAGGATTAAGCAGCACCTCTAATATGTATGTAGGTCAGCCTTTAGAAGGTACCAACATTCCAGCTAGCACAACGGTAGCATCTATTATAAATAGTACATCAATCACCATTTCTAACGCGGCAACAGGGTCAGGAGCAAGCACATTAACATTCTTCAATTGGGGGAATGGGGATGGTTCGACGACATTTAACGTTCCGGACTATTCAAGATGCGTAAGTATTGGTTCTGGTGGCGCGGCGATTTCTGGTCCAGGCATTGTGGTAGGCCAATATGGCGGTGAAGAAACGCATACATTGAGCACTAGTGAGGTTCCAAATCTTAACGTAACCGTAAGTGATACTGAAACGACAGGAAATGGTACGCCAACGGCGTCAGGACTAGTAACAGTTAATACCGGCGCCGCTGTAGGGTCGCATACATTTACTAGCACTGGTTCCACTACAAATGGTGGTGGCGGTGCGCACAATATCATGCAGCCTTCAAATGTTGCCATGAAAATCATTAAATTTAGGTAAATTTTAATCCGAGCCGATGTCGTAAGTCATCGGCTTGGAAATTTCATGACCAACCTCAAAAATCACGTAAGCCATACTTAAGAGTAGAGCGCTTGCTGAGAATAGAAGTAAGTTCTTAAATATGCTCATATTGTTAGCTCGTAATTTTCATTTTCGGGATCGAAGGTTTCTTCTGGATAAAATCTAACTATTTTATATCGCCTGAGTTTATCATTCATATACAATGCTTCAACATCAACAATATATGCTAAATTTTGCCAAGATTTGCTAAATCCTTGAGTATTAATTATATCTTGTTTGAGTTGATCATTTTCAAAAATTACTTTGATTGGTCTTTTAGTAATATTTTCAATTATTGCCATATCACCTGTTTTTGAATCTTTGGCGAATCTTGTTTGGTACCAAATTAATAGCTGTTTATTGTATTTCGATTGCTTTTCTTCGGCAAAGTTGTCAATCTCTTTTCTTATTTTATTTTGGATCGCATTTGCTTCTGTTGAATTAATGGTTATATTAATATTTTGAGTAGCGCCATCTTGCGCTATAAATTTTATTGTGGAGCCTGGATCATTAGCTACTGGACTTAAGCATTCGGAGAGTTGCTGCAAATCTTTTTTATCATAATTAACAGGCTTTTCTTTAGACCCTACCAAGAAATAATCAAAAGATTTTTTCAGATATCCAAGAAAATCAAAACATGTATTAAAAGTCTCTATTAATGTAAATGGTTGATTATTTATCAATGTAACAAGTTCAATTATAATAGAGCCTGATTTGATAGTTTTTATATATAGGCCGCTTCTTTCTGACGCTTCCAACCCTTGTCTTTCTAAAAATTTATCGAACTGTTGTGAAAGGTTGAGCAAAGACAATGTTAAAGATGGCAGTGATATGCTTTCTTTATTGTGAATTTCCAATAAAATTTTATTTTCCATACTGATCTCGATGATAAACGTCAAACAATATTATTTTGTTTTTTTAATATTGTAAGCATTTTATTAAGATTAAATTTTAGACTAGATTTTTCGATTATTAGCGCTAGCATTTTGTTTAAGAAAAATCCCGCGAAAAAATAATACCAGACAGAGGAGGGGTGTATTTGTATAAAAAATATCGATATGATTAAAAATAGAAACGATGTGAATGTTACAACTTTATTATGTCGCAGCTTAAGAATTAATCCCCTAATCGTGATTTCGAGCATGTCACTTTGCAGTCCGTCGAGCATATTTTTCCTTAAAAAAGTTTGTCTAATACGGTTCGAACAATCAATATCTTACATAAACAGTGTGATTAATAAATAATCTTTTTATTATACATTGAAAGATATTGAAATAATTGATTAGATTTATATTATTTTTGATAATATAATTCGACTATTAATCAATAGGTCGTAGGTTCGATCCCTACACGGCCCACGAATATCAAGGCTTAGAAGCCATCAACCCTGGTGGCTTGTCTAATAACCCCATTACTTGTCTAATATTTCTTTTATCGGAACTATTTTTTTATGATTTCTGATATAAGTTTTCTCGGTCAAATATACGCTTGAATGGCCCAATAATGAACTAGCATGTTCAGGATTTTTTGCGTCACTTGCTGCCTTGGCTCTTATGTCATGAAACGTAAATGATTCTTGGATTAAGCCTCTCTCTAGCGCTTTTTTCATTGTCTTTTGCCAAACAGTAGAGAAGCTGTCATAAGTCATTGGTGCCCCCCTCCTGTTACAAAATAATGTGAAGCTATGAATTACGGACCTAGGAAGGCTTCTAATTTTATTAACGCACTCCCTCAATGGATCTGTCCACATAATTAGCAGCTTAACCCCGGTTTTACTTTGTTCAATTCTTATACCCTCGTCTGTTAGATCAGAAATTTTAATTCTTAGGATGTCTCCGATTCTCTGACCTGTTAAATAGGCAATATCCATCATAAGTTGGATTACGGTAGGCGCTATTGACCTCAAAGCTATAAATTCATGATTCTCTATGTAACGACGCCTCGGCTTTTCTGTTATACGTTTAACATTTCGACAGGGATTGTCTCTGACTACGCCCCATCGAATAGCCATAGTAAAGACATGGCTTAATAGAGATTTCTCTCTGTTAGCGCTTACTTTCGCTTTTAATGCGCGTTTATCAAGGTATCTGTAGATATCGACAGGCGTCACCTCGTCTGGCTGCATGTCGCCAAACCAAATTCTCAATGGCTTTATATTTGCTAAATTAGATTTATGACTAGCTTCAGATTTTGCAGGAGCGATTTCAATCATGTATCTGTCAAAGAGATGATGCATTGTTGTTATTTTTTTTGAATCGGGATTAATTTTTTTCGCCCAATTGGCTATTGCTTCTGTAAATGTTGATCCAAGCCGGTGCCATTTGTTCTTTGTATCGACGTAATGATAAGCATTATGTTTGAAGTAAACACGCGGTGGTAAATGCTTATCTTTTTTTCTCAACCTTGGCATTAATTTAAACCCATAAATGCATTAAGTGCATCTTCATTTGGCTCGGCTCTTCTTTTTTGTTTGCTTGTTGATATTCCTAAAATTTGTTCAACTTGAATTTTAAGTATTCTAGGCTTGCCGTCTCCACCAATAAAAAATTTAAAACCATTATGTCTTAACCATTTGATTTGCGAAGCCGTTTGCTTATATCCAGTCATGCTTATTAACTCTTCATCTGTTAAAAACATAATATTTTCCTTATTGCATTTCTTTTAATTTTTCTTTATGTTTTTTTTCTACTACTTCTGCAAAAAAATTAAAAAATTGTTTTAATTCGCACTCAATCATCAGTCTAGTTTCTGAAAATTTTAGTTTTTCTCCTTGTGTAGCGAGCACACATGCACATAAAATTCGAGAATACATCAGATTAAATTTTCTCAAAAGTTGTAAAAAACCTTCTTGTTCTAAACTATTCGCCATCTCTCCAATGCATTTAAAAATTGATATCTGTATTAATCCTATTTGTTCGTGTAGAGGTAGACCGTGAAGTTCTTGTTCGTAAATTTCCATAATTTATCCTTATTGCATAGTTTTCGATTTTTCTTTTAGTCTTTCTTCGAGAATTTTAGTGTGCGCTTTTATGAAAGTAGCAGTATTTTTTTGTAGACAATCTTTAATTTGATTAAATACCTCGCTGTTGTTGTCAATTGTTGCTACTACCATATTCAAAGTTTGGGCATGCATTGTTTTGATAGTTATCATCGTACTTAAAAAATGCTCACAGTCGAAATAATCCGCAGCAATTTGAATGGAACGCAATATAGATACTTCAATTTTTCCAAATTCATCTCTCATTTTTTGTAAATCTGTCTCTTTCATTTTCATTCCTTTCTAAATGGAGACGCCTAGCTGCCACAGGATGGTAAGGACAGGTAAGAATAAAACAGCTAAGCGTCATAAAGTTTGCCGCATTTATTCCATCCGTGCGGCGCGGACTAATGACCCCAGGTTTAGGGCGGATTCTTACTTAACTTTCTTTTGCAATTTCTTGTCTAACTTCGTTACTTCTTTCACTATAAAACTATTCATCTTTTCAATTAATGTTTTCGCTAAATCGCTCAATTGAAATTCTGGTTTTTGTTTTTTAGGTCTTGCCATTTTTACTCTCCATATTTAGTTAATTTTTTAATACCATTAGGTAACGGACTTTCTTTAATCTTTAATTTCTTCGTGCTTATCATCTCGGAAACAAGATTAAAAATTGTTTCTTGTATATCATTAATGACATACCCAGTTTCATCATGATCGGCTATTTGTTCTTTCATGCAACAAATTAATCTTGCTGTAATGTGTCCAACAAGTGTTGATAGAAATGAAAGCGCTTCATTTCCACTCATTGGAGTAAACTTATTAAGATGCTTTGCTGCTTCATCCCATATTTGACCTGCTGCTTGATCGCCAATTATGTGCATAATGCGAATGATTTTTAAATTTCGTTCACTTAAATCTTCGTCTTTTAATATTTTCCCAATGCTCATTTATTAATACCAATTTGGTAACAGATGCCGGATTTTCACCTGCCGCACACTACCCAATGAGGGGTCAAGGAGTTTGAAACCCCTTAGCGCCGCGCACGCCTCGATCTGTTGTAATAATTTGGTGAAAGTATTCTGGACTAACCAGACGGCTTTAGTGTCTGTGCTTTTTCACTACTTCCCCGACACCCCTGCACGCGCAAGCAGGACGATACTTTCATAATCTATTTAATTATTAATGTTTTTCCACGTTCTAATTTTGCGCCATCTATTTCAAAACCATCTTTGATTTCTTTTGCAATAGCTTTTTTATCTATTGTTATTGTTTCTTTAGTAATTTTGTAACAATCAGGGATTGCATCCGCATCGAAAATCACGACAGCCGGAGGATTGTTTCGCGTCTTAATTTCAAATTCTGCACATTTAATTGGGTCAAGTAGTCCTGATTTTTCTATATCTTGAATAATAAAATCGCTCAGCGTTTGAATCTGAGAATTAATACGTTTTAAACGTTCAATCATATCGTCCCGCGCAGCTTCAATTGCAGCGCTTTCAGCTTCGAGATTTTTTATAGTTTTAGCTATGAAAATATTCTTTTCGTCGAAGTCGAAATCAGCATGGTTAACTTCTGTCTGAAACTGTTCTTTAGTCTGACACGAAAGAATGTGTTTAATTAAATTTTTGTATTGTTTTGGGATTTCATATATTTCTAAAGTCATAATTTCTTTTCTCCGCTATCATAAGCGTCCAGCCATTCTTTGTTATCTTGAGTAGGAGGAGGATTTTCTTTTAAAACCTTAGCGACTTGATCGAGATATTTTTTTCGTTCGTTTTTTGTTTCAACGACTTTATTTACTGCCAATTTATCGCCTTTAGAAAATTTCATAGCTTCCATATAGGCGCTTTTTAAAGTATCTGAAGTTTCGCAATTGTTTATCGTGTCTATGTGCTTAAATAATTCTTCTTCATTAACTGTGAAGCTTTGAGACAAAGGAACTTGCTCAATCTGTTTCTTTTCTGGTGTTATATCTTTTTCAACTGGCAAATCATCCATTGACTGCCTTCCTTCCATCTCTTCATGCGTCATGACCCCGCCGATTTCTTCAGAAAATCCTAATCTCAATGCATGGGCATGAACACATTTTTCTAGTTGTGCGCGAGGTCGTTTTGACCACATATCATTAGGAATAGTGCTGCCTTTTTTTGCCGCGGCATAGCATTCCTCCCAGTATAATTTTGCGGGAATTTCTACAACCCTTTCACCTACTAATTTATAAATTATTACTTTCGCCCATTCAGGATAGCTAACGGTTTTCTCAACAAATTTTTTTGTAATGATCGGGCCATATTCAGTTTCTGACATTCCTAAAAACGTACCAGTGCGCGACGCATCAATTCGATATGAAATTATTCCTGGCATGATTGTAGGATGCTTTTCCCAAACTGGTTCGGCTTTTTTATTATCATTTATATTCACGTTGATCATAACGATATGATATGGTTTTTTTAATGGATCATAATTTTTAGCTTTGCATGCAGCCATGTATAATCCAAAAGCATATTCAGGAACTGAGCGATCGGGGAATAAGCTATAACGCAATGCTCGATAAATATCTATATCGATCCCAAGCTTGCCTGCTATATCAATATCTTTTTGTTGCATAATTACTAAATCATTTGACATGGCTCACCTCTAAAACATCAAAACAATTAAACAAATAAAAATTGCAATTCTAAGTATCCACTTATCAACTTGACGCTGAATATTTTCTAGCGTCCGTTTGAATTCTTCTTTTCTCTCAAAGTAAGGCGCATAATCTTTTAATGTATACATGTGAACTCCTTAGCGTTTGTAGTCGGTGCCGTTTTGATATTCTGGGTCTAAGAGAAATGGATATCTATTGTGATATTCTTCATCTTGTTCTTGTTGGCGTTTTTCTGCGAGATCAGCAATATATTGATCTAAAAACTCAGAGAAATAATCAATAGCTTGCTCTATTATTGCATCAATAAAATCTTGCTTAGTGAATGAATCGTAAGATACCAGCATATTAAGAAATTTAACCATCGTCGCATCTGCGCGCTTGCTTTCAACAAACCACTCGAATTTATCATCTAGGGCGTTTATTAAATAAGCGACAATCTCTTGCTTATCGCCTGGTGATAAACGTGAAAATGTTTGCGCACCGTCGTCTACAACTTCTTTAACAAAACTCGAAAATCGATCTATAGCAATTTTGTTTTTTGTGCATGCATTTAAAAAGTTCATTTTTTCTCCTTGGTTAAAAATTTCAAATACTGGGTAGGTAGTTGATGCGAGGATTATTATACTAAAAAAGTATAGAGTCAATCCCGAAAAGTTATTATTAATTACGAATGGTTAAATGTTAAACTTAAAACCTATTAAATTTAGAATTCTTACTACAGTTTTTGTTCGGGTGGCATTATTCGAATAAAAAGTTATGATGCGGTTTTATTAACGAGGAATAAAAATGAAAAAAATATTAATTTTAACTATGAGTTTATTGATAGGGTCTTATGCGCACGCAAATAACCCTATGGAAAGTCATATTTTTGTTATTAATAATGGGTTGAATAATATAGAAATTAATTATTTAGAATGCTTGATTGATAATAATAATACTAGAAAAAATTGCATTGAAAGAAAATCAACTATTAACTCCGCTAAAACTAAAGGTAATAATTTTTTAGAAATTCAGAATGAATTACCACCAGCATCTAAAGATGAATATAATATGCTTATTTTAACTTTAGCTATAGAAAAAAATGAGAAAGGTGAGGTAATTTCATCAGCGGAATGGAATGGTGAATCTGGCGCGATGTTTACCCAGCATTATCCAACAGCAAATCCTATAGAATGGCATATAATTTTATCTGATAATAACGGGTCACCTTTTATAACTTCTTTTTTGGACGCGAGTTATTACAATCCTGAATTGAGGCAATCAAATACGAAATAACGCAAAACCCCGCTCGCGGGGTTATTTTTAAGCTATATGAATTCCCAGGAATTTTTTTGTTAAAATTTGAATAATTAAAACCGCGATTGTTGAAGTACCCAAAGATATGAATCCAAGCCCAATAAGACCAATTTTTTTAATAAAAAATCTCCAATCTTCTTTATCTACTTGTCTTTGAAATGATTTTATTGTGTCAATAGTGTCTTGATCAGTTTTGATTAAATTTTTAATTATTTTTCTTAATTCTTTATCAATGGATTTTTGAGTTCTAGCGGCTTCAATAAATGTTTTTGCAAATTTGTCAGGTTGGTGAAAATTGGCATGTAATTCTTGAATTTCTGCACGAGCATCATAATTATCTTCAGGTGGCATTCTTATGCTTCTTTTGTGGAATGAGATGCGGGCTTGATGTCTTGACGAATACCATCAATTTTTATTGATAAAAATTCATCTTCATTTAATAGCATTACACTAACAACAAATCTCATAAAGCTTTGATAATCTTTGAAATTCCATTTTTTTATTACTTCTTCAAGTTTGGTGAGGTCGCCATTATCAATTTCAAGAATTAGTTTTTCTTTATCGATTTTGCCAATTACTGCCATTTCCCCCTCCTTATAGAGAAAAGCTATACTTCGCGAACTATAGCAGCTATATACCAAATTGTATTTAATAATAAAACCCGCTCGCGGGGTTATTTTTTGAATAAATCAAAAATTTCTTTAATCCAATTTTTAAATGAGTGTTTTTTAATCCAGTCTTCTATTTCTTCTCTAGTAAGTTCTTTTTTAGCAATTTTTACCATCGTTTCCACGGCATCATCATATTTTAGAGTTAGATGGTATTCATTTAATTGCAAGAAAACAAATAAAGATAAAAAAGCTGTTCTTTTGTTTGCATCATTAAAAACATGGCCTTGCGCTATTGCTTCAACATAAAGGGCGCCAACTTCAAAAATATCATTAATATCACTATAGTAAATATGTTGATCAATTCTGGAAACCATACCAGAAATATCTCTGACATTTCCTGAAAGTCCACGCTCGTTTTTTAGGATTAAATCGTGAATTGTTTGAATTAAATCAGAATTAAGAATTATCACTTTTATCTTTTTGCTAGTTCAGCAATTACATTGCTATATTCTTGAAGTCCTTTTTTTGCTAATTTCTCAACTTGTTTTTTTGAGGCAATAGTAGGGGCTTTTTTTGTTTTTTTAGAAAACATTTTTTTAAATTTAGGCATTTTCATATTTTAATCATCCTCTAAATTTAATTATAACAAACAAAAAAAATAAGTGAAGTTTAATTTTCCACAAACTTTTCAAGGCGTTGCGTGATTATTCTATTTCAGGATTATTTTTTTAAGGGCATCGGGATTTCTAATTCTTTACAAATATTCCTGGCGGTCGGATTTTTAATTTCATTATGACGAGGAATAGTCGTGCATTTTCCGTTCTTATTTTGCCAGAGGGTATGGCTTCCACCTTCTCTTTTAAAAGAACAGCCATGATTTTTTAGGTGTCTTTCTAGATCAATTAATTTCATTTTATCGAGAAGCAGCAATATTTGGTGGGAAAAATTCTATAGTTTCTTTTTGATATTCTGCATTTCTATATTTTAGATCTTTTTCTGCCTCTTCTCTTAGGTGATCCATCATCAACTCAAGAGCTTCTATTAAGTTTCTCTTCGCTTCCTGAATAGTTTCACCTTCGCTTATAACCCCTGGCATTTCTTCTATCCAGCACATATAACCGCCTTCTTCAGCTTTTTCGAATACCGCTGTCAAACTTGGCATAAAAGGTTTTCCTATAAATAATTCAGTTAACAAGCAAATGATTTTTTTAATTATTTTAAATGACATGCTTTAATCTCTTTATTTATTATAGCAAAAGTATTTTTATTAGTTATTCTCAAAATTTGTTTATGGTTGCATCAATTTTCCACAAACTTTTCAAAGCGTTGCGTTACTACGCCGTAAATTTCGGCGATTTCATCAAAAGAAATGGGTTCGTAATTTTTATTGAAAGCAATTAATTTTTGTTCTTCTTCAATATACTTACGTAAAACAATTTTATTATTTTTTAATTTAGCTATAACAAAAACGCCATTTCTGGGTGACATTTTAGGGTCAACTTCAATTCGCTGATTTTCAAAAAAAGATCGAGCAGGATTTAGATGGTCTTCCATGGCATGGTCTTTAACAGGCAATGAAAAGCGATTCTCGCAGCACTTAATATCAATTTGATATAAGTCGTCCCAAGAGGTAATTTTCTTTTGGTTATTGCTATATGGCCAATATTCAGGTGGCGGCCCAATATCATCATAAATCCATCCCTTATTGGTCTTAAAAAGGTTCAATAATCTATCAATATAGGCAGGGGTCTTTACTTGGCCGCTTTCGAAACGAGAATAAACAGGTTGAAGAACATTAATAATTTTACACAATTGACTCTGACTAAGTCCAAGCGCCTCTCTGCAAATCAATGCTTTTTCAAAATATTTTAGCTTTTTCATAACCATCAACTATATGCCTATTGGGTATAATCATACAAATAAATAAAAGATATTGATATTTATACGTTTAAGGTATAAATTAGCCCCATGAAAACTAATAAATACAATCCAGTAAAAGAGGCTATTCTCATTTTTGGCAGTCAAACCGCTCTAGCAAAAGAATGCGGAGTGGCTCAACCTACAATTTTTAAATGGTTGAAAAAGGGCATCATCCCTCCGCGCAAAGTGTTAATGCTGGAAAAGATCACTGGCATTCCAAGATATAAATTAAATCCTGACATATACCCTCGTTCTGAATAATGATTATAGTTTTTATTAATAATTGACTTATTTTAGAACAATTATGTTAAGGAAGTATTAAGTAATGTTAGGGAAATAGCTTTAAATGATAAATACAGAAAACGTTCAGGTTAAGGTGAGTCAAGGTGGGTTAAGGTGGGTTATTGAGCAGTAAATAAGTTAAAAGATAAGGAAGTTTATGTCCAATGCATTGTCTTGGGCGATCAGAGACCTAGAAGATAGAGATATGACTGCTTCGCAACAGAATATTTTATTTGTGCTTGAGTCTTGCATAGATAAGAAAGGTTATTGTTGGTACAGCATAGATGAGCTCGCCAAGAAATGCCATTTATCACGTCGCGCTATGCAATACAACATGCAATTTCTTATTGATAAAGGATATGTCCGTCGAGTTTATGATGGCGGAAATGGACAAAAAGACCCCCCTATTTATGTATTAGATTTTATGAAAATCATAGGAGAAGATGGCTCCTCATTTATGCAAAATTTAAAGATGGAAAAGGTTACTGAAAATGACTTGAGAAGGGTGCAAGATCTGCACTCTAAACAAATCGAAAGGGTGCAAAATCTGCACCCTAAGTTATCCACAAGGGTGCAAAATTTTCCAGGGAAGGGTGCAAAATTTGCATCGGGAAGGGTGCAAAATCTGCACCCAAAGAAGAAAAGGGAAGATAAAAAAGAAGATGCGCGCGCGCGAACTCACTCACCACATGGTGAGTTCACGCCTTGTGATCAAGAGCAAAAACAGGCGCAAAAAATAGTTGCTGAAACTGCTAGAAATTCAATTCGTGAATTGACAAAAAAAATGCGTCGAGGGGCTACATGAATTATTCCGAAAAACTAAAAAATTCCAAATGGCAAAAAATGCGATTAAAAATTTTGGTAAGGGATGAATGGAGATGTCGGAAACGTCCGATAACAAATCCCTAGGAGGACAAAACGTCCGGTCTAGAAATGCATGAAATTGATTAAAATATTACCGGCACAATATGCCGGTGATACTAGAATAAGAGATTTAGTAAGAGAAAAAGAAAAAACGACTGAGACTAATCTAGTAAGTAATTAGTAAGGAGAAAGGCGATGACAAGAAACTACATGACCCCGTTTGAGCATCATCAACATGAAATGAAAAACAAAGTTGAACATGCGAACGAAAAAGAAGATGCGTACAAAAGCACCGGTTATGTGAAGTTGCCATGGTCTACCGAAGTACTAAATCGATCAGATAAACAAAAGCGCGCGCCACAACCTTCTCCACTACTGAAAGAGTGGATGGAGAAAAAAGGAAAATAAAGCTCGTGGTTGAATTTAAAGTGTGTGAGAGCCTGTAGGGTATTAGCAAAATGATATGTAGTTACTATAACGAAATTTTACGGGTAGAAATTGATTATTGAGGAAAGTTTTATGTGTGATTGTTATTGTGAAGAAAAAAAGAATCTAAAAAAATCTGAAATTGTATTTTTTATATACGAAATTTGCGCTCTTAGTGTTTTGAATGAATTAAAGTTGTCATTAAAAAATAATTTTTACTCCTTTCAAAAAATGTGGGAATCAAATTTAAAAAACATTGATGATGAAACAATAAGATCCGCGGCTAGATTTTTTTGCACAAATGAAAGGAAATTTCCTGAGCTTCAAGATTTCCTAATAAAGTGCGCCGAAATTTCAAAAAGACCCGTGTTGATTTCTGAAACACCCAAAATCTTTATCAATCTTTATAGACAAAATAATTTTAAATTCACCCGAAATGAAAAACGAGGCGCAGTGGTATCGCCGCTTTTGAAAGAATGGATGGAAGAGCAAAAGTAAAATAAATTTCATGATTATTAATTACGGATAAAAAGTTAAGGAATTGAAATGAGTAACTGTTGCAAAGCGGAAGTGAAGGTAATTGAGACGGAAAATAGATCGTATTACGTTTGTACAAAGTGCAAGCATTGGTGTCGATTGGTTAAGGATTCTAAGTGAAAGAATTGAGCGTTACTTTGCCCTATCCTCCCAGTGTTAATCGCGTTTGGAGAACAACCAAGCAAGGCAAGATGTATCTTGCTAAGCAAGTGCGCGAATATCGAAAACAAGTTTGGGCGATTACGTTTAACAAAGCGAAATTCGAAAAAAGCAAAGTGCGCTTAGAGATAAAAATGTTTCCGCCGGATAAAAGACGGAGAGATGCGGATAACATTGCAAAAGCAATTTTAGATAGCTTAACGCACGCTGGTGTAATTGAAGATGATTTTCATGTGCATCAGCTTTATATCGAAAAATGCGAAAAGTTTGAGGGTGGAAAGGTTGAATTGATGATAAGAGAGATTTTATGAATTTACACGAAGTTTTCGACGAAATCCTAACCTTCTTTCATGGCGATATGAAACAAACGCTGATTTGGTTTGCCACTCCAAATCCGATGCTTGGAAAGATATCACCTGTTGACATGTTAGCTTTAGGAAGAGAAGAAAAATTGATTAGTGCAATTAAATCAGCGCTTGAGGGGAATAGGCCGTGACACTGCATGACGCATACGTGAAAATTTTAAAAGCATATGGCAACGACATGAATAAAGTTATCGAATGGTTTGAGTGTCAGCGCCTTGAATTCAAGGGAAAAAGCGCTAATGACTTGATACGAAAAAAACAGATTAAGAAAATTGTGGACTATGTAGAAAAATATTTTTAGCAAAGTTCTATGTGGAACATTAAATAGAGACGTTTACGTTTAAGAGCCTGTATAAAAAGTGGTGAAAATGATTGTAACAGTAACTAATGATGAAGAAGAAAACGAGTGGGATTATCCGTGTTTAGTGATAAGTGAAGAAGGCACATTAATAATAGCACTTGGCCATGGAACATTTCATTATAATTTTTCGGGTCTAAACTTAGCTGAAAGACGTTTTTCTGATTGCTGGGATAAAGATAAATTTAAATTATTCAAAGGCACCGTGACGCTGAGGAATGAGTGATGCATTTAATAAATACTTTATCTTTCTGGATGATGAGCGGAATATTTGGGTATTGCTTGGGTAGCCTGGACTCTAAAAGAAAAATAATTATATGCGGCTTAATTTGGATAATAGCTCTTTGCTTATTTACAGTAAGCAATACTTATCTAAATTTCTTATGCCAAGGTCGTTAAAAATTTAAGGAAACTGCAAGCAATGAAACTACGAATAATACAGCGCGGTGATGGGAAGTACATAGTGCAGGGAAAAAAAGATTTTTTTAAAGATTGGTTTAATTTTCACATTTGGAGAGACGATGTTTCTAATGTAGGAGATTGCGAAAATGATTGCTTTACTCTTTTAGAGGAAGCCAAAGCTAAATTGAAGAAAGAAGCCTTTAATATACAAGTAGAAAAAAACAAAGCAAAGTTTACGGTGATTGATGAGATAACGGTTTAACAATTTTAACTTAGGAGTATTTATGAATTTTAGTCAAGCATTAGAGCTAATCAAGCAAGGCAAAAAGCTCACTCGTACAAACTGGAATGGCAAAGGAATGTTTGTCTATCTTGTCCATGGTTCAGAGTTTGAGGTAAATCGTGCACCATTAAATGCAGTTTACGAAATGGGAACAAAAATTAAGTATCGTCCTCATATTGATTTAAAAGCGGCTGATGGTACTTGCGGCGTATGGTCTATCTCAAACAACGATGCGCTTGCGGAAGATTGGGAAGTTGTAGAGTAAGTCAATGCGCAAGCCTGCGAGAAAATATACGCGCGTAAACTCTCGCGTGGGGCTTGCGCTCCAAATTATAGGAGGTAAAAATGACGAAATTTTATAGAGTTAAAAAAGATAATTTTATGTGGAAAGAAGACGCAATTTTATCTGATCAAGATGCAGGACAGTATAAAGCTATAGAGGATATTTGGAATGCGGTTTCATTAGAAGATGAATATATCAGCGCTAGGATTATTGAAGATGAGCGAAATAAAGATTATTTCGAGCGCGTTTACCCCGACACGGTCAAAGGAAGTTTTTATAGAACAAAAGATCAATTGATAGAATTTTATAAAAAATCATTTTGTTAAAAATTAATGGAAGTCGCGGCGTGGACAGTGACACGCGGAAGCAACGTAGCTGAGCCTTCTCCCCAGTGGATACCGGCACAGCACCCTAATAAACCTGGGAATAATGTTGATGCTGTTCAGCAAAACTGGAGCACGTGCAATTCGTGCCGACTTCCACCAATTGACACCTATAGGCGCCAACTTAAACGCGGTGTCTATAGGCATTAGTTTATGGCCAGGTAAAGTGACCGGCTTTTCTTCAAAAGGGGAATCGTCACACTGGCCACCAGTTTATGGCTCTCGATGCCCGGCGCAAATAGGGCGAGCCGACCACATGCAGCCATCGTATCAAGAGGGTACCTCCACTGACGACCAGCATGTGCCCCGCGATGTAGAGAGCCACCATTACTAAAAGTTTTTGTTACAAGTTTAATATAGTTAAGGTGCATCATGAGCAGATTTGTATTAATTGAAGTAGAAAAAGATAAGTCAGGATCTTTTCCCGATTACGGATCATTAAACATAGAAAGAGAAACAGAATTTAGAGTTTATGAATTAAGCCAAGACCAATATGGAAATAAAAGCAGCAGACTTTTAATGAGTACTTCGGATATTCTTTATGCAAAGAAATTCCTAAAAAGTTGCAGACTAATTGATGGTATTGAAATCAGTTGAAATAGGATTAATTTTAATATGACAGACCAAGAAAAAATATCATTGTTATGTTTCGCTCTCGGCCTTTGTCGCGGTGCTTTGTTTCAGTTCCGGCATGAATTCAGTGATGAGCAAACTGAAATCATGAGGAAATGCGACGATATTATTGAAAAAGTTATTTATGGGTGAGACAAATGAATAGACCGCCTTGTTGCAAAGCTTCTTATGCCGAAGGCTATAAGGATGCGTTATTGGGGGAGTGGATTAGTTTGTCTGATAAATCCCCTAACGAAGGTGAGGAAGTTCTCACTTATGACGCGATGGAATTAGCATATAGTACCGCGATTTTTATCGAGGGAAAGTTTAAGTCTAATCATTTTTGTGAATCGCCATATATTGAAAATGTAACTTATTGGATGCCGCTTAAAGCACCGGAGAAGATTAAATGAGTGAGTGGATAAGCGTCGAGGACCGATTACCAGAAAAAGAAGTCTCTGTTTTAATTTTTGTTCCATCGCATAACAAAATGCATACAGCCGAGTTGTGTAAGTGGAAAATTTTTTGTAGTAGTTGGCATATTAGCTTTGGAAAGCATGCTCATGATCCATTAGTCTTTGGGCAAAGAGAAGTATCTCACTGGATGCCGCTACCAAATCCACCGGAGAAAGACGAATGAAAATAACAGCAGCACAGATACAATGGTTAATATATTTTGCATCTCAAATGTTAGTTGGAAATGCTGCGTTAACCCAAGAAGGTAAAGAGAAACTTGGTAGGCTAATCACGCAGATTAACAATCAACAAAGCATGGAAATTAAGGATGTGGAATGAATCTAGGGCAGCAGGTTTGAAATATATGGTAAAGCATATCAACTATTACAATAAATATAAAAAGGCATATTGAATGATCGTAACCTACCAATTCAACACCGATGACGCAGAGTAGAGCGTAGAGCTAGAAATATTCAAACAAGCGAAGAGTTTCAACGTGGTCTATTGGGAATTCACGCATAACGTCAAGCATAGAAAAGCATCGCTTAGTGAAGAGCAATGTCAGGGCTATGAAAAAGCGATGGAAGATTTTTACAAAATGCTTGAAGAAAATAATGTGAATATCGAATAGATACAAACCCCTTACCTTTGTATCTATCTAAACAAAAATAGATACAAACTTGGGAAATGAATTATGAGCAAAGAATTTAAGGACAAGCGCACATGACGTTATTTGAAGCAATAGGATTATGTTTATTAGCATGTGGTTATGCGTTTATGCTCTCTTTTTGCATTGAAATAGACATACTTAAGCATTGGGTTATTCATTTATTAATATTTATTTGTGCAGTAGGATTTCCATTAATAATATGGGGATAAGCGCGGATGACCGAATACCATGAGCCAATCACTGTAACTAGATATTGCTATTGCGCAATATGTTTTGAGAAAGTCGGTAATTATTTAAAGAAATACGCCGATAACAGATTAGAAGAGCTTAAAAAGAAAAAGGACAAGCGCGAATGAGCCTATCTTTATTGTTAAAATCAAACGAATGCTTAACGTGCGGTCATTTTGAATCTACAGAAAGTCTTAACTATACTTATAACGTATCGCCCATGTGGTATGAAATTTATCCCAAACAAGATCACATGGTTGATGTGGATGGTTTGACAGGTAAAGAATCATTATCGTTATTAGAGTGTGCGTTGCAAATGCTAGAATCAAGTCCATCTAAATTTATTGCAATGAACCCTGAAAACGGTTGGGGAAGTTATGAAGGGTTCAAGAAATATATAACTGAACTTATTTTAATTGCTAAAGAGCATCCTGACTGGGTATGGCAATCATGTAGATAGAGGGTGAGCGCAGATGACTGAAAAACAATTTGTATGGTGGTTGAGAGGTGTTATAGCTGCGCTAGATGCAGCTGAATTTAAAACCCCACCCGAAAATATTTGGAATTATATAAAAAAAATTCACGAAGAAGAGGTAATTTGCTGGGCTATCGAGAGGGGAAGTGAGGTGTGACTGAATCAATATACAAATGCGAAAATCATAACCTAGATTTTATATGCCGTCGTATTGAAAGAGATAGGCGAAGCATGAACAAAAAATTATTACGTAAAATATTTTTCTTTATTTTAGGTTTTTTGATAATTCCTTTAATAACGCTTCTTGCAATTTTCCTTAATATTCATCCACTAATTTTTACTAAAATAGTTGTTTTTTTAGTATGCTGCGGTATGGGAATTTTAACTGCAAAGGTATGGAGCTAAGATGATTAATATGGATTTCGACTTGCGTATAAAGATTGCACGCCTCATTGGATTTTCAATTGGCATGCTCGACGGTATCATGCTAAACGAAATCCCGGAAAGCTTAAAAGCAAAAATACCACATGTGCAGGATTATATAAAAAATGAGTTTGATAAAATAATAGAGGGGCTTGAGGATGTCAGAAACAGTAATAATTAAAAAAGCCCTCTGGGATGAGATGTTGGCATATAAGAAGCGCATCGAAAAGCTAGAAACACTTTCACAAAGAGTTGATGACTTGCAATCTTCTTATAAGATCAACCTTAGAGAAGCCAAAGAGCTCGTATTTCACGGTGCGCAAACACATGCTTCTATATTGCGCTGTGAAAATGATCTACACGTTCTCGAGAAGCGCGTAGAAAAATTAGAAAGCCTCATGGCGGATGTGTTGCTAAATTTAGAGGCCAGGTTTGTCAAAATTGAGCAGGAAATTAGATTTATAAACCACGGGTCTGGGATTTAAGAATTATGATTAAAAGAATAATTAAAGTCTGTTTCGACGTTGATATTGCTTACTTCGAAGAATGGACAGGTAAAAAATTAACAGAAGAGCAAGTAATGGAACTTCATAAATTACTCAATGATGATTCGCATTTTCAATATCATGTTAGGGATCTAATAAGAGAAAATTTCTAAACCTGTCGAATTCGACACCTTTTAAAATGATGGATTATTTTGATTATTAACTGTATTAATGGTATTTATTTCCATATTATCATGAATAAAATTATAGATTGAGATAGAAATGAAAATTAATGAAGCAGTAAAAGAAATCATTAAAAAGCAGAAACCAGTAGAAATCATGCCTTCACCTGGACCCGATAAAGCAATTGAATTTTTTTTATGTGAAAATGATTTGATGCTTAAACATAAGATTGTTGACGCAATTTGAATTAATATGCAGCCATAATAGCAAAACCTACCAATGGGGGAGAAATTGATACTTTTTTGTTAAATGAGTTATGGTCGTTTATCACGAACATATTTACAATATTCACTATATTTTTTGTTCCAATCATCAACTTCTTTTTTATATTTTATTTCCAGTTCTGCCTCTATGGGATTTTTGTTTTCCCATGCTATTCGCCATTCTTCAAATGTTGACTCATATTTTTTTTGTAGTCTGTCTAGTTCGTCAGTGTATTCGACATCTTTCATTGTAATCATATTGCGCCTCCTATAGAGCATATTTTACCATTTTTTGATCAACAGGTTTTTAACAAGATATATTGCTCTCTAGGCCGTGTTATCAACAGCATTTATTAATACTTATCAACATTTTCTGTTAATAAGTTAAAGTTATACAATAGCTATATACAATAACCTTTTGTATCTGATAGTATATTTATAAATCAAATTGCAGCTAAGGATAGTTAATGCGACCCGAGATCAGAGACAAGCTCTTAAAATTACTCAAGGGTGAGGAAGCGTATCGGCAATTTGCATATCACGATTCGAAAGGCATTTTAACAATCGGATTTGGCAGAAACTTACAAGCCAAAGGGCTAAATTTAGACGAAGCTCTCTATTTACTCTCTAATGATGTTAAAGACGCAGAAGCCGAAATCTGGAAAACCTACCCTCATTATTCCAGTCTAGATGAAGTCAGAAAAGCGGTGCTCGTAGAAATGACATTCAATATGGGCATAGAGAAAGTCCTTGGCTTTAAAAATATGTTTGCTCATTTGGAGAAAGGCGATTACAAAGCCGCTGCTCAAGATATGCTTCAATCCGAATGGCATAAAGATGTTGGACATCGAGCCGAAGTCTGGGCATTTGTAATGGAGTCCGGGCAGCTATGATCTTTTCTGACTTAATTAAATTAGTAACCGGATATGCACCAGAGCTAGGCGCTGCATTAGCTGGTCCCGCTGGTGGTCTAGTTGGAACCCTGGTTGCATCCGTTTTCGGCGGATCGAAAGACAATCCAGAAGAATTAATCAAAAGAATTCAAACCGACCCTGAAGCCCCTATCAAATTAAAGACGCTCGAATATCAGCATCAAGAAGAACTCGCAAAGCTTAAATTAAATGATTATCAAGTAGAAGTGAACGATCGCGTAGATGCTCGTAAGTATGGCATCGAATACAAAGATTTCATGCGTCGAATGGCGTATATAGTCACCGCGGGTTTTTTTGTCGCTCTTTTTGTTCTGTTTTGCCCTCAAGTCAATTTGAATACTGACGAAAAACAAATGATGTCGATTGTGCTCGGGATGCTGGTTGGTAAATGGCAAACAATAATAGATTTTTTCTACGGTTCATCGCATAAGCAATAAGGATTTTATAAATATGGCTAATATTAACGATTATAAAGTTGCAATAGTAAATAATTTAAATCAAATAAATTTAACTATTCAAGCTGGTGATGATTTGTCGGAAGTGTTTACATGTGGTGGAACTTCACCATTAGCTTTAATTTTACCGTCTAATTTTACTACTTCTAATTTGGTATTTTTAGCTGGACTCACGCCTGATATATCAACTTTTGCTCCGATTTCTAATTTCGACGGTACGGCTCTTGCTGTTGCTGGCGCAGCCACGCAATGGTTGCCACTGCTTCCTTCGATGTTTAATTGCGTGCCCTATTTTGCTTTGCAAACAACAGCAACCCAGGTATCGACGGTTAACATACAAGTTGTTTTAGCTCCTATTTTTCAAGGTATACATGGATGAGCCAACCCGCTATTAACATGCTTCTGTTATTTGAAGAAGTAGTAACATTGCCGCCACCTCCGCCAGGACAGGGATATATATTGCTCGAAAATGGAGGAAGAATTCTATTGGAAAATGGTCAAGGTGCTCTGCTACTAGAATAAAAAATTAAAGTTATTATAAAAGGATTATTTGTATGCCATTAGTCTCAGATGAAAAAATTAGTCAGATATCACCTATAATTTCTACTATTCCATCGACTTATACAACGGTGTTTCAAGATGCTGAAGGCGGCAATGCACAAGCGCCGGTGACTGGGCAATCTGTGCTATCAAATCATACACCGGTAAATTATTCATCTGTAGGCCAGCAAATAACACAAAACCTTCAAGGCATTGATAATGCGCTAGGAGCGATTGGAGGAGGAACAGTCAGCTTTAATGT
>Ga0207664_10000207_pt1 | contig 44525 bp, 36 predicted proteins | sample LARL83metaG_FD_184349 | JGI IMG/M metagenome (GOLD analysis project Ga0207664, IMG submission 184349) | Corn, switchgrass and miscanthus rhizosphere microbial communities from Kellogg Biological Station, Michigan, USA - LAR L8-3 metaG... | ecosystem: Host-associated > Plants > Roots >...
GGCCGTGCTCCCAGTCGCCCGGGAACGGTCCCTGGCGCCCGAAGTAGCCCGGCGCCGCCATGACAATGCCGTGCATGCGCGCCTGGTAGGCCCCCACGGCCCGCACCAGGGCGTGACGCTCGCCAGCATCGCCGGCCTGCGCCAGCGCCTCAGGAAACGGCGAGCCCGCCAGCTCGCGGGTCACCAGCAGCGGCCGCCCCAGCGGGTTGCCAGCGGTCTGGTCGACGGCCACGACCTCGGGTACCGCCAGGCCGTGGGCCGCCAGCAGCTGGTACGCGGCGGCCTCATGGTCGGCGTTCAGCGCGCCCGTCGTCAGCGTATCGGCCCAGTCATACCAGTCCTTGGTCCAGGCCTTGACGAAGTACGCGCCGCCGGGCGTGCCGATGCGCCAGACGTGATTGTGCCGCTTGACCAGGCTGACCCGCACGTCCCCCGAGCGCACGCCGGCCCGCCCCAGCAGCGCACGCGCACCCGCAACTGACAGTCCGGGCTCACCTTGATCGCCGCGCAGCTCACCGGTCACCCGGCAAGTATCCGCCCCGGCGTCCGGCCCCACCTACCGGTTTTCCGGGACCGACCCGGCCGGACGCCCGCCGGCGCGCCCGGGACCGGTAAGCCGCGCCGCCGATACGCCTGATGCCTGAGCCGGTCCTGCACGACCGCGAGCGCGTGCTTGCTGACGATTCCCGCTGCCGGCCCAGGACAGAAAGGAGTACGAGCGCTCGGGGCACGTCTCCGCGATCTCTACTCACGTCAGGTAAATCTGGGAAACGTCGTTTATCGCTGGTAGTCACAGCAGCTGGTTGGGCGGGTTGAGCGGTGCCGCCAGCTGTGGTTCACAGCCGCCAACTATCGGCCACATGTCACATCGAGGTGTGACTGTGACCGATAGTTGGCCCCCGTGACCGATACTTGGCCTCGCGTTCAGAAGGTTGTCAGAGGGCTATAGCGGCGGTCCTGTAATGTCGATCGAGGACACCCAAACAGCGGCGCCGCTGGCACGCCTGATCAACAGCGGCCTATGCCAGTATTGATCCGTGGCGGTGTTTGACGCCGAGGCGTATCTGCGGGCGGTCGGCGCGCGGTGGGAACCCGAACGCTACGAGCCCGGCGTGCTGTGCAATCCGGTGCTCGCCGCGACCGCCGCCGCGCTGGTCGCAGTGGACGCCATCACCCTTGAGCACGCGCAAGCGATCATCGCCGGTTACTCCCCGGCTCCGGCCCCGGGAACCGCCCCCAGCCACCTCACAGGCGCAGCGGCAGCGCAGGATACTGCCCCGCCGCCACCAGACACCGCCCGGCTCCGGGTAGTGCCCTGCGACCAGGTCATTGACCAGCCCTGGGGTCGGCTGACGATCCGCTGCGTCGTCTTCACCGATCAGGCGACGAGCCTGCGGGTGACCCTTCGGCCGGATGAATCTCAGCCCGCCAGCCTCATCACATTCCTGCCCCAGGCCCGACGCGTGAGCATCACCGACGCCAGCGGGACGACAGCGGCCGCGGAGTTCTCCGGCGGTTTCCGGCACGGTGAGCTGGACTGGCACGGCCAGTACGAGGCCCGCCCGCCGCTTGCCGCAGATACGCCATGGATCGAGCTGCTCGGCGAGCAGGTCCAGCTGACCGCCGAACCCGTCAGCATCCAGGCGTGGACCGAACCGCTGCATCCGCAGGACCCGGCCACGCGGCACCTATGGGAGCGCGTGGCGACGCTGAACGACTTCCACAACCCGCATCTCGCCCTGGAGGCCACGATCGCCGCGCTCACCATCGCCGGGGCGATCCCCGCCGGCGACTCAGCCGCCGGCACGCCCGGGCAGCGCTGGCCGTGCTGCGGCCCGGCAGTGGATCCTCCGGAGGAGTCCCCGGTGACTTGGCCGGGCCATGGCCTTCGCTGCTCGCACGCTGGGGCCGGACCGGCGGCCCGGTCGCTGCGATCCCGGTCGGCGCTATCACACCGCCATTCGACGGCGTGACCGCAGCCGTCATCGCCCTGGAATCCCGCGATGAGCACTTCAGCATCGGCGTCGAACTGGTGCCGCAAGTGCGCACCGGGCTGCCCTACCGCGACCTTCCCGACTGGCAGCATCTCACCTGGTGGGCCGCGGACAACCTCGGCGGCTACTACCTCGGCGAGCAGGGCACCTGGGACTCCCGCGGCGGCCGGTGCCGGGGCGCAATCGGGTTCTGGCCAGCCCTGGACCCCCGCGCCAGCAGCATCGACCTCATGCCCACCGCCACCACAGCGCGCGCAGTCATCCACATACCGCTGCCATCGACTGGACACTAGCCACCAGCAAAGCGGAACCAAGTTGACGGTACCGCTTTGCTGGTGGCTATCGTCCGGAACTCAGGCGGGGAAGCGGTCCACCCGGAGCACCGCAACTTCACGCTGCGGGGCAAGCAGGACGTAGGTCACCGATATGCCCTTGTAGTCCCAGACGTACATGTTGCCGGCCGGGACGAGCTTGCGGCCGTTGCCGGGGGTGAGCCGGAGCACCTCGTAGATCTCCAGGAGGACGTCGACCTCGGCGCGGGACAGTTCATCGATCTGGGCCTCGGCGATGTCGCTGCCCATGCGAACTGTGTACACCTACAGATGGACTCCGCGGCGCTGCAGCACCGCGGCCAAGGTCGTGCCCGCCGCGCGTGCACCGGACTGGAGCTGCTCGGCCTCCTGGTGCATGCGCTGCCAGCCGGCAGGATCGGCTGCCGCCCTGGTGGCGACCCGCCACCAGCCGGAGAGGAAGTCATCCAGCGCCGCCACGTTGACGACGGGTGCATGAGTGATCGTCTCAAGCTCGGTATCGAACGCTCTTACGCTGGCTGCAGGCAGGGCCGCGCGCACGGCAGTGAAGGTCCGCTCGATGGGCGGATGAGGTCGATCGTGTCGCTGTACGGTCATGACGACGCCTAGCCTCCTGCCGGTTGCCGCGTGCCATCCAGCTTATCGAAGCGGAACCCAGGCGGCGGCTAACCATGAGTGGCGGCCTAATGAGACGGCTCAACAACGAACCTCTGACGATCATCTGAACGCGAGGCCAAGTATCGGTCACAGGGGCCAACTATCGATCACAGTCACACGAGGCCCTTGAGAGAGGCGATTGAGCACGGCGGGTCGTCATGGGTCGGTCAAATGACCGATGTCTCTGACAGAGGCTGCCGGCCAGCATGTGTTCGCGAGTTGCGAAAACGGCCCTGGCTTGGCCTCCGAGCGTCCGCGCCGACCCCCACAGGCGCGGACGCTCCCCGTGGGCGCCTGGCTGGGAACCGGGGTGGGCTTTGCCTGCGCGGCGGAAGCCCGCAATATGCGGGTCGTGGGGCGAGACCACCAGGCAGGACCCCCGGGTAATTCCTCTACCCGGGGGTCCTGTATTGCGGCCCCTCCGGCACCGCCGGGGTCATCTTGGCGACTTCGACGCTGAGGTGCTCGAAGTGCGGGGTGTCGTCGTCCTGGTTCACCCGGGCCTTGAGCAGTAAGCCACGCCGGACCGACCGTGGCAGGGCAGTGTCGTAACCGAGCAAGGGTTCGCGGGATTGTCCGCAGCCCCGCTGTCGGCACAGAGGTTGTCAGGAATTTTCGGGCTCGACCTGACAATGGCCCCCCGGGGCGAACCGGGGGGCCATTCGATCGACGTCAGCGCCCGACCGCAGGCCCGGAACCAACGAACCTTGAGACCATGGGCACGCCGCCCCCGGAAGCATCCGGGGCTGATCACCAGAGTGCCACGTATACGGACGCAAGAATATGTCGGCGGCCTGTTTCGGCCAGAGCTGGAGCGGAACGGGGTCTATCCGGATCGTTTCGTGATCACGTTGCCCCGGTTTGAACACCTTAGACCACACGTCGGCGTGGTCCCGGAAAGCTAGCCAGAAATTCGTTAACCCTTGTGATGAGCTGGCATAATGCACTCAGTTGAGTAGCTTCTGGCAATAAGCGAATTGTCAGGCGACTTTGTCTGTCCGGGCCGCCCCGTGTTGCGCCGCCGAACTTACCTTGTGGTACGGCATCATTTGTCGTAGACGCTCGCAGGGAAACCGATTCCCCGGGTCAGGGGCGAAACTGGCCCGGCATGATCTTCCTGCGCAGCACCTGGGCAACAGGCAAGACCGCAGATACGGAACCAGCGAACCTGCGCGCCAGACAGGCGCGCCATGAGGTGAACAATGCCGACGTACCCGATTCCCCGCCGCAAGGCCCCCCGGATCCGCGGCCCTTGGCCGCGCGTCATCATCTTGGTGATCATCCTGGCGTTCGTGATCGTCATGGCCAGGCTAGGGCTCTCGCCCGACGCCGCGGCCGGCATCGGCGCCGCCACGCTCGCGGCGGCGTGCTCGGCGGCGGTAGACAGGGAGGTCCCTGATGGCGAGGCCTGAGGGTCTCGTCGAGGGCCACGGCCCGTTCCGGAACCTGGCGCGCGAGTTGCGCAGGATCCGGGACGTGGCCGGGCGCCCCGGCTACCGCGAGCTGGCCGAGACGGCGCACTACTCACGAGAGACCCTGTCGGCGGCCGCGCGCGGCGCCGTCTGCCCGTCCTGGGCAGTCACCAAGGCATTCGCCGACGCCTGCGACCCAACCGGGGCGGCGGCCCGCGGAGTCCGCCCGCTGTGGGAGGTGGCCAACGAGGCGAGCCGCCGCAAGGGAGCGCCTGCTCGCCAACGCCGCCCGGCCGAGACAGGCGCCCCTCCTCCCGCCCGCACCCGTACCAGCCCGCCGATCGGCAGACCCCGTCCGGACCCGGCCGGCACCCCGGCCCAGTACGTCTACCAGCTCCGCGCGCTGCGTGCATGGGCCGGAAACCCCGCCACCTGGGAGACCACCAAACGCCTCGGCGCTTGGTGGAACCTTCCCTCAAGCACGATGTACGACGCGCTCAGCCCTGCTCGCACCACCCTGCCGCCGCTCCGCACTGTGAAGCTCATCGTCATGGCGTGCCTGGACGACGACGACGCGGCCGAGGAATGGCTCAGCGCCTGGCGCGCCATAAACCTCCGTGAGTTCACCAGGGCTAACCCCAGGCCCGCAGCCGAGTCGGCAGACGGCGCGCGGGCACCCTTGCGGGTTGTCGTCAGCCAGTAAAGGACGGAGGAGGTCCGAGCGGATCTGCGCACGCGGCGCTTGCCAGAGTGTCCCGTCTCACTCATCACGTCGGCCGGCTCCTGCGAAACGACGCGTCCGTAAGACGCTGGGGGCATCGTGCGTCTCAGACATCATGTCGATTCCGGAGAAGGTGGGGCGTCGGCCGAACCTTTTATGGACTCACGTCGCTTCTAGCGGCGGCAGCTCTCCCGTTGATACGTGCCGAGACCGAGTAGGGCCGCCTACGGTTCGTACTATCTGGTGCACACGCAGGATATTTGTGCCGTTTGCCAGCGCGCGAAGTCCGGCCGGAGTCACGATGACCGCGCTGCCCTCACCGACGGTCTCGTGGCTGCCTCGCCTCGCATCAATTGTTCCCAGGTGCCAGATGACTGTGGCTGCGGTCAGGCTGCCGTCTGCGTCCTGCCAGCACAATGGCTGGGTGGGATGGGGCAGCCATCCGTAGCGCGAGGCGATCTCCGGATTCAGGCAGGTCCAGTGGGCTGCGTTGGTCTGGAGCGCAGCTGAGTCGGTATTGACGATGAGGGGCTGGCCCCTCATCGCGCTGGCCGGAGATGATTCCGGGGAATTGCGGGTTGTGCCGTCAGCAAGGAGCCAGTCCTCGACAGAGATCATGCTGACCTTCGGCTGTCTTGCAGGCGGGATAAGTATGCCGGACGGTGGGAAGCTGGCCTGGCGGGGCCTTCCGGCACCGAAGGTGGAGGCGAGGAGGTACCGCTCTGTGGGGCGTCCTTGCTCAGTTATGGAGAACTGATGGTCCGCCCCGATTACGGCGGCTATGGGGCCGAACTCGATGCTGGCTCCGCTGAGCGAGTCGCTCGTCAGCGTTACCCAGGAATCCGGGACGGAGCCGGTGCTGTTAACCATTGCCTGGAGAGCCTCGTATTCCGCTAGGCGGCCGGTCGCAGCGCTCAGCCACGCGTCATCGGGGATCCATTTACGCATAAGGGGGACTGAGACCCAGCCGGGGATGGGGCTGATTGGCTGCCGGACGAGCCCTAGATCGACCATTTCAAAGACCGGGGCTAGTTCTTCGTCGTCTGTACTCAGCCGGCCGGCATCGATCAGCTCAGCGACGACGGCACCGAACGCTGCCCGCAGGGCCAGCCCCGTTGCAGTGGACAGGAGGCCGTCGATCCTGGTCGCCCTGGCCGCCCGGTCTGTCGCCTCAGCGTCCGGGATGACCCGCTGAGCCAGTTCGGTAAGCCGCCACAGGCGATGGAGCACCGCATTTGGGGAAAGGCCAGCGGCCTGGGCGAGGATCTCGGCGCGGGCACCGTACGGTCCCATGTCGATATCACGGTTGCGCGGGTCAAGCCCCCTGCCTGGGGAGGTTGGGATACTGAGCTGGTATGCAGCAGGCAGCGGCCGGGGGCGCCGTGGCACTGCCATGCCGGGACGCGCCTGAAGCGCGCACCGGGCGGCGATCCAGGTCCCTGAAGCCCCTGCCGTGGCCAGTGACGACGACGGCCCGGCTGACCCGGCGTCGTCTGCAGCAGCGGTCGCGCGCGCAGTCATTTCCCGTACTGCGTCGCCACCGAGTCCTTCCCCGTCCCGATGGACGACTTCCGCAGCCCCCATCTGGTTCGGCTGCAGCACTTCGCTCGCTGGGGATGCTTCACTGGCTGGCAGCGAGAGCGCGGCAGCCAGCACAGGGCGGTCATCCGTACTCGCCAGGACCGCGGACGCGCGGGCGTCGGCCACGGCCACAAGTGAGCCTCCGTGTCTGAGTTGCCACGCCAGTACTGCGGCAGCGCCCTCCCGTACCGTCCACATAGGGTGGTCCAGACTCATGATTACCAGGTCAGTCAAGGCCGCACCGACTGAAGCTGGGTTGCGAGGATGCTGCTCCGACGGCCCGCTGGCGTCCTCGTGCCGGGTCGGCTTGGGCTCCTGTTCCGCTGGCGCCCACCACGTCGCACGAACTGGACCGTCTAGGGCTGGGCGGCTCGGCTCGGTGAGTCCTGCACGCATCTCGTGAAGGTGGCCCTCAACTTGTTCCCAGATCCGGGCGGCCGGAGTGCTGGGGGCGACCACGGGAAGAATCTGGCGGAGTTCCAGCATGAGCTGGCCAGGCCAGTAGTCGGCCGACACGAGGAGTTCGGCGAGGTCACGCAGGGCCTCCCTGCAGGCGCTCTCATCGCCACGCGCGGTGAGCAGGTGCCAGGCTTGCCGACGCACTGCGTTGCCGTGATTTCGGCTCCAGGCCGCTGGCTCCGATCCGCTGATTGCCTGCCGGGCCGCCGATGAGGCGGCATTGGCGTCCCCGATTTCTTGCAGCCGCCGTGCGACGGCCACAAAGATCGCCGAAGCGTCGTATACGCTGCTGAACCCGTCTGCCACCTGCTCTAGGTGACTGCTGCCCGCCCGGCTGATGATCGGCTCTAGGACGGGCAGCCAGGAGAACGTCCCCGCTTCTGCCTGCGTTGCGCGCCAGGCGAGCGCGCTGCTGAGGTCCGTGACTGATTGGAGGACAACATGCGGCTTCTTCAGGCTCCCGTCTGCGGCCTTGAACTGCCCGTACTCACTCGTGCCCCAGCGGTGGTCGTCAGCCTCGGGGGGCAGGTCATCATCGGGCGCCGCCTTGTCTGCGGCATCGCGGGTGCTGGTGGGAGTTGCGGGCAGGTCCAGCGCCCGGCGCCAGTCATCGCGGAGGCCGGGCAGGACATGGATGTCGACCGCTCGGGCCGCCTGCTCGCTGATTCCTGCAGCGTGCTCGGGGGACAGGTGACTGAGCAATTCGGATATGCGCTCCAGCGCGCGCCTGGGTGGGATCCGGCCAACGGGCGCCAGGATGCCCGCCATTACCGTACTAAGAAGGGCCACGGCATCATCGGCCTGTGTGGCTGTTTCGGGTTCGCCGTTGATCGCGTTGATGAGGGCGGTGGCGAAGCCAGACACCAGGGACTCGAGAGCCTCGGCGAACGACAGGGCCCCCTGCCCCAGCTGCCAAGCGGCGAGCCTGACAGCAGGCTGGGGTGCGACGCTGGCCAGTCCTTCCAGCAGCAGCGCTCCTGCATCCTCGGCGGCTCCGTCGGTCGCCTCGGTCAGCGCGGCCAGCATCGGGGCGATGTCGGTAGCCTTGGCGGGCAAGGTGTCAGGGCTGGACTCCCCGGCTGTAAGGAGCCAGCGGACCCATTCCGTAAGCTGGCTGTCCCTGGACCAGGACGGTGTGAAGGACTCGGGGATGACTCGTGCGAGGAGTTCACGTGCTGTGCGGAAATCGCCGCCTAGCGCGTGGGCGTTGATCTGGGTTGCCAGGGCCTCTACGTGCTCGTAAGCGCCTGGCGAGGCCGTGATCTCGAGGTCGGCATCACTGATCGCCTGGTCCAGCCACGGGACTCGGACGTCATGCTCAAGGAGCCGCAGGCCGAGCCGCTGGCGCAGCCTGCGCAGGAAATACCTGTTTACGGAAGACCCTCGCCGCCCGCCAAGGCGGCTGGGGTCTGTTACCGCCTCGATCCGCTCGCCAGCGTAGCTGGCAAGCTCTCCGGAGTGTTGCGCGGCGACGTCGATCAGGAGTTCAAGGTAACGAGCGTAAAGAGGCCTGGCCCTGACCGCATCCGTCAGATCGTTGGGCAGGCTGGGCAGCGAACTGGTGGCACGTACTACTAGCGCGCGCAGCGTCGCAGCCGGAAAGGCGCTCAGCGAGATGGCGGCCTTCAGCAAGGCAAGGTTTGATACCGCGATGTCCAGGCGCGCCGCGTACTCGATGGCGGGGTAATCGCTGTGTATCGCCGCTGCGGGGTCAATGCCAGCGCCGGCCGGCTGATTCGCAGGCGGCCGGGCCAGCGGCGGGAGCCCGTCTTGGAGCAGTTCCTCGGTTACAGGCTGCCCCGCTGATTGCGCTGCGAGTCCTGCTTTCAGCATGTGGCAGCTACGCTCCTGAACTGCCTTCGCGATGATGCCGGAGGTTTCGTCGCTTGAGGACAGGTCTGCGCTGACTATCGACGCCGGAGAGCCAAGGCCTTCGAGCAGCTTGCTCGCGTAAGCAACGGCAGCCGCGCCCGCCCCCGCGTCAGTCCTGGCCCCGCCGTCGCCCGTCGGGCCTGACAGGGGACTACTGCTGGTGGCGGGCCCTGCCTCCTCCCGTGAGGTTGCTAGCGCGATCTGCAAGACAAGAGCGGCAGCGTCTCCGGCGTGTCCCCGCGCCGCCGTGCCTACCCACGGCAGGGTTCCTTCGGCTCCGGCCGGGGCGTCCCGGCCGTTGCTTTGAAGGACCGTGAGGGCGTCATCCCACTGGCCGCTGCCGACGAGGACTGATGCCCGGGCGATGCGCAAGCCCGCGAGAGCGGAATACGCATAATTTGCGAGGCGCCTGCCCCAGGCATCGCCACCCGGAGCCTCGCCCCCGGCCAAGGAGAGCAGGGTCTCGGCCCGGTCTTCGAGTTCCCTGGTTAGGGCCAGGGCGTCGGCGTCGCGGCCGAGGCGCCACAGTTCCGAGGCGGCATGCCAGGCGACGTATACGGCGTTTCGTCCCGTCTGCCAGGCGTCTATGCTTCCGCGGTCGTCGCGGGGAGACGTGAGATCTGCCATTGCCTGGTCGAGCAGCCGACGTACCGTGGTGTGCAGCACTGTTGAGGGGCGGAACCGGACGGCTGCCTCCGTCCAGGCTGAAAGCGTCTCCTGGTGGTCGCTGCTTGCCGTCCGCTTTGCCGGGTTGTAGGCATCTGCGGCGTCGAAGAGCAGCCTGCCCGCCGGGTTTCCCAACGCGTCGAGCCGGACGGCGGCGCGCATCGCCTGCGCAGGCGGGATCCGCAAGATCCCGTCCGGCAGCGCGTAGGTAACCGCAGCCGACTGCTCACCCGCGTCCAGGTACAGCCCGGCGACATCGACCGAGCCGAGGGCATCCTGCCGTGCCCTCAGCTCAGACTGCAAGAGCATAAGGCCAGTCAGCGCTGCCGCGTCACCTGCAGCGGCGGTCAGCCGCATGGCCAGCCGGAGGTCCTCCGCGACGACATCGGGAGATATGCCAGACAGGAACCTGCCGCGGAACCCCCCGGGAGTCGCCAGCGTTACCGCACGGCCATCCAGGCCTGCCCGGGCCGAATGGAAGAACTCCTCGCCCCGCTCACGCGACTCCGCCGGCGCGGTTGCGCACTGATCGGCCAGGAACGAGTGTCGGCGCGCGTCGGCTGAGTCGTCAGGTTCACCCAGGACATCGACGCTGGTTGACTCCAGGACGAACCGGCGGAAGGAATCGTGGAAGAACATCCAGGAATGCGAGTCGAGCCGCCGGAACAGGTGCCGCACGTGCCGTAGTTCGCTCGACGCCGCCGGGCTTGCCCAGGAAAGCACCCACTCCATGTTCATAGGCGACCGGAGCCTGGCAAGGTCTCCGAGGAGCTCACGGAGCGCGTCGCTGTCGTCCGCGTCGGCGAGGTACGCGGCGTAGTCATCGGCGACGTTCCCCGAGTAGCGGACGCACCCGTCCAGGGCCGCGCCGATTTCCTCGGCGGGAACGACAGGAACCTCGTCGGCATCATCGCTACCCGCGGCTTGCTGCTGGCCGTCGATCAGGTCAGTGAGTGCGTTGAACACGTACCCCAAAGCCAGCGGATGGCCGGCCACGAGATCGACGACCCTGGCGACCTGACTGGCCGACAGGCGAAGTCCCGGGATGGACTTGGCGAGCCGCTCGCAGGACTCTTCCACGGCGGCGGCCGTGAGCCTGTGAAGCGTCAGGTCCACGATGCGGGCACCGCCCCCAGCGGCCTCGGTCAGGTGATGCTGTATCCGCTGGTCCAGCATGGCTATCGTCTGTGACCCCAGCACGATGACCACGCCATCGGGTACGGCATCCGGGGCTGGGAGCTCCGCCAGCAGCGTCTGCGCCAGGCTGAGGCGGGCGACGTGGTCAAGGCCATCGATGACCAGCAGGGTCCGCCGTCCAGTCTGCGTGAACTCCAGGGCCGCCTCCGCGAGCAGGTCACGGAGGCGTAGGCGAAGCTCATTGATGTCTCGTTCAGGCAGGCTGTTCCGGTTGCCCAGGCCGGCGCCTTCCAGTTCTAGGACGAGGTCGTGGAGGAAATCAGCGGCTGACGCGCGGCCGGTGGCGGCGGGATCCCCGGGCATGAACGTGAGGTAAGTGACGACACGATCTACAAGGCCCGGGGTCGCCTGGCTGAGGAGCGTGGACTTGCCGCTGCCAGGCGTCCCGACAACAGCAACATATCCTTGCCGGATCTGGTCAATGGCAGCGGTCAGCGCCTGCTGGGCGCCAAGAAGGGGCGTGTAGCGGTCAAGGTCGACGGGGAACCTGTGCGAATGCCGCAAGCGGCCGCGCGTGCCGAACCCTGCAAGGAGCGCCACATCGTCGTGCATGAGGACGACCGGCTCGCCGCGCCTGCTTTCCTGCACGCGTCGGCGTAGCACTTCGGCGAGTTGCCTGATGTCGTCGGGGCGCTGACCGCGTGCCTGCTGCACCGGGGGCAGGGCGTCCAGCGTGCCGGACTCCACGCGCAGCGCGCTGAAGAAGTCCGTGGTCTCTTCCGGTGCCAGTTCCGTCCTGCTGCGGACCCACGGCAAGACAGGTCCCCAGCCTGGGGCGGTGTCCTCAAGTGATTGTCCTGCCGCCAGGGATTGCCTGACCCACGCGAAGAAAGCCGCGGTGTGCTGCGGAGAGGGTACGTCGGCGTGGCCAGTCGGTACACCCAGGGCCTTAGCGGCACTCGATAGTGGGCGGTCATGAACGGAGAGGTCTCCGGGGGTGACCAGATGGACGGTTACGTCCCGCTCTCCGTACCTGGACTTCAAGGTGCGCCACCCGATGATGAGCTGCGCGAGCAGGCAGGGTTTCGGCTGCGCCCGCCGGTCCCTTTCCTCGGTGAGCAGGGTCGCCAGCGTCAGGTTCCCTGGTGCCGACTTGTACTGGTATCCCCGTACTTCCTCGCGCCCGCCCGCTGCATCCGGCTGGAGGACCAGCACGCAGTCATCGACGGCGCCGGCCTCCGGATCGACGAGCCGGAGTTCGAAACCGCGGCCTGAGACGTACAGGTCATGGACCACCATAGCGATGTGGTCGTACTGGTAGCCGTAGCCTCTGAGCGCGTCCTGCTCGCCTGCCGCGCTAGCCCTTGCCATCTGAACCTTCAGCCCCCACCCGCAACCTGACGCTAGCCAGAAACTGCCCGCTGCTCCCGTCGGCGAGCTAGCCTCAACGGGGATTCCAGCCCAGAGAACCACGCGAGGTATCTCATAGGTCTACCAGACAAGCGGAAGCCGGTCGCTGTCACGCAGGCCGCATGAGGCACAGAGGACTGGGAATCGCCCTCGCTCGGCGCGGCCCGCGTCGTCCGCCCGGGTCGCCGGTCTGCGCCGTCGCGGCGGGCGCCCTACGACCCGCGGTCCCGAGCGACCCTGATGGCATTCCAGAATGTCTCGTCTCAGACATCATGTCGTCCGGGCCTGCCAAGTGACATGTTCCTGAGACGCCTACGTCTCTGGTGGTCTCAGTCATCACGTCGATTCAGGGGAGTGCCGCCAGAGGTCGCCCTCCACAGGATTCTGCCGACGGCCAGCCTCTGCCAATTGCAATTGCTCAGCTCCGCCGGTCCGCCGCTGCCCGCGGGGCGCTGGCCTCCGGTTATAAGTGGTTACGGTGAACCCTGTCTCTCGTTTATGGTGTGAACAAGTCGCATCCAAGTACGCTCTAAACGCTGAAGTGCGAGTTGACTGGGCCCTGCCCTTGATCTCGCCCGTGGAGGCTTAATGTCTGACAACCTTCGATGGGATGTCCCTCGTAATTTCTGGGTGTTGCCTCGAAGGCGGCGTACCGTTCATGCGCAGATTGCTGGCGAGCCTCAGCGTAAAGGGCGTGGAGGAAAACACGCCGCTGTGGCATTTCAGCGGGCAGTCATTGACCGGTTGGGTCAACGGTGTCCGTTTAAAGGTCCCATTGCCTTGGATCTGCATTTCGTCGCCCTACGGAAGAATCCGCCTTCCATCTATCAGCTTGCGAAGTACGCTCTCGATGTTCTCGGCACGGCAGAGCCTGAGAACATTCGGCTACACCGCCGCAGTGTCCTCTATTACGATGATAGGCAAGTCAAGTTGCTATACGTCGACTTGGACCAGGGATGGCAGCGGAAGCCGCTGATAGACTTCGGAAGGCTCCGGGAGCCGACAACTTTCATGGTCGCACGGCGGGCGCGAGACGCAATGGCCGATCTCGCTAGTGCCTACTCGCTCAGGAACCGAAGAGATGACGACTTCCCCAGCCTGAGAGGCTATGGCTCTCTCGAGGACAATGATCTCTTCAGCTATCCTGAGGCTCCTGAGGATGTCGATGTCGATCTAAGGCCGCTTCCGCGATTTTCGTCGGTAGACGAGGAACTGACGGCATTTCTTGACGAAGCTAACAGGTTCGACGCCATCCGGCGCATGCAGGAATACTTGCTGGGAGGCGCAGATGCGTCCTTTGCTTTGGAACTGGCCTCCAAGATATACGAAGCTTCAGTTCCGGGGGGGCTGGGTAGTTTTGGCGAGCGGTTCCGGGAGCAACGTTGGCCCGGTCTTGGGATCTTGTCGGATCTGGTTACAATACCTCTGTCTGGATTGCCGCAGGCCACGGGGGCTGCCGCAGCGTTCGAGCAAGCCATACGGGAGCAATTGCAAGCCTTCAAAGCTAGGAATGCGATTTTCAGGTCCTTGCTTGTCCCGGTAAAGATCACCTTCGTGGTAGTGCCCTCGAGGCAGGGAAAGGATCTGGATAATATCGCCCTCACGGCTTTGCCTATTGCCCATGAGGTCCTGAAGCCGCATATAGAACCTTTTCTGCTGGCTCCTACCTATAAGAATAACGAGCCTGAGCCGTGGCGCGTAGAAGCCTTGGCAAGGCTACGGTCCCTTAACGCCTATAGCGTACGTGCGTATCAGGTGATCGAGCTTCCTCGGATATCGTCAGATCCTCCTGAAGGACAGCTTCGGCTCAGTCTTGGGTTGCATTCCGGTTCGAGCCTCTGGGATCGTGCCGCGGAATATGTAGACCAAGAAGTCAAGCGGTATCAAGAGAACCGTCATTGGAGCTTGTCCCCTTGGGACTTGTGACGAATTAGCCATCCCTCACCTGCCACATCAGGCGGTTCGCGATCTATGTCCGCGTCATGGACGGTAACGACTATGTGACCTGATCGTCTACCCAAGCGTTCGAGGCCGAGGCATGCCGGGCCTGGTGGAGCGGTCAAGGCGGCCGAAGTCGAGCCCGTCGCGGGTGGACGCCGAGATCGAGGCGCTGATGCCAGCTCCGCCGGGAGCTGGTAGCCGCGTCCACCCGGGTTGCCATGGTTTCGACGCTTGGCCCCTTGGCCGGATCGCCAAGTTCAAGGCGCCGGATGCAGTCGGCGAGCACGTCGGCTGGGATCAGTTCCGCTTCCACCAGGTATTCCAGCAAGAGCGGCAGCATCCTGACCTGCTCGCCCTGGAGCCTCGCCACGGCCGTCGGCTCGTGGATGCAGTACAGGCCGGTGATGAGCGTCTCGATCGCCACCCTGGCGAGCATCGTCGCGGCCTCGTCCTGGCGGGGGCGCACCGCTCTGCTGGTTGCCTTCTGCAGGAACAGGAGGCGGAGCAGCGCGAGCTGGGCGGCGTCAGTCCCCGTGGCCTCCATCCCCGGCCACGGATCGCACTTCACCGGGCCGCGGGCAGTGCGGCGGACCTTGCACCGGCTGACGAGGTCCGGGACCGGGAGGAACGAGAGCACCAGCATCCGGACGTATGGCCGGGCAGCCGGCCAGAGCCTGTACCGGTCGCCCGAAGGGCGGGTAATCATGTCCGAAGGGTACGGACTGACGCGCGGCTCGCCGACAGAATTTCTCCGCCGAGCCGCGGATCCAGCGCTGGCCGCCGTCGATATACGGGGTAATCGCGGTGATCCTTAGGGCGGCGGCGAGCGGCTGGACGGGCCTAGTGAGCGCGGCCGGGTCGATGGTGCCGGCATACAGGTCACCGACCTTGACTGATACCGGTAGCAGGCCGCTCGGTGCGGCCGCGCAGGGGTGACGGCCGGCTGTGAGCAGTCGATAGCCGCGGAGCCTACCTGGGGCCGCGCGGAGGCAAGGCTGCAGTGTGCGGTTGACTAGGCCGAACAGCTGTTCGATACTTGCCAGGTGGAGGCATTGCTTCCGGAGGTGATGCGGCCGGGCGGCACGCCGACGGCAGTAATGAGCGGGGAGCACAGCCTGCCGGTGCTGCCGGGTTTGCGGGAGCTGCTGCCAGGCGGCGAGCTCGCGCGCGGCACGGTGGTGACCGTGCCGGACTTCGGGCTGCTGCCGCTGGCACTGGCGGCGGGCGCGTCGGCCGCCGGGGCGTGGTGCGGGCTGGCGGGCGTGGAGGAGGCCGGCGTCCTGGCCGCGGCGGATCTGGGTCTTTGCCACGACCGGACCCTGCTGTGTCCGCAGCTCGGCTCGCGGTGGCCTCAAGTGGTCTCGTCACTGGCGGACGGCTGTGAGATCGTCATCGTGCGCCCGCCAGCGATGCTGCCAGCGCAGTTGCGGCACCGGATGGAGGCGGCGCTGCGCCGGGCGGGCGGGGTGCTGCTGGTCGCGGGAGAATGGCCGGGCGCGCATCTGGAGCTTCGCGTCACACGCCGGGAGTGGTCCGGGCTCGGCGCCGGGCACGGCAGGCTGCGCGCCTGCCGCGCCCAGGTGCTGGTATCCGGGCGCGGCGCGGCCGGCCGGATCCGCGACGGCTGGCTATGGCTGCCGGCCGAGGACGGCAGCATCAGCCCTGCCGAACCACCCCTGCAGACGGTACGCGACCTGCCACAACGCGAGCTGAGCGCGCACCCGCACCTGCATGTGGCGGGGGCCGGATGAGCCGGGCGACCGCATCCGGCCGCCCGGGCGCGCCCGGAAAGGCACGCGGCGGCGGTGAAGCGCAGCGGGTGATGGTGGTCAGCAGCCCGGACGCGGGCGCGGAAGAATCCGGGCAGCTCGCTGCGCTGGTCACCGGGTATTGCCCCACAGTCGAATCGGTGCGGCTCGGCGTCTGCGCGTTCGCGGCACGCGGCCCGGCGCGGTACTTCGGCGGCGAGGAGGCGCTGGGCAGCAGGATCGTCGAGGCCGCCGCGGCGGCCGGGCTCGGCTGCCGGGTCGGCGTCGCCGACGGCCTGTTCGCCGCGCTGCTTGCCGCCGGTCCCGCCGACGGCGCAGATCCGGTCACGGTCGTGCCTGCGGGCGGGACGCCGCGGTTCCTTGCGCACCAGCCGGTGTCCGTGCTCGAGGATACGGACCTCGCCGGGCTGCTCCGCCGCCTGGGCATCCGCACGCTCGGGGATTTCGCGGCGCTGCCCGCCGACGCGGTGGCAAGCCGGTTCGGCGAGGCGGGCGAGGCCGCCTACCGGCTGGCGCGCGGCGAGCAGCCCCGGCCGCTCGCGGTCAGCGCGCCCCCGGACGACCTGGCCGTCTCGGCCGGATTCGACCCGCCGCAGCCGCTGGCCGAACCGGTGGTGTTCGCCGCCAAGGCGCTCGCCGAGCAGCTGCACGCCGGGCTCGCCGCGCGCGGCGTGTCCTGCGTCCGGATCGATGTGCAGGTCAGCTGGGCGGACGGACACCATAGCAGCAGGCTGTGGCGGCACGATGGGCTGCTCACTGCTGTCCAGGTCGCCGACCGGGTCCGCTGGCAGCTCGACGCGGCCACGCCCGGGGACGCCGACGGCGCGGCGGGCGGCGGGATCACCCTGCTGCGGCTGGTACCCGACCAGCTAGTGCGCGCCGCCGGCCAGCAGCTCGCGCTGTGGGGCGAGGCCGTCGTCCCCGGCAAGGTCGCCCGCGCCGCCATGCGGGTGCAGGCCCTGCTCGGGCAGGACGCCGTGCTGCGGCCGGTCCGCTCCGGCGGCCGCAGCATGTGCGACCAGATACACCTGAGCCCGTTCGGCGCCGACCCGGAGCCGAGGCTGCCGGCCGGCCGGCCATGGCCCGGGCGCATCCCCGGCCCGGCACCCGCGGTTGTCTATCCTGAGCCGCGCCCGGCCCGGGTCACCGACCTGGCGGGCGAGCCGGTCACCGTCAGCGGCCGGTGCACAGTCTCCGGCGCCCCGGCCGAACTTGCCGTGGACGGCGGCCCGCCGCTGGCCGTCACCGGCTGGGCGGGCCCCTGGCCGCTGGCCGAACGCTGGTGGGACCCGTCCGCCGCTGTCCGCGAGGCGCGGTTCCAGCTGGTCACCGCCGACGGGCGGGCCTGGCTCGCGGCGGTCCGCGACGGCGCCTGGCAGGTCGAGGCAGGCTACTGTTGACTACTCCCCGCCCTGGACGAGGATTCCAGCCCTCGCAGGCTGGGGTTCCTGTTTCGCTGACGGCTGCATCCGGGAGGATCGGGGATGTCTTACGCCATCTCCGCAGGCGGTCACCGCTTGACCAGCGGCCAGGATGTTCGTCGCGGCGTTGATGTCCCGGTCGTGCCGGGTGCCGCAGGACGGGCACTGCCACGTCCGGGTGCCAAGGCTCAGCGCCGCGAGCAGGTGCCCGCACGCCGAGCAGGTCTTGGACGAGGGGTACCAGCGGTCGATCACGACGAGCCGGCGGCCGTAGCGCTTGCACTTGTACTCAAGCTGGCGGCGGAACTCGCCCCAGCCGCAGTCGCTGATGGCCCTGGCGAGCTTACGGTTCTTCAGCATGTTCATGACGGCAAGATCCTCGACCACGATCAGGTCGTTTTCGCGGACGAGGCGGATGCTGGCACGGTGCAGGAAGTCGCGCCGGGCGTTGCGGACCTTGCGGTGGGCGCGGGCGACCTTGACCTTGGCCTTGGACCGGTTCGCGGAGCCCTTCCGGCAGCGGGCCAGCCGTCGCTGGTAGCGGGCCAGATTCCGGGCCTTGCGCTCCAGATGCCGGGGGTTGGCGATCCGCTCCCCGTCGCTGGTTACGGCGAAGTCCTTCACGCCGAGGTCCACCCCGGCCGCGCGCCCGGCCTGCGGCAGGGACTCCGGACCGTCACTGTCCATCATGAAGGTCACGTACCAGCGACCGTCGCTCTCGCGAGCCACGGCCACCATCGCGGGGTCAAGCGTGGCCACATCCACACCCGGCCACGACCAGATGAATCGCAGCGGCCTATCCGTCTTGGCCAGCCGCAGCACCCCGCCGCGAATGGAGAACGCCGAGCGGGTGTAATGGGCGGACTGCCGGGAGCGGCGGGACTTGAACCGCGGGTACCGGGAGCGCTTCGCGAAGAACGCGGAGAACGCCTTGTGTTGGTGCCGCAGGGTTTGTTGGAGCGGGACCGACGACATCTCGTTCAGGAATGCGAAGCGTGGGTCCTTCTTCATCGTAGTCAGCGCGGCGTCGGATGCCGCGTAAGACATGCTCGTGCCCGTGGTGTGGTACAGCCGGTGCCGTTCGGCGAGGGTCCGGTTCCATACGACCCGGACGCACCCGAACGTGCGAACCAGCAGCTGCTGCTGCGCCTGATCGGGGTATGCCCGGCACCGGTACGCCGTCCTCACTGTTACAGGGTGGCGATCGCAAGTGTGAAGACATGGGAGGCGCGCCGTACGCACGCGATTCCGTCTGCTTCGCGTGGCGCCGGACTCCTCTCCGGCCTGAAGGCCGGGACGTCCCTCCGGGAGGCCAGGTGACTCGCGGGCCGGCCTGGGCGGAGCTGCACTGCCACTCGTCGTACAGCTTCCTTGACGGGGCGTCGGATCCCGCCGAGCTGGCCACCGAGGCCGCAAGGCTCGGGCTTGCAGCGCTGGCGATCACCGACCATGACGGCATGTATGGGGTGCCGAAGTTCGCTCAGGCTGCGGCGCGGTTCCCTGGACTGCGCACGGTGTTCGGCGCCGAGCTCACGCTGGGTGCGGGCCAGCGGGGCGAACCCGACCCGGCGAGCCGTCACCTGCTGGTGCTCGCGCGCGGGCCTTCCGGGTACCAGCGGCTGTGCGCGGTGATCAGCGCCGCGCAGCTGGCCGGCGGGCAGAAGGGACGGCCGTCGTATTCGCTGGATTCGTTGGCGACGGCGCACGGCGGGGAGTGGGCTGTGCTCACCGGATGCCGGAAGGGGCATGTGCCCGCGGCGCTCGCGGTCGGCGGTGAGGCGGCCGCAGAAGAAGAGCTGCGCTGGCTGACCGGGATGTTCGGGCGGCAGAACGTCTTCGTGGAGCTGGCCTGCCGCAACGACCCGTGCGACGACGAGCGGAACGACGCGCTGGTTGACCTGGCCGCGGCGCACGGCCTGGGCGTGGTGGCAGCCGGGGACGTGCACTACGCCACGCCGGGCCAGTCCCGGCTCGCGGGCGCGCTCGCGGCGATCCGGGCGCGCCGGTCGCTGGCGGAAATGGACGGCTGGCTGCCCGGCGCTGGCACCGCATACCTCCGTTCCGGCGCGGAGGTGGCGGCGCTGCTGCGCCGCTACCCCGGGGTGGCCGATCGCACCGTCTCGCTGGCACTGGAGTGCGCGTTCGACTTCCGGGTGGTCGCGCCGAACCTGCCGGACTTCCCCGTGCCGGCCGGGCACACCGAGGCGTCCTGGCTGCGCGCCCTGGCGGCCGCCTCCACCCGGTACGGAACCCCGGCCGCCGAGACAGTGCCAGGCGCGTTCGCGCAGATCGACCGTGAGCTCGACGTGATTGAAGGGCTCGGGTTCCCCGGCTACTTCCTGATCATCCACGACATCGTGCAGTTCTGCGCCACCCAGGGAATTCTCTGCCAGGGGCGCGGGTCGGCGGCGAACTCGGCGGTCTGCTACGCGATCGGCATCACCAACGTGGACCCGGTCCGGCACGGGCTGCTGTTCGAGCGGTTCCTGTCCGAGAGCCGGGACGGGCCGCCCGACATCGACCTGGACATCGAGCACCGGCGGCGCGAGGAGGTCATCCAGTACGTCTACGGCCGCTACGGCAGGGACCGGGCCGCGCAGGTAGCTAACGTCATCACTTACCGGCCCCGGCTGGCGCTGCGGGACGCCGGCCGGGCACTCGGCTACCCGCCTGCGGAGGCCGGCGAGTGGGCAGGGCAGATCGGTCCCGGCGCCGCGGCGCCCGGTGAGTCCCTGCCCGGCGCTGTCCCCGCGGCTGTGGCGGAGCTGGCGGGGAAACTGCAGCGGCTGCCCCGGCACCTGGGCATCCACTCCGGCGGGATGGTGATCTGCGACCGGCCGGTCGGCGAGGTGTGCCCGGTGGAATGGGCGACGATGCCCGGGCGCACCGTGCTGCAGTGGGACAAGGACGACTGCGCGTACGCCGGCCTGGTGAAGTTCGACCTCCTGGGCCTGGGCATGCTCGCCGCGCTGCACGACTGCTTCGACCTGGTCGCGGCCTTCTACGGGCAGCAGTGGTCGCTGGCGACAATCCCGCCGGAAGACCCGGCTGTCTACGAGATGATCAGCGCGGCCGACACCGTGGGCGTGTTCCAGGTCGAATCCCGCGCGCAGATGGCCGTGCTGCCCCGGCTGCGGCCATCGACCTTCTACGACCTGGTCATTCAGGTCGGGCTGATCAGGCCGGGGCCGATCCAGGGCGGTTCGGTGCACCCGTTCCTGCGACGGCACGACGGTACGGAGGCCGCTGACCTGCCGCACCCGTCGATGGCCCGGGCTCTGTCGAAGACGCTGGGCGTGCCGCTGTGGCAGGAGCAGATGATGCAGCTGGCCATCGACTGCGCCGGGTTCAGCGCGGCGGAGGCGGACCGGCTGCGGCGGGCGATGAGCGCCAAGCGGGCGCCCGAACGCATCGAGGAGCTCCGCCAGCGGCTGCTGACCGGGATGGCAGCACGCGGCATTCCCGCGGCCGTGGCGGAAGAGATTTACGGCAAGATCCTCGCCTTCTCCAGCTACGGCTTCCCGGAGTCGCATGCGATCAGCTTCGCCTATCTCGTCTACGCCTCCGCCTGGCTGAAGCGGTACTACCCGGCCGCGTTCACCGCGGCGCTGCTGCGTAACCAGCCGATGGGGTTCTACGCGCCGCACAGCCTGATCGGCGACGCGCGGCGGCACGGGGTCGAGGTCCGCGGCGTCGACGTCAACGCCAGCGAGACGCTCGCGACACTGGAGGCAGGCGCCGCGGCCGGCCCGGCCGCGGCGCCGGCGATCCGGCTCGGGCTGAGCAGCGTGCGCAACCTCGGGCGGGCTGCCGCCGAGGCAGTGGCCGCGGGCCGGCCGTATCGCGGCGTGGAGGACTTCGCGCGGCGGACCGCGCTGCCCGGCGCGGCGCTGGAGGGGCTGGCGACTGCCGGGGCGCTGGGCTGCTTGGGGTTGAGCCGGCGGGAGGCGCTGTGGGCGGCCGGGGCCGCCGCGACGCTGGAGGCTGGGCAGCTGCCCGGCGTGACCGCCGGGATGGAGGCGCCGTCATTGCCGGAGATGACCGCGGTGGAGGAGACGCTCGCGGATGTGTGGGCCACCGGCACGTACGGCACGCATCCGGTCGCGCACGCGCGGGCGGCGCTGACCGCGCGCGGCGTGATGGGCGCGTCGGATCTGGCGTCCCCGGCGATGGCGGCCGCGGATTCGGTGATCATGGTCGCCGGGCTGGTCACGCACCGGCAGCGTCCGCCGACGGCGCGGGGCGTGGTTTTCCTCAGCCTGGAGGACGAGACCGGAATCGCGAACGTGATCTGCCCGCCGGCGGTGTGGGACCGGTGCCGGGCGACGGCCGGCCAGGCGGCGGCGCTGGTGGTGTCCGGGCGGGTCGAGCGGGTTTCCGGCGCGGTCAGCCTGATCGCTGTGGCGCTGCGGCCGCTGCGGGTAGCGGCGACTGTCCGCAGCCGCGACTTCCGCTGACGCCCGGGTCAACTGCCAGCCGCTCGCCGAGCCAGGCATGCCTGCGGGCCGCGGCCCCGACCTCGAGGCGCGCCCGGCGCGCGTCCTCGAGCAACTGCGCGCTGCCGGGGAACGGTTCCGGGCGCTCGCCGGCTTCAGCACCGGCGGCCCGGTGCGCAGCGACGCGCGCGCCAGCCGGGATCAGCCAGCACCGGCGCCGGAGAGGACCTGCGGTCATGACCGCCGTCAGATGATCAGCGCCTCCGGTGCCTGGCCGGCGCCCGGCTGCGGCGCAGCCAGACCATCAGGTACAGCAGCCCGAGGCCGGCCGCGACCGAACCGAGCAGCTCGGCGGCCTGGACGAGATCTGTTCCCAGCGATACCACCGCCCCGGGCTCCTACCCCCACCCATGATTCGACATTTACTCATGACATACGTCAGCTGACCGATGTTTTGCAAATTGCGTTGCAAGAGCATTTTTCACGGTGCCCGGGCCATCGGGCGCCGCCGAAGTGGGGCCCTGAGTTTGCCCCTGGAGCAGCAGCGACCACGCCCCCGGCCGCTGCTGCTCCACCCGGCGAGGGAATCCGCGATGAGCACAGCGACGTCAGCCCGCCGGGCCGAGCTGCACGCATGGCGTGTACGGATGGCGGCGGACCGGACCGCGCCAGGCGAAGCCCGCGGTCATGTCCGGGCGGCTATCGGCGCGTGGCAAATCCCCGTCGACCTGGACATCGCGGTCCTGCTCACCAGCGAGCTAGTCACTAACGCCATCGCCGCCACGCCGGGCAGGGACATTACGCTGTCTGTCCGTTGCAATCGCAATCGGCTGCGGGTCGAGGTCCACGACACGGCGCCGTCAATGCCCGCACCAGCAGACGCGCCAGCCGATGCGGAAGCCGGCAGGGGCCTGATGCTGGTCAGCACACTGTCAACCGAATGGGGCTTCTACCGCACTCCGGCGGGAAAGACGGTGTACTTTACGCTCGCATTCCCGCCGGGCCCTCTTTCCGATCGCCAGGTCAAACTCCTGGCGATCGTCGACGAGGGCGGCGGCGGCTGGGACGCCAGGCGGATAGACCTGACGGCTGATGCCAGATACGGGCCAGGCGAGGGGACCGTCCTGCAGGAACTTGAGGCGCTCCAGCAGCTGGGGCTGGTTGCCCGCGACGACAGCCGATCGGGCACCGGCGGCAGGTGGAAGGTGACCGCCGCCGCGCCGCCGCACATCCGATAGCCGCAGGCATCGGCCGGCAGAGCCAAGATACCACATTATAACTGTTCGTGACTTGACTGTCGCAGTGAGTATTCACTACATTATCCGACATGAGCCAGGCCGGATGGCCTGATCAGGCGGGGGCCGCGATAAAGCCGCCTTGGCTGACAGCTGAGGAGGGGAGTGCTCGCCATGCGCGACACCTGGACCTGATCCGAGGAACACACCGGGGGAGACCCTGAAAATTGTCTCCCCGGCCATCATCGAGATGCGGCGAAGCTGAGAGCTTTAGCCCGGTAGCGAGACCAGAGGGAGGCATGGCGCCGACCGGCCTATCCGATGCTCGCTACCGGGCCAGTGTCCGCCATGATGACTTCACTTTTGCGCGAGAGACATCAGTCAATCTGTGTAAATAAAGGAAGTGACGCACGCCGAATCAGCGGCGGCTTGCGAGAACCGCGTCTGCTCCTAGCCCAGCTCTGACAGCGGCGATCATTCCGGCGGCTGGACAGCCCATCCTGCGCGAACGCGGCGGCCTTGGCCCCAGCCGGCGTGAGGCTGTCCCAGCCGTCAGCGGCGCGGCGGTCCGCTGGGCCGCGGGCCGAGCCGGCCTCCCCCAGCAGCTGCTCGGCCAGCACCGCAGGCACGTCCGCAGCGCGGCCGGGTGAGGACCTCGCCGCACAACAGCCGCGGCACCTGGACCGGCGCGGACTTGCCGATACCCGGCTCGCCCTCAATGAGCACCGCCCGGCCCGGGTGCCCCTTTGCACAGCTCCGCCACCAACCCAGCCAAAAGGGTCAGTTCACTATCACGGCCGGACAACGTGCCGGCCGGGAATAGCGCGACGCGCATACGCCTAACCTAAATTGGGACATTACAAGATGTGAGGGGTTACAGAGGTATTTGCGTTCAGACGGGCACGGCGGGGCGCGTGGCAAGTCTGTAGCGCGCATCTGCTGCAGGTCTCGGGTCCTCGCAGGTTACCGGCGCGGGCCGGGCCCGGGGACTATCCGGAACGGTGACAGCTCATTTGCAAATTCTTCTGCACGTGCAAATTAGCGTGCACATTCCTGCACGCCCAGTGATATCGCCCGCTGTGCGGCCATGACTAGAACGTGCATAGCTACGCTGGCCTATTCATGCCAGCTCGAAATAATCAATTCCGCACGATTGCGTCACAAGCCCCGGCGGGCCGTAGCTAAATAGTCCGTAACTGTCACAACGGGTCTGTCCTGAGGGGAGGCGTGCGATGCGCGGCACCCACTGGTACTGACCTGGACGACAGCCGGTCGATCATCGTGCAGGAGGCGTGCGATGCGCACCGTTCACTGGTACTGATGTTCCCCCAGTCCAGCAGTCAGCAACAACATTGAAGGGAGCGCCGGCAATGCGCGACACCTGGACCTGAACCTCACACCGACCAGCAGTAAGCCCTACTACGAGAACGAACCGCATGGACGGGCGCCGCTCCGGGCCGCAGGCCGCGAACGCGCCCAGTCCCCGCCCGCAACGATGACCGCCGGGGGAGGTACCACCTCGACGGCCGCGCGGGCCCCGGCGAAGGCGCGCCCGCCGCGCAGCCGGCTTCCAGTCATTCGGGCGGCAGCCGTGCGATCAGGTTGGCGAGCTCGCCACGCAGTGCTCTCGCTCCTGCCTTAGCCGCGCCGAGCCTAACGGGGAACTCCCAGTCGCCGACGGCTTCGATGGTCTCATTGACACAGCCAGCGAGGAGAAGCAGTTCTGCGCAGGTGAGATGAAGGACGATCTGATCTGATCGGCCGCCCTGCGCGTTTATCCCCGAGCTTCGCATAAGCCACGCGAAATCAGACTGCTCGCCAGCAGTCCACTCGCCGGCCAGCTTCCAAGCCAGCGCCGACGTCGACTCGGCGCCGCCCGCGATCAGGCCGGCCGCTCCCAGCTGGGAAATGGACACCGCACCGGCGGTTATGAGCCGCCGGTTCCCCGGATCGCGGATCATGCCGGCGACTTGCCATAGCAGCGCCGTGCCGGGCGGCGCACGCCGGCCAAGCTCCATCAATGCGCGGCCGCGGCGGAGCACGGACTCGCTATTGCGCGGCACCATGGCCAGGAGCTCGTCAGTGCCCAGCGCACGGAACTCCGGATCCGGATCAAGCAGGCCGTGCGGGGCCTCGAGCGGCTGCCTGCCGTCCTGCGGCGGCATCTCCGTTGCTGCCCGTAGCGCGGCGAGGACCACGAACGGGCTGATCATTACGATCTTCTCGAAGACCACCGCCGCCTGATCTTCGGTGAGCTGAGACCACTCACGCTTGGCGTGCAACCGTGCCCGGGCTGCCTCCCTGCTGATTCCTTCCACCAGTTGGTACACCTCTGTCGCGCTTTTAGGGGATGCGGACCTAACGACAGCTGGCCCCTCGAGGACCGGCCCGACACCGCGCCCTAAGCCAGCCGCAATACAGGACCTCCGGGTGGAGGGCCCAAGAGACGAATGCTGGCCGCAGCCCTCGCCAGAAACATCGGTCATTTGACGGAGGCGGCAGGGCCGCGTACATGAACAAGCCACCGCGGGCCAGGTGACAAGTGTGACTGTGAACCGTATCTGGCCCCTGTGAACCGTAGTTGGCCCGATAGTTTGTTCTGGCAGCCGCGTTGATGGTCCGGGCGTGCGTTTCAGTGCGGTGGCGATGAAATGCCGGCTGGATCGGCTGCCCTGGCGGCCTGCTCGATCGTCGCGCGCCGGGCCTCCCAGAAGGCGCTGTCGCGTCCGTGCAGGGCCGCGCTCTGCGGGAGCATCCCGACTGCGCCGTCGAGCTGCTCGCGCAGGATGTCGGCGTGCCCGGCGTGCCGGGTGGTATCGCTGAGCACATGGACCATGATGTTGAACAGCATCACGTCTTCGCGCCACCAGGGCACGTAACCGGGAGCATCGATGGGGAGGGCCTTGATCGTCGCGTCCGAGTGCTCCCACACGCGCCGGTAGAGGCCGACGATCTCGTCGCGTGTCTCGTGCTCGGCGGCCCAGAACTGGGCGCCGCTCGCGGCCTCGTCGTCCCACCGGGGCAGGGGCTCGGGGAACGGCCGGGCGAAGACCTCGCCGAAGTACCGTGAGCCCGAGACTGCGCAGTGCTTGACCAGGCCGAGGAGGTTGGTCCCGGTGGAGGTCAGGGGGCGGCGGAGGTTCGCAGCACGCAGCCCGGCCGCATCATCAGGCACGGACTCATCGGACACGCGCCGCAGGCTCTCACAGCCGGAACCGCTGATCAAATAGGCATACGCCGAACCGGGTGCGCGCCGCCAGGTTCCGCCGTTACGCCGGGAGCGAGAACCGTTGCCCGGCACGGCTGCGGGCAGGGAGGCTGCGGCTATGGCCTCTTCCGTCGCCGTGCTTTCTGACATACACGGGGTGCTGCCGGCGCTCGACGCGGTGCTGGCCGAGCCCGCCGTCCGGGACGCCGAGCGCATCGTACTCACCGGGGATATCGCTGCCGGGCCCCAGCCAGCCGAGGTGCTTGACCGGCTGCTCGGACTCGGCGACCGGGTCGTGTGGGTGCGCGGCAACGCCGACAGGGAACTCGTCCAGCTGGCGCGCGGCGAAGGCGGCGACATACCAGATCCCATCGCGCCGTGGGCGGCGAGGCAGCTCAGTGCAGGCCATGTGGACTGGCTGGCCAGCCTTCCGTATCCGGTGACGCTGCCGGTCGACGGGTTCGGCCCGGTCGTGTTCTGTCATGCGACGCCGCGCGACGACGAGGAAGTCGTGCTGGTCGACTCGCGTCTGGAACGGTGGACGGAAGTGCTCGCGGACCTGCCGGACGAGGTGATGACAGTGGTCTGCGGGCACACCCATATGCCGTTCACCCGGCTGGCGAACACCCGGCAGATCATCAACCCCGGCAGCATCGGCATGCCGTACGGCCGACAGGGCGCACACTGGGCCATCCTGAACGAAGGCGTCGTCGAAATGCGCCGTACCGCCTACGATCCCCAAGCCGCGTGCGCCCAGATCACCGCCGCATCGTCCTACCCGGACGTCGCCGAGTGGGCCGACTACTTCCTCCACGCACGGGCGACCGACGCGGACGCCCTGGCCGCCTTCGGCCCGCGAGATGGCCGGACGTAATCGGGTCACCCCCAACGCTGCGCGCCGTCGTTCAACGAGCCGCACTGGGCCGTGCAGAACACAGAACAACCAACCCCGTGAATGGACACGACCAGGAGCCCCGGCATTTTTCGGTACGCTAGGGCGGTGACCCGCAGCGAGCGCGACCTTGCACGCGAGGACGCCGTTTACCGCGCGCAGGACTGGGCACCTGTTCTGCGCGCCATTGAGGCGATGCCTGACGGGCAGGCGGAGGCCTTCGACCTGGCTGCGGCCCTGTATCCTGCGCCCTCGGACGCGGAGGGTGGCGTGGACTTCAGGACGCGGAACACCAGAGACTGGAGTCGGCACCAAATGGCCGTCATCCGGGTGTGGACTGACCTGGTTTCAGCAGGCCTGGTGGAGATCATCAGCCCAGCTGATGGCATAAACGCCGATCTGTCCGTAGTTAGTGAAGCCGGTCACCGCTGGCTGATGGAACACGACTCCCTGACGAGTGGCGAGGGTCTCTAGCTCGAATCCTGCAAGCCGGTGCGGGCCTGTCTACGCCATCGTCGGCGAGCAGTAACTGAGACTGACGCTCTTATTGCTTGTCAAGCCGCGAGCTACCAACGACCGCCTGACAGCCTGTCCGACATCATGGTCGTCACTCTGTCGCTGACGCGACCTCCGCGTCTGCAGCGCCGGGAGCACCGGCCGCTGCGGCCTCCGCCAGGTAGCGGTCGCCGTGCCGGACCGGGCTGAAGGCGAACGACAGCGCGATCAGCGCGATCAAGATCCCGGTGGCCGCGTAGACGTCGGTGACACTGCCGGTCAGGCGGATGGCGGCCGCGCCTGCCAGCGCGCCGAGCGGGATCGCGGACCAGGCGAGGACGCTCGCGACGCTGATGACCCGCCCGTACAGGCGGCTCGGCACGATCGCCTGGCGCAGCGCGCCGGTGTTGATGTTCAGCAGGAGGCCGAAACCCGCCGACGCGGCCCACAGAACCAGCGCGGCCGGGTATGAGCCGAGCAGGGCCATCATGGTGACGGTGAGCCCGCTGATCACGAGCGCGCCCAGCGCGGTGACCGCGAACGACAGCCGCCGCCGGATCGGCGCCGCGGCGGCGGCGACGATCACGATGCCCGCGGCGCCGGCCGCGAACAGCAGGGCTACCTGCGTGTCACTGGCGCCGAGGGTCTGCTTGGCGAACAGGACGAGCTGGGTGCTCTGCGTGGCCGCGACGAAGTTGATCAGGGCCATCATGATGGAGATGCTGCGCAGCACCGGATGGGACCAGACGAAGCGCAGGCCTTCCCGGACATCTTCGAGCAGGCCCGTCCCGCCTGCCGCGCGGCGCGCGGGCGGCGGCCCGGAGTTGAAGCTGCGCCTGATGGCGGCGAGGCACCCGGCGGAGACCAGGAAGCTGGCCGCGTCGAAGAACAGCAGGTTGGCCGGTGACGTGAACGTGACTAGAACCCCGGCGAGGATCGGCCCGACGATCTGGCCCGCCGAGTTCGTCGCCATGATCCGCCCGTTGGCGGCCACCAGGTCGTCCTGCCCGACCAGGCTCGGAATCGCAGCGAACTCGCCGCAGTTGAACAAGATCCCCAGGGTGGACTGGACGAACGCCACCGCGTAGATGTCAGCCACCGAAAGCTCGCCGGACAGGGCGAGCACCGGCAGGACCACGATCACCGCGGCGCGGGCGACATCCGTCCATAGCATCATCCGCCTGCGGTCGAGCCGGTCCACGAGGGCGCCGAGCACCAGCCCGAACAGCAGGTAAGGCAGCAAGTTGGCGGCGGTCGAGAGCGCGAGGTCGGTGGCGGAGCCGGTCAGCTTGAACACCAGCAGCGGAAAAGCGAACGACGTGAACGAACTGCCCACCTGAGAGACGAGCTGCCCACCGAAGTAGAGCCAGAAATCGCGCCCAAGCGTGTGCTGACGCCCCCGCGGCTGGATCACAAGCAGACCGTAGTGAGCACCTTAGGCGACGTCAAACGCGTGCCAGGGCCGCCTGTGTCACGGATCAGTTGTCGGATTACACGTGCCATGATTGCAGCTCAGATGATTGTGGCGAGGCGATGTCAGAGGGGGAAGCGGTCGACCCGGAGCACCGCAACTTCACGCTGGGGGGCGAGCAGGACGTAGGTCACCGAGATGCCCTTGTAGTCCCAGACGTATATGTTGCCGGCCGGGACGAGCTTGCGGCCGTTTTCGGGAGTGAGCCGGAGCACCTCGTAGATCTCCAGGAGGACGTCGACCTCGGCGCGGGACAACTCATCGATCTGGGCCTCGGCGATGTCGCTGCCCATGCGAACGGTGTACACCTACAGATGGACTCCGCGGCGCTGCAGCACCGCGGCCAGGGTCGTGCCCGTCGAGCGGGCACCGGACTGGAGCTGCTCGGCCTCCTGGTGCATGCGCTGCCAGTCGGCAGGATCGGCCGCCGCCCTGGTGGCGACCCGCCACCAGCCGGAGAGGAAGTCATCCAGCGCCGCCACGTCGACGATGGGCGCATGAGTGATTGCCTCAAGCTCGGTATCGAACGCGCTTACGCTAGCTGCAGGCAGGGCCGTGCGTACGGCAGTGAAGGTCCGCTCGATGGACGGATGAGGTCGATCGTGTCGCTGTATGGTCATGACGACGCCTAGCCTCCTGCCGGTTGCCGCGTGCCATCCAGCTTATCGAAGCGGAACCCAGGCGGCGGGTAACCGGGAGTGGTGGCCTAGCGAACACGGGGTCAAGTATCGCTCACAGGGGCCAACTATCGGTCACAGTCACACGATGATTGTGACTGTGACCGATAGTTGGCCCCTGTGAACGCTAGCTGGCGGAGGTCCGGCTCCCGGCTGTAGATGGCGGCGTCTCCAGTTGTTGTTGGCGGTTCAGCCGATGCGACTTTCAGGTGCATGTCTTGCTGTATCGATGTTCTTGGCGAGCGCGGCCGCGAAGGCGTCGAGTTCGGCCCTGAATGGGCCAGGTGTCCTCGCTGATGCTCCAGGTCTCCAGCGCCTGGCGCCGCCGCTAGCAATACTGGCCGTCCCGAACGGACCGTCCGCGACAAATGGCGAAAGTGGGGATTGCCCGCCTACAGGATAGGCAAGCATCTGCGATGGAGAGTACGCGACGTATACACTTGGGTCGACCGTCAGGCCGCCTAACACACGAGTGTGGACCCCGTCCTCACACCAGGCCGGGGGTCCTCCCGTATTATGTGCCCTTACGCGAGGCAAAGAGAAACTGATGTTAGGAGTCATTTGCTCCCGCCTCTTCTCGTAACATCATGGATCATGGTCTCCTGAACGATCCGTAGGCTGTTCGGCATGCTCCAACCCGGCTGCCGCTGTCTTTGTTTCTGGTTTTGAGTGATGCATCCATCTGGCAACTAGCAGCTGTATTACGCGGAGAAGGGTAAGAATAACGACAACTCGCTGTAGAAGGAATAGCCAGCCAACTTGAACCGAATAACCTGTAAGCGGCTGCTGCCAATCGAGGACCGAATTGACATTGATAAAAGGGATCGCATCGGATAGATTCCACCACACCATCAAACCGGCCTTATGCAGGGATACTGCGGGATGGATGTAATTTGCGATTACTATCCAAACAGAAATTGCTAGGAAGATGTTGATGCTTACTGCAACCGCGAGTACAACCAAATGACGCCGAATTGGGTCGGCAGGATTATATTTAAAGACCACATACCACGTTAGCCACACCGTGGCCACGATCGTGGCGGCAAGTTCCCAGATATTCGAAAAAATGTCGCCACTCACATAAGAATCTGAACGTCCCGAGAGGGTCGCAGCTATCCCTTCAACCCCGACCACTATGATAATGAATAGAGTAAATATTGAGCTTACAGTATCGACACATCCCCGACGCTTCACGACGGGCGCCGACTTTGAGGTCGCATCTACTTTAGTTTCTGGGCTGGTGGATTCTTGATCTGGCGCTTGATTATCCGAAGACATGGTAAAACTCTTTCAGGGTTGTGGTAAGCCAATGAATAGTCGCGATATTGGCCGTCCCCAGAAGACACCGCCTGCGACAAGTGGCGGATAGCTGCCCCGATGATGGGGCTCCCGGTGTCGCGGATCGCCGCGACGTGCATCCTTCCCTGGGCGAGGATCCCGCATCCGGCGATATCCTCGCTCGTCGGCGGCCCGGAGCCTGACCAGTCCATGTGCCCGGCTAGGAAGACGCGGGAATTCAGGTAGAGGCCGTCGGCATTGCCCGGCACGTGCAGCACCCGTCCGCAGGCGTGCCGGCCATCCGAGAGTGGCACGGCCCAGAACTGGCCGGCCTGCAGACGGGCGATCGACTTCGGCTCGAACGGGTACCCGATCCTTCCGGTCACCCGCTCATTGTGCACCGGGCCGGGCACCGGCAGGAGGTGGCGGCATGCGGAACGATGACCTGGAAGTTGTCGCCGCGGCAACACCCCGGGCACCACCGCGCTGGCGGAGACCGGGGCAGTCAAAGTGCCGCCAGCCCGGCAGCGGCAGAATCCGCCAACTATCGAACACAGCCGCCAAGTTAGGCTGACCGCCATGGACGCGGATGACGGCAAGTACCTGGCGGACACGCTCCGCCTACTGCAACAAGCAGACGCATGGGCGGTGCGCATCAACGGCGACTCGCCGGGCTTGCAGCCCGCTCCACATAGTCCCCTCTGGAGAGACGACGACAAGGCGCACCCGTATCAGCTCAGCAACGCGGCCTGGCTGCTGCTCGGCAGCGCGGTCGACCATCTCGGCGCCCTGCAGGCTTTGCTCCACGACGCGAAGGTCATTCCCAGATCCGCGCCCTACACGCTGGTCCGCGCGGGGCTGGAGAACGCCTGTGGGGCAGTGTGGCTGCTCCGGCCGCCGAAGCGGACGGAGCGCCTGGCGCGCCGGCTCCGACTCGCGACGGCGGACGTCAAGCAGCGCGAGCAGGCAAGGCAGATGATCAGCCAGCCCGGGCCGCGGACGGAGCAGGAGTGCCTGGACGAGATCCGCGACATCGCTAAGCGCGCCGGTCTCGCCGCCGCGGCACTGAAAGACAGGGCGACGTACACGGAGATCGTCCAGACCGTCGACCAGAGCGAGCCGGACATAGACATCCAGACGATATGGAAAGTGTGCAGCGCCTTCTCCCACGGCGACATGTGGGCCACTCTGGGCTGGTCACAGCAAACCCAGGTGTCTAAGACGGCGCAGCCCGGGATCGCGGCCCTCAGGGTCGAAGCCGACCTCCGGCTGCTTACGTTGGCGGCCGCGACGGCCGTGCGGGTGACCCAGGTGGGCTGGCGCCTCTACGACGAGCGTTCTCGGTCTCCGTACTGACCGGAGCGCCGAGCGCGCCGGCGACGGCCGCTAGTGCAGCACGCTCGGCACCGTGCCGCTCTACACCTCCCGCCACCCCCGCCGCCCCCGAAAACCACGCAGCCCGATGGCTACCACTAGCTAGCCACTAGCCGAACAAAATATCGGGCCAACTAGAGTTCACAGGAGCCAAGTACGGTTCACAGTCACAATAAGTGTGACTGTCACCGGTAGTTGGCCCCTGTGGCCGATAGTTGGTCCCACGCTCAGAGGAGCAACAGAGGTTCTCGTGCTGTGATTCGTCGTCCGCAGGGAAGCCGGTAAGGGGCGGCGCCGGCCGTCGACGACCCGCAGCGGGCGGCGCGGGGAGGCTGCGGTGGGGGCCATCGGGTGGGCGTCTTCGAAGGCGCGCAGGCTGATCGCCTGCCAGGTGGCCACCCAGTCGCGGACCGACCCGGGTGCGCACGCCCGGACGATCGCGGTGACCGTTTCCAGCGGGGGCAGGGTGGTCCGCGTGGGGCTGAGCGCGTCGTACATGCTGCTGGCGGCCAGTGTCCGGTTGCCGCCGCGCCGCACGATTTCCTTGTGGCCCGGCTTTCCTGCCCAGGCCCGCAGGGCGCCCAGCTGGCGGATGTACTGTGCGGCGGTCTTCGCCTGTTCCGGGCGCGGTTCCTCGCTGTAGGCACGGATCGGCTCGGCTACCTCGATCACGGGCCCGGGCCCGCGCGCCGGCTTCGTCTGGAGAATCAGCGTCTTGGCAGCTGCCGCGCTTGGGCGCGGCGCGGGACGGGCACGCCGGGGCCGTGCCGCATCCGCCTTAGCCCATAGGGCGCGCAGCTGGGCTACCTCGGGCGGGGATGCCCCGCAGGCCCGTGCGTAAGCCAGCACCAGAGTCAGTGTCGGGCAGCTCGTACCCGCTGCTGCGGCGGCGAGCTGCGCGGGCGAGTAGTTGGCGGTCGGCGCGAGGTCACGGTACGTGCGGGCGGTCCGATCCTTCAGCCGTCGCAGCTTCCAGGCCGCCCGCGCCCCGTGGGGCCGGCTGCCGCCGCCGACCCCGGCCGGGAGCCAGCTGCGCTCGGCCGCCCGGCTGGTGTCGGCGGCCGCGCACGCGAGCCGGCGCCGGCCGCTGGCGTATCTCGCGCTGGTGGTGCGACTGGTGGCGCTGGCCGAGGCGGTCGGCGAGCTGCGCGCCGCCCAGCAGCGCGCCGCCCAGGCCGCCGCCGCGCTGGCCGCCGCCCGCCAGCTCCGCGCCGTCACGGCGCCAGCACCGGCCCGGCCGGGCCGGGATCCGTCCGCGTCACGGCTGGCAGCCGCCGACTTCCCCGCCGGGCCGGCCACCCGCCTCCCGCCGCCCCCGCCCGGCGCACGCCCGGGACGGCCGGCCCGGCCGGCCCGGCTGGCCCCGCGGCGGCCGCGGGGTCCCAGCCCGTAGCCAGGCCAGCGGGTTACGTCGCGGCGGCCGCGGCCGGATCCGCGGCACGGAACACGCGCCGCGCCCATCCGGGGTACACGCCACGGCCCGTGACCGCCCCCTCGGTTGGCTACGCCAGAGCCAGGCGGGCGCAGCTGTCCTGCACGCCGGTCACCGCAAGGCGCCCGGGGCCGCGCACGGTTGCGGCGCTTCCGTCCGGGTCGACGTCGAGTGACCACCCGTTCCCGGCGTCACTGTGGTGGGGGCGGCGGGACCGCAGTTCGCTCACGATCGCGGCGCCGACCTTGCGCACCCCGTTGGCCTGGGATTTGCGCCAGGTCACCGGGCTGTCCTGCCCGATGAGCCATTGCCAGTCCGGAGCCTCGGCGAGGTCGAAGACGACCTTGCCGCCGGGGACCTTGCCGACGACTTGCGGGTCGCGCCGCCATCCGCGCACCTCGAATACTCCGGCGATGACGTTGTCGGCCACTGGCAGGGCGAGATCGGCGTACCCGGTCAGGGTGGCGTCTGCGATGTCCCACCAGCATTCCGTGCACGAGCGCACGTCGCGTGGTCGGCCATCGAGCTTGCCGTGCAAGCTGCGCGTGATGTTGAACGCGAGCATCAGGGTTCCTCTCATCTGATCTTCGGTCTGCTCTAAGATATCCATACATCTTAAAGAAGAAACAAGATCATCATCGAGGGGGCCGAGCCCCTTCTCCGGGCCGTGCCGGCCCCCAGACCCCCCGAATCGTGACCGCGATCGCGCGGATCCGGATCCGCCCGGGCGGTCACGGAACTCTCCCGGAAAATGTCGGCGGCCCGGTGTACCGTCGGGTGGGCTGAAGCGCCAGCCGATCCGAGCCTCCGCCGCCCACGCCGGCGCGGGCGCTGAAGGAGAAGACGTCCCCGACTCGGCGCCCCCCTGAACCGGCATGCCTCTCGTGCTGGCGGGGCCGGGCGTGGGCTGTCCCGCCGGAAAGAGCGATCGCGATGCCGAAAGACTCCCGGGCCCTGACCCGCGCCGCCCGCGCATGTGGGCTGTCAGCGGCGGCAAAATGGGTGTACAGCAACTTAACGTCCACTGGCCCGATGGTTCCGCAGCCCGTCGGTCCAAGCCGATTTCAATACGGCTGACCAGCAGATATGTCGTTTGAGGCGCTGTGTGCGACGGGTTTGGTCCGCTATGCGTCTGTGGAACCGGGCCGCAGGACGGCCCTGTGCACCGGCGGGCGCGGTCAGCGGGGACGGGAGCGGTGCACCGGCCGCTCTGCTGACGACTGAACCGCTGAGCAGCCGTTTTACGAGGCAGGCGTACGGTTTCCGCTCGAACGCCAGCTTCACCGCGTGCTTCTGCCTCGCGTGCTGGCGGCTTACGGACGGCGCCTCGGCATGTGTCGCAAACACCGTTCGTGGATAACCCCGAGGACTCGCCGTCAAAGAGGAAATTCATCTCGCCTCCCCTCAAGTTGAGGAACGGTACGGGAAGGGGCGGCGGCTCACTTGTGTCTTTCAGCCTGTCCTGTGGGGATCGCTGTCGCGGACCGCGGTGACGATCACCGTGTCCGCCCGGGTCAGCGCCTGGTACCCGTCCGCACGCGATGCGGCGAACCCGTTGCTGACCATGGCGGGCAGCTCCGCGGGCGCGCAGACCCGCAGCTCGTACCAGGGCTCGGGCAGGAAATCCCGGTACCTCCCGAAGATCTCGCACGGGATGGCCAGCTCGAAGACCGGTGCGCCTTCGGTGACGGCCAAGCCGACGGTGCACGGCTTCATGTCAGTAATTTATCGCAAATGGTCAGTCCTGCCACTGTGCTGGCCAGGCCCCGCACGGCAGCCTGGACACCGTATGACGATTCGCAACCGGCGAGTTCGTGATCGGCACGGCTGTATCGGGGCAAGGGAAAAGATACTGATGATCTTGGTGACTGGCGCTACCGGCAACATCGGCGGCGAACTGGTGCGGCAGCTCGCGGACGCGGGGCAGCCGGTGCGGGCGCTGGTCCGCGACCGGACCGCCGTTCCACCGGGGGTGGAGGCGGTGACCGGTGACCTGAACGACCCGGTCAGCCTCCGCCAGGCCCTGGCCGGTGTGACCGGTGTGTTCTTGCTGCCGGGATACCAGGACATGCCAGGAGTGCTCGCCGAGGCCCGCCAGGCTGGGGCACGCCGGGTCATCCAGCTATCCGGCATGTCCGCCGGGAACGGGGACATGTCCAACGCGATCACCCGGTATATGGTTCAATCCGAGCAAGCAGCCAGGGACTCGGGTCTGGCGTGGACGATCGTGCGGCCCGCGGCGTTCATGAGCAACACGTTCCAGTGGCTGCCGCAACTGCGGGCCGGGAACGTGGTCCGCGCGCCGTTCCCGCAGGCGCGCGCCGCTGTGATCGATCCCGCCGACATCGCCGCACTCGCCGCGGTGGCGCTAACCGCCGCCGGGCATAGCGGGGCGGTCTATGAGGTATCCGGACCGCAGTCGCTGGCGCCCTCGAACCGGGTTGCGATCCTTGGCGAAGTGCTGGGCCGGGACCTGCGGTTCGAAGGCCAGCCAGACGACGTGGCTCGCGCCGAGATGAGCCAGGCCATGCCCGCGAAGTACGTGGACGCGTTCTTCAGCTTCTACGTCGATGGCAAGCTGGACGAGTCGCGGGTGCTGCCAACTGTGGCGGAGGTTACCGGACGGCCACCGCGGACATTCCGGCAATGGGCGGAGGCGCACGCCGATGCTTTCCGGTGATGCTGAGCCGTTCCCAGCGCCCAGGGCCGACGGGTGCACCCGGGGCGGCGCAGGTTCCGGACCCGGCGCTTATGTGAGCGCTGACGATGGACCGGTCCGCTGCGCCTGGTGTGCTGGGACTGCCAGGACCGGGCACGAATCAGCCGACGTGCCGTCCGCCCCGGCCGGGGAGGAGGGCGGGCAGCAGTCCGCCTTCATGTCAGCGCTTGTGACGGAGCATTTTGCGCTGCAGGCCGCCGCTAGCACGACGGTGAGCGAGGCCGCGGGGCGGGCGGCTCTATACCTGTCGGTGCTGTCCAGCTCGCTGGTTGCCATGGGGTTCGCGTCCCAGTCGGCGCACAGGTTCGCCCTGTTCGCGTCCACGGTCATTCCCGCCGTTGTGGTGCTAGGGCCAAGGCCGGTAAGTTAGCGGGCTGGCGCGGCTGTCAGGTGTTTCGGTGGGTGCCGATGTGGCTGCGGAGGGCGGCGGGGCTCTGGTAGGTGAGGTTTGTCCTCCAAGACACGCCTCGCACCGGGAGCCCCGCCGTGGATAAGTCTGTCATTACCCGTTCCGTCATGGTGGCCGGAGGGCGTTTCGCGCCGGGTCACCTGGGCGAGCTGACGCAGCAGGTGCCGTTCGAGATGGTCGACACGGTGCTGGAGCAGACATGCCGGGCCGAGCGCCGGGTGCGTGACCTGCCTGCGCGGGTGGTGGTCTACCTGCTGCTGGCCGGGTGCCTGTTCGCGGAACTGGGCTATGCCCAGGTCTGGCGCCGGCTGACGGCCGGGCTGGACGGGCTGCCCGTGGCTTCCCCAGCCGCGTCCGCGCTGACCCAGGCCCGCCGCCGGCTCGGGCCCGGGCCGCTGCGCGGGCTGTTCTTCCTGCTGCGCGGCCCGGACCCGCGCGCGGCGCGGTGGCGGGGCCTGCTGGTAGTCGCCATCGACGGCACCATCATGACCGTCGCCGACAGCGCGGCGAACCTGGCCGTCTACTCCAGGCACCAGTGCGGCCGCAACGGGGACTCCGGCTACCCGATGCTGCGGCTGCTCGTCCTGGTCAGCTGCGGCACCCGCACCGTGATCGACGCCGTGTTCCGCCCCGTCTCCGACGGTGAGACCACCTGCGCCCCGCTCGTGCTGGGCAGCCTGCGCCAGGGCATGCTCCTGCTCGCCGACCGCAACTTCGCCGCCGGCTTCCTCGCCGCGCAGGTCGCCGCGGCCAGGGCGGACCTCCTGGTCCGGGTCCGGGTCGGGAGCACCGCGCCCAGGCTCCCGGTCCTGCGCCGCCTGCCCGACGGGTCATGGCTGTCGCGGCACGGCGGCGTCCAGGTCCGGGTCCTGGACGTCCGGGTCACCGTCACCACCAGCGCCGGCCGGTCATGCGACGGTTGCCGGCTCATCACCACCCTGCTCGACCCGGTCCGCTATCCCGCCGCCGACCTGGCGGTTCTCTACCACGAAAGGTGGGAGGTCGAGACCGCCTACTTCGAGCTGAAGTCGACGATCCTCGGCGGCCGCGTGCTGCGCGCCCGCACCCCCGACGGCATCGAGCAGGAAATCTACGCCCTGCTGGTCACCTACCAGGCCCTTCGCACCGCCATCGCCGACGCCGCCTCCACCGCCCCGGGCACCGACCCCGACCGCCTCAGCTTCGCCGTCGCCCTGAACGCCGCCCGCGACCAGGTCATCCAGGCCGCCGGCGTCACCGCCGGCGCCGTCACCGACCTGGCCGGGACGATCGGCAGGCAGGTCCTGGCCAGCCTCATGCCGGCCAGGCGGCTCCGCATCAGCCCCCGCGTCGTCAAGCGCGCCATGTCCAGGTACCCCGCCAAAGGCAAGGTCGACCGCACCACCCGCAAGGCCGCGATCGACATCGACATCCTCGCCGCCCCCTTGACACCCGGAGGCGAGCCTTAACTTGCCGGAACTTACCGGCCTTGGGATTGTGGGTACACTGTCCGGGCGCCGCCTAGCCCCTGGCCGATCGATAATCGGGATCAGGGGCATCCATGCGGTGGATGCCAGCCCCGGGGTTCAGCTGCACCGCTCTTCCCGCGATTGCCGGAATTTATGTGCGCTAAGATTCACATATCCAGCCAGTCCCGTCAACCGCCAATCGTGAGCCACAAGGATGCCCGACAGCGCCTACCCTGGGGCGGTGAGCCAAGCGCCGCTCGATCTTCCCCGCGCCCGGCAGGCGCGCAGCCGGGTGACCCGGGAGCTGATCTTCCAGGCGGGCGCTGCCCTGCTTGAGGAGGGCGGCGCGGAGGCCCTTACCGTCGCCGTCGTCGCCGCTCGCGCCGGAGTGTCGGTCGGCAGCGTGTACCGCCGCTTCGGTGACAAGGACCGCCTGCTTGCGAGCCTGCAGGCCGACTTCACCCAGAGCTTCGGCGTGGAGATCATCCGTCGTTTCACCAGCTCGCCGCGCGCCCGCGACGCGGATCCGGCGGCGGTGATCACCGGCGCGGTGGCCGGGGTCGCCGAGACCTTCCAGGCCCATCAGCGCCTCATGCGGGTGTTCATGCTGCTCGGCACGGCGAACGAGGCCGTGCTTCGCGAGGGGACCGAGGCGAGCGTCGACGGCGGCCGGGCGTTCCGCCGCTTTCTCGACCCGGTGGTGCCCCATGTGCGGCATCCGGACGTGGAGACGGCGCTGGATTTCGCCTTCCGGCTGGTCTACGCGGTGTGCGCGCACCGCGTAGTGCACGGTGAGCACCTCGAGTCCCCCCGGCCGTTGCCCTGGCCGCGCCTAACGGAGGAACTGGCAGCGACGGTCCGGCTCTACCTCCTCGGGGAGCTTCCCGCTGGCACCGCCACCTAGGGCATGCCGCGTCGCGCGAGCGCGCTGACGGGCAGACCTCTTGACGGTGAGCAGAATTATTTTGTGAACTAATCTTCACATCTTCTGCTGCCGGGTTCATACTGTCCTGAGCTGACCGTCTCAGGTGCCGCCCGGTTCGCCGCGGCGGCTGTGCGCGAGGGAGCGCCCGTGGAAGACCCCTATGACGTCGCGGTCGTCGGCTACGGCCCGACCGGGCTGGTGGCCGCGTCGATGCTCGGCCAGGCCGGGCACCGGGTGGTGGTCCTCGAACGGTGGGCCAGCCCGTACGGGCTGCCGCGGCTGACGCACATCGACGATGAGACCGCCCGGGCCGTCCAGGCCGCCGGCGATGCCGATGAGGCGCTTCGCGACTCCTGCCCCACCGAGTACCTGTGGGTCAACGGCGCAGATGAGACCCTGCTGAACATCCCCGCGGCTCCCGCCGGGACGCAGGGCTTCCCGACGCACATCTCGATCTACCAGCCAGACATCGAAGACTCCGTAGACCGCCGGGTGCGGATGCTGCCCAGCGTGACGGTGCGCCGGGGAAGCAACGTCGTGGGCCTTGACGCCGGCGTCGACGTGGTCACCATGACAACCGTGCCGTGGCGGCGCGAGGGCGAGCCTGCCGCACAGGTGCGCGCGCGGTACGTAATCGCCGCGGACGGCAGCAAGAGCACCGTCCGCACCCTCCTGGGCATCGGCCGGGAGGACCTGGGCTTCAACGAGCGCTGGCTCAACATCGACACCGAGTGGAAGCACCAGGCACCGGAACCGTTCCGGACCGCGAAGCAGTACTGCGACCCGCGCCGCGGCCACATGTTCATGCTCATCGGAGAGAAACGGCAGCGCTTCGAACTCGCGCTGCTCGAGGGGGAGACCGACGAGCGGTGGCTGCACCCCAAGGCCGCCTGGGACTGGCTGCGAGATACCCACGGCCTGGGCACGGGGGACGTCACGATCATCCGGCAGCTCGTGTACGCCTTCGAGGCACGCATCGCCACGAGCTGGCGGTCCGGGCGGGTGTTCCTGGCCGGCGACGCCGCGCACACCATGCCGCCCTACATGGGACAGGGCGCGTGCAGCGGGATCCGCGACGCGATGAACCTGGCATGGAAACTCGACCTGGTGCTCCGCGGTGCGGCCCAGGAAACCGTGCTGGATACCTACGAGGCCGAGCGGCGCCCGCATGTTACCGCGGTCACCCATATGGCGATCGGCCTGGGCCAGGTCGCCAACATGCACGACCCGGTCGCGGCGGCCCTGCGTGACACCTCGTTCAAAGCCGGCCAGGCCCCGCCGCCGCCCGCGATGCCGGTCCTTGAGGCCGGCGTCCTGCACCGCGATGCGGCCGGCGCGATCACGCCCCCCTCGGGAGACCTGGCCCCGCAGGGACACGTGATCGCGGGCAGCGTCAGCGGCAGGTTCGATGATGTAGCCGGCCACGGCTGGCGGCTGGTCTCCGCCGTCGACCTTGACGACGTCCTGACCGGCGCGCACCGCGACACCCTCGCCGCCCTGGGCGGCCGGGTCATCGTGCTGGGCAGGGACGTCATCGACGATGGCGGAGTGCACTCGGCGTTCCTTGTCCGCCACGGGGCGGTGGCCTACCTGGCGCGGCCCGACTTCACCGTCTACGGCGCGGCCGCCAGGGCAGGCGATGTGCCCGCGCTCGTCGCCGGGCTCGGCGCCTGGCTGGCGGCGCCGGTGAGGCCATGACCGTGCCCGCGGACGCGCCGGTCCTGGATCCCGCCGCCGCCGCCCGGCACCGGGCGATGCCGCTGACCCGGCTCACCGACTGCGGCATGGACGCCGCCGACGCCCGGGCACTGCACGCGCGCACCGCGGCCGGCGAGGACTGGGCCGACGCCGCCGCGGCGCTGGCCGGCGCCCGGCTGGCCAAGGCCCGCCGGGCGCTGGCCGCCGGGCACCGGCTGACCGCGGTCACCCAGGCTCGCTGGGCGGTCGGGGGCGCCTTGTTCGCGCATATGGCCGATAACCAGGACACCGAACGCAAGCGGGTGCTCTACCGGCGCTACACCGAGACGGTGAGCTTCGTGGCAGCCATCGACGGCATGCGGCGCATAACGGTCCGGTACGCCGGCGGGCTGCTCGCCGGGTGGCTGCGCCGGCCCGCCGGCCGGCCGCCCGCGGGCACCGTCATCGTGTGGGGCGGCCTCAGCGGCTGGGGCGCCGCCTACCTCCGCACGGCCGACGCACTCACCGCCCGCGGGCTGGCGTGCCTGCTCGCCGAGGGGCCGGGGCAGGGCGAGCCGCGGCTGGACCACGGGCTGTACATGGACGGGCGGACCGCCGACGGCTTTGCCCGCTTCGTCGACGCCGTCACCGGCGACGCCACGCTGCCCGGCCCGGTCGGCGTCATGGGCAACAGCTTCGGCGGGCTGTTCGCCGCGCTGCTGGCGGCCCAGGACTCACGGGTCGCGGCGTGCGTCGTCAACGGCGCCCCGCCGGCCCCGGCGGTACCGGAGCTCCGCACCGCGCGAGAGCAGATGGACGCCGCGTTCGGCACCAGGGACGGCGACACCCTCGCCGCGACTCTGCGCCAGTTGCGCTTCGACCCGTCACGGCAGCCGATCGGCTGCCCGGTCCTCGTCTTGCACGGCGGAGCCGACCCGCTAGTTGACCGCGGGCAGGCTCAGGCCTTCGCCGGCGCCTCCGCCCGCGGCCGCCTTGAGTCGTGGCCCGACGGTGAGCACACCATCTACAACCACGCTGACGAGCGTGATGCTCTTGTCGGCGACTGGCTCGCCGAGGTGCTCAGCCTGGAAAGAGGGGGCTCATGAGGCCGAGACGGAACAGCCGATGACAGACGGCTCGCCGTTCTTCGTGTCGTCGGCGGCCGCGGCTAGTGTGTTTTCGTGGCGCGAGGCAATCCAGGCGGTCGCGGCCGCCTACGCCGCACCGCCGTCGCCGGGGGCGACGCCGCCGCGCACGGTGGCGCACGACGAGGGCGCGTGGCTGCGCGTGCTGCCGGCGCTCCCCGCCGGTGGACGCTACTTCGGCGCCAAGCTGATGGCCATGGCTCCATCGGCGCCAGAGCCGGGTGCCGAGTACGTGATCGTCTTGTGGGATCGCCAGACCAGCCGCATCGCCGGGTTCGTGGACGGCCATGAGGTCACGGCGTTCCGGACCGCGGCGACCTCGGCGGCGGCACTGGACCGGCTGGCGCCGCCCGGGCCGGTGCGGCTCGCGGTGCTCGGCAGCGGGCTGGAGGCGACCATGCACGTGCGCTCGTTCGCGGCCGTACGGCCGATCGAGCACCTTGTCGTGTCGAGCCCGACGCGAGAGCGGCGCGAGGCGTTCGCCGCCGCTGCCGCGCGGGACCTGGGCTGCCGGGCGGAAGCGGTGGCGGATGCCGGCGACGCCGTCAAACAGGCATCGGTCGTGCTCGCCGCGGCGCGGTCGCGCGGAGAGCAGCCCATCTTGTACGGGAACTGGCTGGCTCAGGAAGCGACGGTCGTCTCGATCGGGTCGACTGTCCCCGCGCAGCGCGAGATCGACGTGAGCGTGGTCGAGGCGTGCGACCTGATCGTATGCGACGAGGTCGACGAAGTCGCCGAACGGACCGGTGACATGCTCGCCGCGGCCCGAGCCGGCATCGCTTTCCGTGACCGGACGTTCTCGCTGCATGAGCTGGTCAGCGGGGGCCTGGACGAGCGGCTGCCGCACGCACCGCGACGGCTGTTCAAGTCCGTCGGCAGCGGCCTGCAGGACGTCGTCGTCGCCGAGGTCATCGTGCGCGGGGCGCTGGAAGCGGGAGTTGCGATCCCCTTGCCAATCGAGTTCGACACCAAGCACTAGGAGGAGGGCGGCATGGCCGACTACGCGAAGCATGAGGGGCGTGCCTGGGCCAGGGAATACCTGACCGGGTGCTCGGCGGTGACGATTCCGACGTTCACCGCCGACCTCAAGCGGCTCAACGAGGACGCGATCCGGCACGACATCGAGCGGGCCGTCGAGCACGGGTTCAGCTACACGCTGCTGATGACCGAGACCGCGATCACGCCGGAGGAGGCCGGCCGGTTCACGGCGGTCGCCCGCGAGACGGCCGCGGGCCGGCTGCGCCTGTTCGCGCACGCCGCCTTCGGGACGCTCGACGACAACATCGAGGCGCTGCGGCTGGCCGAGCGCGAGGGCGCCGACCTGGTGCTGCTGGCCTACCCGCCGCAGTTCTGGCCGACGACCCAGCAGGAGATCTACGACTGGACCCGCGCCGTCTGCGATTCGACCAGCCTCGGCGTGATGCTCTTCGCGCTGCCATCGTGGGGCTTCGAGCGCGTGCATCCCGCGGGCATGCCGGTCCCCTTCGTCCGGCACGTCCTTGACACGATCCCCAATATCGTCGCCATCAAGGCCGAGCAGGGGTTCCCGCTGGTGGCGGGCGTGTGCGAGATGTACCACCATTTCCGTGACGAGGTGGTAATCAGCTGCCCCATCGAGGCCGACGCGATCCCGCTGATGAGCGTCATGGACCTGCAGTTCTCCGGGACCAGCAACACGCAGTGGATGAGCGACTGGTATCCGCGCACCTTCGAGCTGGCCCGCACCGGGCATTGGGCTGAGGCGATGGACCGCTTCTGGCAGGTGCAGCCGGCCCGGCTGGCGGCCGGCGCCGCCGCGCAGGCATACATGGGCGGCACGGCGGTGCTGAACCGGACCATGTGGAAGTACCAGGACTGGCTGGCAGGCTACAACGGCGGCCCGCTGCGCGCCCCGGCGATGCGCGTCCCTGACCGCCTCATGAAATCGCTGCGCGCGGGCCTGCAAGCGGCCGGCCTCCCGGTCAGCGCCGACCCGGACAGCGAATTCATGGCAGGACGCCGCCCAGCCTGAAAGGCCGCACGAGAGGCACAAGCCGGTGGGGCTATCGCGCGAAGCAACCCTCCGTTCTGGCTCATGTGCTTTTCATCCGAACGAAGGGTTGGTGACTGCCTACGCTCCGACTACAGCGACCCTCGCGCCCTGCGCGCCCGCACCCCCGACGGCATCGAGCAGGAAATCTACGCCCTGCTGGTCACCTACCAGGCCCTTCGCACCGCCATCGCCGGGGCCGCCTCCACCGCCCCGGGCACCGACCCCGACCGCCTCAGCTTCGCCGTCGCCCTGAACGCCGCCCGCGACCAGGTCATCCAGGCCGCCGGCGTCACCGCCGGCGCCGTCACCGACCTGGCCGGG
>Ga0207664_10000210_pt1 | contig 44375 bp, 37 predicted proteins | sample LARL83metaG_FD_184349 | JGI IMG/M metagenome (GOLD analysis project Ga0207664, IMG submission 184349) | Corn, switchgrass and miscanthus rhizosphere microbial communities from Kellogg Biological Station, Michigan, USA - LAR L8-3 metaG... | ecosystem: Host-associated > Plants > Roots >...
GCGCCCTCGGCGAACACGCCCGCCTTCGGGACCCCGACGGTCGCGACGTCGCCGACCGCGTAGACGTCCGGCCATCTCGTCGCGAGCGTCGCCGAGTCGACCGGGACGTAGCCGTCGACCGTCATGCCGGAGGCGATCACGACGTCGGGCGCGCGGTGCTTGGGCACGCCGAGGAACAGGTCGTAGGGCAGCTCGCCGCCGTCGCCGCCGAGGACGGCGACTCCGCGCGCCGGGTCGAGCGCGACCACGGGGTTGCCGCCGACGTAGCGGATGTCGCGCCGCTCGAAGACCTCCAGCAGCGCGGCGGAGGTGTCGGGCGAGGGCGGCACCGGCGTGCCGAACGGGATCGCGAACGTGATCTCGGTCTCCTCGCGCAGGCCGCGCTGCACGAGCTGGTCGTGCAGCAGCAGCGCGCACTCGCTCGGCGCCGGCGGGCACTTGAACGGCGCGCCGCAGACGCCGATCACGACGCGGCCGCCGGCGAACTCGGGCAGCGTCTCGGACAGCCGCGCCGCGCCCTCGACGGAGTAGAACTCGTCGGCGTCGGCGAGGCCGGGCGTCGCGTCGAGGTCGTAGTCGGCGCCGAGGGCGACCACGAGCACGTCCGCCTCGTGGACGCCGGCGTCCGTGGTGACGCGGCGCGCCTCGGGGTCGATCGCCTCGATCGCCTCGCGCACGAAGCGCACGCCCGGCTTGACGAGGTCGCGGTAGGGCAGGCACACGGCGTCGAGCGTCGTGCGGCCGAACATCACGTCGAGCTTCGAGTAGCCGAAGACGAACGCGTCGGCCTGGTCGACGAGCGTCACCTCGACCGCGTCGCCGAGCGCCTCGGACAGCGTCGTGCTCAGCTCCAGCCCGCCGAAGCCGGCTCCGAGGACCAGGACTCGCAACGCCACGGGCGCGAGCATACAGCCGCCGACCGGCGCCGCGGCGCCGACACGCAAGCCGGCGCCGCGACTCCCTAGGCCGCGTCAGGCCGACTCGGCCGGCTGCATCACCGTGAACGCCGCGCCCTGCGGATCGATCAGGCCGGCGAAGCGGCCGATCGGCATGTCCATCGGCTCGTTCGTGACGGTCGCGCCCAGCTCGCGCGCCTTCGCGACCGTCGCGTCGCAGTCGGCGACCGCGAAGACGACGCCCCAGTGCGGCGGGATCTCGGCCGGGAACCACTCGTCGCTCATCTGCATCATGCCGGCGACCGGTCTGCCGTCCAGCTCCCAGACGGTGTAGCTCTGCGGCGCGCCCTCGAACTGCGGTCTGCGCGGCTCCCAGCCGAACACCGCCGGGTAGAAGCGCGTGCCGCCCTCGGCGTCGCGCGTGAGCACCTCGTTCCAGCACAGCGAGCCCGGCTCGTTGACGAGCTCGGCACCGGCGAACGCCTTCGGCTGCCAGACGCCGAACGCGGCGCCGCTCGGATCGGCGAAGAACGCCATCCGCCCGATGTCCATCACGTCCATCGGCTCGACGAGCACGCTGCCGCCGGCCGCCCTGACCCGCTCGGCGGTCTCGTCGGCGTCGGCGACGCTGACGTACGTCGCCCATGCCGTCGGCTGCTGCTCCTGCATCTTGCCCATCACGCCGCCGACGCTCTTGCCGTCCTGCTGGAACATGCGGTAGCCGCCGGTCTCCTCGACCGGCCCAGGCTCGGTCGCGCCCCAGCCCATCAGCGCGCCGTAGAAGGCGACCGAGGCGTCGACGTCGGGGGAGGCCAGATCGACCCATGAAGGGGTTCCGGGCGGGAAGTCGGGCATGACGATCTCCTCTGGTCGGGGGGCTCCGACCATCCTCCCACGCGGCGCGCGCAGCGGTGTGACGGGTCGGTCACCGGCGTGCACGCGCGGACCTGCGGGCAGGCGTGACGGCCGCGGCGGTCGTTAATCCGGTGTGACCGGACCTGGTCCCGCGCTTGCAGCCGCCGGTACGATTGTTGGATCCCATCTGCACGGTCGCTCCCCGGTCGCCCCGCCGGAGCGACGCAACCAAGGAGCCGCATTCGATGTTCTCCCAGATCGGACCGATGGAGATCGTGCTGGTCCTCGTGATCGCGCTGCTCGTCCTCGGTCCCAAGCGCCTCCCGGAGGCGGGCCGCTCGCTCGGCAAGGGCATCCGCGAGTTCAAGGACTCGGTCACCGGGGCCACGAACGACGACGAGCCGGTCCTGACGCCCGCGGTCGAGACGCCGGTCGCGCGCGAGCACGAGCGCGCCTGAGCGCGCCCGCGGCGCTCAGCGGAACGCCTGGATGCCGGTGAGCGCGCCGCCGATCACGAGCGCGTGCACGTCGGCCGTGCCCTCGTAGGTGACGACCGACTCGAGGTTGTTCATGTGCCGGATGACCGGGTACTCCAGCGTGACGCCGTTGGCGCCGAGCACCTGGCGGGCGGCGCGCGCGACGTCGAGCGCGGCGTTCACGTTCCCGAGCTTGCCCATCGAGACGTGCTCGGGCCGCAGCGTGCCGGCGTCCTTCATGCGGCCGAGGTGGTGCGCGAGCAGCGTCGCGCGGTTGACCTCAAGCGCCATGTGGGCGAGCTTGGCCTGCTGGAGCTGCGTGGCGGCGATCGGGCGGTCGAACTGGACCCGCTCCTGCGCGTAGGCGAGCGCGGCCTCGAAGCAGGCGCGCGCCGCGCCGGCCGCGCCCCACACGATCCCGTAGCGCGCCTCGTTCAGGCACGACAGCGGTCCCTTCAGCGAGGCGACCTCCGGCAGGACGGCGTCGGCGGGCAGGCGCACGTCGTCGAGCAGCAGCTCGCTCGTCACGCTCGCCCGCAGCGAGAGCTTCCTGTGGATGTCCTGGGTCGTGAAGCCCGGCGTCCCCTTCGGCACGAGGAAGCCGCGCACGCCGTCCTCGGCTCTCGCCCACACGACCGCGACGTCGGCGAGCGAGCCGTTCGTGATCCACATCTTGGAGCCGTGCAGGACCCAGTCCGAGCCGTCGCGCCGCGCGCGCGTGCGCATCGAGCCGGGATCGCTGCCGGAGTCCGGCTCGGTCAGGCCGAAGCAGCCGATCGCCTCGCCGGCCGCCATCCGCGGCAGCCACGCCTGCTTCTGCTCCTCGCTGCCCCAGCGCCAGATCGCGTACATCGCCAGCGAGCCCTGCACCGAGACGAGCGAGCGCACGCCGGAGTCGCCCGCCTCCAGCTCCATGCACGCCAGGCCGTACGCGGTCGCCGAGGCGCCCGCGCAGCCGTAGCCGCTCAGGTGCATGCCGAGCACGCCGAGCCTGCCCAGCTCCGGCGCCAGCTCGCGCGGGATCGTCGCCTGCTCGAACCAGTCGCCCACGTGCGGCGTGACGCGCTCGGCGACGAACGCGCGCACGGTGTCGCGGATGTCTCGCTCCTCGTCGGACAGCAGCGCGTCGATCGCGAGGAAGTCGGCCGGTCGCAGGGCCGGCGTTGAGGCGGGGGTGGCCGTCATGCCCGCCTCATTGAACCAGCCGGGCCGCCGGCCGGCGCCGCCCGCCCGTCAGGACCAGGACGCCGGCGGCTGGTCGATCCGCACAAGGTTGCCGGAGGGGTCGCGCACGGCGAAGTCGCGCGTGCCCCACGGCTGCTCGGTCGGCTCCTGCACGATCTCGGCGCCCGCGCCGCTGACCTGCTCGAACGTGCGGTCGAGGTCGTCGGTGTGGAAGTGGACGCCGTTGAGCGCGCCCTTGGCGAGAAGCCCCTCGAGCGCGTCTCTGTCCGCGGGGCTGCCGTTGAGGTAGTTGGTCAGGACGATCGCGACGCCGGGCTGCGCGGCCGCGCCGACGGTGATCCAGCGGAAGCCCTCGCGCGCGACGTCGTTGCGCAGCTCGAGGCCGAGCGTGTCGCGGTAGAAGGTCAGCGCCTGCTCGGGGTCGTGCACGAGCACGAAGCATTGGGAGAGCGTGAGTGTCATGCGAGCAAGGCTAGGGGGCCGCCGCCACGGGCGCTTCTTCGATCCTGCTCGGCGCGCGGCTCGGGCGCGTGAGGTCCTTGGCGACGCAGCCCGGCACGCTCGCGAGCGCGCTGTGGTCGCGGGCGCGGTAGGCCGTCGGAGTCTCGCCCACGAGCTGCGTGAAGCGCGCGCTGAAGGAGCCCAGCGAGGTGCAGCCGACCGCCAGGCAGACCTCGGTGACCGACAGCTCGCCGCGGCGCAGCAGCGCCTTCGCGCGCTCGATGCGGCGCGTCATGAGGTAGGCGTAGGGCGTCTCGCCGTAGGCGGCGCGGAAGCGGCGCGAGAAGTGCGCGCTCGACATCAGCGCGGCGCGGGCGAGCGCGGCGACGTCGAGCGGGCGCGCGTACTCGCGGTCCATCAGGTCGCGCGCGCGGCGCAGGTGCGCGAGGTCGGCGAGCTCCTCCGGCGTCACGACGCGAGCGTAGCGGCGCGAGCCGTCGAACCCGCGGCTCGCGGTCCGTCAGGCGCCGAGGTAGGCCGCGAGGTGCTCGCCGGTGAGCGTCGAGCGCGCCGCGACGAGGTCGGCGGGCGTGCCCTCGAAGACGATCCGGCCGCCGTCGTGGCCGGCGCCGGGGCCGAGGTCGACGATCCAGTCGGCGTGCGCCATGACGGCCAGGTCGTGCTCGATCACGATCACCGACTTGCCGGCGTCGACGAGTCGGTCGAGCAGGCCGAGGAGCTGCTCGACGTCGGCGAGGTGCAGGCCGGCGGTCGGCTCGTCGAGCACGTAGACGCCGCCGCTCTCGCCCAGGTGCAGCGCCAGCTTCAGCCGCTGGCGCTCGCCGCCGGAGAGCGTCGTGAGCGGCTGGCCGAGGCCCAGGTACCCGAGCCCGACGTCGGCGAGCCGCGCGAGGATCGCGTGCGCGGCCGGCGTCCCCGCCTCGCCGTCGGCGAAGAACGCCTCCGCCTCGCCGACCGACATCGCGAGCACCTCGCCGATGTCGCGCCCGCCGAGCGTGTGCTCCAGCACGGAGGCCTGGAAGCGCCGGCCCTCGCACTCCTCGCAGACGGTGGCGACGCCGGCCATCATCGCGAGGTCGGTGTAGACGACGCCGGCGCCGTCGCAGGTCGGGCAGGCGCCCTCGGAGTTGGCGCTGAACAGCGCCGGTCTCACGCCGTTGGCCTTGGCGAACGCCTTGCGGATCGGCTCGAGCGCTCCGCTGTACGTCGCCGGGTTGCTGCGCCGCGAGCCGCGGATCGGCGCCTGGTCGATCGACACGACCCCGTCGCGGCCGGCCACCGAGCCGCCGATCAGCGAGCTCTTGCCCGAGCCGGCGACGCCGGTCACGACGACGAGCACGCCGAGCGGGATGTCCAGGTCGACGCCGCGCAGGTTGTGGGTGGCGGCACCGCGCACCTCGAGCGTCCCCGACGGCGCGCGCACCGAGGGCTTCAGCGCGGCGCGGTCGTCGAGGTGGCGGCCGGTCAGCGTGCCGCTCGTGCGCAGCCCTTCGACGCTGCCCTCGAAGACGACCTCGCCGCCGTCGGCGCCGGCGCGGGGGCCGAGGTCGACCACGTGGTCGGCGATCGCGATCGCCTCCGGCTCGTGCTCGACAACGAGCACCGTGTTGCCCTTGTCGCGCAGCGCCAGCAGCAGCTCGTTCATGCGCTGGACGTCGTGCGGGTGCAGCCCGATCGTCGGCTCGTCGAAGACATAGGTCACGTCGGTGAGCGAGGAGCCGAGCTGGCGGATCATCTTCACGCGCTGCGCCTCGCCGCCGGACAGCGTGCCCGAGGGGCGCTCGAGCGAGAGATAGCCGAGCCCGATCTCCACGAACCCCTCGAGCGCGTTCCGCAGCGCCTCCAGCAGCGGCGTCACCGACGGCTCGTCCAGCCCGCGCACCCACGCGGCCAGGTCGCGGATCTCCATCGCGCAGGCGTCGGCGATGCTGATGCCGTCGATCTTCGACGAGCGGGCCGGCGCGGCCAGCCGCGTGCCGTCGCACTCGGGGCACGTCGTGAAGGTGACCGCCCGCTCCACGAACGCGCGCACGTGCGGCTGCATCGCGTCGAGGTCCTTGGAGAGGAACTTCTTCTGGATCGTCGGGATCAGCCCCTCGTAGGTGAGGTTGACGCCCTCGACCTTGATTCTGGTCGGCTCCTTAAGGAGGTCTCCCAGCTCGCGTCTGTTGAACGTCGCGATCGGCTTGCCCGGGTCGAAGAAGCCGCAGCCGCGGAAGATGCGCCCGTACCAGCCGTCCATGCTGTAGCCGGGGATCGTCAGCGCGCCCTGCTCGAGCGATCTGCTCGCGTCGTAGAGCGCGGTCAGGTCGAAGTCGGTGACGGATCCGCGGCCCTCGCAGCGCGGGCACATGCCGCCGAGGCGGGTGTACGTCGCCTTCCTGGTCTGCGTCTTGGCGCCGCGCTCGACGGTGATCCCGCCGCTCGCTCTGACGGAGGGGACGTTGAACGCGAACGCGCTGGGCGGCCCGACGTGCGGGCGCCCGAGCCGGCTGAAGAGGATCCGCAGCAGCGCGTTGGCGTCGGTCGCGGTGCCGACGGTCGAGCGCGGATCGGCGCCCATCCGCTGCTGGTCGACGAGGATCGCGGTCGTCAGCCCGTCGAGCAGGTCGACCTCGGGCCGCGCGAGCGTCGGCATGAAGCCCTGCAGGAACGCGCTGTAGGTCTCGTTGATCAGCCGCTGCGACTCGGCGGCGATCGTGCCGAACACGAGCGAGCTCTTGCCCGAGCCGGAGACGCCCGTGAAGACCGTCAGCCGCCGTTTCGGCAGCTCGACGCTGACGCCTTTGAGGTTGTTCACGCGCGCGCCGTGCACGCGGATCAGGTCGTGCCGGTCGGCGGCGTGCGACATGGCGCCCACTGTAGTCGCGGCCCGGCGGCCGCGCTTCTCCGTTCCTGATCGATCAGGCGCTCACAGAACCAGCCGCAGCGGCTGCTCGAGCAGGTCGCGGATCGTCGCGAGGAAGCGGGCGGCGTCGGCGCCGTAGAGGATGCGGTGGTCGCAGGTGAGCGTGAGCGTCATCAGTCGGCGCTCGACGACCTCGCCCTCCTCGGCGCGCGCAAGCGCTGTGCGGGTGGCGCCGACGCCGAGGATCGCCGCCTGCGGGACGTTGATCACCGGCGTGATCGCCGTCATGCCGAACATGCCGAGGTTGGAGACGGTGAAGGTGCCGCCCGAGAGCTCCGGCGGCGCGATCGTGCCCTCGCGCACGCGGCCGGCGAGCCGCCGCGCCTCCGCGGCGATCGAGCCGAGCGAGCGCGTGTCGGCGTCGGTGATCGTTGGCACCACGAGCGCGTCGTCGGCGGCGACGGCGATGCCGACGTTCACGCGCGCGTGCAGCTCGAAGCGGCCGTCCCGGTAGGAGCCGTTCGCGAGCGGGTGCTCGCGCAGCGCGAGCGCGCTCGCCTTCACGATCAGGTCGTTGACCGACGGCACGACGCCGTCCTCGCCCGCGGCCGCCTTGAGCTGCGCGCGCAGCGCGAGCGCCGCGTCCATCGCGACCTCGGTCTGCACCTGGAACTCCGGCACCGTCGCCTTCGCCTCCGCCATCCGCCGCGCGACGACCTGCTGCAGGCGTGACAGCTCGCGCACCTCGACGCCGTCCGGGGCGGGAGCCGAAGCAGCGGGCGCAGGAGCCGGGGCCGCGACGGCGGCCGGCGCCGACGGCGCCGCGATGCCCGCGGCCGCTGCCACGTCCGCGCGCGTCACCCGCCCGCGCGGCCCGCTGCCGGCGAGCGCCGCGAGGTCCACCCCATGCGCCGCCGCCAGGCGGCGCGCGACCGGCGTGGCGACCACGGCGCCGGCGCCGTTCCCGTTGGCCGACACGGCCGATCCGGCGGGTGGCGCGGGTGCAGGCGCTTCCGCGAGCCTGCTCGCGGAACGGCTGTCACCCGCGACAGGACCCGCCGGCGCGGCGGCCGGGGCCCCAGCCGAAGCAGCAGCACCGACGCGCGCGATCACCGCGCCGACCGGCAGCGACTCGCCGGAAGCCGCGACGATCGCGAGCGCGCCGGCCGCCGGCGCCTCGTAGGTCATCGTCGCCTTGTCGGTCTCGATCTCGACCAGCTCCTCGCCCGCGGCGACGGCTTCGCCGTCGGCCTTGAGCCAGGACAGGATCGTGCCCGCCTCCATCGAGTCGGACAGCTTGGGCATCGTGATGTCGGTCATGGCAGCAGGTCCAGTGCGGCGCCGACGATCGTGTCGGCGTCGATTCCGAAGTGGCGGTAGAGGTCCTCGACGTCGCCGGACTGGCCGAAGTCCTGGACGCCGAGGCAGGTGATGGGGACGTCGCGCACGGCGCCGAGGAAGCTCAGCGTGTGCGGGTGGCCGTCGAGCACGGTCACGATCGGGGCGGCGCGCTGCGCCGGCAGCAGCTCGTCGAGGATCCACTCCTCGCCCGCGCCGACGCCGCGGCGCGCCTGCAGCGCGCGGAAGACGAGGTCCGGCGAGGTCAGGCACAGCACGTCGGCGGCGATCCCGGCGCCGGCCAGCTCGTCGGCGGCCGCGAGCGCCTCGGGCACGAGCACGCCGACCGCGGCGATCGTCACCGCGGGCGCGCCGTCGGCGCGCCGCAGCGCGTAGCCGCCGGCGAGCGCCGCGCGCCGGCGCGCCTCGCGCCCGGCCGGATCCTGCGGCAGCGCGGCGAGCGCCTGGTCGAGCGGGCGCGTGGAGAGGCGGAAGTAGGCGCTCGTCCCGCCGGGCCTGCCGAGCCGGGAGAGCGCGTCGAGCAGCGCCCACTCGAGGTCCTGCCCGAAGGCCGGCTCCCACGCGACGCATCTCGGCTGCTCGATCCCGACCGACGGGGTGACGATCGACTGGTGCGCGCCGCCCTCCGGCGCGAGCGTCACGCCCGACGGCGTGCCGACGAGGATCGACTGGCCGCCCGCGTAGATGCCGTAGGACCACGGCTCCAGCGCGCGCGTGACGAACGGGTCGTAGAGGGTGCCGATCGGCAGCAGCGGCTGGCCGTCGCGCGACCACGTCGCGCCCAGCTCGCCGAGCAGGCCGACGAGGTTGACCTCGGCGATCCCCAGCTCGAGGTGCTGGCCGTGCTCGTCCTCGCGCCATCTGACGAGCGTGTCGGTGTCGTCGGCGAACCAGTCGATCCGCTCGCCGACGCTCCAGATGCCGACCTTGTTCAGCCAGCCGCCGAGGTTCGTGGAGGAGGCGACGTCCGGGCTGACCGTCACGACGTGCGACGCCACCTCGGGCACGCCGTTGGCGAGGTCCACGAAGAAGCGCCCGAACGCCTGCTGGGTCGAGGCGCTGCCGCTGTGCGCGCGACCGAGGTCGGCCGGGACCGCGGGCGGCGCGGCCGCCGGGCGCGGCTCGCGCTCCAGGCGCGCGGCGACCTCGCGGCACAGCTCCGCCTCCGGCGAGCCCTCCGCGAAGGCGGCCCACGGGTCCTTCGCGTCGGCGCCCAGCTCGCCCGCGAGCTGCTCCCACTGCGCGACGCTCAGCAGCGCCGAGTGGTTCGCCGGGTGGCCCTGCGTCGGCAGCCGCCACGCCTTGATCGTGTAGGCGAAGATCACCGACGGGCGGTCCGTGACGGCGTCCGCCTCGGCGTAGGCGTCGAGCAGCAGGCTCAGGTCGTGGCCGCCGAGGTCGCGCACCGCCGCGACCAGCTCGCCGTCGTCAAGCTCGCCGACGAGCCTCTCCAGCTCGCGCCGGCCGCGCCCGCTGCCGGGCAGCCGCTCGCGCAGCTCGGGCGCGGGCGCGCGCAGCAGCCGCTGGTACTCCTCGTTGCCCATCTGGTCGATCCGCGCGCGCAGCGCCCCGCCGCCGCGGCGCGCGAACAGCTCCTCCAGGCGGCGGCCGTACTTGACGGTGATCGCGTGCCAGCCGGCCGCCTCGAACATGCCGGCGATGCGGGCGTAGGCGATGTCCGGCACGACGCGGTCGAGCGACTGACGGTTGAGGTCGACGATCCACAGCAGCTCGCCCAAGCGCGGCACGAGCGGGTCGACGAGCGCCTCCCAGATCGCGCCCTCGTCCAGCTCGGCGTCGCCGATCAACGCGATCTGCCGACCGCCGCGGGGCACGTCGAAGTGCCCGGCGACGTAGCGGTGCGCGAGCGCCGACCAGATCGTCGCCGTCGCGCCGATCCCGACCGATCCGGTCGAGAAGTCCGCCGGCACCGGGTCCTTCAGCCGCGAGGGGTAGGACTGCAGGCCGCCGTACTCGCGCAGGGTCTCCAGCCATCTGGGGTCGAGCTGGCCGAGCAGGTACTCGATCGCGTGCAGCACCGGCGAGGCGTGCGGCTTGACCGAGACGCGGTCGGGCGCCCGCAGGTGGTGGAACCACAGCGCCGTCATGATCGAGGCCATCGACGCCGACGAGCTCTGATGCCCGCCGACCTTCACGCCGGACGGCGTCCTGCGCACTCTGTTCGCGTGGTGGACGATCGACGTCGCGAGCCACAGGACGCGGCGCTCGACGGCTTGCAGCACGTCGAGGTCGACGCGGGTCGGCGAGGCGACGGACATGCGGCGATTGTCCTCGCGCAAAGGGCCTGATGTCCAGTACTTTGATCGCATAGACGACGAAATGCGCGTAGTTATTGTGTGTTCTGCTCTTCCACGTCACGATTGCGTCGTGACACGCACAGAGCACGCGCCGCGACAGCGTGGGATCGCGTTCAGCGCGCGTCCCCGCCCGCACGCTCGAACCGCGGCCAGTTGAGGTCGAAGACCTCCTCCATCGCGGCCCACCACTCGCCCGGGCCCGCCTCCGGCGCCGGCTCCTGGAGCGAGCGCATCAGCTCGTCCCACTCGCGGTAGCGCGGATCGTCGTCGAGCGTCGCGAGGTCGCGAGCCGGATCGAACTCGTCGACCGCCTGCATGAACATGAACAGCCGCCGTCCGCGCAGGAAGATCCGCAGCTCGCGCACCCCCGCTCCGCGAAGCCGGACGATCACCTCCGGCCAGGCCGCCGCGTGCTCGGCCTTGTAGCGCTCGATCGCGCTCGGATCGTCGCGCAGCTGGAGCGTCATGCCGTAGGTGCGGGTCATGCGAAGCGGTCCACGCTCGTCGGCACGCCGTCGCATTCGAGCGCGATGACCGTGTCGAGCGGGTCGGGCGCGCGCTCCGGAAGGCCGGACAGCTTCACCCGCGAGCCCTCCTGCCGGAAGTCGATCGGCGCGCCGCCGTCGAGGAAGCGCGCCGCCACGACGCGGCTCGCGAGGTTGCCGATCGTCAGCTCGGTGCCGGGCCAGGCGCGAACGTGCGTGTAGAGCGTGCTGCCGCGCACCGTCGGGAGCGTCTGCACCATCCCCACCGGCGACAGCAGCCAGGGTCCGACCGCGGAGACGTCATTCCGGCGGCAGAGGCCGCTCGCGGCGTCCGTCCCGTACACCGCCTCGCCGTTGGCCTCGAGCCAGGCCCCGAGCTCCCGCAGGCGGGCCACCGAGGCGGGCGGAATCGCGCCGTCCGCGTCGGGGCCGACGTTGAGCAGGAAGTTGCCGCCGCCGCTCGCGCACTGGACGAGGTTCGCGACGAGCTGCGCGGTCGGCTTCCAGTTCTCGTCGCCGGGGCAGAAGCCCCAATGGTCGTTCATCGTCATGCAGGCCTCCCACGGCCCCCCGGACGTCAGCGTCGGGATGTGCTGCTCCGGAGTGACGAAGTCCCCGGGCGCTCCCGAGCGCTCGTTGAGGAGGATCCCCGGCTGCCAGGCGCGGACGGCGGCGTTGAGCTCCTGTGCCCGCCAGTCCTCCCCGCGATAGGGGAAGTCTCCGTCGTACCAGAGGACGTCGACTCTCCCGTACTGCGTGCACAGCTCCTCCACCTGGGCGTGCACGTAGGAGACCAGGTCCTGCCATCCCTGCGGATCTCGCTGCGGCCCGCTGAAGTAGGCGGGGTAGCGCCAGTCGAGCAGCGAGTAGTAGAAGCCCACGCCGAGCCCCGCCCGCCGCGCCGCGTCCGCGTACTCGGCCACGAAGTCGCGCCGCGCCGCAGTCTTGACCGACGTGAACTCGGAGACGGCGCTGTCGAAGAGCGAGAAGCCGTCGTGCTGGCGCGTGCACATCACCATGTAGCGCGCCCCGGCGGCCTTGGCGAGAGCCGCCCACTCGTCGGCGTCGAAGCGAGCTGCCGTGAACTCGTCCGCGAGCGTCCGGTACTCCTCGGGCGGCGTCTGCTCGTTGAACATGGACCAGACGTCGCGCCCATGCGCCGAGTACAGGCCCCAGTGGACGAAGATTCCGAAGCGGGCGTCGTTGAACCACGTCGTGGATTCGATTGGAGCGGTCACGTCGCTGTCGTCCTCCGCTACCAGGCGACCGGCAGTCGCAGCGGGCTGTACAACGGCGCGGATCCCGGGGGCATCGGCACCTCGTCGGCGGGGACCGCCAGGTGCAGCTCCGGGAAGCGGCGCGTCAGGCCCGCGAACGCGACGTGCATCTCGAGCCGCGCCAGATGCTGTCCCAGGCAGATGTGGATGCCGTGCCCGAGCGTGAGATGGCCGCGTGCGTCGCGGGCGATGTCGAGCTTGTCCGGCTCCTCGAACCGCTCGGAGTCGCGATTGACGGCCGGCAGCGAGACCTGCACGCGCTCGCCCTTCGCGATCCGGACGCCGCCCAGCTCGACGTCCTCGCGGGCGGTCCGGGTGTGGGCGTCGAGCTGGTTGACCGTGAGGTAGCGCAGCAGCTCCTCGGAGGCCTTCTCGATGCCGTCGGGATCGGCGACGAGCGTCGCCCAGCGCTCGCGCTCGGACAGCAGCGCGAACGTTCCGTGCGCGAGCATCGCCGAGGTGGTGTGGGAGCCGGCCGCGGCGAGGCCCATTCCCACGCCGACGATCTCCTCGTCGGTCAGCTCTCCACCGACGACGAGCCGGCTGAGCAGATCGTCGGCGGGGTGCGCCCGCTTGTGCGCGATCACCTCGCGCATGAGCTCGCCGGTTGCCTGGATCACCGTCGGCATGGCGTCGGCGTCCGGCTCGTGCCCGAGCGAGCTCGACGTGAACGCGTACACGATCTCGTGCCCGCTGGCGGGCACGCCGAGCATGTGGCAGATCGAGCGCAGCGGCACCGGCCCCGCGAAGGTGGACACCAGGTCGACCGGCGGTCCGGCCGCCTCCATCTCCTGCATGCAGTCCTCGACGATCCCTTCGATGACGGCTTGCAGGTCGGCCCGCAGGCGCCCCATCGGGAAGTACGGCGCCAGGAGCTGCCGGAAGCGCGTGTGCTCGGGCGGGTCCATCTGCGCGAAGTTGCCGGCGCGCAGGGCAGCCATGCTCGGGTCGCCCTGCTCGTGCAGCCGCCCCATCGCGGCGGCGAACGCCGGGAAGTCGTGCATCTGCGGGTCGTCGAGGTGCTTGCCGAAGCGCTGGTCGCCCAGCACGAGGCGGCCGATCGCGTAGTCGGTGACGAGCCATGCGACCTCGCCGCCCGGGAACGCGAGCCGCCGGATCGGCTCCTGCTCCCGCAACCGCCCCAGCTCGGCCGGAGGATCGAACAGGCCGCTGCGCGTCGTCGGCAGCGCGATCGGCGCTGCGCTCGACTGGTCCATCGATGTCATGACTCGTCTCCCTCAGTTTTCGCTGCGATCGGCTTCCCGCCGGACCCCATCTCGACGACGAGCACCCAGTCCTCGTCGGTCGGCTTGCGCGGAACTGCCCAGCGTCCGGCTGCGTCGGGCCGCACGTCGCCGAGGTCGATGTCGGCGCCGTTGCGCGGGTCGAAGTAGTAGGCGCGCCCTGACCCGTCGAGCGGGATCGTCGTCGGACGGTGCTCCCACAGGTCGACCGCGACGAGCCCTTGCAGCTCGACGTCGAAGGCGAGCGCGCCGAGGTAGCAGACCAGCACCTCGCCGGGGATGCCCGCCGCGAACGACCAGCGCCGCCCGGCGCGCTCGACCTCGTCTCTGAGCAGCGGCTCGAACTCCCACCAGCGGTAGCGCTCGAAGAAGCCGCGCCCCATCGCCACCTGCCTTCCGCCGGGCCAGTGCATCGCCTCCTGCCAGGTGCCGCTTCCCTGCTGCTGCCAGACGCCGTCGCCGGCGTAGCTCCCCAGCGGCGCCCACGGCTCGGTCGCCGAGCTCATGTTCCACAGCCCGACGGCGCCGTAGGTGTGGCCCGCGGCGCCGCTGAGGACGCTGGCCCAGAACTGGAAGCGCTGCACCTCCTGCCAGTTCGAGCCCCAGTGGCCCTCGTAGGAGGGCTCGGCGTTGAGCGTCGGCATCGTCGGCTGGCGGTCGAGCGCGCGGACCAGCGCCTCGATCGATCCCGCGAGCCCGAAGCGCGGCGGCTCGTCGAGCCGGAGCCGCGTGCGCGTGACCTCCAGCAGCTCAGGCGACGGCGTGTGAAAGCCCCAATGGGCGGTCTGCAGGATGTTCAGGTCCAGCACGGACTCGTCGTCGATGACCGTGCGGGACTCGGGATGGCCGGGATGGACCGTGAGGACGTTGTGGAACGGGTCCAGCTCCCGGACGTAGCGGCCGACCTCGGTCCAGCCGGCCTTCTGCTCGTCGAAGTCGGCGACGTCGACGGCGATGTCGGCCTCGCCGCAGAGGCAGAGGACGACCGGGTACGCCGCGTAGCGCGCGATCAGGTTGCGCCAGTGCCGCTTGACGCGCTCGACGCCCATCTGCGGCAGGTAGAGCCCCCACATCGCGAGGATGCACGGCACGATCCCGCGCTCGACGAGGTGCTCGATGCGCCGGTCGGCGGCATCGTAGAAAGCCGGGTTCAGGCGCTCCCAGCCGGGCTCCCACGGCCAGCCGCCCTCGTTGGCCTGCTGCGGGTGCCAGGCGGCGTCCGGCCCGAAGAACAGCGGCATCGCGCCGGCCACGAGCTGGACGACGTTGAAGCCCTTGGCGACGCGGTCGGCCGTCAGCTCGCGGAAGCCGTCCGGCCAGTGGAGCCGCGGGCTCAGCGCGGCCCACCACGTGTCGCCCAGCCAGAAGAAGGGCGTGCCGTCGGCGTGCTCGAGCGTCCGGCGGCTCGCGGAGGCGCGCAGCCGACCGTGCCGGTAGAGGGGGTTGTCGCCGCTGTAGTCGACGACGTCGAACTCGCCGCCGAGCGGGCCGCTGAGGACCTCGCCGTCGCCGGCGTCCAGCGCCCACGTGTACGCACCCGCCGCCGACGGCGCATATCGCACGCGAAAGACGTTCTCCCCTGCCCAGAAGGCGGGTACGCGCGCCTCGCCGCCGGGCCCGGCGAAGGTGACGTCGACCTCGCGCGTCGCGGCCGACGCCGTGTCGCCGACGCGAAACGACATCTCGAACGGCACGTTCACGCTCGTGGCGATCATTCGGTTTCTCCTCATGTGAAGCTTGCTGTCAAAGGTCTGGCTCACCACGGGACCAGCGCATCGCGTCATCGCGACAGAAGGTCGACCGGGGGCCGACCCGCGCCGCGCGCGGATCGGCCCCCGGTGAACGGCTCCGGATCAGGCCGGGCGCGTCACTTCGACCACTCGACGAGCAGCGGCGTCTGCTGCTTGAGGTTCATCTTCACGCCCTTGACGTCTCTGTTGAAGTACCAGGCGTCGTCGTACTTGTAGACCGGCAGGAAGGTCGCGATCTGGACCGACCGCGCCATCAGCTTGCGCCAGTACGGAGCCGTGTCGCTCGCGCTCAGCGCCTGCGTGTAGAGCTGGTCGATGACCGGGTCGTGCCAGCCGTGCTGGTTGAGCAGGCTGTTCTGCTTGAAGTCGTACCCGTAGAACAGCCATGTCGACGAGGTGCCGGCGGTCCACTGGATCGCGGGCATTCTCTGCGACGTGAAGTCCTTCGTGAACTCGCCGACGTTCGGGTTCGATCTGATGCGCAGCTTCACGCCGACCGCGGCCAGGTACTTCGCCATCGCCTGGACTGTCGGCTGCTGCGCAACGCCCTGGAACGTGTTCGTGGAGACGTCGAGCGTGAAGCCGTTCGGATAGCCGGCCGCCGCGAGCAGCGCTCTGGCCTTCGCCGGATCGTAGGAGTAGTAGTTGTCGTAGGTCGGGTCGTCGCCGTCGACGGTGAGCAGCTGCGACGTCGGGGTCCCGTTCGCGCCGACGAGCGCCTTCGTGATCGCGGCGCGGTCGATCGCGTAGTTGAGCGCCTGGCGCACGCGCACATCGCCGAGCGGCTTCGAGATCGCACCCGCCTTGTCGAGGAAGATCAACATGGCGGTGGTCGCCGGGACGCTCACGACGTCGAGGCCGGTGGACCGCGCGGCGTCGATCGTCCCGGGGTCGCCGTGCGCGACGTCGAGCTGCCCGGACTTGACCGCCTGGAGCATCGTCGACGAGGAGGCGATGATCTTCTCGACGACCGATCTGAACTTGACCTGGTCAGGCGCGTAATAGTGCGGGTTGGGGACGTACGTGTAGTGGTCGCCGGTGACCGTGGCCCCCGAGGAGAGCTGGTAGGGACCTGCCCCGGCGGTCGCCGTGTCGAGCGTGGCGGGGTGCGCGAGCGCCTTCGGCGAGGCGACGTAGCCCCAGTTGAAGAATGACGAGAGGAGGTAGTCCATGTCGGGTGTCGGTGACTTGAGCTGGATCTCCACGGTGTGATCGTCGATCACGTTGGTCGAACTGATGTACGGACCGAGCACCGATGCCTCCGTGCCCTGCGCGGTCGGGAAGTAGTCGAACCACTTCTTGACGGCCGCGGCGTCGACCGGCGTCCCGTCGGCGAAGTGCGCGTCGGTGCGCAGCGTCAGCCGGAACGTTCTGTTGCCCGTGCCGACGTAGCCCCACGACGTCGCGAGCCCGGGAGTGAGCGTTCCGTCGTTTCTGAGGTAGATCAGCGGGGCGTATGCGAGCGAGTTGAGGGTGATGCCCTCCCAGCCGTTTCTTGCCGGGTTCAGACTCGTCGGGCTGAGGTTGTAGCCGACCTTCAGCGTTCCCGAGCTGCCGCCTTGACTGCTGGACCCGCAGCCGGCCGCGGCAAGCGCCACGAGGACCACGGCGACGATCGCGCCGACGCTACGCGACAGCGCGCGTCGGGGGGGTCGCGACGAGTTGGTCACCTTTCGGTGAGCTCTCCTTGCTTGAACCACTGACTCTCCTCCTCCTCCGATTTCCAGAGCGCGCAGAGAGGGGACTGCGCCTCTGACGTCACAGCACCTGCGATGGGGGGTCAATTCAGAACGGCGAGCGATACGCCATCATGCGGCTCACCCCGCACGGGCCTCCGTCGTGATGGTCAGGTCTCGTTCCGGCGACTCGCGCAGCTCGCGCCACCGATGGCACGCGACGAGCGATCCCGCGGGGGTGGCCTCCAACGGCGGACGCGCGCTGCGGCACACCGCGACGGCGTGCGGACAACGCGGCGCGAACGGGCACGACGCGGCCGCAAGCGCCCCCGGCGAGCGCGGGGGCGCTGCCGCGCGCGCCAGCCGCCGACTGCGCTGGAGGTCGGGATCCGGCACCGGCGCCGCCATCAGCAGCGCGCGGGTGTACGGATGCGCGGGCTGCTCGCAGACCGTGCGCGCATCGCCCTGCTCCATCACGCGCCCGCGGTAGAGCACGACGATGCGCTGGGAGACGTGCCGCACGACCGCGAGGTCGTGGGCGATGAACAGGTAGCTCATCTGCAGCTCCTGCTGCAGGTCGCGCAGCAGGTTGAGCACCTGCGCCTGCACCGACAGGTCGAGCGCGCTGACGGCCTCGTCGCAGATCACCAGGCGCGGCGAGACCATCAGGGCGCGCGCGATCGCGATCCGCTGGCGCTGCCCGCCCGAGAACTGCGCCGGGTAGCGCGACGCCGCCTCCGCCGGCAAGCCGACCTTCTGGAGCATCGCGCGAACCTGGGCGCCGACCTCGGCGCGCGAGGCCTTCTCGTGCACGCGCAGCGTCTCGCCGAGCGTCTGCCCGACCGTGCGCGTCACGTTCAGCGAGCTGTAGGGATCCTGGAAGACGACCTGCAGGTCGGCGCTGAGCTTGCGGCGCGTGCGCTGGTCGGCACGGGTGATGTCGGCGCCGTCGAACGCGATCGATCCCTCGCCGACGGGCGTCAGGCCGAGGATCGCGCGACCGACGGTCGACTTGCCCGAACCGGACTCGCCGACGAGGCCGACTGTCTCGCGCGGGCCGATCGTCAGGTCGACCCCGTCGACCGCTCGCAGCGGCGGGACGCGCCGCCCGATGCGGTACTCGACCGCGAGGCCGCGTACGTCGAGCAGCGGCACGGGGCCGGCGGGATCCGGAGCGTGAGGCGCGTTCGCGCTCATGTGGCCCTCGCCAGTCGATCGTGGTGGATGCAGCGCGTCTCGTGCCGGGAGCCGATCTGCTCGAGCGCAATCGGCGCCTCCCTGCACGCGTCGGTCGCATAGGTGCAACGCGGGTGGAAGTGGCAGCCGCGCGGCCACTCGCCGGGCTGCGGCACCGAGCCGGGGATCGTCGGCAGCGCCTCCGCGTCGACGACGTGATGCGGGTTCGAGGCCAGCAGCGCCTCCGTGTACGGATGCCGCGGCTCGCGGAACATCGGCAGCAGATCGGCGCGCTCGACGACCTCGCCCGCGTACATCACGACGGCCCGGTCGCACATGTCCGCGACGACGCCCCAGTCGTGCGTCACGAGCAGAATCGCCATCCCGCGCTCGCGCTGAATCTCGCGCAGCAGGTCGAGCACCTCGGCCTGGACCGTGACGTCGAGTGCCGTCGTCGGCTCGTCGGCGATCAGCAGCTGCGGCTCGCCGGCGAGCGCCCGCGCGATCGCGACGCGCTGCGCCATGCCGCCGGACAGCTCGTGCGGGTAGCGGCGCGCGACGAGCGACGGATCCGGCAGCTGCACCTGGCCCAGCAGCTCGAGGACGCGCTCCTGCGCAGCCCGGCGGCTGACGCGATGGTGGCGTCGGACCGCCTCGGTCAGCTGGCTTCCGACGCGGAACGCCGGATCGAGGCTGATCATCGGCTCCTGGGAGATGAGCCCGATCTCCTTGCCGCGGATCGCGCGCAGCCCGAGCTCCCCGACGCTCGCGAGGTCGTGCTCGCCGAAGCGGATCCGGCCGGACTCGACCGTCGCGGTGCCCGGCAGCAGGCCGAGCACCGCCATCGCCGTGATCGTCTTGCCGCACCCCGACTCGCCGACGAGGCCGACCGTCTCCCCCGCGCGCACGTCGAAGCTGACGTCGACGAGGACCGGCACGCGCGCCGAGGAGGTGCGGAACGCGATGCTCAGGCGCTCGATCGCGAGCAGCGTCTCAGCGTCCGGCGCGCCGTCGCCGGCTGCCGGCGAGCCGAGGCGGTCCGTCTCCGCGGGGGCGTGGGAGCCGCGACGCGCGCGCGCGGACCGGCGCGCGCGGGGGCGGCGGACGACGGGCGCCCAGTTCTCGGTCGTCGCGTCGCGCACCACGTCGCCGAGCAGCCCGCAGGCGAGGATCGTCAGCGCGATGACGATGCCGGGCGGCCAGATCAGCCAGCTCTGGATGTCGATCGCGCCGATGCCGTCGGCGACCATGCCACCCCAACTGGGAGCCGGCGCGGGGACGACGAGGCCGAGGAACGCCAGCCCGGTCTGGACCAGCAGCGCGACGCCGGACAGCAGCGCGACCTGGACGATGAGCGCGCCGGAGATGCGCGGCAGCACGTGGCGGGTGATGATGTAAGGGCGCGAGAGCCCGGAGACCTGCGCGGCCGCCACCGACAGCTCCTGGCGCACGGGCAGCGTCGCGGCCCGCACGACGCGCATGAGCGCCGGAGCCATGATGACGCCGAGCGTCACCATCGCGGCGGGCATGCTCTGCGGGAAGACCGAGAGCACGACGACGATCAGGATGATCGCCGGGATCGAGAAGGTCAGATCGGCGAGCCATGTGACCAGCCGGTCGATCCAGCCGCCGAAGTAGCCGGCGGCGAGGCCGAGCGGGACGCCGAGCGCGAGCACGACGACCAGCGCCTCCGCGACGCCCGCCATCGTCACGCGCGTGCCGACCAGGAGCCGATCGAGCACGTCGCGCCCGAGCGTGTCGGTGCCGAGCAGGTGCGCGCCGCTCGGACCCTGGTGGACCGCGGTCAGGTCGCCGGCATCCTCGCCGGCGACGTGCGGGAGCGCGATCGGGGCGACGATCGCGATCACGACGATGAGGGCGAGGTACGCCAGGCATGCGATCGCGACCGGACGCCGCAGCAGGCGTCGCAGGAACCGTGGGGAGGCCGCGGGCCCGGCGGCGGCGGCCGGCGCCACCTCCTCGACGACGCTCGTCACGGCGCTCATTGCGCGCGCACCCGCGGGTTGAGCCAGGAGTAGGCCAGGTCCGTCAGCAGGCTGATCAGCACGATGATCACCGTGAAGTAGATGGCGATCCCCTCGACGACCGGCAGGTCGTGCTGGATCGAGGAGCTCACCAGCAGCGAGCCGAGGCCGGGCAGCGCGAAGACGCTCTCGATCACGACCGTGCCGCCGAGCAGCCAAACGGCCTGCACGCCGACGACCGCGATGACCGGCAGCGCGGCGTTCTTGAGCGCGTGGCGGAAGACGATCGAGCGCGGCGAGAGCCCGTTGGCCCAGGCCATGCGGATGTGCTCGCTGCTGAGCACCTCGAGCATCGACGCGCGCGTCTGCTTGGCGATCGCGGCGATCGCGCCGACCGACAGCGCCACGACCGGCAGCACGAGCGAGTTGAGCCACCCGCTCGGGGAGTCGGCGAACGCGACGTATCCGGTCGCTGGGAACCAGCGCAGCTTCACCGCGAAGACCGCGATCAGGATCGCGCCCAGCCAGAAGGCGGGCAGCGCGAAGCCGGCGAGCGCGAAGGCGTCGACGGCGCGCCCGAGCGCGCCGCCGCGCAGCGCGCTGAGGACGCCGAGGCCGACGCCGATCGTGGACCCCAGCAGGAACGCGCCGACGATCAGCGCGAGCGTCGGCGGAAGCCGCGCGTCGATCGCGTGCGTGACCGTCTCGCCGGTGACGACCGAGGTGCCGAAGTCACCGTGAAGGGCGTGCTTGAGCCAGTCCCAGTATTGGACGTAGATCGGGTTGTCGAGCCCGAGCGCGTGTCGCAGTCTCACGACCGCGTCCTGCGGGGCGTTGAGCCCGAGGATGCTCTGCGCCGCGTCGCCGGGCGTCAGCGACACGAGCACGAAGCTCGACGCCGAGACGATGAACAGCAGCGGGATCGCCATCGCCAGGCGCCGCGCGACGACGCGCACGATCGGGTGGTGAATCACCTCGAGCCGAGCGACCGCGGATCCGGCCGGATCCTTCAGCGCCCGTGGCGAAGCGGTTACTCCGGACATCTGCTGCCAAGAACGGTTATGCCCGCTGAGCGGGCGGAGCGGTCCGCATCCGAACGCGGGCACGCGTCCGAGATGGGCCATCGCGGCGACGTCATGTCCTCTCTCCTCCAGTAAGGCACACCGTAGTATGGCATACCAATCACGTGCGGTCCAGACCCTCGGCAATCAGGCGCGCGTGCGCGTCACCAGGCGACAGGCAGCTCGTAGGGGCTGTAGAGCGGCGCGGAGCCGGGCGGCATCGGCACCTCGTCCACCGGCACGGCGAGCCGCAGCGTCGGGAAGCGCGCCAGCAGGCCGCGGAACGCGACGTACATCTCGAGCCGCGCGAGGTGCTGCCCGAGGCAGATGTGGATGCCGTGCCCGAGCGTGAGCTGGCCGCGCGCGTCGCGCTCGACGTCGAGCGCGTCGGGATCCTCGAAGCGCTTCGGGTCGCGGTTCACCGCGGGCAGCGAGACGTGCACGTGCTCCCCCGTCTTGACGAGCACGCCGGCGATCTCGACGTCCTCGCGCGCCGTGCGCGTGTGCGCGTCGAGCTGGTTGACGGTGAGGTAGCGCAACAGCTCCTCGGAGGCTCTCTCGACGAGGTCCGGCTCGGCGACGAGGCGCTCCCAGCGCTCGCGCTCGCAGAGCAGCGCGAACGTCCCGTTCGCGAGCATCGTGGAGGTGGTGTGGAAGCCGGCCCCGGCGAGGATCATCGAGACGCCGACGATCTCGTGGTCCTCGAGCACGCCGCTGACCACCATGCGGCTCACCAGGTCCTCGCCGGGCTCCGCATGCCGTCGGGCGACGAGCTCTCGCATCAGCTCGCCCGTGGCACGGGTCGCGGCGGCGACCTCGTCGCCGTCGACCCGCTCGGCCAGCGCGCCGTCCGCGAACGCGCGGACGGTCGCGCGTCCGCTCTCCGGGACGCCGAGCATGTGGCAGATGGTCCGCAGCGGCACCGCCTCCGCGAACGTCGTCACGAACTCGACGGGCGGCCCTGCCTCCTCCATCGCCCGCAGCCGCTCGTCGACGATGTCCTGGACGACGCTCCCGAGCTCCGCGCGCAGGCTGCTCATCGTGAAGTACGGCGCCAGCAACCGCCGGAAGCGCGTGTGCTCCGGCGGATCCATCTGCAGGAAGTTGCCAGCGCGCATCGCCATCATCGCGGGGTCGCCGGCCGCCTTCATGCGCTCGTTCACCTCGGCGACGACCGGCGGATCGTGCATCTGCGGGTCGTCGATGCCCTTGCCGAAGCGCTGGTCGCCCAGCACGGCGCGACCCAGCTCGTAGTCGGTGACGAGCCAGCCGACCTCGCCCGACGGGTAGACCAGCCGTCGCACGGGCTCCTCCTCGCGGAGGCGGGCGAGGTCAGCCGGGGGGTTGAAGAGGCCGACGCGTTCGGTCGGAAGCGGGATGGGTGCCCCACCCGGAGCCTTGAGCTGTGCCGTCATGGCTGGTGCCTCTCCCTTTCGTGCGAGTGCAGGGTCGTACGCGGTCCGACGATCGGGCGGTCCGGCCCCGGCCCCGCGCTCGCGGTCGGGAGCAGATCCGCCACCTCTCCAATGGCATGCCATATTATCATCACTCAATGATCACTGGAAATCACCTCACACAGCTCTCAGAGCGCCTGTTCGCCTTCGAGGACGCGTGCAACGTCTACCTCGTGAGGGACGGAACGGCGGGCCTGCTGATCGATGCGGGCAGCGGCGCGATCACGGAGGTGCTCTACGACGCGGGAGTGACATCCGTGGAGTGGGTCCTGCACACCCACTTCCACCGCGACCAGTGCTGGGGCACGCCGCGACTGCAACGCGAGCATGGCGCGCGGGTCGCCGTGCCCGAGTACGAGCGCTACCTGTTCGAGTCCGCCGGCGAGCACTGGCGGACCAAGCGGATCTACAACAACTACAACGACCGCAACACGTTCTTCTCCCCCGGCCAGGACATCGCGGTCGACGCGACGCTCGACGACTACGAGCGCTTCCGCTGGCGCGATATCGACTTCCTCGTGCTGCCGGCCAAGGGGCACACGGCGGGATCGAGCGCGCTGCTGGCCGAGATCGACGGGCGTCGCGTCGCGTTCACGGGCGACCTGATGACCGCCGGAGGCCACCTCCACCAGCTCCACGCGCTGGAGTACGGCTACGGCGAGATGAGCGGCGTGCTGTTCACGCTCCAGTCGCTTCAGGCGCTGCGCCGCCACGACGTCGAGCTCGTCCTGCCGAGCCACGGCGCCGCGATCGAGACGGTCGCGCGCGACGTCGACCTGCTCGAGCGGCGGTTGATGGAGCTTGCACAGCTCGGCAACGGGCTGGCGATCGCCGGCCAGCAGCAGTTCACCCCGCCAGACGTCGCGAGCGTCCTGCCCGAGCCGCAGCTCGTGCGGCTGTCCGAGCACCTGCTGTGGAGCGGGCCGTGGGCGTGCTCGAACTTCTACGTGCTGCTCAGCGGCAGCGGCCAGGCGCTGCTCGTCGACTACGGTCACGCCTACCTCGCGAACATGCACTACGCGGTCGACCGCGAGTCGTTCGAGACGATGCGCTTCGTCGAGCACCACCTCGACGAGCTGCGCGAGCGCTTCGGCGTAGAGGCCATCGAAGTCGCGCTCGCGACGCACATCCACGACGACCACGTCTGCGGGATCCCGCACCTCCGGCGCCACCACGGCACCGCGTGCTGGGCGCTCGACACGGTCGCCACCGTGCTCGCCCAGCCGGCCGAGTGGGCCAGCACCCCGTGCCTGAACCCGAAGCCGATCCGCGTCGACCGCGCGCCCGCCGACGGCGAGCGCGTCGACTGGCGCGGCTACGAGCTGACGTTCCACCACGCCCCCGGCCAGACCGAGTTCCACTCCGTGATCAGCGTGGAGGTCGACGGCAGGACCGTCGCGTTCACCGGCGACAACTACGGCCTGGTGGAGACGGAGGTCGGCGGCCTGCGCGAACGGCGCCCGATCCAGTCGACGGTGCTGCGCAACAGCTTCCAGCTCGCGATGCACCGCCGCTGCGTCGAGGTCATGCGCGCGATCGAGCCCGAGCTGATCTGCCCCGGCCACGGCGACGTGCTGCCGTGCGACAAGCGCGCGCTCGATCAGTACGCCGACTACGTCGCCGTCAAGGAGGAGCTCTTCCGCGCGCTCGTCGCCAGACCCGCCGACCACTACATCGATCTCTTCTGGGCGCGCCTGCGGCCCTATCTGGCGAGGACCGCGGCCGGCGAGACCGTCCGCTGCACGCTGATGCTGCGCAACAACCTCGAGCGGCCCGCGACGTACGGCGCGCGCCTGCTGCCGCCGCCCGGCTGGCCCGGTGCCGAGGAGGTCGAGACGTGCACGCTCGCCGCCGGCGAGCACGGCGAGCTCGAGCTGGAGCTGCACGTGCCCGACGACGCTGCGGCGCAGGAGCGCGTGCTCGTGACTGCCGAGATCTTCATCGACGGGCGCACGCACGGGCCGATCGCCGAGGCGCTCGTGAGCGTCGTCGCGGGCGCTTAGCTCCAGCGCAGCGCGATCGCCGTGCGCATGCGCGCGCCCGGCGCGAGCGTGCGCACGCAGCCGGCCTCGAGCGCGTCGTCGACGCTGCGGCCCGGCGCGCTGATCGGCTCGACGGCGAGCATGTCCCACTCGTCGTCGAAGCCGGAGGACAGCAGCAGGTACGGCGTCGCCGCCAGGTCGACCTCGATCGTCAGCTCGCGGCCGAAGCGCGGCGCCGTGACGCGGATCGACGGATCGGCCAGCTCGACGCAGGCGTGGTCGCGGCGCCCGTCGGGCTGCGCGGGCACGAGCGAGAGGTCGACCGGACCGGCGTGTCCCGCGGCCGTCGGCCAGTCGAAGCGCTCGCCCGGCCGCAGGATCGCCCGCTCGGGCGTGAACGACGGCGCCGGCACCCACGCCCGCGCGGCGTCGAGCAGCAGCCGGCCGCCGGCGAACGTCGTGCGCCACAGGCACGGGTGCTCCCCGTACATGTAGGACGCGGGCGCCGGCCCCGTGTTCTCGACCGCGGTCTCGACGCGCAGCTCGCCGCCCTCCAGCGCCACCCGCCGCACGACCGCGAACGGCGCCCGCACGGTCTCGACGCGCGCCGCGATCCAGCTCGGACCGCGCTCGACCACCTCCCACGGCAGGCGGTTCAGCTCGCCGTGGAACGTCGTCGGCGCGCCGTCCAGCTCGCCGGTGAAGCCGGCCGCGGGGAACATCGGGAACCAGCCGCCCGCAAAGATGTCCCAGAAGCTGTCCAGCGACTGCGGTCCGGGCGGCGGCAGCGCGCGCGAGCGCGCCGGCGGCGCGGGCGCCGGGCAGCGCCACAGCGCGGCGGCGCCCGTCCGCGCGTCCGACGCCTCGCGGATCAGCATGCCGTCCGCCGGCGCCAGCGTGACGCGCCAGTCCTCGTCGGCCAGCACGACGTCGGCCGTGTCGATCGGCTCAGTCATCGCGTCGGCTCGCGTTCGGCTCCACCATGACCTTGCACTGCTGGTTGGGTCCGCGCAGCGTCTCGAAGACGTCGACCAGACCGTCGAGCGAGACGGTCTCGGTGATCATCGCCCGCGGCTGCACCGCGCCCGCGGCGAGGGTCTCGACCACGTGGCGGTAGTCGCGCATTCCGTACGCCCAGGCGAACTGAAGCCGGACCTGCTTGCGCATCGCCAGCGCCGGCACGAACGAGTCCGCGACCGTCAGGAAGCCGAGCGCGAGGACCGTGCCGCGGTCGGCGACGACGTCGAGCGCCCGCGCCAGCGCCCCGGCCACGCCGGCCGCCTCGATCACGATGCGCGGCGGCCCGCCGAGCGCCTCGGCCGCCTGCGCGGCCGGGTCCTCGCCGGCGACGAGGAAGGCGGAGGCGCCGAGCTCGCTCGCGAAGCGCTCGCGCCGGCGCGAGGTCGCCATCACCGCGATCCGGCCGGCGCCGAGACGCCGCGCCCAGAACGTCGTAGCCAGCCCGATCGGCCCCGCGCCGAGCACGAGCACGCGATCGCCGGGGTCGAGCTGCGCGAGGTGGACGCCGTGGAGGCCGACGGCGAGCGGCTCCACCAGCGCGCCGTCGGCGAGCGTGAGCGGCTCGGGCAGCAAGACCGTGTCGCGCTCGTTGACGGCGGCGTACTCGGCGAAGCCGCCGGGCTGCGGCGGCGTCTCGTTCGCGCACCACCACGGCTCGCCCTCCAGGCAGCTCGCGCACGTCCCGCAGCTCGGGCACGGCAGCACGGCGACGCGGTCGCCGACCCGCAGGCGCTCGACCTGCGCGCCGAGCGCGACGACCTCGCCGGCGTACTCGTGCCCCGGCACGAACCCGGGCGGCACCTGGATGCTTCCGCGCCCGCTCGTGACGCTGACGTCCGTGGTGCAGATCCCGCACGCCCCGAGCCTCAGCACGACCTGGCCCGGGCCGGGCGCCGGGTCCGGACGCTGCTCGACGCGGAGCTTCTGCCCGGCGCCCTGGAAGACCGCCGCCCTCATGCCGCCGGCTCCCGCGTGGGGACGGGCGGCAGCTTCTTGCCGGGGTTCAGCAGCCCCTTGGGGTCGAACGCGTGCTTGATCGCGCCCTGCAGCGCGGCGAGCGGGCCGGTGAGCTGGCGCGCGACGGCGGCGCGCTTGACCAGCCCCACGCCGTGCTCGCCGCTGACGCTTCCGCCGAGCTCGAGCGCGACGTCGAACAGCTCCTCGCACGCCTCCTCCGCGCGCGCGAGCTGCGCCGGGTCGCCGGGGTCGACGAGGAAGGTCGAGTGCAGGTTGCCGTCGCCGGCGTGCCCCCAGCTGCACGCCGGCAGGTCGTGGCGCGCGCCGAGCTCCAGCGTCGCCTCGATCGCCTCGCGGATGCGCGCGAACGGCACGACGACGTCCTCGCTGAGCTTCCCGCCGCGGGCGGTGTTGACCGCGTGCGCGACGCCGTCGCGCCAGCGCCACAGCGCGCGTACGCCCTCCGTGCCGGCGGGCGCCCACGTCGCGAGCGCGCCGTCGGCGAGCGCCTCGCGCAGCAGCTCGCGGTCGGCGTGCGCCTGCTCGGCCGCGCCGTCCGCCTCCACGAGCACGGCGAAGCCGGCGCCCTCCGCGCCGCGCGCGTCGCCCGGCACGCCCGAGAGCGCGAGCGCGGCGCCGTCGAGGTACTCGATCAGCGCCGGGAACGCGCCGCAGGTGCGCGCCGCCTCCAGCGCCGCGCAGCCGCTCGCGACGTCCGGGTAGAAGCCGACGACCGGCAGCGCTGCCTCCGGCGGCGGCAGCAGCCGCACCAGCACGCGCGTGACGAGCGCGAGCGTGCCCTCGGAGCCGACGAGCAGGTCCTTCAAGGCGTAGCCGGCGACGTCCTTCGTGACGGCGGCGCCCAGCTCGACGCGCTCGCCGCTGGCCAGCACCGCCTCGAGCGCGAGTACCTGGCGGCCGGTCACCGCGCCGCCGGCGAACCCGGTGCCGCCGCCGCGCGGGACGATCGCGACGTCGTGCTCGCAGCACCAGCCGACGACCCGCGCCAGCGTCGCGGCGTCGCGCGGCAGCACGACCGCGTCGGCGCGCCCGCGCAGGCCGCGGTCGATCGTCGCGTCGAGGTACAGCGTGCCCGCGCGCTCCGGATCGACGACGGCGTCCTCGCCGGCGAGCGCGCGCAGCTCGGCGTGCAGCGCGCCGGCGAGCGGAGCGCTCATGCGCGCTCACCGCCGACGCGCACGGTCACGACGGCATGCGGCCCGAGCGCGAGCGCGAGCGCCCCGTCCTCGCCGACCTGCCGCCGCTCCCAGCGCGCGCGGAACGCGAGCGGATCCGCGCACGCCTCGGCACGCGTGCCGGCGTCGAGCGTGCGCAGCTCGACCGGTCCGACGGGCAGGCCCCCCACGCGCACGCGCGTGGCGACGTCGCGCACGTTGGAGATCAGCGCGCCGAGCCGGCCGCGCGTGGGGTCGCGCACCGCGAGCGCCTGCGCCGCGAGCGGCGCCGCGGAGGCGGCTGGCAGCACCTCCCAGCCGGCCCACGCGCCCGCGTCGGCCAGCGGATGCCACAGCGGCAGGACGTCGACGTCGCCCGCGGCGAGCACGCCTCGTGGCCCGTGCGTCTCGTAGTAGGTGACGGCGGTCGCGGCCGCGGCCGCGCCCGCGAGCTGCGCGAGGCTGCCCGCCGTCCACGCCGCCGCAAACAGGTCCGCCTGCCGCGGGTCGATCGAGACGGGCGGCGGGTCGAGCGCCTGCGCCGCCGCGTCGGTCGCCGCCGGGTTGTAGCGCGGGCGCAGCGAGACCGGGCCGACGAGCAGCCCGAGGCCCGGAGCGAAGGCGCGCGCGGAGACGAGCTGGTCCGCCTGCGCCTCGAGCGCCTCGACGATCGTCAGCGCGTCGGAGCCGTGCACCTGCGGCGATACCGACCAGGCGACGTCGTCCATCGCGGCGACGTCGGGCCGTCCGCGGTTGAGCTGGGCGAACCAGAGGTCGGTGCCGCCGGCGAAGCGCGCGTGCGGGAGCGTCGCGGCCAGCCGCTCGCGCGCGGCGGCGACGAGCGGGCCGGGACTCGCCTCCGCGGCGGGATCGAATACGAGCACGCGCGCGACCGCCGGCGCGTGCGGGACGAGCGCGTCGGCGAGCACCGCCAGGGCATCGGCGTCGCGGGGGTGGAGCGCGACCGCGAGCTTGGCGCCGGCCGAGAGCGCCGCGGCGGCGGCCGCGTCGAGCTGGGCGGCGGCGCGCTCGGTGGCGCGCAGGTCGACGCGCAGGTGCTCGAGGCCGAGCGCGCGCAGGCGCGGGTCGTCCGGCGCGAGCGCCGGCGCGTCGGGCGGCGGCCAGGAGAGGCCGATACCCGGGACGACGGCTCCCGACGGCGCGGGCGCGACGTCGATCGCGACGGGCTCCTCGGCGACCCGCGGCACGACCGCGGGGGCGGGCGGCGGCGCCAGCGCGACCCGCTGGCGCCGCGGCCGGCCCGGCTCGGCGCGCTGCGGGCGCGGCAGGCTCAGCGGCGTGCCGTAGGTCTTGAACGACCCGTCGGACCAGTTGCGCTGGTCCTCCAGCTCGAACAGGTCGCCCTCGAAGCTCAGCGCGACCTCGCCGCCCCCGGCCGCCTCGACGTGCAGCGCCGAGAACGACGGCAGCAGCGGGAGGATCTCGTCGCCCTCGATCTGCTGGACGCCGATGTTGTGCGCGAACGTGCCGGCGACGTCCCCGTCCGGCGTGCGCGCCCGGTAGCGGCGCCCGACGCAGGCGGCCGGCGGGTGCAGCACGCAGATCCCCATGCGGTTGAAGGCGAACGGGGCGCGTGGCCGCAGCTCGACCGCGTAGCTGACCTCGCCCGCCGCGCTCGCGCGCGCGCGGATCGCCCAGGCGACGTCGGCGGCCGCCGAGGCGTGACCGGCCTCAGCGTCGATCTCGAGCAGCTCGTCCGCCTCGCGCACCTCGACGTGCAGCTCGTCGGGCTCGAGCGTGTTCCACGCCTCATCGCGCACCGCCACGTGCACGCGCCGCAGCAGCTCGACTCCGTCGACCGCGACGTACCGCAGATCGGCGCCGTCGAGCAGCAAGGTCGTGCGACCGATCGCGAGCGTGCGCGCGCCAGAGGGGATCGAGACGGTCGGCATGCCTGTATACCATCATACAGACAGTCGTTGATATCTTCTTGCGCCATGAGCGTCCGCACCAGACCACAGCCCGGAGGCCTCTTCACGCAGGTGGTCCGCGGCGCGACGCTCTCGGAGAAGGTCGCCGCGACGATCACGCAGGCGATCCTCGACGGGGCGCTCACGCCCGGAGAGCCCCTGCTGTCCGAGCGCGAGCTCGGGGAGCAGTTCGGCGTCTCGCGCACCGTCATCCGCGAGGCCGTCCGCTCGCTCGTCGCGAGCGGGCTCGTCGAGGCGCGCTCGGGACGGGGCCTGCAGGTCGCGGAGGCGGGGTCGGACACGGTCAGCCGCGCGATGGCGATGTTCCTGCACCGCAGCGACGAGATCGACTACCCGCGCGTGAACGAGGTGCGCTCGGCGCTCGAGATCGACATGGCCGCGTACGCGGCCGCGCGCGCGACGCCGGCCGACGTGAAGCACATGACGGCGCTCACGGACCAGCTCGAGCGCGTCGGCGAGGACGGCGACCGCGCCGCGGAGCTCGACGTCGCCTTCCACCGGGCGATCGCCCAGGCGACCCAGAACCAGCTGTTCCCGCTGCTGCTCGACGCGATCGGTCCGGTGCTGCTCGAGGTGCGCCGCCGCGCGTTCGAGTCGCCGGAGCTGCGCAGCTACGCGATCGCGGCCCACCGCGAGATCCTCGAGCGCATCGCCGCCGGCGACGCCGAGCAGGCGCGCGACGCGATGCGTCGGCACCTGGAGCTGTCGGCCAGAGCGTGGGCGGAGCCCGGCGAGCCTGCCGCCTCGCCCGCCGTCGGGCGCTGACAGCTCGCGCCCGACGCACGCTCCCACGCCGTCGGGCGGCGCGATCGCCGACCGCCTCGCCCTCCCTGCGCGACGTGTCGCCCTCCGCCATCGGGCGCCAGCGCGCGTCGCGACGACGATGGCATTCCGTATTCTGTCGTACGTTTCCAACGAAGGGAGCTGTCGAATGCACCGATCCGGCGGCCGCTCCGTCGAGACGACGGGCGGCAGGGTGCGCGGAGCGTCGAAGGACGGCATCTCGGTCTTCAAGGGCGTTCCCTACGGCGCTTCGACCGGCGGTCATGGCCGCTTCCTGCCGCCCGCGCCGGTGGAGCCGTGGGTCGGCGTGCGCGACGCGCGCGCCTGGGGACCGTCAGCGCCCCAGATGACGATGCTGGCGCAGTACGCGACGGCGGCCGAGCAGGCGAAGTTCGAGCAGACGGCCGGCGGAATGGGATACCCCTTCCGCGAGCCCGCCTACGGCGAGGACTGCCTGGTCCTCAACGTCTGGACGCCCGCACTCGACGGCGCGCGCCGCCCCGTGGTCGTGTGGATCCACGGCGGCGCGTACATCGCGGGGTCCGGCTTCGCGCCGGTCTTTGACTACGCCACGCTCGCCCGCCGCGGCGACGTCGTCGGCGTCACCGTCAACCACCGGCTCGGCGCGCTCGGCTATCTCCAGCTCGACGAGCTGCTCGGCGAGGCCTACGCGAGCTCCGGCAACGCCGGGAACCTCGATCTGATCGCCGCGCTGCGCTGGGTGCGGGACAACATCGCCGCGTTCGGCGGCGATCCCGGCAACGTGACGATCCACGGCGAGTCGGGCGGCGCGCACAAGGTGGCGATGCTGCTCGCGATGCCGGATGCGCGCGGCCTGTTCCATCGCGCGGTCCTGCGCAGCGGTCCCGGGGCCGAGCTTCGCACGCGCGAGGTCGCGACGCGTACGACCGAGCGGGTGCTCGCGGAGCTCGGCCTGCGGCCGCGTCAGGCGGAGCGGCTGCTCACCCTTCCGGCGGAGCGGCTCGTCGAGGCGGCGGCCTCCCTGTGGCAGCGCTCGAGCGCGACGGAGCAGATGCTGCTGCTCGCGCCGACGCTCGACGCGACGACCGTGCCTCAGCACCCGGCCCTAGCCCTGAGCGCGGGGGCGTCCGCCGACGTGCCGCTGCTGATCGGCACCACGCGCGAGGAGTTGGGGAGCATCCCGCTGGACTGGCGCCCGGACGACACCCTGGACGACGAGCGGCTGCGCGCCGCGGCGCGCGAGCTCGTGGGCGAGGAGGCCGGACGCATCGTCGACGTCTACGCGCAGACGCGCCCGCATGCCACGCCCGGCGAGCTGCTCGGGGCGATCGTGACCGACTGGTGCTTCCGCATCCCGTCGATCCGCCTGGCGGAGCGCAAGCTCGCGCGCGCGACCGCGCCCGTCTACGCCTACCTCTTCACGCGTCCGCATCCGCAGCTCGGCCGCAGTCCGCACAGCTGGGACACGCCGTTCTTCTTCGACAACCTGGCGGCGGCGCCGGTGGCGCAGGGCCTGTCGGACGCCCAAGCGGTCGCGACGCGGACCAGCGATGCGCTGCTCGCCTTCGTCCGCTCCGGAGATCCGAGCCACTCAGGCCTCCCCGCATGGCCCGCGTACAGCCTCGAGCAGAGGGCGACGATGGTGCTCGGGGACGCGTGCTCGCTGGAGCACGACGTCAGTCCCGTCGAGCGCCGCGCCTGGGATGCGATCGACCGAGTCGGCTTCCGCTGAGGCGCCGACCGCACCGCCTCCGCTTTGACGCGGCGGCGGAGGGGCGTTACAGTCGGTAATAATGGTATGCCATATGACGAAGTGCGGAATGCCATGAGTGTCAAGCGCATCAGCCTGGTCCGCCTGCGCACCGACCTCTCGCGCGCGAGCTGCGTCGAGCGCTGGGCCGGCGAGCACGCCGACCTCATGCGCGCGCTGCCAGGCGTGCTCGAGTACACGGTCGACGTCGCGCGCGACCCGCGTCCGCCGGGCGCCTGGGACGCCGTCGTGACCGTCCGCTTCGCCGACGCGGCCGCGCTCGAGCGCTTCGCGGACCCGCGCGTGCAGGAGCGCCTGCTCGCCACGCGCGAGGACTTCGCCGAGGCCGTCGACGTCTTCCTCGTCGACGAGCACACCTTCATCCCCCGAGGAGATTCCCCTTGACCGACGCCCTGCTTTCCGGCGCGCGACGCCGCAGCCACAAGGTCTACGACGGCGTGCGCGGTGCCGCCCCGCGCGCGATGCTGCGCGCGATGGGCCATGGCGACGATGACTTCGAGAAGCCGCAGGTGGGCGTCGGCGCGACCTGGAACCGCGTCACGCCGTGCAACGCGAACCTCGGCGAGCTGCGCGACGACGTCGCGCGGGAGCTGACCGAGCAGGGCGTGCTCGCGCTCGAGTTCGACACGATCTCCGTCTCCGACGGGATCGCCATGGGCAACGAGGGCATGCGCGCCTCGCTCGTCTCGCGCGACTGGATCGCCGACTCGGTCGAGCTGGTCGTGCATGGCGAGAGCTTCGACGGCGTCGTCGGGATCGCCGGCTGCGACAAGACGATCCCCGCGATGCTGATGGCGCTGATCCGCATCGACCTGCCGGGCGTCTTCGGCTACGGCGGCTCGTTGCGCCCCGGCCGCTTCCGCGACAGGGACGTCTCGGTGCAGGACGTCTACGAGGCGATCGGCGCGCGCGACGCGGGCCGCATCGACGACGACGAGCTGGACGAGCTCGAGCGCGTCGCCTGCCCCGGATACGGCACCTGCGCCGGCATGTTCTCGGCCAACACGATGGCGAGCGTCGCCGAGGCGCTCGGGCTGACGGTGCTCGGGATGGCCTCGCCGCCGGCCAACCACCCCGACCGCGCCGCGATCATGAAGGCGGCGGCGACGGCGCTCGTCGGCGCGCTGGAGGCATGGCGACGCCCGTCGGAGATCCTCACGAGAGCGTCGTTCGAGAACGCGACGGCGCTCGCCGCCGCGCTCGGCGGCTCGACGAACGCCTGCCTGCACCTGCCGGCGCTGGCCGGCGAGGCGGGGATCGACTTCGGCCTCGCCGACATCGACCGCATCAGCCGCCGCACCCCCCAGCTCGCCGAGATGAAGCCGGCCGGCCGCTTCATGATGCAGGACCTCCACGCGGTCGGCGGCGCGCCGGCCGTGCTGCGCGAGCTGCTCGACGCCGGCCTCGTCGACGGCGACGCGCTCACGATCACGGGCGCCACGCTCGGCGAGGCGCTGGAGTCCGTGCAGCGCCACCCCGACCCGCCCACGCCGGTGCTGCGCACGGTCGCCGACCCGGTCAGACCGCGCGGCGGCTACGGCGTGCTGTGGGGCTCGCTCGCACCCGAGGGCGCGGTCATCAAGATCGCCAACCAGTCCAAGCTCCAGCACCGCGGACCCGCGCGCGTGTTCGAGTCCGAGGACGACGCCTACGCCGCCGCCAAGGACGGCGTGATCCAGCCCGGCGAGGTCGTCGTGCTGCGCTACGAGGGCCCCGTCGGCGGTCCCGGCATGCCGGAGATGACGGCGCTCACCGGCGCGATCTTCGGCACCGGCCTGACCGACGTCGCGGTCGTCACCGACGGCCGCTTCGGCGGCGGCACGAAGGGCATGTCGATCGGGCACGTGAGCCCGGAGGCGGCCGTCGGGGGCCCGATCGCGCTCGTGCGCGACGGCGACCCGATCGCGATCGACGTCGAGGCCGGCACGCTGGAGCTGGAGGTCGACCCGGCCGAGCTGGCGCAGCGCTCGCCCGCGCCGCCGCCGGCCCGCTACACCTCGGGCGTGCTCGCGAAGTACGCGCGGCTGGCCGGCTCGGCCGCGACCGGGGCGCGCTGCGCGTGACGCCATGCGCCTCGCCTGCGCCAGCACGCCCGACGGCCCGCGCGCAGCGGTGCTGCGCGACGGCGCGGCGCTCGCGATCGAGCGCCGCGCGCGTCCGGACGGCCTGCGCCACCTCGCCGGCGAGCGCAGCCGCGCGCTGGGCCTCGTGATGGGCGAGCAGCTCCACTGGCCGCTCGGCGCGCCGCTGCGCCCGGGCAAGATCGTCGGCGTCGGCCTCAACTACCGCGACCACGCGGTCGAGGTCGGCGAGCCCGTGCCGGCCGCGCCGATGCTGTTCTGCAAGCCGTCGAGCAGCGTGATCGGGCCGGAGGAGCCGATCGTCGTCGACCCGGCGGTGACGGCGTTCGCCGACTGGGAGGTCGAGCTGGCGGTGATCGTCGGGCGCCCGCTGCTGCGCGCGAGCGGGGCGGAGGCGCGCTCGGCGGTGTTCGGCTACACCGTCGCCAACGACGTCACCGCGCGCGACATCCAGCAGGCCGAGGGCCAGTGGACGCGCGCGAAGTCGCTGCACACCTTCTGCCCGCTCGGCCCGCTCGTCGTGACGCCCGACGAGCTCGGCGACCCGAACGACCTGCGCCTGCGGACCCGGCTCAACGGCGAGCTGGTGCAGGACTCCTCGACGCGCGAGATGGCGGTCGGGGTCTTCGACCTGCTCGCGTTCTGCTCGCACAGCTTCCTGCTGGAGCCGGGCGACGTGCTGCTGACCGGCACGCCGCCCGGCGTCGGCATGTCGATGGAGCCGCCGCGCCCACTGCGTCACGGCGACGTCGTCGAGTGCGAGGTCGAGCGGATCGGCGTGCTGCGCAACCCGGTCGTCGTGCTCGGCGCCGACTGACCGCTCCGCTCCACCGTCAGATCGGCCGGCGCAGCGCGTCGGGCGCGTCGGCGAGCCCCTGGATCGACCAGCCGCCGTCGACGAGGATCGTCTGCCCGGTCACGAATGAGAACGCCGGCGACGCGACGGCCGTCACCACCGCGGCGACCTCGGCCGGCTCGGCGAGCCGACCCAGCGGCACGCGCTCGAGCATCCAGTCGTAGGTGAGCGCCCCGTCGTCGAGGCGCTCCTGCACGAAGCCGGCTCTGGTGAAGCCGGGCGCGACCGCGTTGACGCGGATCCCGGCGGACGCGCCCTCGAGCGCCAGCGCGCGCGTGAAGCCGAGCAGGCCGGCCTTGGCGGCGCAGTAGGGGCCGCGGCCGGGCAGGCCGAGGAAGGCGGCGGTCGAGGCGACGTTGACGATCGCCCCGCCGTGCCCGTCGCGCGCCATCCGCGGCACCGCCTGCGAGCAGACGAGGAAGACGCCGGTGAGGTTGTTGGCGAGCACCGCGTTCCAGTCCTCCAGCGCCAGCTCCCCGACCAGGCCGACGCGCTGCAAGGCCGCGTTGTTGACGACGACGTCGACGCGCCCCTCCACGGACTCGACGTCGGCGAACGCGGCCGCGACGTCGTCGGCGACGGAGACGTCCGCGCGCAGGTACCGCACGCCCGGCCGCGGGTGCGGCGGCTCGCTGCGCCCGAGGCAGACGACGCGCGCGCCGGCGCGCTGGAACGCCTCGACGACCGCCGCGCCGATGCCGCGCGCGCCGCCCGTCACGACGGCGACCTTCCCGTCGAGGCCGCCGGGCTCAGTCATCGCCGACGCGCAGCATCAGCTTCGGCCGCTCGCGCGTCTGGTCGGACAGCCGCGCGTAGGCGTCGGCCGCCTCCTCCAGCGCGTAGACGCGCTCGAGCAGCGGGTCGACCGCGACGGCGCCGGACGCCAGCAGCTCGAGCATCGCCGGGAAGTCGCTCGGGAGAGTCACGCCGCAGACGGTGAGGCCGCTCAGCACGATCGCGTTGACGTCGACGCCGTCGACCGGGCCGGGCTGCACGCCGGCGAGCGCGACGGTGCCGCCGGGCACGACCGCGTCGATCGCGGCGCGCACGGCGGCCGCCGCCCCCGCGAACTCCAGCACGACGTCGTAGCCGCGCGGCTGCGCGCGCTCGACGGCGCGCGCGCCGAGCGACTCGACGAACGGGCGGCGCTCGGGCTCGACGATCAGAACGTCGACCTCGGCCCCCTCGTGGCGCAGGATCTGCGCCGCGATCGCCCCGAGCGTGCCGGCGCCGACGACGAGCGCGCGCATCCCCGCCCGCACGCCGGCCGAGCGGATCGCCGCGAGCGCGGTGACGCCCGGCTCCGCGAGCACCGCGTCGCGCGGCGAGAGCCCGGCGGGCAGCTCCAGCAGGTTCGCCGCGGGGATCGCCAGCAGCTCGGCCGCACCGCCGGGCATCCCGTCGCGCACGCCGATCGTGCGCAACCGCGGGCACTGCGCGACCCATCCGGCACGGCAGGCGTCGCACGCGCCGCAGCCGGCGATCGGGTTCAGCAGCACCGGCGTGCCGGGCCCGGGCGCGCCCTCCGGCGCCTCCACGACGACGCCGGCGACCTCGTGGCCGGGTTGCAGCGGATACCAGGCCGCGCCCTCGGCGAAGTAGGGCATCGTGCCCTCCAGCAGCTCCAGGTCGGTCCCGCACAGCCCGACGTAGCGCGGTGCGACGAGCGCCTCGCCGGGGCCGGCGACGGGCTCGGGCAGCTCGCGCACGGCAACCTCGCCGGCGGCCTCGAAGGAGACGGCGCGCATCGCGTCAGGCCCCTTGCGTCATCAGCGTCTTGACCGCCGTCTCGCGACCGGCGGCGTAGTCCTCGAACGCGTCCGGCAGCTCGGCCAGCGCGACGCGCCGCTCGATCATCGGTGCGAGATCGGCGCCGTCGTCGCGCAGCGCCGCGGCGACCGCGCGGAAGTCCTCGAGCGTGTACGCCGAGGAGCCGATCAGCCGCCGCTCCTCGATCACGAGCGGGACCATCGGCACGCGCACCTCGGGCGCCGCGACGCCGACGCACACGACCGTGCCGCCGGGACGCGTGGCGGCGATCGCCGCCTGCACGGTCGGCTCGAAGCCGACGCACTCGACGGCCAGCTCGACGTCGGAGGGCGACTGCTCGGGCCCGACGGCGCGCAGGCCGAGCGCGGCGAGCGTCTCGCGCCGGTGCTCGAGCGGCTCGACGACCGTGACCTCGCCGGCGCCGGCGCGCTTGGCCGCCAGCGCGGCGGCGATGCCGATCGCGCCGCCCCCGATCACGACGACCGCGTCCTGCGCGGCCGGCGCGGCGAGCGCCAGCGCGTGGTGGCCGACGGCGAGCGGCTCGACGAGCGCGCCCCACTCCGGCGGCACGCCCTCCGGCAGCGGCACGAGGTTCTCCGCGCGCGCGAGCAAGCTCGTCGCGAACGCGCCCGGCAGCTCCGGCACGCACCCGTAGAGGAGGCGGTTGCGGCACAGGTGCAGGCGCCCCGCCGCGCACATGTCGCAGCTCCCGCACGCGCGCACCGGCCACAGCGCGACCTGCGCGCCGAGCGCCAGCTCGACGCCCTCGCCGACCGCGGCGACGCGGCCGGTCGCCTCGTGCCCCATGACCGTGCCGGGCGCGCGGCGGTCGTTGTGGCCGGCGTAGCCGTGCACGTCGGAGCCGCAGATGCCGGCGGCGGTGACGGCGAGCACCGCCTCGCCGGGCCCGGGCGAGGGCGCCGGCAGCTCGTCGAGCCGGAAGCGGCGCTCTCCCAGGTAGACGAGGCGCTTCGTCGGCGAGCGCGACCCCGCGTCGTCGGCCGTGCGCTGCCGCATCTCGGTGTCCGCCATCGCTCCTCCAATGCCCGGCGCGCAGGGGCTGCGACGCCGCTCTGGTCTGGGTCTGATGGTATACCACCATCGTCCGCGTCGATCGTGCACGCTCTGGTCTGGATGCGCAAAAGATGTGTGTCGAATGCCCATGAGGCGATACGATCCTCACATGCCGCGCACGGAACTCGACGCGCTCGACCACCGCCTGCTCGCCCTGCTCGTCGAGGACGGACGCCGCTCCGCGAGCGCGCTCGGACGCGAGGTCGGCCTCTCGCCCGCCGCGACCGCGCGCCGCATCGACCGGCTCGAGCGGCTCGGCGTGATCCGCGGCTACCGCGCGGTGCTCGACCACGCGCGGCTCGGCAGCGAGATCGAGGCGTTCGTCGAGCTGCGCTTCGCCGGCACCACGCAGGTCGACGACATCGAGGGCGCCGTCGCCGGCATGCCCGAGGTCGTCGAGGCGTTCACGACCGCCGGCGACCCCGACGCGCTCGTGCGCGTGCGCGCGAGCGACCTCGACCACCTCAAGCGCGTCGTCGACCGCATCCGCCGCAGCGGAAAGGTCACCGGGACGAAGACGCTGATCGTGCTGGGGACGCGCGCCGCGTCGGGCTGACGGACGCGGAGTCGCCATCCGCGCCGGCGACGACGCGGTCGTCGTGCAGCCGGCCGATCTCGCCGGCGGACAGGCCGAGCACGTCGGCGAGGACCTCCTCGGTGTGCTCGCCCAGCAGCGGCGCGCGCCGCACCGGCACGCGCGCCACGGCGGTGAAGTCCAGCGGCGATCCGGGCATCGGGTAGCTGCCGACGCCGGGCTGCTCGACCTCGGCGAACATCGGGTTGGCGGTCGAGGCGCGCGGGTCCTCCTCGATCAGCTGGCGGAACGTCTGGTAGGGACCCCACGAGACGCCCGTCCCGGCGAAGCGCTCCCGCACCTCGGTCAGGTCGCGTTCGGCGAACCACGGGCGCAGCAGCGCGGTCAGCAGGTCGCGCGCCTCCCAGCGGCCGCTCTCGGTGTCGAGGTCGTGGCCGGTCACCTGCTCGATCCGCTCGCAGGCCTCGCCGATCGCGGTCGCGTCGCGCAGCGCGCGCCACTGACGCGCGGTGAGCGCGACGACCATCACACGCCGCCCGTCGCGCGTCGGGAAGTCGTGTCCGAACGCGCCGTAGAGGTAGTTGCCGTCCTTCTGCTCGTCGTGGCCGCCGAGCTTGGCCTGCGCGATGCGGCCGAGGTTGCCGACCATCGCGAAGGCGACGTCGGAGAGCGCGAGCTTGACGAGCGTTCCCTCCCCCGTGCGCGCGCGGTGGCGCTCGGCGGCGAGCAGGCCGGTCGTCGCGAGCGTCCCCATCGCGACGTCCCACGCCGGCAGGACGCTGTTGAGCGGCTCGGCGAGGTTGCGCGGACCGGTCGCCCACGGGAAGCCGGTCGCCGGGTTGACGGTGTAGTCGACCTCGCTGCTGCCGTCGGGGTTGCCGGTCAGCGCGACCATCACGAGGTCGGCGCGGCGCGCGCGCAGCGCCTCGTAGGCGAGCCACCCGCGCGCCGGGAAGTTCGTCAGGAAGAGCCCGGCGCCGTCGCCCGGCGCGGTCACGAGCGCGGCGGCCAGCTCGCGTCCCTCAGGCCGGCGCAGGTCGAGCTGGATCGAGCGCTTGCCCTTGTTCAGCCCCGCCCAGAAGAGGCTCTGCCCGTCGCGCGCGAGCGGCCAGCGGCCGTGGTCGAGGCCGCCGCCGATCTGGTCGAAGCGGATCACGTCGGCGCCGAGCTGCGCGAGCGTCATGCCGCCGAGCGGCGCCGCCACAAACGCCGAGCCCTCGACGACGCGCAGCCCGTCGAGGATGCCGTTCACGCCGCCACCGCCGCGAAGCGCCAGTCGAGCACCTCGGCGTCCGGCGCGCCGTCCGCGCGCCGCGCGCGCACGCGCGAGCGCAGGTGCAGCAGCTCGCCGCCGTCGGCGCGTCCGAGCGGCTCGACGCGCTCGCACTCGATCCGGCTGCTCAGCGTGTCGCCCTCGAAGACGGGCGCGAGGTGGTCGCAGCCGTGCCAGGCGAGCACCGCGACGAGCCGCGGCAGGGCGCGCGCGGCCTGCGCCGCCGCGAGCCCGATCGTGTGGCCGCCGTAGACGAGCCGGCGGCCGTCGGCGCCCGCGTCGTGATGCGCCGCCGCGACGTTGAGCGAGAGCCGCGCCAGCTCGGGCGCGCTGGAGACGACGTCGCCGGCCGCGACCTCCCACGCCGCACCCGCTTCGAGCGGCGCGTGCTCGCCGCCGGCCCCGGCGCGGAGCGGATCGAGGTCCCAGCCGCCGAGCAGGCCCGCGACCAGCCCGGCGGGTCGCTCCGCGACGCCGACGGCGGCGAGGTCGTCGGCGTGCCCGGTCACCCCGTCGGGGTCGCGCAGCGGCAGCATCGCGCAGCGGTGGAAGTCGAGCACCGGGCGCTCCGCCTGGTCGACGGTGCGGATCCGCAGCGCGGCGAGGCCGCTCGCCGGCCGTCCCGGCTTCGCGCTCGTCTGGCGCAGCGCGACGACCTCGGTGGAGCTGCGCAGCGTGTCGCCGATGCGCGGCAGGCGGTGGAACGCCAGGCCGCGGTAGAAGAGGTTCGCGATCACGCGCTGCGTCAGCGGCGTCGACTGCCCGATCGCGACGTCGCAGACGAGCTGCGGGTCGGCCAGCAGCCGCGGCTCGCCGGTCACCGCGGCGCACAGCTCGACGTCGAGCGCGAGCCGCACGCGTCCGCCGAGGATCGCGCGGTGCGCCGCCGCCAGCCCGTCGGTCAGCGTCAGCGCCGGCGCGTCCTCGACGCGCAGCCCGACCTCCAGGTCCTCGAAGAACGGCCCGGCGACGACCGTCGCGCTCATGGCGCCTCGCCGGCGGCGGCGAGTACGCGCAGCGCCGCCAGTCGCACCGGTTCGTCGAGCATCTGCCCGTCGAGCGCGACCGCGCCCTGGCCGCCGTCGCGCGCGGCGCCGGCCAGCGCCGCGATCACCGCGCGCGCACGCGCGACCTCCGTCGCGTCCGGCGCGAACAGCTCGTTGAGCGGAGCGACCTGCGCCGGGTGGATCGCCCACTTGCCGTCGTAGCCCTGGTCGCGCGCGCGGCGCGCGGCGGCGGCGAACGCCGCGTCGGGCGCGAGCCCGAGCCAGGGCCCGTCGATCGCCTGCAGCCCGTGCGCGCGCGCCGCCAGCAGCACCTGCTCGCGCAGCGGGTCCCACAGCGCCGCGTTGGCGGCGCCGGCGGCGCTGCGGCCGAGCGCGGCGCCGAGGTCCGCGTAGCCGACGATCAGCGCCTCCAGCCGCGGCGAGGCGCCCGCGATCTCCGCTGCCCGCAGCACCCCCGCCGGCGTCTCGATCAGCGCCTGCACGCGCAGCGACGGCGCGCGGTCGAGCAGCCGCGCGGCGAACGCGACGTCGTCGGCCGCCTCGACCTTCGGCAGCACGACCGAGCGCAGCGGCCCGCCCGCGCCCGCGAGCGCGGCGAGGTCGTCCTCGCACCACGGGGTGCCGCGCGCGTTGACGCGCACGGCGAGCGAGGCGGCGCCCCACTCGAGCGTCGCGAGCGCCTCGAGCGCCGCGGCGCGGGCCGCCGCCTTGGCCGCCGGCGCGACCGCGTCCTCGAGGTCGATCACCAGCTCGTCGGCGCCGCGCGCGGCCGCCTTCGCGAGCTTCTCCGGCGCGGAGGCCGGCACCGACAGGCAGCTCCGTCGGCGCGGCGGCGAGGCGGGGGCGAACGTCACGGCGCCCACCGTATGAGGCGACCCGCGAGCGTGGCGCGGCGCGACGACGGCCAACCCCCCACAAGGGGGAGGCGCACGGGCCGGGGCGGCGGCGCGTCAGCCGCGCGGCTTCGCGGGAGGTGCCGCGATCGCGTGGCCGAGGATCTCGGCGCGCGCCTCAGGATCCGCCTGCCACCAGCGGTCCCACTCCTGGAAGCCGACCTTGAGCTGGGCGCGCTGCAGCATGCTGTCGTGGTGGAGGTACTCCTTGACGACCAGCGTCATCACGGGGTTGCGCGAGCGCACCGCGTTCGCCTGGCCGTCGTCGGGGATGCGGGCGATCAGCGCCTCGCGGTCGTCGACGACGAGCGCGAGCAGGCGGCCGGCGACGCGCTCGGCGACGATCTCCTCGTAGTGGTGGTGCAGCCACGAGCCGGGCGGCGGCTCGGCCTCGCCGTAGAGCATCCCGTACACGCGCGCCCCGCGCGTATGCGCGTCGATGAGCGGCGCGCGCAGCGCGTCGAGGTCGGCCTCCCAGCAGGAGATGTGCAGCTCGACCTGCGTCGCGTCGATCAGCGCCGCGGCGGCCTCGTGCATCGGCGCGACGCCGTCGATCGTCAGGAACGGCTCGGACGGCGCGCTCGCCTGGACCTTCGGCAGCTCCTCGACGAGGAAGTCGAGCGGCTCGTTGTAGTGGCGGCGCAGCCGTCCGACCAGCTCCTCGGGCGCCAGCGCCGCCCAACGCTGCGAGGAGCCGTGGCGGCTCGACTGCACGTAGCCGGCGGCCGCGAGCTTCTCGAGCGCCGCATAGACCTTCGAGGAGGGGACGGCCGCGCGCTTGGCGACCTCGTTGCCGTTCTGCGAGCCCTCGCGCAGCAGCGCGACGTAGACGCGCGCCTCGTACAGCGAGAAGCCGACCTCGCGCAGGCGGGAGACGATCGCCTCTTCCACGCCGTCGATGCTACTGCGCGAGGCTGCGGGAACCGATCTTCGCGAGGTCGTCCTCGGTCGCCGGCTCGAGCTGGAGCAGCTCGACGCGGATGCCGTCCCAGTCGGCCATGTAGGCGACGAGGCGGCCGGTGTTGGGGCCGACGGTCGGGACGACCGGCGGGTGCATGAACTCGACGTCGTGCTCGCGCAGGCGCACATAGAGGCCGGCGAGGTCCTCGACGATCAGGCAGATGTGCGCGGTCCCGGGGTTCGCGGTGCGCGTGTCGACCGGCGTGCGCTCGACGTTGCGGTAGTCGAGCAGCTCGAGCGTGTGGTCGGTGCCGGGGATTCTCAGCAGCGCCTGGTGGATCTCGACGCCGGGATAGCCGACGAGCGTCCCGATGTACTCCTCTCTGACGACGCGCCGCCAGATCTCCTCGAGTCCGAGCAGGTCGCGGTAGAAGCGCAGCGAGCGCTCCAGGTCGGCGACCTGGAAGCCGGTGTGCCAGGCGCCGACGACGGTCATCGGCTCGCCTCCGCGGCGCGGCCGCCGAGCACGGACTCGTCGTCGGCGCCGAGCGCGCGGCCGGCGTGCGCGATGCGCCCCGGCGTCGCGCTCATGCGCGGCACCGGCGCGGTCATCAGCACCTCGCCCAGCTCCTCGTCGGGGACCGCGACGATCGCCTCGCGGGCGGCGTAGTGCGGGTCGGCGGCGGCGTCGGCCATGTCGATCACGGAGATGCCGGCCGCGTTGACCGCCTGGAAGCGCGCCTCGACCTCCGCCAGGTCGCGCTCGCCGATCCACTCGGCCACGAGCGCGTCGAGCTCGTCGGCGTGCTCGGCCCGCGCGGCCGGCGTGGCGAAGCGCGGATCGGCGGCGAGCGCCTCGCCGCCGACGAGCCGCACGACGCGCTCGGCGGCGGACGGCGCCGTGCCGGAGATCGCGAACCAGCGCCCGTCGCGCGTGGCGTAGACGTTGCGCGGCGAGGAGAACGACAGCCGCGAGCCGTTGCGCGCCAGCAGCGTGCCGTTGTGGCGGTAGAGCGTCGGCAGCGGACCCAGCAGGCTCAGCACCGACTCGTAGAGCGAGACGTCGATCGTCTGCCCGGGGCCGCCGTGCACGTCGCGATGGTAGAGCGCGGCCAGCAGCGACCACGTCCCGAACAGGCCGGCGACCTGGTCGGCGAGCGCGATCGGCGGCAGCAGCGGCGGACGGTCCGGGTAGCCGCTGATCTCGGCGAGGCCCGAGAACGCCTCCGCGAGCGTGCCGAAGCCGGGCCGGTCGGCGTAGGGGCCGTCCTGCCCGAACGCCGAGATGCGCACGATCACGAGCCCCGGGTTGACGGCGTGCAGCTCTGTCGGGCTGAGGCCGAGCCGCTCCAGCACGCCCGGCCGGAAGCTCTCGACGACCGCGTCCGCCTCGGCGGCGAGGCGCAGGAACGCCTCGCGGTCGTCCTCGCGCTTGAGGTCGAGCGCGACCGTCTGCTTGTTGCGCCCGATGCACAGCCACCAGGCGGTGCGCTCGCCGACCGCCTCGCCCATCGTGCGCGAGGCGTCGCCCTCGCCGGGACGCTCGACCTTGACCACCTCGGCGCCGAAGTCCGACAGGTGCGCGCCGATGCTCGGGCCGGCGACGACGTTCGCGAGCTCGAGGATGCGGACGCCGGCGAGCGGGAGCGGACTGGAGGACGAGGCGTCGTTCGACATGGCGGCCCGCGCTAAGCTACTACCCAAGGAGTAGCTTTACAAGGAGGCTCGTGGTGGAGTTCCTCGTCCAGATCACGACCGTGCTCCCGCCCGACATGCCGCAGGCCGAACGCGACGAGCTGGTCGCCGCCGAGCGCCGCCGCGGCCGCGAGCTGATGGACGCTGGGGTGATCCGGGGG
>Ga0207664_10000211_pt1 | contig 44314 bp, 39 predicted proteins | sample LARL83metaG_FD_184349 | JGI IMG/M metagenome (GOLD analysis project Ga0207664, IMG submission 184349) | Corn, switchgrass and miscanthus rhizosphere microbial communities from Kellogg Biological Station, Michigan, USA - LAR L8-3 metaG... | ecosystem: Host-associated > Plants > Roots >...
GGCTGTGTTTGCTGCGGGCCGGGATGACGATGCGGTTCAGCTCGACGCCCATGACTCCAGCCTCGGGCTGAGTTTGCTGCGGGCCGGGATGACGATGCGGTTCAGCTGGACGCCCATGACTCCAGCCTCGGGCTAAGGCGGGTCCGGCGCATTGGGGCAGCGCCTTATATGCGGCGCCTTATCTGACGCCCTAGGAGCATTCCTGGAAACCTGCCCGGCTCTCAGGTCGAGCGGGCCTGGTCGCCGAGGGCGAGCCGGTAGGCGATGGCGGCGGCCTCGACCCGGCTCGCGACGCCGAGCTTGGCCATGATGTTGGAGACGTGCACGCTCGCTGTCTTGGCCGAGATGAACAGTTCGGCCGCGATGTCGCGGTTGCTGCGGCCGAGCGCGAGAAGGCGCAGCACCTCCAGCTCGCGGGCGGTCAAGCCGTACTCGCGCTGCGCGTGCTCGCCAGGTTCGGCGGCCGGAGCCGCCGGGTCACCGGCCAGGGTCAGGCGGGCCCGGCGCGCGAGCCAATCGGCCTGCTCCCGCAGCGGGCGGGCGCCGAGCCGGTCCGCGATCTCCGCAGCGCGGCGCACGTGCACGGCAGCGGCGGGACGGTCGCCGTCCGCCGCGGCCGCTTCAGCCGCCCCCATGAGGGCGCGCGCGAGCCGGTACGGGTTCCCGACCTGCTCCCACGCCGCGACCGCCTCGTCGCACTCTGACCGGACCACGATTCCGGCGGCACGGTCCGCTTCCGCGCCGAAGGTCAGCGCCAGCCCGCGCAAGACCGGGCCGGTAACCGGCGACTCGGCCGCCCGGTGGCGGAGCTCGTCGAGCAGCCCCGGTGCACCTGCGGCGGCCACCTGAGCCGCGACGACCAGCATCGGCCAGGTGAAGCGCTCCGACCGGCGCAAGTCGGCGTCGGCCAGGCCGCGCTCAACCACCGCGGCCGCCTCGGCCACACGGCCCTGGGCGAGCCGTAGCTCGGCCTCCAGCCGGAGCGGCAGCCATGGATCCACCGCCGGCCTGACCCCGGGGGCCAGCGCCTCACGGGTGAAGGCCAGCGCCTTCTCCGCGGGTGCCGTGTCTCCCCGGGCTAGCGCGATGGCGGCGCGCAGGCAGACCAGCGGAATCTGCAGCACCGGGGCGGGCGTGTGGTCGAGCGCATGCTCCACCGCGGACGTCGCCTCGTCCCATCGCCCCGCTTCGATCAGCGCGGTGGCGAGAAGGCTGCCGCCGACGACGCCGTGGGTCCGGGCCAGCCCGATCGACTGGGCCACCGCGGTGCCGTGCCGGGCCCGCTCGGCCGCCCGCTCGTACTCACCGAACGCCACGAGCACCGTGGCTTGCGTCGCGATGGCCTGCAACCGCACGCCGTGCGCGCCGAGCCGGGCCGCCGCTTCCTCCGCCTCGGCCAGCCGCGGCAGCTCGGCAGCGAGATCGCCCCGCCGGACGCGGCGGCCGGCCAGCAGGATGAGCGCCTGTGCCTCGATCCGGGCGTCACCGGCCGCACGCGCGATATCGAGCGCTTCGGCCGCGGCTTCCTCCGCCTCGTCGCTGCGCGGGACCGACAGCAACCGGCTCGCCAGCGCGCAGAGCACGACCGCCCGCACCGGATGGCCGGGCGGAGCGATGCGCACCGCCGCGCTGAGGTCATCGAGCTCGCCGGCCCGGCCCAGCCCGGCGAGCATGGGGGCGCGCTGCCCGAGCAGCCGGGCGGTCCGCACCGGATCGCCTTCGGCCCCGGCCAGAGCCGCCGTGGCCAGGGCCACCCCGCGTTCAAGCTCGCCGGCCTCCACGGCCGCGGCCACCGCCGCGTCCACGACCACGGGACGGTCGCACCCGATGCGGCGGGCCGCATCGGGGACCTGCGCCCACAGCTCGATGACCCGCTCCAGCACGTCCAGCCGTTCGGCGTAGGCCAGCCGGGCTCCGGCGTCGCCGGCCGCCTGCCACGCCGCCTCCAGCGCCCGGCTCGGATCTCCGGCCGCGTGCCAGTGAAACGCCAGCTCGGCGGGGCCGCCGCCGTTCGCCGCCAGCACGTGACCGGATTCCAGCGCATGCGCAAACCGGCGGTGCGCCGCGGCCCGCTCGCCCGGCAGCTGGTCGTCCCGGACCGCCTCGCTGATCAGCGCGTGCCGGAACCGGTAACCTCCCCCGTCGACCACCAGCACGCCCGCCGCCACCGCGGGTCGCAGCGCCGCCGACAGCGCACCGTCATCCAGCCCGCTGGCGGCGGCCAGCAACTCATGGCTGACCCGACCGACCCCGGCCGCCGCCATCCGCAGCACCGCCTGCGTCGGGTCTGGCAGCCGGGCCACCCGGGCCAGCAGCAGGTCCCGCAGAGACTCGGGCAGCCCGGGCTGATCCTGACGATCCAGCAACACCTCGGCGAAGAACGGATTGCCCTCGCTGCGCCGGTAGATCTCCTCCACCAGGCTCGCGGTGGGCTCCACGCCCGATATGGCACCGATCAGCGAGCCCACCCCCCGCCGCTCCAGCCGGGACAGCTCCAGGCGCCGGGTCCACGCGACCCGGTCCAGCTCCGCCAGCGATCCCCGCAGCGGGTGGGCGCGTTCCAGCTCATCGGACCGATAGGTCACCACGCACAGCAGCGCCCCGGCCGCCTGCTGGTTGTGCACCAGAAACGACAGCAGGTCGAGGCTGGACCGGTCGATCCAGTGCACGTCCTCGATCACGAGCACCACGGGCTGCCGCGCGCACAACCCAGCGAACTGCGTGAGCACCTCTTCGAACAGCCGGGCCCGGGCGGTGTCGGTATCGGCCTGCACATCCACCGGCAGCAGCTCGGCCAGGGTGTCCCCGTGCCCGCGCATGGCCGAGGTGAACGGGGTGAACGGCAGGCCGCCGCCGCTGAGGTCCACGCACCCGCCGTACAGCACCTCGGCCTCGACGCCGGCGGCGAACTGCCTGACCAGCCGCGTCTTGCCGATACCGGCCTCGCCGCCGATCAGTACCGTGGCTGGGGCACCCCCGCGCACCTGCGCCCAGGACTCGCGCAGAGCCGCGACCTCGGCGTCGCGCCCCACCAGCACCGGACTGACGGCAGACATCCCCCCAGGATGCCCGGTGTCCTGCGCCGCGTCATCCTCGGCGCCGCGTCGCCCCTCGCCGCCGGGCAGGCTACCGGCCTGGACCGGGCTGGAGGGTGAGGCGATAGCCCACTCCTGGCGTCGTGGTGATCACCGGGGGGTCGCCGAGCTTGCGCCGCAGGCGGCCGATGGTGACGGTGACGGTGTTGGTAAACGGGTCGGCGAACTCATCCCAGACCTGCTCGAGCAGTTGCTCGGCGCTGAGGAAAGCCGGCTGCGCCCGCAGCAGGGCTTCCAGCACCCCGAACTCCTTGACCGACAGATCCACGGGTCGCCCGTCCCTGGTGACCGTGTGCCGCAGCGGGTCAAGCTCGATACCGGCCGCGCGCAGAGTACGGGCCCGCACGGTGGGCTGGCGGCGGGCCAGGGCGTGGATGCGCAGGACGAGCTCGGGGAAGTGGAAAGGCTTGGCCAGGTAGTCGTCGGCGCCGAGGCTGAGGCCGGCGACCCGGTCCCCCGGCGAGCCGGCCGCGGTCAGCATCAGCACCATGGCCCGGTCGTCACGTTCAGTGATGATCTGGCAGAGCGTGTCGCCATGGATTTTCGGCAGGTCCCGGTCGAGGACGACCACGTCGTAAGCGTTGGCGTCGAGCTTGGCCACGGCCTCCAGTCCGTCGCAGGCGGCGTCGACGGCCAGGCCCTGGTCGCGAAGTCCCTCGACCAGCACGTCGGCCAGGGAGCGCGAGTCCTCGACCACCAGCACCCTCACGCGCGAACCTCCTGCCCGACGGCCACCGCGACCGTGTGGGCCAGCGGCAGCCCTATCGCCACCAGCAGGCCGCCCTCGGGCCGGGCGGTAAGCCGCACGGACCCGCCGTGCGCTTCCGCGATGGCCGCCACGATCGACAGTCCGAGCCCGGCCCCGCTGTCCGAACCGGTCCGGTCCGCGCCCAGCCGCCGGAAAGGCTGCGTCAGCTGGTCAACCTGCGCCTGGTCGAGGACTTCCCCGCCGGTCTCCACGACCAGCCGTGCGGCCTGCCCATCGGTCACAGTGATGACGCTGACCCAGCCACCATCGGTGTTGTGGCCGATGGCGTTCTCGATCACGTTGTCCGCCATCCGGTGCAGCAACGCAGGGCTGCCGTCCACCCAGGCGCCATCGTGGCCAGCGGCGTGGTGCACGGTCAGCTTCCGGGCCGTTATGGCGTCGGCCCGAGCGGCCAGCGACGCAGAGACGACGGAGTCGAGCGAGACCGGGGTGTGGCCAGGAAGGTCGCCGTGCTGCGCCCGGGCCAGCGCGAGGAGGCCGTCGAGCAGCCGGTCGACCTGGTCCAGTTCGCTGCGCAGCCGTCCGGCCAGGGTGATGGTCTGCGGCGGCACCGGGCCGGGCTTGGCCACCGCCACGTCCACCGAGGCCCGCATCGTGGTCAGCGGGGTGCGCAGCTCGTGCGAGGCGTTGGCGACGAACCGGCGCTGCGCCGCGAACGCGCCCTCCAGCCGCGCCAGTAGCCCGTCGATCGTGTCGGCGAGCTCGGTGAGCTCGTCGCGCGGCCCGGTCATGGTCAGCCGCTCGTGCAGGCTATCGGCGGAGATCCGCCGGGTTTTCGCGGTGATCGCGCGCAGCGGGCGCAGCGCCCGGCCCGCGACGACCCAGCCGAGCAGCACGGCCACCACGGTCATGATGCCCAGCGCGATTACCCCCGCGACCAGCAGGTTGTGCGACAGTCCTCCGGGCGCCAGCGCCCGCTCGTTCGCCAGCTGCTGCTGGAGCTGATGGATCTGTGCGTGCGCCCGCGCCAGCGCGGACTGCGGGGCCAGCCCGTTCTGGACGCTGGAGGCTTGGACCGAGGAGCGGCCGACCACGACGCCGCCGCTGATAGCCAGCAGCACGGCGCCGGACACCAGGAACAGGATCCCGTACAGCGCGGTCAGCCGCAGCCGCACGGTGCGCTGCGGCAGTATTCTCATCGGTCGCCTCCCGGCGTGTAGTGCGGCCCGGCCTCCAGCATGCCCCGCCGCGCCTAACAGCGGAATAACGGTCCGCGTTCGGCCCGTGTTAGCGCCACAGCCGTACAACTGGCCTCATGGAAGCAACGATCGAAGTAACCGGACTGCGCAAGCACTTCGGCCCGACGCTGGCCCTGGACGGGATGACGTTCACTGTCGTGCCCGGTCAGGTCACCGGCTTCGTCGGGCCCAACGGGGCCGGGAAGTCCACCACGATGCGGGTGATCCTCGCCCTTGACGCCCCCGACGCGGGCAGCGCCCTCATCGGCGGCCGCCCCTACCCCGCCGTGCCGCACCCGCTGCGGCACGTCGGGTCGCTGCTGGATGCCGGGGCGCTGCAGACCAGCCGGACCGCGCGCAACCACCTGATGTGGCTGGCCCATTCGCAGGGGCTGCCCGCCGGCCGGGTGGACGAGGTGCTGGACCAGGCGGGGCTGCTCCAGGTGGCCCGGCGGCGGGCGGGCGGGTTCTCGCTGGGTATGCGGCAGCGGCTGGGGATCGCCGCGGCGATGCTCGGCGACCCGCCGATGCTGATGTTCGACGAGCCGTTCAACGGCATGGACCCCGAGGGGATCGTGTGGATGCGGGGCTTCCTGCGGTCGCTAGCCGCCGAAGGCCGGGCGGTGCTCGTCTCCAGCCACCTGATGAGCGAACTCCAGGACACCGCCGACCACCTGGTGGTGGTGGGCCGCGGCCGCGTCATCGCCGACACCGGCATCAGCGAGCTGATCGCCGCGACCTCCGGTGACCGGGTGACGCTGCGCACTAACGCATGGCCGGAGGCGGCCACCGTGCTCGAGGATGCGGGGGCCGCCGTGACCCACGCCAGCCAGGGCACGCTCACCGTGTCCGGGCTGGCCGCGGAACAGATCGTTTCGCTGCTCGGGCGCAGCGCCGTGCCGTTCTCCGAGGTGTCGGCGCACCGCGCCACGCTGGAGGAGGCCTACCTGGAACTAACCCGCGACCAGGTCGAATACCGGGCCCAGGCAGTTGGGGAGGCGACCCGATGAGCGCCGGCGTCACGACCCGAGCGCGGCCGGGCCCCCCGGCCGCCCGCGCCGGGTTCGGGTCCGTACTGCGGGCCGAGTGGACGAAGTTCCGGACCGTACGCGGCTGGGTGATCGGCATGATCGTGGCCGCTGTGCTGATCGACCTGATCGGCCTGCTAGCCGTGCAGGCCGGCATCGGCTGCGGGAACGGCAGGACCGGTGCGGCCTGCCTTCAGCCCCTGCCGACCGGGCCGGGCGGTGAGGCGGTGACCGACAGCTTCTACTTCGTGCGCCGGCCGCTGACCAGCCACGGCAGCATCACGGCCCGGATCACGGCGCTGACCGGCCGGTACGTCTCCGGCGGGGCCGCGGGCCCGGGCCTGCCGGGCGGCGGCCTGCAGCCGGGGATCCAGCCGTGGTCCAAGGCCGGCATCATGATCAAGGCCAGCACGCGGCCGGGATCGGCCTACGCGGCGATGATGGCCACCGGCGGTCATGGAGTCCGGTTCCAGTACAACTACGCTCAGGACTTCCCCGGGCTGCCCGGCCGGTTGTCCGCGGCGTCCCCGCGCTGGCTGCGGCTGACCCGCTCCGGCGACCTGATCACCGGGTACGACTCCGCCGACGGCCGCCACTGGACCAGGCTCGGCGCCGCCCGCCTGGCCGGGCTGCCCGCCACCGCCCAGGCTGGGCTGTTCACCACCTCACCGCCGTACATGAAGGTGACCTCAGGTTTCGGCGGGAGCAACGGCCAGATCGGACCCAGCCTGGCCACCGGGGTGTTCGACCACGTGGGCCTGTCCGGCGGGCCGGGTGGCCGGTGGGCAGGCCAGGACATCGGGGCCAACGGCCCCGCCTACTCTGGCCCGCAGATCGGGTTCGGCCAGGCCGGGGGGCGGTTCACGGTGACCGGGTCCGGTGACATCGCCCCGGTCGTGCCCGGGACAGGTCCAGGCCCCAGCGCGACCATCGAGGACCACCTCGCGGGCGTGTTCGCCGGGCTGATCGCGGTGGTCGTCATCGCGGCGCTGTTCATGACCGCCGAGTACCGGCGCGGCCTGATCCGCACCACGCTGGCCGCCAGCCCGCGGCGCGGCCGGGTACTGGCGGCCAAGACCGTCGTGGCGGGCCTGGTCGCGTTCGCGGCCGGGCTGGCCGCGTCGGTCATCGCGGTCACGGTGGGGGTCCGGCTGTCGCGCGACCAGGGGCAGTACGTGCTGCCGGTGACCTGGCTGACCGAGGTGCGGGTCATCGCCGGCACCGCGGCGGTGCTGGCCGTGGCGGCCGTCCTGGCCGTGGCCATCGGCACCGTGCTGCGGCGCAGCGCCGTCGCTGTCGCCGCCGTCGTCGTCGCGATCGTGCTGCCGTATGTCCTGGCGGTCGCGCAGGTCGTCCCGGCCGGCGCTGGCGAGTGGCTGCTGCGGGTCACCCCGGCCGCCGGCTTCGCCATCCAGCAGAGCATCCCGCACTATGCGCAGGTCACCGCCCAGTACACCCCGCCGGCCTACTTCCCGCTGTTCCCGTGGGCCGGGTTCGGGGTGCTCTGCGGTTACGCCGCAGCCGCCGTGGCGCTGGCCCTGTACTTGCTGCGCAGGAGGGACGCATGAGCCGCACCCTCCCGGCCCGCCGGGTCGGCCTGGCCGCCGCCGACTCCGGCGGCTGGGTCGGCCTGCGGGGCGCACTGTACGCGGAGTGGACGAAGCTCCGCACGGCACCGGAGACGACCTGGCTGCTGATCGCCACCGTCGTGCTGACCATGGCGGTGAGCACCGCGGCCGCGGCCGCCACCCGGTGCTCGCCCGGCACCGCCTGCCCGGTGGACGTGCCCAAGCTCAGCCTGACCGGGATCGAGTTCGGCCAGGCCGTGGTGGCTGTGCTGGCCGTGCTCGCGATCGGCGGCGAGTACAGCACCGGCATGATCCGCACCACCCTCACCGCCATGCCCCGTCGGCTGCGGGTGCTGGCCGCCAAGGCCGCCGTCCTCACCGGCCTGGTACTGGCCGCCGGGACCGTCGCCGTGGCCGGGAGCCTGCTGGCGGGGCGGCTCATCCTGCCCGGCCATGGGTTCACCGCCGCGCACGGCTTCCACGTGCTGTCGCTGACCACCGGGCCGGTGCTGCGGCCCGCCGCCGGATCGGTCCTCTACCTGGCCCTCATCGCCCTGCTGAGCCTGGGCACCTGCGCCGTCCTGCGGGACTCCGCGACCGCGGTGGGGGTGGTGCTCGGGCTGCTGTACCTGTTCCCGATCATCGCCGCGCTGGCTTCCGACCCGCACTGGCGACGGCACCTGGAGCAGATCGGGCCGATGACCGCCGGCCTGGCCATCCAGGCCACCACCGGCCTGCGCACCCTGCCGATCAGCCCGTGGGCCGGGCTCGGGGTGCTGGCCGCCTGGGCGGCGGGCGCGCTGCTGGCCGGCGGGCTGCTGCTCCGGTTCCGGGACGCCTAGCCAGGCGGCCATCGGTCAGCGCCGAGCATTAGCAGCGTGATAGCAGTGCTAATGCTCGGCGTTAACGGGGGCAACCCGTGAGGCCGAACGGCTGCGGGGATCACCCAAGCACACGGTGCAGGAAGGCAGTGATCGCGGGCAGCGTGGTGGCGGTCGTTCGCCCGTTGAGCAGGGCAGTCCCGTGATCGGTGCCCGGCACCGCGACCAGGTGCTTGTCCCGGCTGGGCGCCGCGGCGAGGAACTGCCGGGCCGCCTGCGCTGACCCGAAGGCATCCGCGGAACGCGGACCCGGCCTGGCTCGCGGCGCCGGGTCCGGCGACCGGCGGGCTCGCCGTACCGGGCCGCCGTACCGGGCCGCCGCCCCGGGGCCGGCCGCCTGACGGGCCGGGGCGCATCCCGCGGTGAGCACCAGGGCCGCGAGCGCGGTCGCCAGCGTGGGGCACTAATCCGGGAAACGGGCGCTCACTCGTCGGTGACGCCGCGCTGGACGGCATCCAGCGCCGAGGCAGGACGACCGGATTGCCCAGGCCAGGATGCCCGAAACGCCTGCGGCAGGGTGACGCGACGCGGATACTCGGCGCTGTGGCCGGCGAAAAACTCGGTGATGCTGAACGCGTCAAGACCCGGCTTTCGTCGTGAAAGGGGAAGATCACGATGGGCTACTTGCGCGGCCTGAGCCGGGGGAAGCTCGCGCTCTGGACCTCGCTCGGCGCGGCCCTGGCCTGTACTGGCGCGATGGCTGTTCCCGGCGCCACCCGGGCGCAGGCCACCCCGATCCGGCATGTGGTCGTGATCTACCTGGAGAACCACTCGTTCGACAACCTGCTCGGCTTCTGGTGCGATACCCAGCGCGGCCGCTGCCCGGACGGCGGCCTGCCGTCGTTCGTGCAGCTGTCGAACGGCGCCGTCGTGACGCCCAGCACCACCCCGGACACCGTGCCGGCGATAGAGCACAGCGTCGCGGCCCAGGCCGCCGCGATCGACGGCGGGAGGATGGACGGCTGGCAGAACATCCCGGACGGCAGCTGCGCCGCCGCGGCCGGCTACCGCTGCATCAGCGGATACCAGCCCTCGCAGGTGCCTAACATCACCACCCTGGCGCAGGACTTCGCCATCAGCGACCGCACGTTCTCCATGGGAGATTCGGCCTCCTGGGCCGGGCACATGGACGTGGTCGCCGCGTCCGCGGACAGCTTCTACGGCGACAACCCGCACCGGGCGAAGGACGTCGCTCACGGGCCCGGCTGGGGCTGTGACAGCAACAAGGTGACCCCGTGGGTCGCTCCCAACGGCCGGGTGCAGTCGGTTCCCAGCTGCGTGCCTGCCCACCTGCCCGGACTGCGGTTCGGCGGGGCGTTCGAGCAGACGCCGGTCAAGCCCATGTCCACGATCATGGACAGGCTGGACGCCGCGGGGCTGTCGTGGAAGTTGTACGGGGCCAACAGCACCCAGGATGGCTACGACTGGTCGATCTGCCCGACGTTCGCCCAGTGCCTGGACACCAGGCAGGCCGCCAACCTGGTCCCGGACTCCCAGTTCACCGCGGACGCCCTGCTCGGCTCGCTGCCCGCCTTCTCGGTGGTGACCCCCGGCGGCCCGGACTTTGCCGACAGCTGTCACAACGGGGTGAGCATTACCGCGTGCGACAACTGGGTCGGGCAGCTGGTCGGCGCGGTAGAACACGGCCCGGACTGGCGCTCGACCGCGGTGTTCATCACCTGGGACGACTGCGGCTGCTTCTACGACCAGGTGCGACCGGGCGTCAACCCGGACGGCACCGCCCAGGGTCCCCGGGTGCCGCTGATCATCGTCAGCCCGTACGCCAGGCCCGGTTATACCGACACCACCGCGACCACGTTCGCCGGGATCCTCGCCTATACCGAGCACACGTTCGGCCTGTCCGCGCTCGGGGTCAACGATTCCGCCGCGTACTCGTTCGCCGATGCCTTCAACTACTCCCAGCAACCCATCAAGCCGGTACGCATGACCCACCGTCCGCTCCCCGAATCGGCCGAGCGCATCCACCTCACCCGGGCCCTGGAGAACGATCCGACCTGATCTGGGCTCGATCCCTCGGCGCCGGCGTCCCGGTCTGGGAGAATCGGGAGCGGGCCGGATGTTCGCCGCTCAAGGGAGGCGCGATGGGCCGCAAGCAGCGGATCGGTTACCTGCCGCTGGAGGCGATGGACGACGAGATGCGGGCGGAGATGGAGCGCTGCCGGCGCGAGGGCACCCCGCGGCCGGAGAGTTCGGCGGTGCGCGCCCACGTTCCCGCGTGCTTCTGGGCCTTCGCCAGATCGTGGGAGGCGATCTTCCGCGGTGGGGTCTGCGACCACGCCATCAAGGAACTGTGCCGCGTCTACGTGTCGCGCACGGTCAAGTGTGAGTACTGCGGCAACCAGCGCTCGGAGCAGGCGCGGGCACAGGGCCTGAGCGAGGCGCAGTACGACGACCTGCTGAACTTCGAGTCCTCGGACAGGCTCGGCGAGCGCGAGAAGGCGGCCCTGGCGTACGCCGAGGCGATCACCTGGCGGCTGGACGCCGACGACGCGCTATGGGAGCGGCTTTACCGGCACTTCTCCGAGCCCGAGCTGGTCGAGCTCGGCTGCTTCATCGCCCTGACCATGGGTCAGCAGAGCTGGCTGCGGCTGCTCAACATCGAGCACCACGAGGTACTGCCCGGGACCGCCGCCTCGATGGCGCCCGGCTTCGGCACGCCGCAGCAGCTCGCCGCGTCCAAGGCGGCCGGGGATTACTGGGCGCGGCCGGCCACTCATCCGCCGGCTGACATCCCCGCGGACAGCACCAACCTCTAGTCCGGGAGCCGCCACTCCAGCCCGGGAGCCTGCGCGAGAGCTCCTGGTCACGCAGCGTGAAAGTGCCGCTCGCCACGGGCAGCCCGCTCGCGGCCTGTATCACAGCCCGCCTGGTTGTCCTCTGCACATTCAGGAGGCTGTCATGAAACGCTTTTCTCTCCTCGGCCGGCTCGCCGCGATCGTCGCCTGGGCGTCGGGCGCCCTGCTGGCCATCAGCATCGGTACAGTGCCCACGGCCATGGCCGGGGTGATGACCCCGCTGGGTGGTGCTCCGCACGGCCGCCCCGGCGTGCCCGCACCGCAGCTTGACTCAGGCGGCGGGGGCAGGCACCCGGCGCTGCCCACCCAGGCGCACGGGATCGGCAGCGGCATGCCCGGCTGGCAGATCGTACTCATCGCGGCCGGGGCTGCCCTGCTCTGCACCGCGCTGGCCGTGATCGTCTACCGGTCGCGGGCCGCCCGGCGGCGAATGAGCGTCAGCGCCGCCTGAGGCATGACCGCAGCGTGGGCGCGGCTGGCCGGCCGGGTCGAGATGACCTGGCCGGACGGTTCATCCGGGGAGCTCACCGGGCGGATGCTCCCGGGGACGGCTGAGCCGGCAGTTGCGCCCGCCACACCCACTTCTTGTAGGCCCCGTAACGGAACACGGTGGCCAGCCCGATGCCGATGACCAGGAAGACGTTGTAGGAGAGCCTGTCGTGCAGGCCCAGCACGTAGGTGCATAGGCCCAGGCAGGCGAGCTGGATCGCCAGCCCGATGCCGTTCAGCACGAAGAACACGATGCCCTCGCGACCCACGTTGGTTCGCTGCCGGTGCCGGAACGTCCAATAGCGGTTGCCCACGTAGGACACGGCTGTGGCCACGACGGTGGCGATCACATTCGAGGTGAGCGGGCCGACGCCAACCTGGAAGTGCAGCACGTTGGTGCCGACGCCGGCGATCAGGACGGCGAGCACGCCGACGATGGCGAACTTGGCCAGCTCGCCGAGCAGCAGCCAGCGCGCGCCGGACAGCAAGCGGGCCAGTCCCACCTGCTCCAGCAGGCTGGTGGGGCGCCGGTGAGCGGATGCCCGGCGGGCCGGGCTGGCAGGCGTCACGGTCCCGGTCGGCCAGGCCTGCTTGGGGTGCGCGCTCACCGGGCTGAGGGTAGGCGCGCAGGCTGGCCAGCGCGCGGTGAATCGCACATCTTGTGTGTCCGCGCGGCTCGGTCGCCAGGTCGCGCGCCCGGGTGGCGCGGGCCGCCACGGGATGCCGGCGCGTGGCTACCGGCCCACGGGCAGCCCCGCGACATGGCGCGTCACCGTCACCGCTGGCCCTGCGTTCCCGCCCGGCGCCGCGATCTCTATTCCGGCTCCGCCGTGCTGGTCGCGGCCAGCCCGGAAAGGTCGATATCGAGCAGCGCGCGGCACACGTCGGTGATGTCGACCATTCCGGCGATGCCGTCGTCGTCGACGACCGGAAGGTGCCGGAAACGGCCGTTCGTCATGATCTTGGCCGCCTCGATGATGCCGGTCTTGGGGTGGATGACGGTCGGGCGCTCGGTCATCATGTCATGGATCCGCACGTCGTTGACATCCCTCCCGTCCGCCACCACGTGCGCGATGTCAGCCTCGGTGACGATGCCGATCGGCTGGTCGGTCTGGGAGTCCAGGACCACGAGGGCAGACACGCCTGCGTGCTTCATCAGGTAGGCGGCCGCGGCCGCGTGGTCGTACTGCCCCACCGTGGTCACCGCGGGCCGCATCACATCCGCGACGGTGGCCGAGGTCGGTATTGACGATTCCTGCTCAGAGGCCTCTGCCATTGTCTGCTCCTCCGGAGATTTCGTTCAGGCCCTGGCGATCACACTATGCTCGCTCCACGCGGTGATTATGCGTCAGGGTTGGCGGTTGTAGCCGCCGAGGGACGTTCTGGCCGCGGCCACCGAAGGCCCGGCGCGGGGCTATTCTCACCGTCATGCCAACGTTGGCCGTCGTGGGAGCGGGGCCTAAGGGGATCGCGATCGCCGCCAAGGCCCGTGCCCTGGCGGCGGCCGGCCTTGACCCACCGCGGGTCGTGCTCGTGGACCGGAGCGCGGTGGCCGGGAACTGGAGCGGGCGGCAGGGCTACACCAACGGACTGCTGGCGCTGGGCACGCCGCCGGAGAAGGACATCGGCTTCCCGTACGCTCACAGCTGGGGCTTGGCGTCGTCGTCGGTCACCGCGGCGATGGCGGACTACACCTGGCAGCGGCATTTGATCGAGCACGGCTCGTATGCCGACTGGGTTGATCGCGGCCGGCTCCGCCCGACGCACCGGCAGTGGAGTTTCTACTTGCGCGAGGTCGCCGACAAGGCGCGGGCTGAGATCATGGCCGGCGAGGTGGTCGCCGTCGAGGCCGACGGGGACCAGTGGCGGCTGACACTCCAGTCGGGGCAGGGGGTCCGGGCGGACGGCGTGGTGTTCACCGGAGCGGGCCCGCCGATCGGCGTCCCGGGCCAGCCGCAAGATCACCCGCGGGTGCTCGACGGGCGCAGCTACTGGCTGCGGCGGCCGATGGCCGGGCCGAAGATGGCCCAGAGCATTTGCGTGATCGGCAGCGGCGAGACGGCGGCCTCCGTCGTCAGCAGCCTGCTGACCGGTTGGCACAAGCACTCGACGATCGACGTGCTGACCAGCCGCGGAGTCCTGTATTCGCGGGGGGAGAGCTACGACGAGAACCGTTACTACTCCGATCCGGGTGACTGGCCGGCACTGGCGTGGTCGCACCGGCGGGAATTCCTCGACCGCACCGATCGCGGTGTCTTCTCGCAGCAGGCCGAGGCGACCCTCAACGCCTCGCGCGGGTTCCGCACGCTCGCCGGGCGGGCGATGGCCATCGAGGCCGGCCACCGGCAGGTCGTCGTCGCGATCGAGTACGAGAGCGAGCGCGAGCGGGTCGCCTATGACCTCGTGGTGGTGGCGATCGGCTTTCAGGCCCGGTGGTTCGAGACGCTGCTCGGCACCGAGGCGCGCCGCCGCCTCGGCAGCGCGCTGGCCGGGGCCGAGCTCGAACGGCGGATCCAGGTCGATCTGTCCGTCGCGGGGATGAGCCCGCCGCTGCACCTGCCGGTGGTGGCCGGGCTGGCCCAGGGACCGGGCTTCCCCAACCTGAGCTGCCTCGGCCTGCTGAGCGACCGCATCTTGCGCCGTTATGTCACGCCGGAAGTGGCGCAGAGCATCGCGCCGGAAAGGAGGGAGCGTGTCTGAGACGCCGGACCAGGCGTGGGAGAGCGACGATGGCGTCCGCCGCACCGTGGTCATGCCGGTCGCGCTGGCCGAGCGGCTCGCCGCCCAGGCCGAGAGGCGGGAACTGTCGGTCAGCGAACTGCTCATCGAATACGCCGAGGAAGGCCTGCGGCGCGACGCGGCAGACGCCTGATGCCGGTCGCGCAGCCGTCCAACGTGTCGAGCAGGCGTCCAACGTGTCGCGCAGCCGTCGTAACGTGTGGCGCAGCCGTCGTAACGTGTCGCCCGGCCGTCGTAACGTGTCGCCCGGCCGTCGTAACGTGGCCGTCGTGACCAGTGACAGCGGAGGGGCGGCGCCGCCGGCTCCGGACGTCCCCGGCCCCCCGGACCTGCCCGCGATCCCGGTGTCGGCCGGGGCGCTCATCTTCGACCCGGAGAACCGGCTGCTCATCCTGAAGCCGACCTACAAGTCCGGCTGGACCATCCCCGGGGGTGTCATGGAGGCTGACGGGGAGACGCCTTGGCAGGCGTGCCAGCGTGAGGTACGCGAGGAAACCGGCATCGAGGTGCGCCGCGGCCAGCTCGCGTGCATGGACTTCCGTCGCCCCCGCCCGGGCAAGCCGGGTGGCATCAGGTTCCTGTTCCGCTGCGACGGGGTCGATGACCGGGACCTGGCCGCGATCGTCGTCCAGCCCGAGGAAATCTCCGCATACCAGATCGTCGCCCTGACCGATGCCCTCCGGCTGCTCAGGCGCCCCATCAAGCGGCGGGTACGAGCGGCGTGCGCAGGCCGCGGCCTGGTCTACCTCGAGGACGGCCTGCCGGCACCCGAAGTGGGCGGCCCGCGCCGCCAACGCCCCTGAACGCCGACCTGGTCCAGTTGGGGCACGGTTGTCTTCGACCATCGTTCGAACCAGTCGATGCGGCCGGACCCGGGCGGTCACGAGGGTGGCTGCGTACGCCGGATTCGCGCCCCTGATGCTGCTATTCGCCCCAAAGATGCACCGCGATATCGCCTAGTGGATGGCTGCGCGGCAACGGCGACTGTCTGCCTGGGCCACCGCGCCGTGGGAGCATCGTACGGCGCCGCGGCGTACAGATAGCCAGGAGGCGCTGTTCGCGGGCTGAGCAGGGTCAGGGCTCCGCTGATGATGGCCAGCGCGCTCCCGGCAATCAGCACGTAAATCCCCATCCCGGGACCGCGCTGGGACGCGTTGCCGACGATGTGGCCGACGAAATTGCCGGTAACCGGCTTATTTATTTCGGACATGACCCCGAGCGCCAGTGCTATGCATACGCCGCCGATCACTACCACCACCGCGCACAGCGCGCGCAGGTATGGGATCAGGGACATAACGGCCAGGACTGCAACCGCCAGGGCGGCGATGACGAGCACCTTGATCGCACTGATGTCAAGGGCACCAGAATTGTCGACCCGGACATCAATCCAATAATCGAAGGCTATCGGCGACGTGGTGCGGACCCAAGGCAGCTGACTGGAGATGAGCATCAACACAGACGCGCTCAGCGCAACGGTCAAGCCTGACAGGCGAAACGCGTTGAGCCGGCGTCCTGCCATAATCACCCCGTCATCATGGCATTCAGGAAGATCATTTTATAACGAAGGCCCGCGGCTGTAAAGCATTAAAACGGCCAACGGGATCCGCGGCGACCTGGGGAGAGCCGCTTCGGCGGCGCTATCCCGGAGCGAGAATCCGGGCACGCCGGCTCGCTGATCCTCCGCTAGCGGGCCCCTCCGCTAGCGGGCCCCTCCGCTAGCGGGCCCCTCCGCTAGCGGCCTCTGCGCCGGCGGCCTCTGCGCCGGCGGCCTCTGCGCCGGCGGCCTCTGCACTGGCACGCCCGGCGGGAGCAGTACCGGAGGGGAACTGGCCCGCTCTGACCGTGGTGGGTGCCTCGAGCAGGCCGAGCAGGACGTCGACGAGATTGGCGGTGAACGCCTCGATCCCGAGAACGGGCCTGGGCGGCGGGTCAGCGTCGAGCAGGCGGGCCTGGTCGGCGCAGGCACGGACGAGGAACCCGGCGATCTGGCTGCCGCGCTCCACCGCAACGTCCCGCGGGAGATTGGCCAGGACCGGAGCGAGGTAGCGGGCGCTGCGCTGCACGCTGCTGTTCGCCGCGGCGATCTCCCCGGCATCGGCGACGAAGCGGGGATGATTGATCAGCTGAGCGCACAGGCGCACGTATCGGCGGCCCTCTTCGGTGCGCAGCTGCCTGGTGAATGGGCCGACCAGGACCTCGAGCGCGGCGCGCAGGGTCAGCGGGGCGCCGGTGGTCTCCAGGTGGTCAAGCAGGGCGTTGCGCTCGGCGTCGACGGTGTTCATGGTCCGGTCGACCAGTTCGCGGATCACGGCGTCGCGTGAGCCGAAGTGGTAGCTCACCGCGGAGCGGTTGCGGTGCCCGCTGGCCCGGCTGATCTCGTTGAGCGAGACGTTGTCGATTCCTCGCTCATCCATGAGGACGGCCGCCGCGTCGAGTAGCGCTGAGCGGCCAAGTCCATGCTCGTTCATGCCCGGGTCCTTCATTCGGTCCTTCCCCTGGGCAGTCGCCACAGCGGGGTGCTCGCGCCTCACACACTAGCGCAACCACATTAGTACTTGACACCACTGCCTTGTCAATTAATACTATCACCTTAACAACCCAAGCGATGTCCTTAGAGACACAGGCTAAGACTCGAGCGGTCACGCTGCCCGGGGCGTAGGGGGGATCATGGGGCGCGCTCTTTACCGGCTCGGCCGCTTCTGCGCCGTTCATCCGCTGATCGTTCTGCTGGCCTGGATCGTGCTGGCGGGCGGGGTAGTCGGCGCCAAGTCGGTGATGGGCAGCATGACCAGCAACGACCAGACGTTGCCGGGCACCCAGAGCCAGCAGGCGTCCGACCTGCTCCAGACCTACTTCCCGCCGCAGCAGAACGGCTCCAGCCCGATCGTCTTCCACGTCAGCCGGGGCAAGATCACCGACCAGGCCAACAAGAACGCGGTCGAGTCCTCCTACAAGGCGCTGCTCAAGGCGCCGCACGTGTACTCGGCCACCAACCCGTTCGGCAACTCCTCCTCGGCGCTGATCAGCACGGACCACACCACCGCGTTCACCCCCGTGCTGCTGAGCATCAGCAACGGCCAGGTCACCGAGGACCTCGCGAAGCGGATCTTCGCGGCCACCGCCCCGGCGCAGAAGCAGGGCATCAAGGTGGCCGCGGGCGGGACGATCGGCAGCGCCCTGTCCCCCTCGCCGACGGAGAGCAGCGAACTCGTCGGGCTGCTCACGGCGATGCTGATCCTGGCTCTCACGTTCGGGAGCTTCATCGCGATGGGCGTCCCGATCATCACCGCCGTGCTCGGCCTGACCACCGCGCTCGGCACCATCGGCCTGCTCACCCACCTGTTCACGGTGCCGACGGTCGGGCCCACGCTGGCCACCATGATCGGACTCGGCGTCGGCATCGACTACGCGCTGTTCCTGCTCAACAAGTACCGGGAGCACCTGGGGCGCGGCATCGATCACCATGAATCGATCGCCCTCGCCGTCGCGACGTCCGGCAGTGCCATCGTGTTCGCCGGCACTACGGTCGTGATCGCGCTGATCTCGCTGTCGGTCGCGGGGATCCCGCTGGTGACGACGCTGGGCTTCGTGACCGCGATCGCGGTGCTCACGGCCGTGACCGCCGCTATCACGCTGCTCCCGGCGGTCGTGTCGCTGCTGGGACGGCATGTGTTCGGCGCCCGGCTGCCCGCCTTTCTCCGTCCGCGCCCCAAGGCTGCGGGTGCCGGCCTGTGGGCCCGCTGGGCCGGCACCGTGACCCGGCACCCGGTGATCTGCGGCGTCGTGGCGCTCGCGATCCTGGCCCCCCTGATCATCCCGCTGTTCTCCCTGCACCTGGGGCAGGAGGACATCGGCGTGACGCCGACGAACACGACCGAACGCCAGGCGTTCGACCTGTTGTCGAAGGAGTTCGGGCCCGGGTACAACGGCCCGCTGCTCGTTGCGGTCAAGCTTTCGCCGCCGGCCAAGGAAAGCGAGCAGTACGCAGCCCAGTACAACCAGGCCAAGGCGCTGCAGACCGACCTGCAGAACAAGCAGAAGACGCTGACCGCCGAGTCCAACTCGCTGAAGTCCCAGCAGGCCTCGCTGCAAAGCCAGCAGGCACAGCTCCAGGCCCAGCAGGCATCGCTGGAGCAGCAGCAGGCGTCGCTGGAGGCGCAGAAGGGATCACTCACTCAGCAGCAGGCCCAGCTGCTCGCACAGAAGGAGCAGCTCACCCAGGAGGAAAGCCAGCTGCTGAGCCAGGAGGCGGCGCTGCGCCAGCAGCAGGCGACGCTGGTTCACGAGCAAGCGGCTCTGCAGCAGCAGAAGGCGCAGCTGCAGCAGAAGCAGGCGCAGCTGCAGCAGCAGGGCGCCGCCCTGGCCGCTCAGATCCGGGCGAACCGGGTGGAATTCGCCCAGCTTTCCGCGGCGCTGCGTGTGATCCTCGGCGTCGAGCAGCGGATCGAGGGGCAGCTCGACGCCCATGACTGCGCCGCGAACCCGAATGTGCCCCCCTGCCCCGCGCTCAATCAGGCGCTCGCCGCAGCGAAGGGGCGCGAGGCGGCCACCCGCCAGCAGATCGCGGCCAACGAGGCGCAGTTCAACAGCCTGCAGCAGCAGGCGGCGCAGCTGGCGGCGCAGGAGCGGCAGGTGGCCGGCCAGGCGGCCGCGCTGGGTCAGCAAGCGGGGGCGCTGACCCAGCAGGCCGCCGGGCTGCAGCAGCAGGCCGACGCGCTCGCCGCCAAGGGCGCGTCGCTGCAGGCCCAGGCGAACACGCTCGGCGGCCAGGGAACATCGCTGCAGGCCCAGGCGAACGCGCTCGCCGGCCAGGGAGCGTCGCTGCAGCAGCAGGGCGACTCGCTGCAGGCCCAGGGCAACTCGCTGCAAGACCAGGGGGACTCGCTGCAGCAGCAAAGCGAGAGCCTCAAGGCCCAGCAGCAGCAGGCCGAGAACGAGCAGAAGCAGGCGATGGCCCTGCAACAGCAACTCACCGACGAGCTCACCTACGCCGGCGGCGATGCCCGCGGTACCGACCCGCGCCTGGTCAAGATGGAGAATGCCCTCTACACGCCGTCCGGCGTGCTCAAGGTGTCGCCGCCGACGATCAACAAGAAGGGGAACGCGGCTACGTTCAGCGTGATCCCCACCACCCGGCCCGCTGCCGCCGCGACCGCCAACCTGGTCACGCAGCTGCGCACGTCGGTGATCCCGCCGGCCACCCGTACCTCGGGCCAGCCCAGCACCGCGGCCGACGCCGGCGGGGTCTCGGTCAGCCAGGTCACGCTGGTCAGCAAGGACTCCTCGCCGCCGCCCAGCCAGTCCAGCATCACCGCCTACGTGGGCGGGGTCACGGCCGGCAATGTCGACCTGGCGGCCAAGATCTCCTCCAAGCTATTCGAGGTCATCGCGGTGGTGCTGGCGCTGAGCTTCCTGCTGCTGATGATCGCCTTCCGGTCGCTGCTGGTCCCGCTGCAGGCGGCGCTGATGAACCTGCTGTGCGTGGGCGCCGCGTTCGGCGTGCTGACCGCGACCTTCCAGTGGGGCTGGGGACTGAACCTGATCGGCCTGCCGAGCCCTTACGGCACCGTCCCGATCGCCAGCTACGTGCCGCTGATGATGTTCGCCGCGCTGTTCGGGCTGTCCATGGACTACGAGGTCTTCCTGGTCAGCCAGATCGCGGCGCACCGCGCCGCGGGCGAGGAGCCGAGGCAGGCGGTCCGCTCCGGGCTGGCCGCGGCGGCCAAGGTGATCTCCGCGGCGGCCATCATCATGATCGCGGTGTTCGCCAGCTTCATCCTCAACTCCGATCCCACGGTCAAGCAGTTCGGCGTCGGGCTGTCGGTGGCGGTGCTGCTCGCGGGCACCATGACGCTGCTGCTCGCGCCCGCGCTGCTGAGCCTGTTCGGCCGCTGGACCTGGATACTGCCCCGGTGGCTTGCGAAGGTGATACCGCACGTGGACATCGAGGGCGAGCGCGCGCCGCAGGAGAAGGCGGAGGAAGCCGAAGCGCTGCCGGCGGCAACGACAGCCGCCGTCCCGGTCGGGGCTGTACCGAGCAGACCCGGCGCTGACGGGCCCAGGGCTGACAGACCTGCCGCAAACGGCCCTGGACCGGACCGGGGCGCCGCGGGCGCACCCGTGACGCACGGCCCGCCCGCAGGCGAAGGGGACGGCAGTGAACTTCTTCCGAACGGGCAGGGCGCGGACCAGCGCGCCACGAGCGACACTCCCCCGGAACGGCAGGGCGCAGACCAGCGCGCCCCGAGCGGCCCTCCCCCGGACGGGGAGGCCGCCGGGCGGGTCTCGCTGGCCGAGCTGCTCAACGGGAGCTGGTACCCGGATTCGCCCCGCCCGCCTGACCAGGAACAGGACCCCCCCGGCTCGACGAGGAGGCCATGATGCGGCGCGCTATCCCGGACCGCACTCGGATATGGGCCGCACTCGGCTCGGGCGCGGCGATCATCGCCGCGGCGCTAGCCCTAGGCGGATGCTCAGCGTCACGTCCCCAGCCGGGCCACTCCCGCCCGTCCCCGTCCAGCTCGAAGCCCGCACCGGGCCGCTCGGCGCAGGCCTCTCCGGCCCAGGTCTCGACGGCCAGCGGCAACAGCCGGATCGGCACGGTCTCCGCTCAGGAGGGCGCGGCCATCGCGGTCAGCGACAGCGGCGGCACCAAGCTGGACGTCACCCTCAAGCAGGTGATCGACCCCGCGGACGGCGCCAGCAAGTACAGCCAGCCGCCGGAGGGCAAGCACTTCGTCGGCGTGAAGCTGCACCTGCAGAACCAGGCGGCCACCACCTACCAGAACAACGCCAACAACGAGACCACGATCGTGCTGACCGACGGCAAGACCGTGGACGCCGGGTATGACCCTCTGGCCGGCTGCGGCAACTTCGACAACGGGCAGGTCAAGCTCAAGACCGGCGCCGGGACCACCGGATGCGTGACCTTCCCGGTACCGAAGGGCGACAAGGTCGCCGAAGTCCGGTACGGCAACACCGTGTACCCGGGGGTCACGGCCCAGTGGCACCTGCCCTGATCGTCCGCGGGCGGCGAAGCCCGGGCGTCTCACCCGCCGGGACGGCGGCTGGCCAGCCGGACCAGCGGATCAACGGCAAGCTCAGGACGTGAGCCGGAAATCCAGGTCCGGTACGAGCTCGGCCACATCCATCTGCGCCTTCTGCAGATGCCCGGAGTAATCCCAGTTCATCGCCTGCCAGCGGGTGAACTGGTCAAGCACCCAGATGCCCGACTGCCGGCTGCCGTTGCCCGACTTGCCGTTGCCGCCGAACGGGAGGTGGGCCTCAGCTCCGGAGGTGGAGTTGTTGACGCTGACCATCCCGGCGCTGATCCCGCGCCGGAAGGCGAACACCTCCCGCGGGTTGCCCGAGTAGATGGAGGAGGACAGGCCGTACCCGGGCTCATTGGCCAGTGCGATCGCTTCCTCGAGGCGGCCGTAGGTCATGACGCCCACGATCGGGCCGAACGTCTCCTGCCGGAACAGCGCGTCCCCGGGCAGCAGGCCGTCCACGATCACGGGGTGGTAGAACAACCCTGCCTCCGGGTCGCCGGCGAAGCCGGCACGAGGGTTGGAGCCGGAGATCTTTCCCACGCCGCTGGAACCGAGGATCTTGTGGTGCGGCTGGATCCAGCCGAGGTACTCCTCGTAGCGGCGGGCGAATTTCTCGTCCAGCATCGGCCCGTAGACCACGTCCTGGGCGGGGTCGCCGACGCCGGCCGCCGAGACCGCGCTGCCGAACCGCGCCAGGAACTCATCGTGCACCGACTCGTGCACGATGACCGTGCCCAGCGAGGTACACCGCTGCCCGGCGGTGCCGAAGCCGGAGAACAGCGCTCCCTCCACGGCCAGCTCGAGGTCGGCGCTCGGCGTGATCACCATCGGGTTCTTGCCGCCGAGTTCCAGGCACGGGCTCTGCAGGTGACGCCCGGCGAGCTCGCCGATACGGGCCCCGACCTCGGTGGATCCGGTAAAACCGATCTTGTCGACCGTGCCGGCCGCCAGGGCCTCACCCAGGCCCTCGAAGGTCGCCGCGCCGTCGGCGAACACGATGTTGAGCACGCCATCGGGCAGCCCGGCCGCCTGGAGCAGCTCGAACAGCGCCATCGCCGAGGCGGCGGCGTATTCGGCAGGCTTCCACACCACGGTGTTGCCGGTGACCAGGGCGGGGACGAGATACCAGGACGGCACGGCAACCGGGAAGTTCCCCGCCGTGACCACGGCCGCCGTGCCGACCGGGACTCGGAAGGTGAACAGCTGCTTGTCCGGCATCTCGCTCGGCACCGTCTGGCCGTAGAGGCGGCGCCCCTCGCCCAGGAAGAAATCGCAGGTATCGATGATCTCCTGAACCTCACCCAGCGCCTCGGTCATGGGCTTTCCCAGTTCACGGGTGATGAGCCGGGCCAGGCTTTCCTTGTTGGCCTCGACGATGCGGCTCATGGCGGCGATGGCCCGCCCCCGGACCGGGGCGGGCACGTCCGCCCAGGAAGGCTGGGCCCGCTTGGCCGCCGCGCACGCCGAGGCGAAGGTGGCGCCGGTGGCCAGGGAGACCTCGGCGACCACGTCCTCGAGTCGTGACGGGTTAGTTGAGGTCAGGACCCCGGCAGCGGCGCCGGTGGCCGGCCGGCCACCGACGATCGAAGCGATCTTCCTCGTCATGCTTGTCTCTCCCTGCTGGCTTGCGCCCACGTCGGGGTTCAGTTGGTTTCTCGCGCGCCGGCACCCGGGACCTGCTCCGCGGCGAGCCGGTCGAGGGAGCGCTCGATCGCCTTGCGTCCGACCGCCAGTTCGTCCTCGGTGATGGTCAGGGCCGGACGGAAACGGATGGACCGCGTCCCGGCCGGCAGCAGCAGGATCCTCTCCCGCTCCCGCAGGATGGCCAGCAGCGTGTCTCGCTCAGCGGTGCTGGGCAGGTCGAAGGCGCACATCAGCCCGCGTCCGCGGACATTCGAGACCAGGCCGGGGAACCGGGCGGCCAGCTCCTCTAGCTCGGCCAGGAGCCAGTCGCCGGTGGCGGCGGCCCGGTCGAATACCCCGTCGCGCTCGATGATCTCCAGCAGCCTCCGCGAGCGGACCATGTCCACCAAGCCTCCGCCCCAGGTCGAGTTGATCCGGCTGCTGACCTGGAACACGTTGTCCGGGACCTCTTCCACGCGGCGCCCGGCCATGATCCCTCCGAGCTGGACCTTCTTGCCGAAGGCCACGACGTCGGGCTCGAGCCCGAGCTGCTGGTAGGCCCACGGCGTGCCGGTCGCGCCCACGCCGGTCTGCACCTCGTCGAGCACGAACAACGCGTCGTTTTCCCGGCACAGCCGCTGCATGGCCAGCAGGAACTCCGGCCGCATGTGGTTGTCGCCGCCCTCACTCTGGATCGGCTCCGCGATGAAGCAGGCGATGTCGTCCGGGTGATCCCGGAACGCCGCCTCGGCCTGGCGCAGCGCGCGCTCCTCGGCCGCCACCGTCTCGGCCAAGTGCTCGCCGAGCGGGAACCTGACCGCCGGCACCTCGATCCGGGGCCAGTCGAATATCGGGAAGCGCTCGGTCTTCACCGGATCGGTGTTCGTCAGCGCGAGCGTGTACCCGCTACGGCCGTGGAACGCGCTGGTCAGGTGCATCACCTTCGTCCCCAGAGCGGGTGAGCGGCCGCGTGACTCGTTGCGCCGGCTCTTCCAGTCGAAGGCGCATTTCAGCGCGTTCTCGACGGCCAGCGCCCCGCCTTCGACGAAGAACAGGTGCGGCAGCGCCGGGTCGCCGAGTACCCGGGCGAACACGTCCACGAAGTCGGCGTAGTGCGCGGTGTAGATGTCGGGGTTCGTGGGCTTGTTCACGGCCGCTTCGGTGAGCTGGGCCAGGAACTTCGGGTCATCTGTGACGCCGGGCGGGTTAATGCCCAGCGGCGCCGAAGCGTAAAACGAGTACAGATCCAGGTAACGCTCGCCCGTCTCGGCGTCGGTGATCCAGGAACCGCGGCTGCGCCCCAGGTCCAAGACGAGATGGAACCCATCGGTCAGCACATAGCGCGCCAGGCGCCCACGGACATCGTCGTCGCGGTCCATCGCCTCTCCCCGGCCGGGCCGGCCGCCACGGGCAGGGCCGGCTACGAATCCTGCCCTCAGAGGCTATGACGTGCCTGCGTATGCGCCAACTCGTGGCCGTACCGCCGGCTCTGCCGCGCCCGGTACAGCGATCAGCCGCCGACGAGAGCAGGCACTTGCGCAGGCCAGTCCGCGCAAGCCGGCGTTTCGCATCACACCGGAATGATCACTCCCATAGGGTGAGGTCACGGCCCGGTCCGGACGGCATCGTAGCGGCTGAGAGGAGACCCGCCGTGCCCGCGAGAGCCTCGCGGTGTTCGACCGCGGACCCCGCAACCGGCAGGGCTGGTGGGATAGTTCTGCCGCGCACGCCAAGGAGACACCATGCCGCTTGCTTCGACTTCCTATTCCTATCCGCTACTGGGCGCGTTCTGGACGATCTTTGAGATCTTCCTGTGGGTGATCTGGTTCTGGATCCTGATCACCGTGTTCATCGACATCTTCCGCAGCAGGGACCTGTCCGGCTGGGGCAAGGCCCTGTGGTTCATCTTCGTGCTGATCATCCCGCTGATCGGGGTCCTGGTGTACCTGATCGTCCGCGGCGGGTCGATGCACGACCGGCAGGTGCGGGAGGTCCAGCAGGAGGATAAGGAGTTCCGCAGCTACGTCCAGGAGGCCGCCTCGGGAGGTACCCCAGCGGACCAGTTGACCAAGCTGGCCGACCTGCGCGACCGGGGCGTGATCTCGGCTGAGGAGTTCGACCGCGAGAAGGCCAAGATCCTCGCCTCGAACTGAGCCCGCAGCACGCGCCGTGGGCGGGCCGGGCATGCCGATGCCCGGCCCGCCCGGCCGTTCTGTCACCCGTCCTGAGCCCGGCCGGACCCGTCATTCACCGACGTCGGCCTTCATCGTCGCCGGCGCGGTCTGCGTCAGGAACACAACCCCGGCGCACATCGCGGCGAAGCCGATCGCCGCGATGGCCAGCAGGGCAGCGTCAGGCTTGAAGCGCTCGCCGAACAGCCACACGCTCAGCGCGATGCTGAGGATCGGGTCGACGATCACCAAAAACGGCTGGGAGACCCGGAGCGGCCCGACGTGCAACGCCACCTGCTGCAGGAAAGTACCGGCCACGCCCCCCACGACCAGCGCGTACACCGGCCAGCGCGTGAACATGCCCAGCACGCCGAACTCGGCGAGGGAGTCCGTCGTGGCTTTGATGATCGTCGCCTCAAGCGCCCAGATCGTCGCCGCCGCCGAGGCGTACAGACCCGCACGCCAGCCCGGCGAGCCCCGCTGCGCCAGGGCGGCGAGCAGGGCGGCGCCGACGCCGCAGACCAATGCGGCCCCGAGCCAGTGATCACTCGTAGGGGTGGGATGGCCGCCCTGCGGCTCCCCGGCCACGATGAACACGGCCAGCCCGGCGCAGGTCATGATCGCCGCGCCCCAGGTGATCAGGCGGATGGACTGGCGGATCCAGAACCGGCGCAGCACGAGCGCGAACACGAGCTCGGTGACCAGGAGCGGCTGCACCACCGAAACCAGCCCGCCGTGCAGCGCGAGCGCCTGGAAACCGAAGGCCGCCGCCAGGGCCACCCAGCCGAAAAGCCACAGCGGGTTGCGGAACAGGTACCCAACCAGCCGCCAGCCCGACGACCGGTGCGGGTCCGCCGTGCTGGCGACGTGCTGGGTCGCGACGCTGGCCGCGTTCGACAAGGCAGCGAGCAGAGCGAACACCACGGCCATGCTGGCCACGATAAGGGGGCCCCGCCCGGCTCGGCGGTAGCCTTGTTGATCAGGTCCAGATCGGTGGCGGAGGACGATGGACGAAACCGGTGCCGAGCCGAGCGCGAAGCCGACCCAGACACCACCGGAAGACCCGCTACTGGCTCCGCGCCTGAGCGCCGGGCAGCTGGCCTTGCTGCACCGTTACGGACAGGTGCGGCCGACGGTGGCCGGGCAAGAGCTGTTTCGCGAGGGGGACCGCAGCTACGACTTCATCGTGATCGTCTCCGGAGTGGTCACCATTCTCGACCACCAGGCCGGGGTGGCGCGTGAGCTGGCCACCGGATGCCCGGGCGAGTTCGTGGCCGAGCTGAACCTGTTTACCGGAGAGCGGCTGTTCACGACGGCAGTGGTCAAAGAGCCCGGCTCGATCCTCGTGGTCCCGGTCGATCGGGTGCAGCGGCTGTTCGCGCAGGACCAGGCGCTGGCCGACCTGATCATGCAAACCAGTTTCCGCCGCAGGCAATGGCTGCTGGCAGAGCGGGCCGGAATGCGGATCATCGGCTCGCGCTCGTCAGCCGACGCCCGGCGGCTGCGCGAGTTCGCGGCCCGCAACCGCCTCGCCTACGTCTGGCTCGACGTTGAGACCACCCCGGCGGCGAGCCTGGTGCTCCGCCATCACGGCATCGGCCCGGATGAAACCCCGATCGTGGTCATGCGCGGTGGTGAGGTCCTGCGCAATCCGTCGAACACGGAGCTGGCGCGGGCCGCTGGATTCGGCTCCGGCGCGGTGGCGGCGGGCCAGACCTTCGACGTCGCCGTGGTCGGCGCCGGCCCGGCCGGCCTGGCCGCCTCGGTGTACGGCGCGTCGGAGGGCCTGGCCGTCGTCACGGTCGATGGCCTGGGGGTGGGCGGCCAGATCGGCACCACATCGAGGATCGAGAACTACCTGGGCTTCCCGGTGGGGGTGAGCGGCGACGAGTTCGCCGAACGGGCCCTGGTCCAGGTACTGCGGTTCGGGGCGACCCTGCTGGTGCCCAGCACGGCCAGCGGGCTGGCCGAACACCGCGGCGGGTACCTCGTCCGGCTCGCCGCCGGCGACGAACTCGACGCCCGGACCGTGATCATCGCCACCGGCGTGAGCTACCGCAGGCTGGACGCCGACGGCCTAGACCGGTTCGAGGGCACCGGGGTGTTCTACACGCCGCTGGCCGCCCAGGACCAGGTCGAACCGGGGGAAGCGGTCGTGATCGTGGGCGGTGGCAACTCGGCAGGCCAGGCCGCGACCTGGCTTGCCGATCACCGGCACCCGGTGACGATCGTGATCCGGGGCGACGATCTGGCCGCCAGCATGTCGCGGTACCTGATCGATCGCGTCGTCCGGCATCCCGGCATCGAGGTCATCGCCCGCAGCGCGGTGCGGCAGCTTGACGGGGCGGCCCGGCTCGAGCGGGTGGTGATCGAGGACCTGGCGACGTCAGCCCGGCGCACGCTGACCTGTTCGGCCCTGTTCGTTCTCATCGGCGCCGAGCCGCACACTCGGTGGCTCGCCGGGTCCGTCGAGTTGGATCGCAACGGCTTCGTGGCCACCGGACCTCAGCCGGCCGGCGGGGCCCGCCCGGGCCAGGCTGAACCGCGATCCCTATCTGCTGGAGACCAGCATGCCCGGCGTGTTCGCGGCCGGCGACGTGCGCAGCGGCTCGGTCAAGCGGGTCGCTTCCGCCGTCGGCGAGGGCTCGATCGCCATCCGCTTCGTCAGCGAGCACCTCGGCCGGCGCACCGGATTCGCCGCCGTCGGCCCCTCCGCCCGCTAACCGCCCCGCCGACCGAAATCGACCCGAGGAGGCATTCATGACCACACCTGAGGGAACCGGCACCCAGCCGATGGTGATCGTCGGCGGCGGCGAGACCGGGGGCGCAGCCGCGGCCACCTTACGCGACGAGGGTTTCACCGGTCCGGTCGCGCTCATCAGCCAGGAACCGGGCATTCCGTTCGGCCGCCCCCCGCTCACCAAGGAATACCTGAGATCGGAGGAGGGCCTGGACGGCTGGTACGTCCGGCCGGCCGACTGGTACGAGGCGCATGACGTCGAGCTGCGCGCCGACTCGGTGGCGGAGATCGATACTGCAGCGCATACGCTGGCCCTGGCGTCGGGCCAGGAACTGGGATATCAGAAGCTCCTGCTCGCCACCGGTGGTCAGAACCGGCGGCTGCGCATACCCGGCGCTGAGCTGGCGGGCATCCACTACCTGCGGACGGTCGCGGAATGCGACGCGATCAAGAACGAGGCGCGGGCAGGCCGCAGCGCGGTCGTGGTGGGCATGGGGTTCATCGGCTGCGAGGTGGCCGCCTCCCTCACCCAGCTCGGGGTGGACGTCACCACGGTCTATCCGGGCACGAACCCGCTTGAACGGGTCCTGGGCGACCAGGTCGGCGCGCTCATCGGCTCGATTCACCGGGACAAGGGAGTCAGGCTGCTGGCGGGCGGTCAGGTGACCGCGTTCGCCGGGACGCAGCGGGTGGAGAGCGTGGTCATGGCCGACGGGAACCAGGTCGACTGCGACTTCGCCGTCGTCGCGGTGGGCATTGCGCCCGATGTGCCGGACGTCGCGTCTTCAGCTATGGCCCAGGACAACGGGATCCTGGTCGACGAGCTGTGCCGTACCAGCGCCGCTGACGTCTACGCAGCCGGCGATGTCGCCAATCATCTCCATCCCGTTCTGGGCCGGATCCGGGTCGAGCACTACAACAGCGCCCAGCATCATGGCGCCGCGGCGGCGCGGTCGATGATGGGCTCGACCGGGCTCTTCGACTACATCCATAACTTCTGGTCCGACCAGTACGAGCACACGCTGCAGTACGTCGGGCACGCCACACACTGGGACGACTTCGCCATCCGCGGGAACCTGGCCGAAGGCAAATTCATCGGCTTTTACCTGGTCGATGGGGTGATCCGAGCGGCTATCGGCTTCGATCGCGGAGGCGATCCCGAATACGAGCAGGATTCGGAGATGGCGGCCTGCGCACGCCTCGTGGCTCGCCGCGCGCGCCCCGATCCCCGCCTGCTCACCGATGAGCGTGCGGACCTCTCCTCACTGGGGCTGTGACGGCGGCGATGCGGGGCAGGCGCGGTGCCACGGGTCAGGCCAGGCCGGGTCAGGACAGGTGGCTGGTGTCATTCACGCGGCGGACCGCCGCGAACTCGTGATCATGCCACTGGATCTCGTTGATGCAGGCTGAGCCCAGGTACATCCGGTAGAGGGCGGCGAGCGGAACGTCGAGGGCCCGGCACAGCATGATCTTGATCGGCGTGACGTGGCTCACGACCAGGACCCGCTGGCCGGGATGATCTCGCAGCAGCCGGTCACAGGCCAGGTGGACCCGCCGCGCGGTGTCGGCGAAGCTCTCGCCGCCCGGGGGGGCCTGCTGCGGGTTGTGCTGCCACGCGGCCGCCGCCGCGGGCCATCGTTGCTGGATCTCGGCCAGCGTGCAGCCTTCCCACTCACCGAAGTCGGTCTCCCGCAGGTCATCATCGGTGTCGGCGGTCAGGCCCAGTTCGGTGGCCGCGATGGCGGCGGTCGCCGCGGCGCGCCGCAATGGCGAGCTGACGACCGCGTCGATCCGGGCGCCGGCGGCTAGCCGGCAGGCGGCCGCCCGGGCCTGCCGGGTGCCGTCCGCGCTGAGCGGCAGGTCGCTCAGCCCGCTGAACCGGTGCTCCGGTGACAGGCGGGTGTCGCCGTGCCGCAGCAGCACCGTGATCGTGGGCGGCGCGGTGGGATTGGTCCAGCCGAGGGTCATGGCCGCCCCGCGAGGATGGCGTAGAACCGTTGCGCCGATTGCTCCCAGGTCGGCAGGCTCAGCGCCCGGTGCGCCGCCGCGGCTCCCATCCGCTGCCGTTCCGGCTCGTCGGTGGCCAGCCTGCGCAGCGCGCCGCTGAGCGCGCCGATATCACCGGGCGTGATCACGATGCCCTGCTTCCCGTCCTCGACCAGGTGCGGCAGGTTACCACTGCGCCAGCCGATCACCGGCAGCCCCGCGTCCATCGCCTCGGCGATGGCCGTCCCGTATGTTTCCCAGCGTGACGGCAGGACGAATAGGTCAGCCGACCGGTACAGCACGCCAATCTCGGCGTCGTTACAGGGCCCGTGCCGCACCACCCGGCCCGGCAGGTCACGGGTCCGGCGGATCACCCGCTGCCCGTAGGCCGTGCCGGCCCGCTCGTCGCCCGCCAGATGCACCCGCAGCACGCCGGGCGGCAACGCGGCGGCCGCGTCCAGCAGTTCGAGTATCCCCTTGTTAGGAAGCCAGTTGGCCACGCAGAGAGCAGCGGCCTGCGCCCCGTCCCGCAGGTCGCTGACCTCGGTTCCCGCCTGGTGATCCCGCCCGGGCTGTACGACGACGGCGCCGTCGAAGCGCCCGGCCAGCAGCGCGCTGGCCACGATCACCTGGTCGCAGCGGCGGTAGACGAAACGGTCCAGCCTGGCCTGAACCCACTTGCGCGGCGGCGCGTGATCGATTCCGCCGGGCGGCTGGTGCACGATCGCGATCAGCCGCGGCGGGCGCCGCAGCGCTATCCACGGCGCCAGGTACGCCGCGGCGATGCTGTCGACCAGCACGACATCGGCCTGCGCGGCGGCGCGCAGCACCCGGCGGCCGTGCCGGAACGGCAAGCGCGGCGGCAGCGACGCGAAGGTGAGCCGTGCGCCGTTGTCCGCGGCGAGCTCGGCCATCCGCCGGTGGTAGCGGTACCCGCCGGTCAGGGTGGCCGGGTCGCCCAGGGTGATCAGGCAAATGGTCAGCATGGTCCGCGGTATCCGCCAAACGCAACCGGGGTTTCCCAGATCCGTACGGCCAGTGTGGCACCGTCGGCGGCGATGGCTGCCGAGAGGGCGTCGTGCACCCAGCGGGCGAACACCTCGACCGTGACCGCCTCGGCGTCGGCGGGGCGTATCTCCTCCAGGTTGCGTCCCTCGATCCGCTCCGTCAGCCGGGTCAGGGCCTCCTCCAGAACGTCCAGGTCGCAGACCATCGCCCGGTTGTCGAGCTGGTCGCGGCTCACCACGACCTCAATCCGGTAGTCGTGATCGTGCAGCTGTCCCTCCGGGCCGGGCAGCCCGGGCATGACATGGAAGGCGCGGACGTTGCGGCTCAAACCGACCTCATAGGTCACTGATGGCTCCTGTTGTAGTCGAGAACGGCGTGCATGAGGCCGGGAGGGCTTTCGTCCACGGCACGGAACGCGTCGGCGGCCTGGCCGAACGGGAAGACGTGCGTGCACAGCTCGGTCAGCGGGAGCTCGGGCAGCAGCTCAGCGGCGGCCGAGCGGCGGCGAGACAAGGTCCACCCCGCGGATAGCCGGGCCGGAATCGTGGATACCTGGGTACTGCGGATGGTCAGGCGGCGGCGGTGAAAGGCGCCACCCAGCGGCAGCGTGACCGGCTTGGTGCCGAACCAGGACGCGACCAGCAGCGTGCCCTCGTGGGCCAGCATGTCCAGCGCCGCGGCCGGCGCGCCCGGGTTGCCGCTGGCGTCGATGACCAGCGGAACCTCCTGGCCGGCCAGCTCCCCGGGGGCCACGGCCATGAGACCCAGGTGCGCGGCCAGCCCGCGGCGCCACGACTGCGGTTCGGCGCACAGCGGCCGCCGGCCTGATCGCTGCAGCAACAGAGCGGTCAGCAGCCCGAGGACACCGGCGCCGAGCACGATGACCCGGTCCCGGTATCCCGCCTCGGCCTCGAGCGTCACCTGCAAGGCGGTCTCGACCAGCGGGAACAAGGTGGCCGACGCCGGGTCGATGGCGGGCAGCGCGATGAGATCGCTGGCCCGTGCCGCGAACACGTCCTGGTGCGGCTGGAAGGCGAACACCAGCCGGCCAGAGTCGCCGGCCTCGCCGACGCAGGCGTAGCCGTAAGGGAACGGATAGCGGAAGGATCCGCCGAGCGCGCCGATCGTGTCGTCCAGCACGAGGTCCTCGGCCACCTCGCCGCGGTAGACCAGACGCTCGGTACCGCCGCTGATGCCGGAGAACAGGGTGGTGACGATGATCTCGCCCGCGGACGGCCGCGGCGTGGGCAGTTCCCTGATCTCCACGCGGCGCGGTGCGATGTGAAACAGCGCGTGGGCGGGCACCCCGCGCATTTACCCGCCGGCCAGCACGGCAAAACGACGCGGTTGATCTCCGTCGCTGACCTCGTCACCGTCTGCGCCGAGGTAACCGGCGGGGAGAAGCTCGCCCGCGGCACCAGGCTCGACAGCTGAGCCGAGGCGCCGGCTAGTGCCGAGCCGCGTCCTGCCGCCAAGATCGGAGGCGGGGTACCGTCGGCTTGAGGACGACAGCGCGCCGTGCCGCGGGAGAGGAGCACCCGATGAGCGTGTTCACCGTAACCCTGCCGGACCGGTGCGGCGAGCTGGCGCGGCTGTGCGAGGCCATGGCGGATAGCGGCATCAATCTCGTGCTCTGCGCCACGACGCGGGACGCAGGCGGCATGGTGGCGTTCATCGCCGACGACGAGGCAGGCGCCCAGGCGGTGCTCCAGGACACCGGCCTCCAGTTTGCGACGCGTCCCGCGCTGACGATCCGGATGGACCACCAGCCGGGGACGGGCGCGGCCACGTTCCGCAAGCTCGCCGACGCCGGCGTCACCACCGACCTGCTGCTGCCGGTCCGCATATCCGACAGCCTGTTCTTCGCGGTGATCTGCGTGGACGACCCCGACAAGGCCGTGCGCGCGCTGGGCGAACAAGTTGTCCCCGGAGCCAGTCTCGCCTCCTAGTTCACTGATCCATGGTGGCCAGCACGCGTCCGGCGGAGATGGCTTCGAGCAGCTGCCGGTAATCGCGTTCGTTCTGGTCGGCGTAGGCCATGGCGAAGTCCGCGATGGCATTGTCGAAGGCTTCGCCCCCGCCCAGGTACCCGGAGATGACCGAAGCCCGGCCGGTCCGTGCGTGGGCCCGGGCGAGTGTCCAGCCGCAGAGCCGGCCGTAGTAGTCGAGCTGCTGCGGATCCATCAGGGGCACGCTCATGCTGCCCTTCATGTCGCGCAGCTGGCGGACGTAGTAGTGCTTGTAGGCGGTTCCCTCCGGCCCGGCGCTGGTCGTCCAGCCGAGGAACGGGTCTATGGCGGCCTGGGTCAGCCGCTGGCCCGCGACCACCCGCTCGCCTTGATGCTCATATTCGCTCTGGCCGGCGAACGGGGCCAGCACCGACTCCTGCGCCTCCTTCAGCTGCAGGAACAAGGGCTCGTCGGGACGGTCGCCGAGCAGCAGCATGACAAACGCCTCGGTGCCGACCGATCCGACACCGACCACCTTGCGCGCGAAGTCGCCGAAGTAGAAGCGCCGCAGCACCTCCTGCCGCTCCGGCTGCAACCTGTACATGTACTGCTCGACGGCGCTGCGCAGTTCCTCCAGGACGTGCGGGTAACGCTCGATCGGGAAGCGGACGATCACCGGGTGAGCCGGGCGGATGCGGTACTGCCCATCGACCTGCTCACACATCTTCAGGAAGGCCCGCAGACTCGTGCGGCGGTACGCCTTCGCTATATCCCGTTGGCGCCGGCGCACCGCCTCCTTCGACTGCACCGCGTCGAACAGCTTGCTTACCTCGTCGATATCGATACGGGAATACCAGACCTTGAGGAAACGCATCGTCGCGTAATTCGCCATCTCGGTGCGGTAGCTGCGTGCGGTCAGCCGCGCCGCGGTGCGGGCGTCCGGGTCGCTGAAACCGTTGTCGCGCGCGGCCACGGCGACGCTGGCCGCCAGCCGCTTGACGTCCCAGTCGAACGGCGCCGGCAGCGTCTCGTCGAAGTCGTTGACGTCGAAGACCAGACGCCGGTCGAGCGCCGCGTACATGCCGAAGTTCAGCAGGTGGGCATCACCGCAGGCCTGCACCCTGATATCGGTGGTGGGAGTGTGCGCGAGATCCCAGGCCATCGGCGCCGCCGCGCCGCGGAAGTAGGCGAACTGCGAGGCGGCCATCCGCCCGTAGCGGATCGGTATCAGATCCTGCACCCGGGTCTTGGCCTGCTCCTCCAGGATCTCGACGGGGTCAGGCCGGTCCGCCGGCGCCGACCATTCCGCGTGGCTGGACCGGGGCACGGATCTGCGGCGCGCACGGCCCGTGGCCCGCCACTCGTCCGGCGTGAGCACCTCGCGCGGTGGCGCCAGAACACCCGGAGTCATCTTGCCCATCAGGCCCCCATTCCCCGACCCTGGCCGCTGCCAGCCGACGGGCGCCGACGGCGGATCGTACCGAGGCCCGCGGCCCGGGCTACCTCGGTACGTCCTAACTCTATGAAGCAGCCCACGTCACGCCTAGTGCCGAAACCGCGTGCCGGTGGTTGCATTGAGCTACACGGCAAGGATCACGGGTCGCTAAGGGGACGCATGCTTGCTCTCTCGTTCAACAGCGTCCTGATTATCGCGGTGATCGCGGTCCTGGCGCCGGTGCTGCTCGGTTTACTGCCGGGGCTACCGGTGCCCGGTGCGGTGCTTGAGGTGATCGCCGGAGTCGTGGTGGGCCCGTCGGTACTGGGCTGGGTGCGGATCGACGCGCCGGTTCAGGTACTGAGCGATCTGGGCCTCGGCATGCTGCTGTTCCTGGCCGGGCTGGAGATTGATGTCGAACGGCTGCGCGGGCCGCTGGCCCGGCTGGCGGGCTCGGCCTTCGCGGTCTCGGTGGTGCTCGCGCTGCTGTGCGCGTACGTCTTCTGGCTGGCCGGAGAGCCAACCCAGCCGCTGCTGCTGGCGACCGTGCTCATGTCGACCTCGGCCGGGTTGCTGCTGCCCATGCTGAAGGACGCGAAGCAGGAATCCACCAAGTTCGGCCAGCTGGTCATGACCGCGGCGGCGCTGGCGGAGATCGTGCCCATCATGCTCGTGTCGCTGTTCTTCTCGGCCGCGTCGAAGACGACCGGCGACCAGCTGGTCTCACTGGCAATCTTCCTGTCGCTGCTGGTGCTGATCGGCCTGGCGCTGTCCAGGGTTCGCCGGGTGAAGGCCCTGGACCGGTTGTTCGAGCGCCTGTCGGACCAGAGCGCCCAGTTGCGCGTTCGAGCCGCGCTCACCCTGGCTCTCGCGTGCGGCGTGCTCGCCTACCGGTTTGGTTTCGCGTCGATTCTCGGCGCATTCGCCGCGGGCCTGCTGGTGCGGCTGATCGAGATTTCCGAGCGCACACCGCATCCGCAGTTCCAGATCAAGCTGGAGGGCATCGGCTTCGGCTTCCTGATCCCGATCTTCTTCATCGCCACCGGCGTCGGCTACCCGCTGCGGGCTCTGCTGGCGGATCCGGCCGCGATAGCCGTGGTGCCGCTGTTCCTGGTCGCCCTGCTGCTGGTCCGGGGCGTGCCGGCGCTGATGTACCGGCGCCTGGCCGGCACCCGCCGCGCCGGGGCCGCGGGCTTGCTGCAGGCCACCACGCTCACGTTCGTGATCGTGGCGACGCAGATCGGGATCGCCACCGGGAAGACAACGCCCACCGCCGCGGCATCGTTGCTCGCCGCCGGGCTGCTGTCGGCGGCCCTGTTCCCGGGCGCGGCGCTGCGGCTACTCTCGCAGCGCGCCAAGACGGTCACCGTCGCCACGGAAGAGACCAGCGGCTCATCGTCGGCCTGAGCCCGCACGGGATCTAAGCATCCGGATCTAAGCATCCGGCGCCCGGAAATAAGTACCTGGCCGCGGCGAATCGGCGCGACCGGACGATGAATCGCGGGCCTGTCTCAGCGAGGCTGAAGTCGTGGATCGGCGATGGGCAGAAGGAGTAACCAGGACTGCTGGCGCGGCGCAGTCCCGGTGCAACGGCGTCGACACGGCCAGGCTGTTCGAGACGCTCGATGCCCTCAAGGCGCAGCCGGAGGCGGCCCGATTCCGGTTCAGCGTGGACAACCGCTGGATCTCAGGCACGCACAACCAGAATCAGATCAGCACGTTCTTCGGCGCTGGCGCGGAGCGGCAGCATGAGAACACCTTCGCGATCGAGGCGGACCACCCGGCGGTGCTCGCGGGCGGGGACGTCGCGCCGACGCCGGCCGAGATCCTGCTGGCGGCACTGGCGTCGTGCCTGACCTCGGGGCTGGGAAGCATCGCCGCCGCTCGCAAGATCACGTTGGAGTCGGTCGAGTCCCGGGTCGAAGGAGACATCGACCTGCGCGGCACCCTCGGCCTGTCCGGCGAGGTCCGCAACGGCTTCCAGCAGATCCGGGTCAGCTTCCGGGTGCACGGCGACGCGTCGCCGGGCGAGCTGCGCCAGCTGGTGGAACAGGCCGTGGCCCGGTCAGCCGTGCACGACGTGCTGACCCGCGGCGTGCCGATCACCGTCGACGTCGCCGCCGGCTGAGTTCACCGTCAGCGCGAAGCATTAGCACTGCCATAGCGCTGCTCATGCTCGGCGTTAACGCGCGGGGCTGGACCGGCGGCGGAGGGAATCCGGGCAGGCTCTAGGATCGGGCAATGTCCATCCCAGCGGCGTTCGACCTGTCCGGCCGGGTGGCGGTGGTCACCGGGGCGGGCAGTCGCGACGGTATCGGGTTCGCCGCCGGCCGGCTGCTCGCCGAGCTCGGCGCGGGGGTGATGCTCAGCGCCACCACGGCACGGATCCAGGACCGGGTCGATGAACTGCGCGGCGCCGGATTCGACGTGGCCGCGATCACCGCGGACCTCACCGACGCCGACGCCGCGGCCGGGCTGGTGGCGGCGGCGCACCAGCAGTGGGGGCGGCTGGACATCGTCGTCAACAACGCGGGCATGGTTTCCGTCGCCAGCCCGGTTTTCGAGGCCGGCACGGTGGACTCCATGGACCTGGCCACCTGGCAGGCGTCGCTCGCCCGCAACTTGACCACGGCCTTCCTGGTCACCAGGGCCGCGCTGCCGGCGATGATCGAAAATGGCTGGGGGCGGATCATCATGGTGTCCAGCGTGACCGGCCCGGTGATGGCGATCCGTGCCGACGTCGGCTACGCCAGCGCCAAAGCGGGGATGGTGGGGCTCACCCGTGCGACCGCGGTCGACGCCGCCGGGCACGGGGTCACGGTCAACGCCGTCGCCCCGGGCTGGATCGCCACCGGCTCCCAGACCCCGGAAGAGGACGGCCACGGACGGGCCACCCCGGCCGGCCGAAGCGGCTCGCCCGGCGAAGTGGCCGCGGCCATCGCCTGGCTGGCCAGCCCCGGCGCCTCCTACGTCACCGGCCAGTACCTGGTCGTGGACGGCGGGAACTCGATCGCCGAGCAGCGCGCCGCGCCGGCATGACCGAGCCGCACGCGCGAGCCCCGTGCCCCGCGCGGGTCGCGCTCCACGTGGCCACGTGGCCCGCGCGGATCACGTGCGCGCGTGGGTCACCGCCCCGCGTGAGTCACCGCCCCGCGTAGGTCACCTGCCCGCGTGAGTCACGTGCCCGGTACGCGCCGGGTGCGCGGGGTCAGCCGGCTGCGCCGGCCTGTTCGGGCCGTGCGGGTGCCAGGAATGCGCCGCGGGCACGGCCGGCAGCAGGTACGGGTCGCTGGTCACGGCGGGGACGTTCCGCCCGGGCAGCAGGACGAATACCAGCAGGCCCGCCAGCGCCAGCGCCGCCACGGCCAGGACGCGGCCGGCGGTTCTGCGTATCGCGCCGGCCGGGCTGGGTCCCAGGATGCGGGCAGCATCTAGCGAGCCGGCCACAGGCGCAGTCATAGCGGTCCCCCCGCGCGCGCATCCGGCGCGCGCCCCCTCTACCCCTCACAGAGCCTCTGCCAGCCCGTCTGATACAGCCCACTCGCCGCCTCGTCCCAGCTCTTCATGCGGCACGGCCGGACAAACCGGACACGGGTGCCAGAAACCGGCCGTCGCGCACGAAAGCGGGAGTGCAGGTGGAGGAGTCGGTTTAGGCGCGGGCCGCGGTGTCGGTGGCGGCGGCTTCGATGAGCGAGGCGGCGCGGTGGACGCCGTCGCGTTGCTGGATAACGGCCGCCGCCCGGGCCAGCCGGGCGCGCAGCGCGGTATCGCCGAGCAGCCGGCCGAGGGCGTCGTGCAGGTCGGCATCGGTGAACCGGTAAGGGTCAAGCCGCACGCCGAGGCCGAGTTCGTGCATCCGCTGGGCGTTGTCGTACTGGTCCCAGAACAGCGGCAGCACGATCATCGGCTTGCCGAAGTGCAGGCACTCGGTCGTGGTGTTGTTTCCGCCGTGCGTGATCACCAGGTCGGCGAGCCGGAGGACCGATGTCTGCGGGACGAACTCCGCGCCCCACATGTTGGGCGCGAGGGTGATCTCCTCGTGCAGCGGTCCCATGGATACCACGTACCGGTGCGGGGTGGCGGCCAGGCAGTCGATGACCCGTTGCATGAGCCCGATGTCGGCCGAGCCGAGCGAGCCCAGCGAGAAGTAGATCAGGGCACCGGGGCGGCCGGCCAGGCTGGCCGGCAGGGTGAACCGCTCGTCGGTCTGGCGTACCGACGAATCGAGGCGGCGCCAGCCCGGCCCGAGCCCGGGGCTTCGCGGGTAGTCGGCCAGTTCCGGGTACACATAGAGGTTGGCCGCTCCTTCGTGAATGAACTCCAGGCGCGGCAGCGGCGGGGCGCCGGCCGCGGTGATCCAGGCGTTGAATTCCTCCCACAGCGGCAGGTGCACCCGCTCGTACTCGGCGCGGAACCGCTGCCAGCCGGACCGGTCGGCGGCGGCATACCCGGAGAACGCCGGGGGGACCTCCGGACCCTTGATCTCCAGCGGGTTGCACGACACGATGCGCACGAACGGGACCCCGCCAGTCATCAGGGCCGGGAAGCAGACCACGTTGTCCTCGACGATCACGTCCGGGCGAACCCGGCGCACGATCTCCTCCAATTGCGGCTGGCAGTACCTCGCCCCGCGGATCAGCTCGGCGAAGACCGGCTTGATCCACGTCTCCAGCTGCTCGATGGTCGGCTTGCGGAACTCGGGCGCGGTCCGCGCGATGTATTCCTTCCAGAACTGCCCGGGGTCGGCGTCCTGGTCGCCCGGCGGGGCGAGATCGACCAGTTCCTCCGCGAAGCCCAGTGCGGCCAGCCGTCCCTGCCACGACGCCTCGGCCGCGAACACGACCCGGTGCCCGCGACCGCGCAGGACGTCGCCGATACCGATGCAGTTGTTGGTCGGCCCGTACGCGCTCTCGGGGGCGAGCAGGATCGTCAACGGCCGTTCGGTCATCGGATGATTTTCCGCCTTTCCGCCCGGGCAGCCGACCGGCCGCCCGCCGCCCCTATTGCCCGCCTCAGACCTTCTTCCTGCCGATCACGATGCTGGACAGCGCGCACAGGATGCCGACGGCGAAGATCGCGGTGCCGAACACGAAGACCTGGGGCGGGATGCCGACGCGGGTGGCGCCGTAGACCCAGACCGGGAACGGGACCGCGGACCCGCTGACGAAGTTCGAGGTGACGAAGTCATCGATGGACAGTGCGAAGGCCATCAGCGCGCCGGCCAGCACGCCAGGCATGATCAGCGGGAGCGTGATCTTGCGGAAGGTGACCCACGGGTTGGCCCCGAGATCCTCGGCCGCCTCCTCCAGGGACCGGTCGAAGCCGGCCAGCCTGGCCCGCACGGTGATCGCCACGTAGGCGATGCTGAACATCACGTGCGCGGCCAGCAGCGTCGTGAAACCGCGGGCCACGTTGATGGTCACGAACAGCCCGAGCAGCGAGGCGCCGAGCACGATCTCGGGGGCGGCGATGTTCAGGAACAGCACCTGCTCGAAGAGCGTCTTGCCGCGGAAGCGCGGCGGCCGGTAGCGCACCAGGGCCAGCGCCAGCAGCGTGCCCACCACCGTGGCCAGCACCGTGCTGGCCAGCGCCAGCCGGATCGACAGCCAGAACGCGGAGGTGAGCCCGGAGACGTCGTTCCACTGCCGGTACCACTGGGTGGTGAACCCGTTCCAGGAGAAGCTCACCTGCGGCAGGCCGGTGTTGACCTTGTTGAAGCTGTAGGCGACCATCACCGCGATCGGGAACACCAGGTAGGCGATCACCAGCCACGAATAGCTGGCCAGCAGGATGCCGCCCCACCGCCGCCGCGGCCGCCGGGCTCGCGGCGCCTGTGTGGCTGCCTCCCGCCCGGCCGACGTCGTGACCGCCGCGCTCATTTATCTGCCTCCCTCGCGGGCGCTTCGCTTGGTCGTGCCGGAGGCGCGCAAAATGGCACCTCGGGAGGCGGGTCCTCGCCGCCGGGGCGCCACTGCGGCCCTTCGTGGGTCGCGCCGGAGGCGCGCAGGCCGGCACTGCGCCGCGCGGGGCCCGGCGGCTGCGGCATCATACGTACTCCTCGATGGTGCGCGAGCCCAGCAACCGCGCATAGGCGAAGATCCCGACCAGCGCGATCGCCATCAGCACCGCCGAGAGCGCGGAGCCGCCCGCATAGTCCAGGTTCACCAGGAACGAGTTCTGGATGACGGTCCCGATCATCGTGTTGCTGGTGCCGCCGAGGAGCTGCTGGTTGACGTAGTCCCCGAGGGCGGGGATGAACGTCAGCAGGAACGCCGCGAACAACCCGGGCACGGTCAGCGGGAGGATCACCCGCAGGAACCCTTCCCGCCTGGTCGCGTACAGGTCGTAGGCCGCGTCCAGCAGCCGCTTGTCGATCCGCTCGATCGCCACGTACAGCGGCAGCGCGGTAAACGGCAGGTAGTTGTAGGCCAGGCCGGCCACCACCGCGTACCCGGTGGCCAGCACGTGAAAGTTCTGCGGCAGCAGGTGGGCGTTCTTCAGGCTGCCGAGGATGAACCCGTTGTCGGACAGGATGAACTGCCACACCAGGGTGCGGATCACGAACGAGACGAAGAACGGGACCAGCAGCATGAGCAGGAAGAAATTCTTCTTCGTCCCGCCGTGGAACGCGATCCAGTACGCGATCGGGAACGAGATCACCAGGTCGATCAGCGTCGCCGCGCCCGCGAAGTAGAAGCTGTTGACGAACTGCGCGTGGTACAGGCGCAGCTGCTGGCCGAACTCGCCCCAGTGCCAGGTCATCACGCACGATCCGGTCGCCGTGTTGCAGGTCTGCAGCGACAGGGACAGCATTACCACCAGCGGGACCAGGAACAGCGCCAGCAGCCACAACCCCGCGGGCAGGCTCAGCAGGTACGGTGCGAGCACCTTCCCGAGCCGGGGCCTGCCCCGGCGGCGGGCCGCTACGCGCCCTGGGTGATCGGCAAGAACAGGTTGTTCCACGCCGTCAGCTCTTCCGGGTTCTTGTACTGGTAGTAGGGCCGGGAGTTCTTGATGTACTGCTCGGTCGGGAACACCGTCGGCGCGTTGGCGGTGGTGGAAGTCGGCAGCCCGATGCTGGGCTTCATCGCCTTCAGCGTCTGCGCCGCCCACCCGGTCGGGTGCTGCAGCACCCCCTTGGCCGCCGGCGCCGGGCAGACGTAGTCGTTGTAGTACTCCACCACGGCCTGCACCTGCGGGTCGTAGTAGTAGTCCATGACCGTCATCGCATCCTTGGGGTTCTGCGCGTACATCGGGATGCACATGTTGTCGGTCCAGAACATGCCGCCCTCGCTGGGGATCAGCAGCTTGAGGTCGCGGTACTTGCTGTTCAGGTCGGCCTGGAAGATGTCACCCGACCAGGCCTGGCTGACCACGGTGTCGCCGTTCTTCAGGTGGTTGATGTAGTCCTGGTCGTAGTAGGCGCGGACGATCCCGTCGCTCTTCTGCTGCTGCAGCTTCTTGGCCGCCTTGGCCCAGTCGGACTCGGTCGAGGTGACCGGGTCCACCCCGATGGCCAGCAGCCCTAGGCTGCCCAGCTCCTGCGGGTCGGCCATCATCCCGACCTTGCCGGAGTATTTCTTGTCGAACAGGATGCCGACGCTCGACCCGGGATTCTTGACCACCGAGGAGTTGTAGCCGATCGCGGTCCAGCCGGACTGCCAGGCCATCGTGTACTTGTTCCCCCGGTCCCAGGACGGGTTCTTGATCAGCGGCCCGGCGTACTTGTTGAAGTTGGTCATCATGGTCCGGTCGAGCGGGACCAGCCAGCCTAGCTTGATCAGATAGCCGAGCGGCGGGCTGTTGTTGGTCATCACGATGAGGTCATAGCCGGTGTACTGCTTGTTCTGCAGTGAGGGCCGGATCTTCGCATAGAACGGCACGTTGTCGTTGATCGGCTCGGTGTAGTTGACCTGGATCCCGGTCAGCTGGGTGAGGTGCTGCAGGCTGGGATGCTGCCCCTTGAGCACGTCGATGTAGTACGGCCAGTTCCCGAAGTTCACCTTGTGGTGCAGCTTCTGCTTGGCCCACCACGACGCCGAGCCCACGCCGCCCGGCTTGGTCGCCGTGGCGGTCGCGCCCTGCACGCCGCAGGCCGAGGCCAGCCCGGACAGCCCGAGCGCGCCCGCACCCGCGGCGGCGTACTTCAGCATGTCCCGCCGTGAGAGACGGGGCTGGGTGAGCCCCCTCCTGATCGACGGATCGATGTCGGGCGCGTGCCGCGCCTCGCCCCCGCTCTCGTGGTCTCTCATCGTTGTCTCCTCACCCGATCGGGTACGAATGCTGGGGATCCCACGACAGCCAGACCGTCTCGCCGCGGTCCGGCCGGCTCTCCCCGGACGCGGAGTTCTGCTGGAACACCACCATGTCCGCGCCGGTCGTCGTGGTAACGGAAAAGTTCGTCGAGGTGCCGAGGTAGACCACCTCGGTCACGGTCCCCCGCAGCACGCTGCCGTCCGTCCCCGGCGGGCCGCCGGTGATCACGATCTTCTCCGGGCGCACGGTCAGCTCGACCTCGTCCCCGGTGCCGACGGCCCGGCCCTGCGGGCCGGACGCCCGGCGCAGCGGCAGCACGATCCGCTCGTCCGGGCTGACCTCGATCACGGTGTGCTCGCCGGAGACCCGGCCGACCCGCCCGGCCAGCAGGTTGGACGTCCCGATGAACCCGGCCACGAACCTGGTCGCCGGCTGCTCGTAGATCTCCTGCGGCCTGCCCTCCTGCTCGATCCGGCCGTCGTTCATCACGGCGAGCCGGTCGGACATGGTCAGCGCCTCGTTCTGGTCGTGCGTGACGTAGACGAACGTGATGCCCACGTCGCGCTGGATTCGCTTGAGCTCGATCTGCATGGCCTGGCGCAGCTTGAGGTCCAGCGCGCCCAGCGGCTCGTCCAGCAGCAGCGCGCGCGGGTGGTTGACCAGCGCACGGGCCAGCGCCACCCGCTGCTGCTGCCCGCCCGACAGCTCGCGCGGCCTGGAGTCGCCCTTGCCGGTCAGCTCCACCAGCTCGAGCATCTCGGCGGCCCGCTTAGCCGACTCGGCCTTGCCCACGCCCTTGCGGCGCAGCCCGAACGCCACGTTGTCCTGCACGGTCATGTGCGGGAACAGGGCGTAGCTCTGGAACACCATGTTGACGTCGCGGCGGTACGGCGGCACGCCGGTGACGTCCTGCCCGTACAGCAGCACCTGGCCGCGGGTCGGTTCCTCGAAGCCCGCGATCATCCGCAGCGTCGTGGTCTTGCCACAGCCCGAGGGTCCCAGCAGGGAGAAGAACTCCCCGCGCCGGATCTCCAGGTCTACCTCGCGCACGGCGGCCACGCTGCCGTGCCGGGCGGAGAAATCCTTCGCCACGCCGACCAGGTCGATCGCTACCAGGCCGTCCTGGCCCTCGGCATGCTGCGCCGCTGAACGACCGCCGCTGGTTCCGCCCTCCGGGGTGGTCCGCGCGGTCTGGGCACCGGTCATTTCCCGTTCACGCCTTCCTTACGTCCTGCGAGGTCGACCGTGGCAGAACCGGACGCTCGTGACAAGGGGTTCCGTGGCAATGCTCCCGGATTGACTACGGATTCCTCTGCTATGAAGCCGATTTGTGACACGATTGCGCAGCAAGGCACGCGGCGGCGGCCGGTCTCAGTAGTGTCGGCCGCCCGCTCCTGTGGACAACGACACGCGGCGCCCCGCCGGCCGTGACAAGGAGGCGACGGCATGGCCCATGCTCCCGGGACCTGGCAGGCGGCCGACGGCCGCCGCCGCCGGCCCGGCGCCGCCCCCGGCGCCCCGGCCGTGGTGC